>Ga0082212_10000117_pt1 | contig 118003 bp, 99 predicted proteins | sample TergutNt197P3_FD_71548 | JGI IMG/M metagenome (GOLD analysis project Ga0082212, IMG submission 71548) | Neocapritermes taracua P3 segment gut microbial communities from Petit-Saut dam, French Guiana - Nt197 P3 | ecosystem: Host-associated > Arthropoda: Insects > Digestive system > Gut ...
AGCCCGAGCTGCCGTTGGCGCTGTATTGCACCTCGCCGTTCTGGTTGACCCGGTAATACCCGTCGCCGTCATGGAAGTGGGCGTTCTTTGCGCCTTCTGATGAAACCAGTTCCATGTTCTTGTCGGACCGAAAGACCATCCAGCCGCCGGAGTAGGTCGCTTTGGACGTGCACATGGTCACGGTCGTGCCATTGTGCTCGAAGGTCGTGAAAGAGTTGGCAACAGGCCTCGCTGTCTGAGTGAGGCTGTCCATGCTCCAGTTCTCGGACGTGATAGGCGTCCCCGCATGTGTATTGAATGGCAAGATGGCCAGGTTGACCTCTGCCCCAGGCAGTGAGCCGTGTTGCGCGTACTGCAAGGACAAGTTCAACACGGCCAGCTTGGCCACGTCAAAGGCCGTGCCGCCCCAACGCGACATGCTCCAAGAGTTATCTAATATTATCGTCATGTTATACGAACCGGCGGCGCTGCCGGCGCCGACCTGGACGCCGCCGTAATCGCCCACGACCACGTCATGCCCCTGGCCGCCCTGCAGGGTCACATCAGCATTGCCCTCGTTCAGGAACACGCTGGGTTTGAGCGTAATATCCAGTGTGGAGGAGTCTTCGCCCCCGGGATGGCGGATGATGTAGGTGAACGACTCCGGCAACGAGGTGTCCGAAAAATTGTTGCCGAACAGCGCCGTCACATCGGGGTTCGCCGGGTCATAGGCGTATTCGTAGTTGCCGTCGGGATGCACGGTCAGGGTGCCGTATTCGCCCTGCACCGTGATAATGCCGGTATCGGGGTCGGGGAGAACGCCGTTCACGCTGACCAACGCCTCATTCGGGCTGTCGCCGAAACTGCCTTTGGCCGCGCCAGCATTACCCTGGTCGTTGTCAAAGAGATTGCCCCTGACCGAACCGTCATCCTGGATGATGGTATTGAAGTCGGGGTTGGCTACCGGAGGTTGAATCACGGTAAAGCTGCCATTGTCCGCAGCGCCGACACCGGCCCTGTCTTCGTAGTTGCCGCCTGTAAAGGCTGTAATTTTCGCATCCACGGCAGCCTGATAGCCAGTGGCATTCTCCTTCAAGTAATCCGTGAAGTTCAGCGTCTTTTGCGTTTCACCGGGACCGAAGGTGTAGCTGTATTCCACGCCGTTAATAGTGAAGGTCACCACCGCCGGATCTTCGGGATGATTCGGATCACCGGGAGCCGTCAGGCTGATGGTAACCAGAAGGTTGTTTTCATCCTGGCCGAGGGTGATGGAAGCCGTGGTCGTGTCGATGGTGTCCGCTATATGAGCGCTGTCGGAAGCGCCGGCCACCGGACGGGCATAGCCGCCGCCTTCAAGCTCCACGGATACCGTAATGTCAGAGGCGTCCAGGTAAATATCCTCATCGTTCCCGTGAGGAACGTCCACCACGTACTCGCTCTGACCGACGACCAGGGCCACCTCCTTCGTGGAACCGTCGGGAAGGGTCAGAATCAGCTGGCCATCGGCAGTCGGAGGCTGGCTCAAGGTAATAGTCGCGGCCACCGTCCCGCCGTCAGCCTCAATACCGTCCGCAACCGAGATAGACATGGTCACTTCGGAGGAAGGCGGAGACACTTCAAAGCTCGCCCCCGGCTGGGCCACCAGCTCCTCAAAATTGCCGGCATTGGGATTGTCAACGCCAAGACTGACCGTAACCTTTTGCTCCGAGCCCGCGTACGGGCTGGAATTCAGGACGTTGTCAAAGGTGATGGAATTGCCGATCGAGCCCGCGGGAATGGTCAAGTACTGGGTTACACCGTCCACCACCACCGAAATGGTGATATCCGTCTGCGGGGCCGGGTGGGCGCTGATCGGGTTGCTCAGCTGCACCGTCACGATCACACCGCCATGCCCGTCAGGCACAACACTGGCGATCTCCGCCGTGGTCGTGTCGATGGTGTCCGCTATATGAGCGCTGTCGGAAGCGCCGGCCACCGGACGGGCATAGCCGCCGCCTTCAAGCTCCACGGATACCGTAATGTCAGAGGCGTCCAGGTAAATATCCTCATCGTTCCCGTGAGGAACGTCCACCACGTACTCGCTCTGACCGACGACCAGGGCCACCTCCTTCGTGGAACCGTCGGGAAGGGTCAGAATCAGCTGGCCATCGGCAGTCGGAGGCTGGCTCAAGGTAATAGTCGCGGCCACCGTCCCGCCGTCAGCCTCAATACCGTCCGCAACCGAGATAGACATGGTCACTTCGGGCTCAGGATCGGGATCGAGGACAGGCTCAGGATCGGGCGCAGGTTCAGGCTCAGGATCAGGATCAGGCGCAGGGGCAGGGCCGGGGTCGGAAGCTCCACCGTTTCCGGGATCGCCGAGGTTGCCGGGGGTTTCACCGTGCGCATCCAGGCGATCCACTCCATCTACGCCGGTCATGACCAATTCATCACTCCAGACCACGTCCCGGCCAAAACCAGAGCTTTCCTGCGCCTCCAAGGCTTCCACGCCGTCAATGAGATTGCCGGCGTCATCGACATAGGCTCTCAGGCTCCCGGCAGCGAGTTCGCCGGCATGGGTGGCCATCTCCGAGGCAAGTTCGTCCAGAAGGTCCGCATCTTTAGAGGTCGGTATGGTTGATTTGCCAGCCATGTCACTCTCCTTGGCGAGATCTGTCTCCAAGCCATGTCTGGATCATATAACAAAAAAGATAGTTATTCAAGGAAGTGTGGCGGCCGCCACACGGCGGCCGCCACACGGTTTAAGAAATCAGGCTATGCTGGATTGCAGGATCTGTTGCAGGAGCATGGCCTTGGCCAGGGCATCATCGTTTTGCAGGGCGGCAAGCATGGCATTGTCCAGAGGATCGGCCAGGCTGATATGCACGACCTGCTCGTGGATGCTGTCGTTATAGGTTATTTCCAACTGGCTTTCGCTGGATATGGAGAGGAACAGATCGCCGTCACTGAGCATATCGCTGATCTGGCTCTGGATATCCTGGCCGCCGCTGAGATCGAACATATCCTCAAAGAAGATCTTGTCTTCGCCCAGACTGAAGTCCATAATCTGGTCCACCCCGCCCATGGACGCATGCATCCAGGCAAAGACCTCGCCCTGGCCGTCACTGTGCATGACCTCGTCCGAGGAGGTGGCGTAGATCAGGTGTCCGTCCGAATGATCCGGGGAGATGTCCGGGAGGTCTCCATGGACAATGGAGGCGTGCAGAGACAGGAGGCCTTCCCCGTCGCCCTGGAGATCCAAAGAAGCGAAGTGCGGGGAGATCGGCGCAATCGCCGGCACATCATCTATGGCATAGACCTCGATCTGCCCGGCCAGGGTCAGCTCGTCGCCATCGCTATCCCGCAGCACAAGCTGGATACTATCATAGCTGGCGCTGTCCACCGTGCCGTAAACGGTCAGGATATAGTCGCCGTTCTCCTTGACTTGCAACTCGGTATAATTCTCCTTGTCGACCTCTGCCAGGATAATCCTGCAGAAGCCGTCAGCCCCCACCTTGGACCAGTCAATGGGAATCCAATTTCCGTCAGGATCAATGTAGCCGATAAGCTGGCTGACCCCGTCGGCCCCCAGGACGTTATCGGCCCCCATGTTGCCGGTGGTGACGCTGGCGAGATCGCGGAGGGCGTCCGCGAGATCTCTGAAGTCGGCCACATGCATGTAGGTGTCGCCGCCGGGCTGGTTCAGCTCGGCCGGGTTGCAGATAGCCTTCAGGTTATTTACCGCGGTCGTGGTCAAAGCCCCGGCGCCCACGCCGATGGAGTAAATGTCCAGATCCCCCGCGTATTGGCCCTGGGATATATCACTGATCCACTTGGCGGGAACATGGGAACCTCCCACCGCGCCGGTGTTGGGCTCGCCGTCGGAGATGAAGATGACCTGGTTGACGTAGTCCTGATAGGCGGGGTCGGTCAGACCATTAAGCACGATGTCATGGGCCGCGTTCAGGGGAGCCTGGTAACTGGTGTTGCCGCTGGCCGTGGCCTTGCTGATGTAGTCAATGGCCTGGGCCGGGGTCAGTTCTGACATGTTCAAGGTAACCGCGGTGTTGAAAAAGATCAGGTTGATCTTCACATCGCCGCGCACATTTTCGTACTCATGCATCAGGGAGATCAAGGCCTCCTTGGCCAAGCTCAGGCGCGTCTGCCCCGCGCCGGCCGAGCTGCCCATGCTGCCGGTCACGTCCAGCATAATGGTCACATAGTAATCGGTGGGCGGGGTCTCGATGAGCACGATCTTGTCCGGATGGGAGGCGACCACGTTATCGTCCAGCACCGTAAAGACCGTACCGGCTGAATTGCTCCAGGGCTGACCGTTGTTATCTGTCACCTGAGCCGAGACTTCCAGGTTAATGCCCAGTTCGCGCGGCGGAGCGCCTGCAACCGGGGCGCCGTCATGGACCTTGGCCTCGTTCAGGGTATAGGTATAGCTATAGGTTCCGTCCGCATTATTGGTGATGGTCAGTTGATCCCCGCCGTTGTAAACCGAGTCTGAGAGGATCCACTTACCATCGTACATGGTCGCGGTCACGGTCTCGCCCGCCGCCGGCAGGGACATTACTGGCTGTCCGTCCACGGAAACCGTGCTGGAGTTTATTTCCTGATAATTAAAGACGTTGATGGTGCCGGTAACCGTGACCGGATGCCCGGGCTGGAGGCCCTGGGCTTCGGCCGCGCCGCCTTGAGCCCAGGCCGTGCCGGAGAAGCCGTTGGGATTATTGCTGCCGTGGATGAGGGCTTCATCCAGCACGCTATTGTCAGGGACAATACTCAGGGCCGGGGGCTGGAGCACCCAGTAGCTGATCTCGCCGCCGCCGTTCTGGGCCACCAGTGCTTCGAAGTTCCCGGCATGGGGATCAGAGACTTCCAGGCTGACCTTGACCTCCTGCTTCGACCCAGCGGCCTGGCTGGGAGTCAGCACGTTGTAAAAATAGATCTCGGCGCTAGTCACGTCCGCGGGAATGAGCAGTTCTTCGGTCACGCCGTCCACCGTCACCTTGATGGTTATGTCACTCTGCGGGGTCGGGTTGTCAGAATTGGGATTGGTCAACTGCACGGTCACAATCACCCCGCCGTGGCCGTCAGGCTCGACGCTGAGGATTTCGGCCGTGGTCGGGTCGATGGTGTCGGTGATGGTGGCTGTATCGGACTTCTCCGTCACATCCAGGGCATAGCCGCCGCCGGAAACAGAACCGGTCACCATGATGACGGATTCATCCAGATAGATGTCTTCCCAGTTGCCGTGCTGCACGTCAACCACGAGCTGCAACTCGCCGTCCGGAGACTTCCCGACGGCAACAAGACCAGATTGGCCGTCCAGCAGCCATTCGCCGGTCTTGGAGTCGTAACTCACGACCACATCCTGTATGACCCCGTCCGGAGGATTGTCGGGGTCGGGTATGGGATTGCCGTTAGCATCGGCTATCTTCAAAGTTATAGCGCAATCAGCCTTGGGCGGTTCGCTCAAGGTCAGCGTTACCGGCGCCGTGCCATGGTCGGCTTCTTCAGCGTCCCCGACAGAGATGCTCATGGTCACTTCATGCGCCGGAGGGATCAGGGGGATGAAGATATCGCCGCCACCGTTCTCGGCTACCAGTTCTTCAAAGTTACCCGCATTGGGCCCAGGCACATCAAGGCTCACCTTGACCGTCTGCTCCCTGTCTCCGTAAGCGTCGGACTTCAGAACATCGTCAACAGTGATGGAATTGCTGATCTCACCCTTAGAAATGGTCAACTCATAAGGCTCGCCGTCCACCCATACCTTAAAGGTCACGTCACTCTGCGGGGCCGGGTTGGGCTCAAACGGGTTGCTCAGGGTCACGGTCACGATCACTCCGCCATGGCCGTCTTCCACAACCTCAACATTCGCCGTGGTCGTGTCGATGGTGTCAGTGATGGTGGCCGTATCGGACTTCTCCGCCACATCCAGGGCATAGCCGCCGCCGGAAACGGAACCGGTCACCATGATGACGGATTCATCCAGATAGATGTCTTCCCAGTTGCCGTGCTGCACGTCAACCACGAGCTGCAACTCGCCGTCCGGAGACTTCCCGACGGCAACAAGACCAGATTGGCCGTCCAGCAGCCATTCGCCGGTCTTGGAGTCGTAACTCACGACCACATCCTGTATGACCCCGTCCGGAGGATTGTCGGGGTCGGGTATGGGATTGCCGTTAGCATCGGCTATCTTCAAAGTTATAGCGCAATCAGCCTTGGGCGGTTCGCTCAAGGTCAGCGTTACCGGCGCCGTGCCATGGTCGGCTTCTTCAGCGTCCCCGACAGAGATGCTCATGGTCACTTCATGCGCCGGAGGGATCAGGGGGATGAAGATATCGCCGCCACCGTTCTCGGCTACCAGTTCTTCAAAGTTACCCGCATTGGGCCCAGGCACATCAAGGCTCACCTTGACCGTCTGCTCCCTGTCTCCGTAAGCGTCGGACTTCAGAACATCGTCAACAGTGATGGAATTGCTGATCTCGCCCTTGGGAATAGTCAAATCATAAGACTCGCCGTCCACCCATACCTTAAAGGTCACAGCACTCTGCGGGGCCGGGTTGGGCTCAATCGGGTTGCTCAGGGTCACGGTCACGATCACTCCGCCATGGCCGTCTTCCACAACCTCAATATTCGCCGTGGTCGGGTCGATGGTGTCGATGATATGCGCGGTTGCGGTCTGGCCGGTGGTCACGACATTGTAATTGCCGCCGGTAACGCCCACAACTGTCGCCGTCACATGGGATCTATCCAGGTAAATATCCTCATCGTTTAGGTGCTTGATGGGCAATTCACCATACCCGTTCGCGTCCACCCTCACAGAATGGCTCTCTGTCGCGCCAGTCACGGAATTAAAAACCTCCACCATGATATAAGTGGATCCGGCCCCCGTGGGGGGGAGGCTCAGCTGGAACCTGAAGATCACCGTGCCGCCGTCGGCTTCATAGACATCTTGGGTGGTGATGGATATTGTAGTCTCCCGGTGCTCGGGAGCCATGCTCTCATCACCCCAGCCGCGCAAAGCCGTGCCTCCGTCAAAAGGGATGCCTTCCTGCGCGCCCAAGGCATTCACCCCGCCCATGAGGTTGCCGGCGTCATCGGCATAGGCGTTCAGCCTGCCGGTGGCCATATCGCCTGCGGCGGTGGCCAAATCCGGGGCAAAGGCGGCCAGAAAGGCTTCAGCGTCGAGCTGTACGCCATCCAGATCCAGCCGCGCGTCCAGAAAACTGAAAAAGTCCTTTAAGACTATTTCAGAACCGTTTTCAAAGGCCATCCGCAGATCGTTGCCGTCCTTGGCAAGATCCATGTTGGTGGTTTCCGGGGAAAAACCCAGAACAACCTCCTGGCCGCCGCTCATCTGGTGGATAAACGCGCCGGAAGCCGGAATGCTTAACTTGTCAGCCATGTCAGTCTCCTTTGGAAGTGCCCTGTAGTCCAGGCGTTGTCCGTCATAACAAGAAAAATAGCTATCCGTCTATGCTAGAGCAAAATATATGCCGTCACGACAATCATTATTAAAATTACTAGGTTATTAGATAAATACAGAAAATAGCGCCCGGATCCGGGCCGATTTCGTCCTGTTTTTCCGGACAAAACAGGGTTCTCAAGAGGCGGACGGATCTATAAGGCCGGCCGCCTTACGGCGGCCGGCCTTAAAAAACCTGGGAGGAGCAGGGCCTCAGGATATGCCGGATTGCAGGAGGAATTGTTGCAAGAACTGGGTCTTGGCCGCAATATCGTCACTTTGCAGGCTGTCCACCAGAGCGCTGTCCAGAGGATCGTCCAGGCTGATATGCATGGTCTGCTCACTGTCGCCGTTGTTATAAGTCAGTTCCAGACGGCTGTCGTCGGTAATGGACAGGAGCAACTGCCCGTCGCTGAGCATCTGGTTGATCTGTTCCCCCATATCCTGGTCCTGAGCAAACATATCCTCAAAGAAGAGCTTGTCGTCACCCAGGCCGAAGGCCATGCCCTGGTCGGCCAGGAGACCCAAAGACGCATCCTGGGCGGACCATACCTCGATCTGCCCATCCAAGGTAAGCTTGTCACCATCGCCATCCAGCAGCAGGATCTTGATCTGGTCATAGTCGGCGCTGTTCACCGCGCCGTGAACGGTCAAGATATAGTCGCCGCTCTCCTTGACCTCCAGAATGGCGGAATTTCCCTGGCCGTCATCGGCCAGGGAAACCTTGTAGTAGCCGTCAGGGGGGACGGTGGACCAGTCAATGACATGTGTATCGCCCTGGGCGTCAACATAGCCGAAGAACTGGCTGACCCCATCGGCGCCGTAAACATTGTCGGCGGCGATATTGCCGGTGGCGATGCTGGCCAGATCGTGGAGGGCGTCCTTGAGGGCGTCGAACTCGCCGACATGCACGTAAGTGTCGCCGCCGGGCTGGCCCAATTCGTCCGGGTTGCAGATGGCCTTCAGGGCATCCTCGGCCTTGGCGGTTAAAGCTCCGGAACCCACACCGATGGCGTAAATGTCCACATTGGGGGCATATTCGGGGTTTTTGGCGATGTCATTCAGCCAGGAAGCCGGCACATAGCCGCCGCCGGTCTGCTGATTGGTGTTGGGCTCGCCGTCGGATATGAAAAAAACCTGGTTGACATAGCCCTGGTAGGCGGAATTGGTCAGGCCGTCGAGCACCGTGTCATGCGCCGCGTTCAGGGGGGCGGCGTAACTGGTGTTGCCGCTGGCCTTAATGCCCTGGATTGCGGCAACGGCCTCGGCCGGGCTCATCAAGCTCTGTTGCAGGGTAACGTTGGTATTGAAACATACCAGATTGATCTTCACATCGCCGTTCAGATGCTCGTATTCCTGCACCAGGGAGATCAGGGCCTCCTTGGCCAGGGTCAGGCGCGTCTCTCCGGGACCGGCCGCGCTATTCATGCTGTTGGATACATCCAGGACGATGGTCACAAAATAATCTGTGGCCGGGGTTTCAATGAGCACGATCTTGTCCGGATGGGAAGCGGCCACGCCATCATCCAGCACCGTAAAGACGACTCCATCCGCGGGAGACACTGCCTGCCCTTCGGCGTCGGTTCCCTGCACGGAGACTTCCAGGTTCAAGGGAAGCTCGCGCGGCGGGCCGCCGGGAACCGGTTCGCCGGGATGTTCCTTGGCCTCGTTCAAGGTATAGACATAGGTATAGGTTCCGTCTCCGTTATTGGTGATGGTCAGTTGATCTCCTCCATTGTAAACCACGCCTGAAAGAATCCATTCGCCGCCGTACATGGTCGCGGTCTGCGGCGCCCCCACCTCGGTCGGCAGAGACATGACTTCCTTGCCGTCCACGGAAACCGTGCCGGAACTCATCTCCATGTTGGAGACGGTGATGGCGCCGGTGACCGTGACCGGATGCCCGGCCTCAAGCCCCACAGCCGCGCCGCCAACGCCCCAGGCAGTGCCGGAGAAGCCATTGGGATTATTGCTGCCGTGGATGAAGGCTTCATCCAGTACGCCGTTGCCGTTGACGGAGATACTTACCCTCGGGTTGGGGTCGGGGTCCGGGCCAGGATCCAGGCCGGGGTCCGGAGGCAGGATGGATGGCGGAACAGGGCCGGCTCCGCCACCCGCGCCCACCGGAACAGGCGCGCCCGCTAAAGGCTCATCAGCATGGGCGCTCTCCCCGCCAAAGGGAATACCGGGCTGTGTGCCCAGGGCATCTACCCCGCCCAAGAGATTGCCGGCGTCATCGCCATACGCGCCCAGCCGCCCGGCGACGGTCTCACCGGCGGCGGTCGCCAAATCCGGGGCAAAGGCGGCCAGGAAGCTTGCCGCGTCAAGCTGCACGCCATCCAGGTCCAGCCTGGCGTCCATGAAACTGAAAAAATCCCTCAGAACGATTTCAGAGCCGTTTTCAAAGGCCATACGCAAATCGTTGCCATCCTGGGCAAGATCCATGCTGGTGGTCTCCGGGGAAAAGTCCAGGGCAATCTCCTGGCCGCCGCTCATCTGGTGGATAAGCGCGCCGGAAGCCGGAATGCTTAACTTGTCAGCCATGTCAGTCTCCTTGTGCGGTATAACTGTTTAGAGCGGGCCGCGCTTGCTGGATGCCCCGGCGATCGCCTGCCTTCACGCCATGCAAAACCATAAAGAGCAAAATATATGCCACCGGAATATCATATTGAAATAACTACGAACAACATTGGAAACCACTCAAACAGGAATTACGGGATGGCTTCCGGATAATCCATTGTTCTGTCCGTTTTTTTCAGACCGCCCCCGTCCGGGCATATATTTCAGGATAAATACCTATATTTACAGCTAGTCCTATTTTTCAGGACAGGCGGCCGGAGCAAGGCAGCCCCTTGTCCTGTTTTATAGGACAAGGGGCCGCCAACCGGACTACTTAATAAAAATAAAGGTAATCAGCACAAAACAGGGAATCAGGATCAGGCCGGACCAAACCATGAAACCGAAAAAGCTGGGCATGCGCACACCCTGGTTTTCAGAGATGGAACGCACCATGAAATTGGGGGCGTTGCCGATGTAAGTATTGGCCCCCATGAAGACCGCGCCCGCGGAAATGGCGGCCAGGGTGTGTTCCAGCGGCCCCATTAGCTGCGCCGCGTCGCCGCCGGCGGTGTTGAAGAAGACCAGGTAGGTGGGGGCGTTGTCCAGGAAGCTGGACAGGACCCCGGTCAGCCAGAAATACATGTAGTTGACCGGCTGGCCTTCATGGCTCACCAGACTGATCACCGCGCTCAGGGCGCCCTGCTCCCCGGCCCGGAGAATGGCCAAGGCCGGAATCATGCTCATGAAGATGCCGAAGAATAGTTTGCCCACTTCCAGGATCGGCTCCCAGTTGAAGTTGTTCTTGCGCCGGTTTTCCGGGTCGGTCAGCTTGAGGGAAAGGGCGGCGATGCCCAACAGGATAAGATCGCGCAGGAGATCCTGAACGGTGATCTTCACATGGTAAACCTCAAATTCGCCCAGGTTGGCCGTGCCGCTCATCAGCACGGCCGATATGACGCCGGCCAGGAGGAGCAGATTAACCTTGCCCTCCAGGCCGAGTTTCTCTCCGGAAGCCGCGGTCTCGGCCGGGGGAGCCGGACGGCCCTCTTTTTTGTAAAAAAAGTTGTCCATGACGAAATACAAGGACAACAGGAGAACTCCCAGAAAAATCATCATGGGGAAGAGATGGCTGATGGTCCAAAAAAAGGTCACTCCCTTGAGGAAGCCCAGGAACAGCGGCGGATCCCCAAGGGGGGTGAGGCAACCGCCGATATTGGCCACCAGGAATATGAAAAAAACCACTGTATGCACCTGGTACTTGCGGTGGGCGTTGGCCCGCAGCAAGGGGCGGATGAGCAACATGGCCGCGCCGGTGGTTCCCATCCAACTGGCCAGCAAGGTTCCCACCAGCAGAATGCCGGTATTCACCGCCGGCGTTCCCACCAGAGCGCCGGTGAGGCGTACCCCCCCCGCCACGGTGAACAGGGCGAAGAGCAGGATGATGAAGGGAACGTACTCATCGATCAGGGAATGCCAGGCCTCGAACAGGGCCACGGACGGGCCGAAGACCAAGGCGCAGGGAACGAGAAAAGCCAGTCCCCAGAACACGGCTATCTTGCCGAAATTATGCTCCCAGAAATGCGGGACCGTCAGAGGACAGACGGCGATGCTCAGGAGCATGCAGACAAAAGGGACGGCCCAGAAAGCGCTCAATTCCGCGCCTGGGAGATGCAAATCCGCGCCCCAGCCGGTCGCCGGCAGGAGCAAAACCAAGGGTAGAACCAAAACCGCCGCCAGCAAGTTTTTCTTCACGCTCAACACTTTCCGCCCTCCGGATTTCAAGGTGTTCGCTACCGGGATGATCCTCAAACCGCGAGCGCGTCTTGGCGGGCCTATGCCCTATGCCCCGCGCCTCATAATCAGCTTGCCAACATATACAAAAATTACTAATATTACAAGCGCAACGCGTTTTACCCATGTTTTTTCCGACCTGGACGACAAATCATGAGCAAAAACAAAGCCCTGTCCGGCATGGACCGGCTGACCGCCGAACTGCTTACCCCGGCCTTCTACGAAAAACGTTTTGACCTGGGAGTGCGCATGCCCTCCCTGCCTGTTCTGGAAGAGCTTATGCAGCGCCTGCGGGCGGTGTTTTTTCCCGGCTACTACTCCTTTCCCCAGACCTGGGGGCGGGCCAGAAAATACCATCTTTCCGCCAACCTGGACAGCATCTACCGCCTGCTGGCCGGGCAAATCGAAAACGGATACTGTCTTGAAGAAGCGGACGAAGGCATCGCCCCCTGCCGAAACCGGGAGGCCGAGGCCTTTGAATTGGCCGAAAAATTCATGCAAAAGCTCCCGGAGATCCGCGCCGCCCTGGAAAGCGACGTGCGGGCGGCCTACGAAGGAGACCCGGCGGCCCGCAGCCCAGGCGAGACCATCTTCTGCTACCCGTCCATCCGGGCGATGACCAACCACCGCATCGCCTACCAGCTATACCTCCTGGATGTGCCGCTCGTCCCGCGCATCATCGCGGAGATGGCTCACGGGGAAACGGGCATTGATATCCATCCGGGGGCGCGCATCGGCGACAGCTTCTTCATTGACCACGGAACCGGGGTGGTCATCGGCGAAACCTGCATCATCGGCCGCAACTGCCGCCTGTACCAGAGCGTCACCCTGGGAGCCATGTCCTTTCCCAAAGAGGAAGACGGTTCGCTGACCAAGGGCCTGCCCCGGCATCCCATTCTGGAAGACGATGTGGTGGTCTATTCCGGGGCGACCATCCTGGGACGAGTGACCATAGGCCGGGGGAGCATGATCGGCGGCAATGTGTGGATTACCAAAAATATTGCCCCCGGCTCCAAGGTGGTGCAACACGAATCCACCACCCCCGAAAGCGGCGAGAGCCTGCTCGGATGAACGGCGCAGCCTTCAACCCGCTTCGCACCGAACACCCAGCCCGTTTACTCGCCCTCCTCGCCCTGGCCGGTCTGCTCTCCCTGCTGGACGCCCTCCAACCGGCCCGGGAAGCCTGGGGCATGGGCTGGGGACGAGGGACAAATGCCGCCGGGGTACGCTCTTTGGCGGTGCTTACCCAGGGCAACGCCCAACTGAGCGTGCTGGTATGGTATCCGTCCCGGCGTTCCGGGGGGGAGGCCCGCAAAACGGATTTCGGAGACTGGTCCGTGCGGGCGGAGAAAGAAGCCCCTCCGCTGGACGGTATCTTCCCCCTGGTGCTCATCTCCCACGACAGCATCGGCAGCGCCCTCTCCAGCCATGAAACCGCCGCGGCCCTGGCCACGCAAGGCTTTATCGTCATCACCCCCACCCATATCGGAGACAGCCTGGAAAATGCCGGGGGCCTGTATTCGTCTGCCCTGGTCTATCACCGGCCCCTGCAACTGCGCGCGGCCCTGGCCGCCGCGCGCGCCGACCCGCTTTTGGGCGAGCGTATGGACGCGCAGCGTATCGGCCTTCTGGGGATAGGGGCAGGCGCCCTTACCGCCTTGCAACTATGCGGGGTGGACCTAGACGCGGCCGCCTATGCCGGGTACTGCGACGGTCGGGAAGACGACGCGGCCCTGTGTTCGCGCTGGGCCGGAGAGAGGCTGGCCATGTTCGCCGAAGATCTGCGTGAAATCAGAAATCGCCACGGCCAGGATGTCCTGGCCCAACCCCTGCCGGGGGTCATGGCCGTGGGGTTGCTGACCCCAGGTTGGCTGGCGTTTGCGGACAAACAACAGTTATCCGGGTTGCGAATTCCTTCCGCCGCTTTTTTCGCCGGTCTGGATGAACTCTACCCGCCCACGGGTGAAGGCCTTCTGCCTGACCCCTTTCTGGAAAACCTGCGCCAGGAAACCTGGGATACGGCGGATCATTACTCCTTAAGCGCGGATTGCCCGGCAAGCCTTGCCAAAGAACTTCCGGAACGGTGCGGCGCCTTGCAAGGGGACGAACTGAACCGGGCGCGCCGACGCCGGGACGCCTTTTTTACGGCCTTTTTCCGCTCCGCCCTTTTAGAGTCCGCGCCCTCGCAGGGGAAGTAATACTACCAGTTCTGTCCGCGCAGTTCAAAATAGGCCTGCGGGTGGAGGCAGGCCGGGCAGGACTCCGGAGCGTCCGTGCCTTCATGGATATAGCCGCAGTTCAGGCAGCGCCAGGCAACCGGCGCCTTCCGCCTGAACACGACGCCCGCCTTGATGTTGGCCGCAAGATCCGCAAAACGCTTTTCGTGCCAGGCCTCGGCCTTCGATATAGCTTCAAAGACCAGGGCCACTTCCTCATAGCCTTCGCCCCGTGCGGTCTTGGCGAATTCCGGGTACAGGCTGGCATGTTCCTCGTGTTCGCCGGCGGCGGCGGCCGTCAGGTTGGCCAAGGCGTCGCCGATGCTTCCGGCCGGGAAAGAGGCGCTGACCTCCGCCTCGCCGCCCTCCAAAAACTTGAAAAAACGCTTGGCGTGCTCTTTTTCCTGGTTCGCCGTCTCTTCAAAGATGTCGGCCGCCTGGATATACCCTTCCTTCCTGGCGGCTCCCGCCCAGAAGGTGTACTTGTTGCGCGCCTGGGATTCGCCGACAAAGGCGGTCAGGATGTTCTTTTCCGTCTTGCTGCCTTTAAGAGATTTCATCTTTTTCTCCTTTTTTATGTTGTGTTACGCGCTAGACGCCCGTCCGCGCATTCAGAAGTCCTGATCCCCGCCGCCCACGGGAGAGAGGGGCGGGGCTTTTTTGTCTTTCGCCTTGTCTTTTGCCTTGCCCGGATCCGGGGGAGGGGCGTCAATGAACCGGGTATAGGACGGCAGATACTGTAAATAAAACTCCCCGGTGCTGCCGTTGCGGTGCTTGGCGACCACGATGGGCACCAACCTGGGCTTGTTCGGCTCTTCTTCATTGGGGGCGTGGCTACTGATCATCAGGATAAGGTCCGCGTCCTGCTCAATGGCCCCGGATTCACGCAGATCCGAAAGCTGCGGCCTGGCGGTCAGGGGATTCTCCTTGGCCCGTTTTTCCACCTCGCGGTTGAGCTGGGCCATTGCGACCACGGGAATACCCAGTTCCTTGGCCAAGGCCTTGAGCCCACGAGAAATCTCGGCGATCTCCTGTTCCCTGGAATAACTCTGGTGCGCGGGCCGCATGAGCTGCAGGTAATCCACCAACACCATCCGGATATTTTCCTTGCGCTGCAGCCGCCTGGCCCTGGAGCGCAGGGCGTCGATGCTCAGGGCCGGGGTGTCGTCAATAAAGATTTTGGTCTTGCCCAGGCGATCCGCGGCCCAACGGATATTTTCCCATTCATCGTTGGAGGGCTTGCCGCCCCTGCGCATGCTGTTCAGATTGACATTGCCTTCGGAGCAGAGCAGACGCTGGGTAAGCTCAACCAGGCTCATCTCCAGGGAAAAGAAGGCCACCGGCACGCCTTGAACGCGGCGCTTATCATCATCCTTGGCGGCATTGACGGCCAGGTTCAGGGCCAGGGCGGTCTTGCCCATGCCCGGGCGGGCGGCGATGATGATCAGGTTGGCCTTTTGCAGACCGCCGGTGAGATCATTCAGCCTGTGGTAGCCGGTATTCAGACCGGTGAGAGGGTTATCCGATTGAGCCCGCTCGGTGATCTCCCTGAGTACATCGCTGACGCTCTCTTTTACGCTCCGGTGAAAATGATCCGTGCGGCTGTCGGCCACGGAAAGGATCGCGGACTCGGACCTATCCAAAAAATCGCTGACCTCCAGGCCGGAATCATAGCCTTCCGTGATAATTTCGGAGCAGGTCCGGATCATGGCCCGGACCCTGGCCTTGTCGCGCACGATAGCGGCGTGGTATTCGCCTCGGAAGGAACTGACCGCTGTTTCCGCCAGGCTGGTCAGATAATAAGGGCCGCCGGCCTTGTCCAGCAGATCGTGTTCCTGAAGGTGGTTTTTGACGGAGAGCAGATCCACCGGAGCGCCGGCATCGGCCAGAGCCGTACAGGCGGCATAGATCAGTTTGTGGGCGGGCAGGTAGAAATCCTCGGCCCGCAGAATGGGGGCGATGTTCAGCAGGGAATCGGGATCCAGCAGAATGGCCCCGAGCGCGGCCTGCTCCGCATCCGGGCTGTGCGGCGGCACATTGCGCAAAAGGGCGGCATCCGCTTCGTTTTTCAAGGCCCCGGCGGGATCCCCCTCTTCCAGGGGGGTTCCGTCGGCGGCATAAAAGGCGTTATTCCGCCGGTTCCGCTTCGGCGGGGGCGGTTTCCTGCGGCGCTGGAGAGGGGCTGGGGGCGTTGTCATCAAAAATCCTTTCCTCCGGCACAACTTTCAGTAAAAAGCCGGCGCTGACATCGGCATGCAGACGCGCCCGCAACTCGAATTCGCCCAAGGTGCGGATGGGGCCGTCCATGAGAATACGGTGGCGATCCACCTCGATGCCCTGTTTGGCCAGTTCGCCGGCAATCATCATCGCGGTGACCGAACCGTAAAGCTTATCATTGTCGCCAACCCGCATGGCAATACGAATTTCCAGACCTTCAATGCGCCCGGCCAGATCTGCGGCCGAGCCGCGCACGGCCTCCATCTTGGCCTGGAGCTTTTTGCGCTCCAGTTCAAAAACTTTCAGGTTGGACGGAGTGGCCGGCATGGCGAGGCCTTTCGGCAAAAGACAGTTGCGTCCGTAGCCTCCCCGCACCTGAACGATATCGCCCAGACGACCGAGTTTCTCCACATCCGCCCTGAGAATGACTTTCATGCCTGCCTCCTATATCACGCTCTTCTTGAGCACTTCAGAAGAGTGAGTGGCGGTGTAAATCATAAAGCCCATCTGGCGGGCGCGTTTAATCTCCACGGTCAGGGCGCGCTGATGAAAGGCGCAGGTCCCGGTGACGCGCCGGGCGATGATCTTGCCGCGCTCGTTGACAAATTCGCGCAGGATGTCCGGACGCTTGTAATCCAAGGGGGTGTCCTTTTCCGCGCAGAAACGGCAAAATTTACGGCGGGGGGCGAATTTCTTCCTGGGGTTATTGTACATCGGCTTCCTCCCCGGCCTCTTCCAGCCTCACGGTGACAAAACGATAAAAATGCTCGTGGATGCGGATATTCCGTTCCAGCTCGGCCACCAGAGACGGCGGCCCCTGGTAAACCAGGCGGACGTAATAGCCACGGGTATGCTTCCTGATAGGGTAAGCCAGATCCCGCATACCCCAGTGGTCGCTCTCCAGCGCTTTGCCGCCTTCGCGCTCAATAACCCCGGTCAGTACGGCCAGGGCCTCTTCACGCGCCTCGCCGGAAAGCTCCGGACTCAAGAGCAGCATGGTTTCAAACTTTCTCATCCGCTTCTCCTTATGGGCTTCGGCCCGCTCCTTTAAGAGGAACGCGCAAGGTTGAGCCGTATCCCATACAGCGGCGGTGAAAGGCTGTCAAGGTTTTTTGGGACGATCGCGAAGCCCGTTCGGGAAGCGCCCCGGTTGCGCTTTGGCATTATCTTTGCAATTATGCCCCCAGGAAAAGCGGTTCCCGTCAAAAAAACACCAACGCGCCGGAGCCGCGCCGGGACAAACCCGGACAAAAACAGGCGCGGGCGTGGGAGTAGCGGCAAGAATGGCCTTCAAGTTCGGATTGGAAAGGGTGCTGGATTACCGCCGACAACGTGAAGACCAGGCCATGCAGAATCTGGCCGTAGCCGTACGGAAGCAGGAAGCGGAGGAATTGCGCCGGGAACGCCTGAAAGAAGAACTGGACGCCCAGGAAAAGGCCATGGCCTCACGCCTGGCCGATGCCGGGCAACGCTGGCTCACTATGAGCTTCATCAAGGCTCTGCGAGAAGATATATTTACGGCCACGGCGAACCTGGAACTCCTGTGGGAGGAAACACGGCGTCTCCAGGCCGAACTGCTGGAAAAGTCCAAGGAAAAAAAGCTGTTGGATAGTCTGAAAGAGCGGCAGGCCGAACGCCATGCCCGGGAAGAAAACCTCAGGGAGCAACGGGAAAATGACGAAACGACAACCATCCGGCACGGGCAAAAGGCCCACGCGCTTCTGTAAATTTCTGCTGCTGGCGGCCCTGGTAAAACTTAGCCTGCTGGGAATGATCCTGGCGGAGCCGTTTGTGCCCTCCATGCCGGCCTTCTGGCCCTTCACCGTGGAAAAACCCGAACTTGCCCTGTTTTCCGCCCCTGTCCTCCGGGAGAAACCTGAAAAAACCGCGGCCCCTCCGCCAGCGCCTGTCGTCCTGAATGCGGCCGCGCCGGAAAGCTCCGCGGAAACTCGTCCCGCGGAGTCCTCCCCCGCCTCCGCCAAGGCGCAGCCCCGTTCCCTGGCCGGCCTGGCCTTTGCCGCTTCCGCTAATCCTCCTTCCGCTCCCCTGGCTCAGGCCTCGTCCCAGCCGATCAACAGCCTGACCCTGGACGCCATGAACCGCCGGCAGGAGGAATTGAACCGCCGGGAGCAGGAACTACGCAACCTGGAAACAGAGCTGAACGGCCGCCTGGAAGAAATGCAGGGCCTGGAAATGCGCCTGCAAACCATGCTCAGGGATGCCGAGGAAACACGGAGCGAAAAATACAAGCACCTGGTGGACGTGTTTGCCAACATGAAGGCCCGCCAAGCGGCGGAGGTGCTGGACAGCCTGGATGAAAAGATTGCCGTCAAGATTTTGGCCGGTATGCGCGGACGCCAGGCCGGCGAAATTCTTACCTACGCTCCTTCGTTCAAGGCTGCCCGCCTCAGCGAAGCCCTGACCAGAATGCAGATGCCCCTGGAATGAACGCCACCCCTGGGACCAAGCGCGTCAAACTCACCCTGGCTTACATCGGCACGCACTTTGCCGGCTGGCAGGTTCAATCCCCCCAATCCCCCGGACAGGCGGGCGGGCATAGCGCCGTCCGCACGGTTCAGGGCGAGCTGGAAGCCGCCCTGGGCCGGCTTCTGGGCGAAACGGTGCGGGTGCACGGCGCCGGACGCACCGATGCCGGCGTGCATGCCGATATGCAGGTGGCCCATTTTGACGCGCCGGAACATCTGGCCCATATCAACTGGCCGGCGGCCCTGCGCAGGCTCCTGCCTCCGGATCTGGACGTGCTCCTGGCGGAAGAAGTTCCCCCGGGTTTTCACGCCCGCTTCAGCGCCACCGGCAAAGTCTATACCTATGTCCTGAGCTTGTCCTCAAGCCCCCCCCCGCCCAAGCTGCGCCCCTTTGTATGGAGCGCCGGTCCCCTGGACCTGGAACGCATGGATCAAGCCGCCCTGCCCCTCTTGGGCGAACACGACTTCGCCGCCTTCCGGAACGCCGGGAACGAGACCGCGAGCAGCACGCGCCGTCTGGATCAGATCCTGCGCCTGTCCTGGAACCCTTTCCCGGAAAGCCCCGCAGGGCACAGAGCGCCCGGCCTCTACTGGGCCTGGCGTTTCACCGGCAACGGCTTCTTGAAACAGATGGTCCGCAACCTCATGGGTTTTCTGGCGGCAGTGGGGCGCGGAAAACTCTCCCCCGAGGACGCGGGGCGCATCCTGGCCGGCAGGGACCGCCGCGCACTGCCCAGCGCCGCCGCCCCGGCCAGGGGGCTGACCCTGAGCCGGGTGCTCTACTAAACGGCCCCTACTCCCAATTTTTCAGGGCCGTGACCACTTCCACCCGCGAGGCCTGGCGGGCGGGCCAGGCCCCGGCCACCACCCCGGCCAGCACCGAGGCGGCGGCGGCCCCCAGGCAAAACAGCGGCTCATAAACGAAGGGCAGGCCGCCCACGGCATAGATCAGCGTCACCAGGGCCAGGGAGATCAGCACCCCCAGCCCGCCGCCCGTGCCGGCCATAATGCCGGCCTCGGACAAAAATTGGCGGATGATCGCCCGGCGGCTGGCCCCCACCGCCCGGCGCACGCCGATCTCCAACTGCCTGGCCCGGACCAGGAGAATCATGATGGAAAAAATGCCCAGGCCGCCTACCACAAAGGAAATCAGGGCGCTGAGCACCCCCAGGCTGGTCACCAGGTCCAACACTTCGTTACGCAGCCTGGCCGCGTCTTCAGCCGAAGACACCCGGAAGTCATCCCGCTGCCCCGGCCCGATGTTATGGCGCTCCCGCAGCAGGGTGAAAAGGCTGTTCTTGGCCGCCTGCACGCTGGCGCCGTCCAGCAGATTCAGGTAAATGCCGTCAAGGCGCGAAGAATTGAGCAGTCGGCGCTGATAGGTGCGCAAAGGAATAAAGAGCTGTTCGTCAAAGCTGCTTCCCCCGAAATCAGCGCCCTTGGCCTCAAGTATCCCCACCACCTGGTAGCGGGTCTGGGCGATATAAAGCTCCTGCCCACAACCCGCGGCCGGATCCCCGAACAAACGTTCCGCCAGGGCATTGCCCAGCACGCAGACCCGGGCCAGATTCTCTTCATCATCATCTTCCAAAAAACGCCCGACCAGGAGTTCCAGGGAACGCACCCGCAGATAGGCGGCTTCGGCCCCGACCACCTGGCCGTTGGTTTGCAGGTTGCCGGCCCGCACCCGCCGGCCGCCCTGCATGAACATGCTCATGCCGGCTATTTCCGGCAGGCTCCGGCGGATGGCCTCCGCGTCCTCCAGAGTCAAGGTGGCGGTAATGCCCAGGCTGGAACCGGTATTGGTGCGCCCGAAACGTACGCTCTGCGCCCTCACCTGCACCAGGTTGGGACCGAGCTTCTGGGTTTCCAAATCCGCCTGCCGGACCATGGAAGAACCGATGTGCGTGACCGCCGTCAGCACCAAAGTGCCCAAAAAAACCCCCAGGATGGCCAGGACCGTGCGCAATTTGTGCGCCGACAGAGACTTGAGGGCGATGGACAGGCCGCGCATTTCAGGCGGACTGCCCTTTAAGGGCGCTGATGGGTTCCAGCCCGGCGGCCCGGCGGGCCGGCCTGAGGCCGAAGACAATGCCCACCAACACCGCGGCCAGCAGGGAACACACAAAGACAAAGGGGGAAAATTCAATGCTGAACAGGGTGCTGGTGACCGTAAGGCCGATGATCATGCCCCAGATCACCCCCAACCCCGCCCCACCCAAGGTCAAAAGCACGGATTCGCATAAAAATTGCAAAGTGATGGCCAGACCCGGAGCGCCCAGGGCCTTGCGCAGGCCGATCTCCGTGCCGCGCTCGGAGACGGATATGTAAAAGAGGTTGGCCAGGACGAAACCGCTCACGCACATGGCCGCCAGGGCGGTAATGCCCAGGAAGATGAACAGGCCATTCTTGATCAGGTTTATGAAACGCTGGATGTCCAGCGAGGTCACCACGCTGAAATCATTGGGCCGGTCCCCGTCCAGGCCGTGCAGATAACGAAGCAGGCTGGTCACATTGGCGGCGTGGGCGTCCATGTTCTGCGGATCCTCAAATTTGAGACGCACGTTCTGGAAATAATGCCTGTCCTGGTTAAAACGCTTGATCATGGTGCTCAGGGGGATGGCCACGGTATAATCCATTTCGTCGGATCCGGAAGACCCCCTTGAACTCAGGACGCCGATGACCGTAAACGGGGTCTTGGCCAGCAGGATGCCGCGACCCACCGGGTTCTCATCCCCGAAAAGCTCGCTTGCGACCTCCATGCCCAGGAGCACCACGCTCTCGCCCCGTTCCATGTCCGCCACGCTGATATCCCGCCCTTGGGCCAAGGGCCAGTCCCAAGTGCGGCAGAAATCCTCGGTGCTGCCCATGACCATGTCCTTCTGGTAATTCCGGCTGCCGTTCACCAACGAAACCGAACCCCTGAAGGATAAGGGCGCCGCTATATACACTCCCGGCAGGGAACGGCGCAACTCGTTCACATCCCCCACGGAAATGGTGCGCGTGCGCTGCCCCACGGCCCTGGAAAACATGTTCCCCCCGCGCACAAAGGCCGCGTCCGGCCCGAAGATGCGCACCATGTCGTCAATGCGCCGGTTGGCTCCCTCCATGGTGGCGGTGATCACTGAAAGGGAGGCTATGCCCAGAGACACGGCCACCGTCACGAAGACGCTGCGCAGGCGATAGGCGAGCACCGCCCTCCAGGCCTGCCCCAGGGCTGTGCCCAGGAGCGCGGTCCAGACCCGCGCCTGTGGGGGCAGCTTATGGCTTATGGCCGCTATCGCTGTCAATTAACCCATCCTTGATCAGGATGCGCCGCCCGGCATAGGCGGCGGTTTCGGCATCATGGGTCACCAGGATGATGGTCTGCCCTTCACGGTTGAACTTGTTCAGCAAATCCATGATGTCCCGGCTGGTTTGAGAATCAAGCTGCCCGGTAGGCTCATCGGCCAGGATCAGCGAAGGCTCGTTATACAGCGCCCTGGCCAGAGCCACGCGTTGCTGCTGCCCGCCGGAAAGGCGGGCCGGCAGAAAATCCATGCGATCCCCCAATCCGACATCCTCCAACAGCAAAGCCGCCCTTTCCTGCCCGCGTTTATGGGTTTTGCCGCTGTACAAGCCTGGCAGCATGACGTTTTCCAGGGCCGTGGCATAGGGGATGAGGTAGAAATTCTGAAAGACGAAACCGGTAGTGTCGGCGCGACGGGCGCTCAGGGCTTCGTCATCCAGGCTGGAAACATTCTGGCCGTCAAGCTCGTAAAGGCCGTCGCTGGCCCGATCCAGAAGCCCCAGAATCTGCAGCAGGGTGGATTTGCCGGAGCCGGAAGCGCCCTGGATGGCCACGAATTCCCCACGGCGCACCTCAAAGCTGATGCCCTTGAGCACCCGCACCTCCTGATCCGCCTGCCGGAAAGTCCGGGTGAGATCCGCCAGACGCACCACCAGAGCCCGCTCTTGGGACCGCTCTTGGGCCGGCTTGCGAGACTGCTTAGGCATAAGCTAACGCGGACGCCCGCCGCCCGCTCCTCCCATGCCTCCACCCGGTCCCATCTGCATCTGCCTAGCCGCGGTGGGCATGGCGCTGGTGACATCTTTACCCAAGATCAGGCGGGTGGCCACCTCTTCACCTTCGACCAGTCCTTTCAGCACCTCGCTGTTCTCGCCACCGCGCAGCCCCAGACGCACCTTGGCCTGCTCCACCCGGCCTCCACGCCGCACAAAGACCACCTGGGAGCCGTCAATCCACTTGATGGCCTCATTGGGGATGTAAAGCGCATCTTCCTTGTTTTCCACATAGACCGTGCACTGGGTGGTCATTTCCGAACGCAGGGCAAGGGAATCATCCTTGGTCAGGGGTACGATGGTCTGGTAATAGACAATGCTGTCGCGAATTTCGGCCTCGGGATAAATACGGTGGATCCTGCCGATGAAGACCCGGCCCGGCAGGGCGTCCACCCGGAAGTCCACCCGCATTCCCGGCTGCAACTGCCCCACATCGTTCTCGTCAATATATACCCACATCTCTTTGCGGGAGAGGTCCATGACCGTGATCAAGTTGGCCACCTGCAACCCGGCCACCACCGTCTCCCCTTCCTGGGCGGCAATCTGGCTGACCACTCCGTCCATGGGGGAACGGATGGTGGCGTAAGAAAGCTTGATTTCCGCCGAGGACAGCGAGGCCTCAGCCTGGATCCTGGTCTGCTCGGAGCTGTCCTTCTGCCGGACGAATTCCTCTTCCAGCCGGTGCAAGGCCGCCAGGGCCGCCTCCAGGGACTGCCGTCCGGTCACCGCCTTTTCCTGGGCCGAATCCAGGTTATTCTGCGAATCCAGCTTCTGCCCGGTGAGCTCCAACTGCCGCTTGTAGCTCAAGTTCGCATACTCGGCCGTGGCCCTGGCCGAAGCCACCCTGGCCTCGGCTTCCTTGATTTGCAAGGGATAACTTACCAGGATGCGCTCCTGCTCAATCTGGGCGCGCTTCAAGGCCGCCCCGGATTCCTCCACCAGGGCCTGCAGTTCGCGGTTGTCAATCTCAGCGATGACCTGCCCTTCAGTCACTTCATCCCCCACCCGCACATGCATTTTATGGATGATGCCCGTGGTGCGCGAACCGATTTTCACCGTGGCTCCCACCTCCGGCTTGATGATCCCGGTTGCGGAAAGAGTCTTGCTTACCACCCCGCGCTGGACCTTGACCGAAGCCAGAATCTGGGTTCCGGACCCGGAAAATCCCAAATAAATCAAAAAACCTATAGACCCCAGGGCCGCCAGCCCCAAGGCTATGGCCAGCCGGCGGCGCCGCTCGTAAAAGGCCCGCAAGCGGTCAACCGCGGATTTTAATACAGATTTCAATACAGGTTTCACATCCAGCATCTGCCGCGCTCCTTGGGGGCAATGTAATGCCTGAACGCAAAAAAGAAAAGCCAAGATTTCGGAATCTTGCCGCAATCCCCGGAGCCTTGACCGGCTCCGCCTTGCCGAGACACGCCGCCATCCTGTCCGGCGCGACCCCCTCGCGCCAGCCCGCTTTTTGACATTCCCCGGCCGCCGGGTTATTCCGGTTCCGGAGAATAAATCCATGAATATGCTTTATACAAATTTTCACATTGGAGACGGCGGCGGACATGTCACCTATATTTTATCCCTGATAAAAAATACCCCCAATAATACCTATGTCGCCTGCCCTGGGAGCAGTTCATTATACAAAATACTAAAAAGTGACGGCTATGATAACCTTATCGATATAGTTTTTTATTACAGGATAACAGATATTGTAAAAATAATTAAAACCGCCAGATTATTTGCAAAATACATTGAAGAATATAAAATTGACATTGTTCACACTAACGGTTCACCCGATAATCGCATGGCTTTATACGCCTCGTTGTTTTGTAAAAGAAAATTTAAGGTTGTTTTCACCAAGCATAATGCCAAAAGAATCCATACAAAACTGCGCTTGAACAAATTCAACGACGCTGTTGTCTTTGTGTCGGAATACGCCAGACGGGCCACGGTCGGCGATGTGAAAATGCCGCATTACCATGTAATCCGCAATGGCATAGATTTGGAATACTGGCGGAGTAAAACTCCGGCACATACGGGAAACGCCCTGCGACTGATCAGCACGGCCGGCACCCGCATGAGCAAGGGCTGGATGTTCCTGCTGGAGGCCCTGGCATCCTTATTGCCGGAAGAGCGGCAGCGCCTGTCGGTCACTATCCTGGGGGATATTCCTTCTGAAGAGGCGCGGAGCAAGGCTGCGGCCCTTTTTCCGGCGGAATTTCCCGGTTTTTTCCCGGATCCCCGCCCCTGGCTGGAAAAGGCCGATATCGGCTTCATCCTTTCTCATACAGATACGGAAACCAGCAGTTTTGCCAGCAAGGAAATGCTCTCCATGGGCCTGCCGCTGATCAGCAGCGATTATCCCAATTACATGGAAAATATTGATGACTCTTGCGGCTGGGTGACCGAGCGGCGGAACCCGGAATCCATCGCCCTGACGCTGCGGCGGATCCTGGGCATGTCCCCGGAGGAATTGAGCGCCATGAAACTTAATGCGCGGAAGAAAGCGGAAGATTCCTTTTCTATCAAGCGCATGGCGGAAGAAACCCAGGCTATGTATGAAAAATTGTTATGCTAAGGCTGTGTTATAGAAAATGGTTGACAAATCCTGTAAGATGCTGTATTATTTACACAAGTCGAAAATTCGGCTGAAAAATCAAGCAGGAGGCAAAAACGTGTCAAGCGAAATCTACGCATTGTTTGAGTCGCTACCCCGAATTGGTGCAGCCAGAACCAGGCCCTACGTCAGAAGAACTGGCACATCAACGAATTATTGAAATCAAAGTTCGGTTGAACGACATTGACTTAGCCATGATTAGGGGCTTGGATGCCCGTGATGCAGGTACTGCTACTGCTGAGGATAACGAAAAGTTGGTGGAACTGCGCGCTGAAAAACGCGAATTGCGGGAGGAACTCGCAGTATTGGAAGATCGCGGTTAAACAGTAGACCAGCTATTACAGTTTAGCCAGACCTGCTAACTCACGAATAATGACCCCATCTTTGAAAGCGGCCCGATTGGTCTGGCCGGTTCTTCAACTTATTTTGTCATTTGGTCGCTGCGCAGTGAGCCAAAGAGAACCTGCAAATTCTTTTACTCCAGGGAGCTTCTCAATAAAATTTTCCACTTTTTTAACCAACGGGATAAGTTTTTCCGGTACTTGAGGGTGTAGCCAATCAAAGGGGGTGATCCGTATTTTGATAAATCCGACTTTTTGCAGAATTATGTATAGGCTTTTGCGATAAAAAGCCGTTTCATCCGGTGAAATATTTGGAAAAAATCGACGGAAACGTAGAGTAAACCATATTTGTGGATTCAGCATATTAGGTTCGCAAAAACTTATGACACCACCGGGTTTGAGCAGTTGATACATTTTGGCGAAAGATTTCCCGCAGTCCAAGTGATGCAATATTGAAGAACCAATGATGGCGTCAAAAGGACTCTGAGCGTCGCAATCTTCAAAAGGGGCCTCCAAGAACTCCACTTGTCCGGCGGGCACGTTTTTTTGCCTAGCTGCCGACAACAGATCTGGAGACAGATCAACCGCCAAAATATGGGCACCATATTTTGAAAACATTTCAGTAAACAAACCCGTACCACAACCAATTTCTAGGGCTCGCATACCAGGAGCAAGCTTCGCGCCTTGCGCAATAAGCTGTCCCCGCCTCTTAGCTCGTAATTGACCGGCTGGCGTACCCCAACCCCATTGCATGGCAGGATCGTTTTCTAATAACCATTTGCCATGTTTAATTTCAGCTACAAATCTTTTTTCTTCCACTTTCATAAGCCTCGACACGTCAGGCATATTGAGCCTCTTTAGTAGCAATCAAAGCAAGCGGCTGAGTCATAGTAGGGAAGAGTGAGAACTCTGAGTTTCATCATGGCCTTCCAGGGGTTGAGTAGTTGCGAGAATCTCTTGATTGGTAACTATAGTTAGATACCAGCGTCAAGATTTCCTGTAAACTGTTTGAATGGAAAAATATCCTCTGTTAAAAGAGGCCATTGCAAATGTTTTGCGGGAGCGTCGAGAGTCCCTCGGCTTGTCTAAGCGCAAGCTGGCAGGACTGGCGTGGCTGGAACATCCTTACATTATCCAACTCGAACAGGGCACAAAGCAACCTACGCTCAATGCCCTCTTTTATATCAGCGAAGCACTCGGTCTACAGCCTTCGGAACTTGTCCGATTCTTTGAAGATGAAATAGCGAAGCTGGCGAAGTCAGACGGTGAGAGCTGAGTTGCGATTATTTTTGATACGCCAAAGCGCAAGAGCAAAAAAATGGAAAAATTGGGGAATTTTTACAAAATTTTTGGTTATCAACCATTTTCTACAACACAGCCTATGCTAAATACGCGCTTCTTCTATAGGCTGCCCCATATCCGGCCTACGGCACAGGCGGCGGATGAGTCCATCGGCCAGACCCGCCCGGGACACATGGATCGCCTGTAAAGACGGGCATGACTCCAGAAGCAGCAAAAAGATCTCCAGGGCCGGCACGATCACGTCCGCTCGATGGCTGTTCAGCCCAAAGAGCCGCATACGCTCCTCGCAACTCAAATCCTTAAGCCTCGCGCACAAGGCGGCCAGTTCTTCCGGCCGCAGGGTGTCGTGCTTTTTCTTGCCCAACAGCTCTTGCGCCTTATTGATGTTGCCGCCAAAGGCGATGAGCGCGCTTGGAACATGGACCCGCCCTATTCCTTCCACCTCCCGTACAAAAACGGCGCGCTCTTCTCCGGTCGCCGCGCCCGCCAGGCTCCTGACCGCGCCCAAGCGGAAAGAACCGGAAAAGACGCTTTGCCCGCCGGCATAGGCCACTACCTCCGTGCTGCCCCCGCCCACATCCATATAGACGCAGTTCCCTTTCAGCCCGGCGACCTCGTTAAAATCCACGGATTCACGGACAATCTCCGCTTCTTCCCGGCCGCTGATGATGTTGATGTCAAAGCCGCAGTCTTCACGCACCGCCGCGCGGATGGCCTGGCCGTTCTCCGCGTCGCGCATGGCGCTGGTGGCGCAGACGCTGAAGCGCGAAACCCCATAGGCCCGCATCAAATAAGCAAAACCACGCATGGTGTCGCGTATCCGGCCCTCTTTTTCCGCGCTGATGCGCCCGCCGGCAAACACATCCTCACCCAGGCGCAGGGGAACGCGCAGGTAGGCCGTTTGCCGGAAAACCGGCCCCTCTCCCAGATCCAATACGTTATGGATCAGCAGGCGCACGGCGTTGGAGCCCATATCCACCGCGGCCAATATGTTACCAGTCATAAAAATTTTTCCCTACTTTCAACGCTTATCGGCAAGTTCGCATTTAATCCAATAAAAAATAAATCTAGAAAATAACTAGACAAAACGCGGTTAATAATATTATCATGGAGATCTAGCAGTGACCGTAATCTTTAAAGCTACAGACGTATGTCATAACAAGGTTACATCCACGCACCCGAAGGAGTACTCTCAATGTTTTGGAGCAACCTGGGCTTGAACAAAAAAATGAGCGTTGTCATAGGGCTGCTGATGTTGATCCTGCTGTGCACTTCCGGCGTGTTCGCCTGGCGCCTGAAAACATTGCATAAAGAGGTGCTAAAAGTGGAGTTCGCCGCCGAACTCAACGCCATAGTTCTGCTTCGCGAACTTGACCACTTTAGATGGATTACCGTCTTGCAGCGCTATGCGTACGACCCCTCCGTCACCTCTCTCACTTTGCAGGAAGATGACCACAAGTGCGGATTCGGCCAATGGTATTACGGAACGGCCCGGACCACGGCAGAGAAGGCTTTTCCGGAAATCAGCGCCCCTTTGAAGCTGATCGAGGCCCCCCATGCCGCATTACACGCATCCGCAAGCACAATCAGAAATTTGAAATCCGCTGGAAATATCACGGAGGCGCAAACGGTATTTATAGACACATCGCTGCAGAGCATGAAAACAGTGCAGGAACTCCTGGATCAGATAGCCAAAACTTCCTCGGATGAGCGGGTGCGGAGCGGAGAGAACTTGGAGCGCATGGTCGAGGAATCCCTCCAAAACACCCTTATACTCGTCATTGCCGCATTTTTCATGGCCTTGGGCCTTGGCATAATCATTACGAAAAGCACTGTCGGGCCGATACTCAAGATTGCGAGCTATGTGGAACAAGTGGGCGACGGACATTTTGACGCGACGCTTGAGATGCCGAGGAAGGATGAATTGGGATATCTGGCGGGCGATGTTAAAAAAATGGTCACGAACATTAAAACCATGATGCACGCGATGGAAGAAAAGAGCGCGGAAGCCGAGCGCCATGCCGCTGCCGCCGAGGAGGCCCAACAAGGGGTGGAAGCCGCCAGGATCGCGGATCAGGCCAAAGTGGACAGCATGAATCATATTGCCGCCCAGCTCGAAGAAATAGTGGCGCATACGAACCAGATGACGGAAAGCATGGCCGGAACCATTCAAACAGCCACCGACGGCATGCAGGCCCAGCAGCAGCATGCCCAGGATACGGCTTTGAGCATGGAACAAATGTCCAGCGCCATAAATGATGTGGCGCGAAACGCGCTTTCCGCCTCGGAAAGCGCTTCGGCAACAAAGGTTAACGCGGAACAAGGCTCAAGCATTGTCGCCGACACCATTTCCGCAATCCGTGAGGTAAGCGACAAAGCGAAGCTCATCTCCGAATCAATGGCCGCCCTGGACGAACAGGCCAAGAATATCGGCCATGTTATGGACATCATCAACGATATCGCGGATCAAACGAATCTATTGGCTCTCAACGCCGCGATCGAAGCCGCGAGAGCCGGCGAAGCCGGGCGCGGCTTCGCCGTGGTGGCGGACGAGGTGCGCAAGCTGGCGGAAAAAACGATGCAGGCCACCCATGGAGTCGCTGCGGTCATCAGCGCCATTCAAAACAGCGCTTCGACCAATCTCCGCTCCGTTGAGGAAGCGGTCAACGCCGCGGACAAGAGCACACACCTGGCGCAGTCGGCGGGTGATTCTTTGCAGTCCATCCTTACGATAGCCGATATGAACGCGGAGAAAGCCCAGAACATCGCCAGCGCCTCTGAAGAACAATCCGCCTCCGGAGAGCTGATCCACGAGCGGACTGCCGAAGTAAGCCGCGTGGCTACGCATAATTCTGAATTGATGGCGGAAGCCGGCCGGGCCGTTGCCGAACTGGAGCAGTCAATAGCCCGGATTGTCTCCCTGGTGGATAAGCTCAGAGACGCATAAGGCCACTGTTGCCGTCAAGATTGCCGCGCCGGGGACATGTGGGCGGGGTTACTTCTCACTTTTGACCTTACCCTTTAAATACCCCCCCCTGGTGTCCACTCCAGGGGGGCTTGAGAGCGCGGGTGCAAGGGGCGGCCTTCTCTCCGCCCAGCTCTCAATTCCGGAATATCAGAGGCAAGGGCATATGTATGTTGCGGAGGCTACGTTTTGAAGAAAAAAATCTTACTTCTTCCCCTGCGCCTGCTCGGTCCGCTTGATAATTGCCGGACCGCCCTGGTAGATTATCATATTAAAATCCAATCCTGCGCCGTGGCGATGGTCAAGCTCATAAGCAAATTCCTCCGGCTCCATGCTCCATCATACAGGTAAAATCTATCGTCGGATAGGTGAACAAGCCGCACGGAAGGTTTTCTTTGCGGCTGCACTGTATAAACACTGTCAACCATGATGGAGCTTATGATGAAAAAGATTTCTTTGCCGGCATTGGTTTTTTTGTTGCTATTCAGCCTGTTGTTCTGCGGGTTTCAGAGCGGAGCGGCTCAGGGCCGGGACAAGACCTTCACCAACAGCATCGGCATGGAGTTTGTGCTCATTCCGTCCGGTTCCTTCATGATGGGTCGTGATCCCGCATTTGAGGAAGGCAACGACAGCGAATTGCCGCAGCATAAGGTGAACATCAGCAAGCCCTTCTATCTGGGCAAATACCAGGTGACCCAGACACAGTGGGAGGCGGTGATGGGGAGCAATCCCAGTAAGTTCAAAGGACGGAACAATCCGGTGGAACAGGTTTCCTGGGATGACGCGCAGGCATTCATCAAACGCCTGAACGCCAAGGAAGGGCATAGCCGCTATCGCCTGCCCACGGAGGCGGAGTGGGAATACGCGGCCCGCGCGGGCACGAGCAGCGCATACACCTTTGGGGACGACAAGCATGATTTGTCCGGGTATGCGTGGTATGATGGCAATTCCGGGGACACGACCCGTCCGGTGGGCCAGGAGCAGTCCAACGGCTGGGGGCTGTATGATGTTCACGGCAATATCTGGGAATGGGTGCAGGATTGGCATGGGAAGAAATATTACGCCAATAGTCCGGAGACTGATCCCAAGGGGCCGTCGAGCCGGGAATATCGTGTGTTTCTCGGCGGCAGTTGGTACGACGTCGCCTTCGAGTACTGCCGGTCGGCCTCCCGGGGCTACGACTCGCCTGACATCCGGGACTTCCTCATTGGTTTCCGCTTGGCCCTCTCCCCGGAATAGGCAAAAGGGAGCAGGCCGAACGAACGACAGGGAGCGGAATGGAGTGGAGCGGAATGGAGTGGAGTCAGCCTGTTCCCAAAGGTAACGTTTCTTTTTTTGTTTCACGGCGGCGTAAGCCGCCGCAAAATAAGTGAATACTCCACCGGCTAAAGCCGGTGGCATCGAATAACAGCTAAAGCTGGCGATTAGTGCAAAGTTACCCCAATTTACCCCTTAGATGTCAATAGATGAAGATATACCCGTATAGACGAAAGATGCCATAAAAAAAACAAAGTCCCGCAAGGCTTTTTCAGACCTTGCAGGACTTCCTAAGAGAATGTTATTTGGTGGGCCCACCAGGACTCGAACCTGGGACCGACCGGTTATGAGCCGGTGGCTCTACCAACTGAGCTATAGGCCCTATAAAAAATCAAATCCCTAGCTTGGCCAGCAGATCGTCCACCGCCTGCTGGGAAGCTCCCGCATCGGGGCCATGCAACCCGGAGCCGTGAGCCGCCGTCTCCTTGGCCTGCTTCCGGCTTTCCTCCGCAATGGCCTCCAGATCTTTCTCCGGTTCTTCCTCGCACTTCTTGATCATCAGCCCGGCGGCGACGTAGGTCTGCACCACAATATCCCGGATATGCCCCAAGGCGCTCACCACCCTTTTGATGCGCTGGCCGGTAAGGTCTTGGAAACTCAAGGCCTCCACAATGGCGTTCACATTGGCAAGGTTCTGCTCCAGGGCATGCGTGATTTCATCCGCCGCCGTCCTCGCGGGCGCAATCTCCCTGAGCGCGGCCAGGGCGCGGCGCGTCTTGGCCCCGTTCGCCTGGATATCTTCGGCCTTGTTCATAATATCATCAGCGGCCCGCAAAGTCGTGCCCAGCACCTCATCCAACTGTCGGGCAGCCTCATGGAAAACCGTGATCTGCCCACTATTTTTGTCCGGACTGGGGGATTGTTCAGTCAACTGCGCGATTTCCTTATAGATATCCCGCAGACCGCACAGCATATCCTCATTCATGCGCTTATGAAAGGCGTTTTCCCGGCGTAGCCGCTTCAACTCCTGCCTAGCATCCGGATTCTTGGCCATTTTCACCATCTTCATTCTCTCCCGTAGGGATAATATGGTAAAAGCACGGCAGGAGCAAGCGCGGCTTCCAATATTTATTTGACCGCGGGCGCCGCCTGTGCTTATATAGCCCTCCGCCGCATCACACGGCACCGGGACGGCGCAGCCCTGAACAACAAAGGAGTTTATCCCATGAAACGCCATTTTTATATCGGCCTGGGTCTGGCCCTGCTGCTGGCGGCTTGTTCACCGGCCTATACCGGCCTGGACGGCAGCATCATGTACACCAACACCAACCCGGATGTGGCCGTGGTTCCGAATACCGGGCTGATGCCCATGCAATCAGGCGTTATTTATGTCAACCTGGACAGCGACAGCAACCTGAGGCCCCGCACCCGCGTCAATTACGTCATTTACGGGGACGATGACAGCGCCCAGGTAAAACGGCATGCCCATGTGCTGTTCACGGAGATTATCGACCGCCACCAATTCCAGTTTATGCCGGAAACTTTCTCCGAACGTAACGAGCTCGGCGTGAAAACCGTCAAGATCGAAGGACGGAGCTGGACCGAACATCAGCGCTATGAAAACTTCGAGGGTGACTGGTTCACCCGCTGGTGGACCATGAATGACCGCAATGCCCCAAAAACCTGGATCGGCAAGCGCTGGTCGCGCAATGAGGACCCCTACACCCGCACCATTGTGGAATACCGTGAACCCCTTCCGGCCTGCGCCTCTATCGAGGAAAACCAGATCATGTTCATTTTCAACAATGTCCGCATAAACAGCCCCACCCTGGAATGCAAGCAGGAAGTGGACGCGGTTTTCGCACGGGCGGACGCGGCCTTTTCCATCCGGCGCAGCAGCGCCATGCAGCTTGGATCGGCGGCCCCGGCCAACGCCATGCGGCAGATACCCTCCGCCCCCTCCATGAATACGACCCGGCACATCGGCTCCGCCCAGATCACCTCGCAGCCCATGGATTAACTTCGACGGTTCCCCCCTGCTTTGCCGAAAAGCCTATGCAAACAAGCAGAACCACAGGCAAAGCAGGGGCAGAACCGGGTTGAAATAGCCCAGCTTGAGCCAGGGGCAGGCCTTGAGCAGGCGCTTTTTGAAATTGCCGAAACCAAGTCCGGGGCCGGTTTCCACCCCTTGCATCAAATCCAGATAATATTCCGGATCAATATTCAGGTTACGCAGTTGCACGCAGTCCAGGCGGGTCTCCAGCGCCAGTTCCTCCAGGGCTTGAAATTCCAGCTCCGTATCCGTGAAACCCGGAAAGAAAAGCAGATTGAGCGAGACAAAGACGCCGCGGGATTTAGCTTCGTCGATACTACCGAGTACCTGGGCAAAGCTGAAGTTCACCGGGCGGTAATAGCGAAGGTAGCTTTCCTCCCTGGCGCTGTTCAGACTGACCCGCAGGGAGGAGAGTCCGGCGGCGCAAAGACGGGCGATTTCGCCTGGCATGGATGCGTTGCTGTTCAGGTTGACGGTCCCCTCGCCCCCTTGGGCGCGAAAACGGCGGATGCTCTCTTCCAAGAGGCCGCTTTCGGTCAGCGGTTCCCCTTCGCAGCCCTGGCCAAAGGAATAGATCGGGGCTTCGGCCCGGCCCTGGTGCAGGCGCATGACCTCCACCACCTCCTCCGGGCTGGGGGTGAACTCCAGCCGGCTTTGCGGGGCGGCGCAAATTTTTGATCCTTGCTCCTGCCGGGAAATACAGCCCACGCAACGGGCGTTGCAGCGCCTGGAAACCGGCAACGGGGCCTCGTAGCGTCCCAGGCAGAAATTCCTGGCCGCCGGGCAGGAGTAGGTCAGGGCGCAACGCCGGATGAGCTGCTGAACCAGGCGGTTTTCCGGAAAGGCTTCCGCCAGTTCCAGAGCGCTACGGCGCAGTTTTTTGGCCGAAATGCCGCCAAACATCTGCCGGGGATCGTCATCCACCTTTTTGGCGCAGACATAGATACGGCCATGGGCATAACCCACCGCTCCATAGGCAAAGAGCGGGAGCACGGGAGAGCCGGGTTCGCCGCGGTAGGCCGGATGAGCGGTTAGGGTATGGGCCGGGGCGGCGAAGGCCGCCACCGCGCTGTCTTCCACTTCCTCCACTTCCCCGCTTTCCGGGTTATACCCCAAGGCACGGCGGCCAGGCAGGAGAAAAAGCTCGCTTTCCTCCGGCAGGGGCATAAGTTCGTCAGGCCTGGGCAGGGCCAAATCCCGGCCCCGGCGGCAGAGCATGAGGCGATCCGGATCCTCGTATATATCCCCCCGGGCGTCGGCGGCCAGCAACAATGGCTGCAATGCTTTCATATCTTGTTGCCCAATGCTTTTTCTGTTAAGTACCAAAATATGCCTAAATTACGCTCCGCGGCCATGGCCGTAAAAAGCAACGACCCCTCTTCCAGCGTCCTGGGCAATGATATCACCGGCTGGCTGACCGCCAGGGGAGTGCGGGTCTCTCTCTCCGGCCAGGAAAGCGACCCGGCCCCGGACGGAACTGACCTGGCGCTGAGCGTAGGCGGGGACGGCTCCATGATCAGCGCGGCCCGCAGGCTGGCCGGCCGGAATATCCCCCTGATCGGGGTAAACACGGGCCGGGTGGGTTTTCTCCCCGAACTCGGCTCACATAACTGGCGCGAGGGGCTGGCCCTGGCCCTGGACAAGCGCTGGAGCCTGGAAAAACGCCTGGCCGTGGCCTTCATCATCCACCGCGCCGGACAGGACCCCTTTTCCGGTCTGGCCGTCAACGAACTGGTCGTCACCCGTAGCGGCCTGTCCCGCCTTCCGGCCTACGAACTGGCGGCCTACGAGCCGGGGGGCGGCGCCTCAAAATTCATTACCCTACGCGCCGACGGGCTGATCGTCGCTTCGCCCACCGGTTCTACCGCTTATTCCGGTTCCGCCGGTGGCCCCCTGCTCCACCCCTCGGTCAAGGCTTATGCCGTCACCGCAATTTGCCCTTTCCAGACGCGCATGCCTTCCCTGGTGCTGGAAGCCCGAACCACGCTGGAGATTACCCTGATGGAAAGCGCCGGGGAGTGCTACGCCGTGGTGGACGGGCAGGAATCTCTCCCTTTGCGGGAAGGCGACCGCTTGACCCTGCGCGGGGAGGAAGACGCCATCCTCCTGGCCCGCCTGGGTCTGGACGGCTACTTCGACAAACTGCGCTCCACCTTCATGGCCGATTCCCCAGGGATGCCGCGCCCATAGCCCCCGCCACCCTGACTTTACAACCCTGATCGTTCAGATATGCTTTAAGTTCGCCAATGGAGTATTCCCCATAATGCACAATGGAGGCGATAAGCGCGGCCGACGCATGCCCCAGGGTCAGAGCCTCCAGGAGATGCCCGGGCGCGCCCGCCCCTCCGGAAGCGATGACCGGCACTGGCACGGAATCGGCAATGCGGCGGGTAATGGTCAGATCATAACCGTCCCTGGTCCCGTCCGCGTCAATGGAATTGACGCAGATTTCCCCGGCCCCCAGTTCCACTCCCCGTATGGCCCAGGCAAGCGCGTCCAGCCCGGTCCGCCTGCGCCCGCCGTGGATCACCACCTCGTAACCCGAGGGGAGATTGTCGTTTCCAGGCACTGAGAGCACATCCATGCCCAGGACAATGGCCTGGGAACCAAAAGCCTCCGCCCCCCGGGCGATGAGCTCCGGATCCCGCACCGCCGCCGAATTGACCGAAACCTTCTCCGCCCCGGCCAGAAGCACGTCCCGCATATCCGGCACGCTGGCGATGCCTCCGCCCACGCTGAAGGGGATGGCAATGACGGCGGCCACCTTTTCCACCACCTCCAGGAAGATCCCCCTGGATTCATGGGAAGCGGTAATGTCATAAAAGACTATTTCGTCCGCGCCCTCTTCATAATATCGCCGGGCGCTCTCCACCGGGTCGCCTATATCGGCATTGCCCGCGAACTTTATCCCCTTGGTCAGGCGTCCGTCCCGCACGTCCAGGCAAGGGATGACGCGTTTACTGAGCATGGAAGCGCTCCCGGCAATAACGGTGAAAATTGTCCAACAGCCTCAGTCCGGCCGGACCGCTCTTTTCGGCGTGAAACTGCACCGCCCACAAGCCGTCCCGCCCCAGAGCCGAGCAGAAATCTCCGCCGTAGGAGGTGTCGGCCAGAACATACTCCGGGGCGGGTTCCGCATAGTAGCTGTGCACAAAGTAAAACTCCTCCACCTCCTCCAGACCCGCAAAAAGCGGGCTGGGGCGACGCGGCCGGACACTGTTCCAGCCCATGTGCGGCACGGCGACAGGACGTCCGCCCTCCTCTCTCCGGGACGAGTCAAAACGCCTGGTTCGTCCAGGGATCAGCCCCAGGGTTTCCATCCCGTTTTCTTCGCTGTATTCCAAAAGAATCTGACAACCCAGGCAGATCCCCAAAAGAGGACGCCCTTGCGCCACCCAGTCTTTCAGCAGGCGATCCAGGCCGCTTCCGGCCAAGTGCCGCATGGCTTGGCCGGCCGCGCCTACCCCTGGAAAAACCAGACCCCAGGCAGAAGCGATCGCCGCCGGCTCGGCGGTGATTCGCGCCGGCACGCCCAGCATGGCAAAGGCCCTGGCCACACTGGTCTGGTTGCCTGCCCCATAGTCAAGAATCGCCAGCATCGCGGTTTTGCCCCCTACCTCGCGCCTATTTAGCTGAACCTGGCCGCACCCGGTCAAAAACCAAAGTTTCTTCCCGGTCGGTCAGGCGGAGCTGGTTCGGCTCCCTTTTTTCCAGCAACAGGACAGGCTCGAAACCCTCCAGCCGCACGGAGGCCCGCTGAGGCTCCAGGCGGATCGCCTGCAGACGGTGAATTTTGGGCCTGCTCCCCGGCCATTCCGCCCGCATACGTCCATCGGCCTCCAAAATCAGGCGTAGTCCCTTGAAATCCTCCGGCCGCGCGGTCAGGCTCCCGGACAGGGGCTGGCTCAACTCCTGGTTCAGGGTCCAGACGCCGGCAAAGGCCGCAAGCCCGCTCTCGGCCGCGCCCCAGGCCGGCCACAGGGGCAAGCCCAACCAGAACAAAACGAAAATTCCGCCGATACGCTGCATATCCACCGCCTGTGCCGGTATAACCCTAAGCGTGGGCAAAATCCAGCCCATATCTTCCATGCGCGATGCCGACACACTTCCGGTAAGGCGCGCCCGGCATCAACGGGTATTGCCCCCGGACGCGGATTGGCTTATGAGCCTGGACATGAACTTTTTTCACGCCCTGCGCCCTTTGATCCTGGCCTCCGGCTCGCCCAGACGGCGGGATCTGTTGCGTTCCGCGGGTTTGGAATTCAGCATCCGGGCGGCGCCACTGGAGGTTACTCCGGAAACGGGCGAAGAACCAGGGCATTACGCCCGCCGGGCGGCCAAGGGCAAAGCCTTGGCGGTGCTGGGCCTGCTGGCGGACGAAGAACGACTGGCGGCCATCCTGGCCGCGGACACCATTGTAACCCTGGACGGCCGCATCCTGGGCAAACCCGCGAACCGCGCCGAGGCCCTGGAGATGCTTCGCGCCCTGGCCGGGAGGACGCACACGGTGATCACGGCCTGCGCACTTCTGCCCTCCGGAGAAAAGGACGCCCTGGTGGAATTCATGGCCGGAAGCCAAGTCACTTTCTGGGATCCGCCGCAAGGCCTGCTCCAGAACTATGCCGCCGGGGACGAACCCATGGACAAGGCCGGGGCCTATGCCGCTCAGGGCAACGGCAGCATGCTGCTCCGCTCCCTGTCAGGTTCCTGGACCAACGTGGTGGGACTGCCCCTGAGCGAAACCCTGGACGCCCTGCTGGAGCACCGGGTCATTGCCCCAAACCCGCCCCCCAAATCCCGGCGGGAGGGTTGAGATGTTCATGGTAGAGGGTGAAGAGGAAGACTACCTGCTCTCCTCCTATGCCTTCGCGCTGCCGGAAGAGCGCATCGCCCAGCGCCCATGCGCGGTCAGGGGGGAATCCCTGCTCTACTTGCTGGACCGCCGGAGTTCAGAAAAAGATGCCCTGGATCATTTCAGGCGACTGGCCGAGCTTCTGCCGCCGCGCTCCTTGCTGGTGGCCAACAATGCCAGGGTCGTTCCGGCCAGACTTGAAGGCAGACGTCCCGGCGGCGGCAAACTGGAATTTTTGCTGCTCAGCCCGCCGCCGCTCCTGGAAGCGGCGGCCGATACCTCGGCGGACGGGCGGCGCACGGTCACAGCCGAAGCGCTGATCCGGCCAGCCGGCCGCCTCCGCTTGGGAGAAAATTATTCTCTGGCCGGGGAGCTACGCATGACCCTGCTGGAAAAGGCGGAATTCGGCCAAGCCAAAGTACGCCTGTCCTGGCCGGGGATCCTGACGGACCACCTCCTCCGGCACGGACGCCTCCCCCTGCCGCCCTATATCCGGCGCGCGCCGGACCCGGAGGATTCCGAACGCTACCAGACCATCCATGCCGATGCGGACAAGACCGGGGCCGTGGCCGCCCCCACCGCCGGCCTGCACTTCACTCCGGAAATCCGGGAGGCGCTCGTCCGCGCCGGGCATGACTGGGCGGAACTGACCCTGTATGTGGGCTATGGGACATTCAGCCCGGTACGCGCGGCGGATATCCGCAAGCACCGCCTGCACCCGGAGTACGCTGAACTACCGGAAGAAACCGTCCGCCGCGTCCTTGCCGCCAAGGCCGAAGGCCGCCCGGTGGTGGCCGTGGGCACGACCAGCGTCCGGGTTCTGGAAGGCATGGCCGAAGAAGCGTCCATAGCCGGGGCGGACGCGCTACTGCGGCCCGGAAAGGCCTGGCTGAACTGCTTTATTTATCCCGGACGGCCCCTCCGGGTGGCGGACGCCCTGATCACGAATTTTCATCTGCCGGAAAGCACCCTGCTCATGCTGGCCTCCGCCTTCACCGGCAGAAAACGCCTGCTGGAGGCTTACGCCAGGGCCATTGCCCTGGGCTGCCGCTTTTTTTCCTACGGCGACGCCATGCTGATCCGTTGAATCTCCCCCAAAAAGCCCTTATTTCGGGTCCCCGCCTCCCCCAATTGCTTCCTTGATAAGATCGTCAAGCATATTCTGCGCCGCATCATTCCCTTGCGCCACGGCCTTGCGGTACCATTCCGCCGCCTCTTCTAAGTCCCTGGTTACGCCAATGCCCCTGTGATACATAGCGCCAAGCAAGCATTGCGCCTCGTCATCCCCTTGCTCGGCCGCCTTGCGGAGCCATTCCGCCGCCACGGCTTCGTCCCTGGCCAGGCCGACGCCGCCGTTGTAATATAAAAAACCAAGCATATACTGCGCCTCGGCATCCCCTTGAGCCGCCGCCTTGTGAAACCATTCCAGGGCCTGTTTCTCGTCCCGGGTTACGCCGAGTCCATAGCCGCACATAAGGGCAAGTCTGCGCTGCGCCCCGGTATTTCCTTGATCCGCGGCCTTGCGAAGCCCTTTTTCGGCCTTGCTGAACCATTCCGCAGCCAGCGCTTCGTCAGCGGCCACGCCCAGACCTCTGTCATAGAGCATGCCAAGCTCAAATTGCGCGACGGCATCCCCCTGCTCCGCCGCCTTGCGGAGTTCCTCCGGAGACTGCATCGCGAAGGCCAGAGCCGCAAGCAGGGCAAAAACAACCGTCAAAAACAAACGAACAAAAAATTTCATGCGTCACTCCTTAAGCAGGGGATTGGGGCGGCAGCCCCAAAATCATAAACCCAGGCTTTTCAGCTTACGGTGCAGGTAACTGCGCTCCAGTCCAACGGTTTCGGCCATTTTGCTGATATTGCCGCCGAATTCCCGCAGTTTTTTCGCCAGATAACGAGCTTCAAAGGCGTTCCTGGCCGCCTTGAAATCATTGCCGTAAAGCGCTGCGTCCTGGGTGGTTTCCGTGATGGATTCCCGGGCGGACGGGAGACGGTCGCTCATTTCCGGGGGCAGGTCTCCGGTCCCGAGCTCTTTCCCGCTATGCAGGATCAACATGCGCTCCACGAAGTTGCGCAATTCGCGAACATTGCCGGGCCAGCGGTAATGCAACAGGGTCTGTCTCGCGGCGGCATCAAAGCTGATGGGCTTCAGGGCGTAATCCCGCCCCAGACGACGGAGAAAATGGTCCAGCATAGGCAGGATGTCTTCGCTCCTCTCACGCAGGGGCGGAAGATGCAGTGGAAAAACTCGCAGACGGTAGTAGAGATCCTCGCGGAATTGCCCGCCGGCAATGGCCTGCTCCAGGTTTTTATTGGTGGCGGCAATGACCCTTACATCCACGCTGATGGTTTTATTGCCGCCCACCCGTTCAAAGGTCTGTTCCTGGAGCAGACGCAGGATTTTGGCCTGGGTTTTCAGGCTCATGTCGCCGATTTCGTCCAGGAAAAGCGTGCCCCGGTGGGCCAGTTCAAATTTGCCGGCCTTGGCGTTTTCCGCGCCGGTAAAAGCCCCCTTTTCATGGCCGAAGAGTTCGCTCTCGATAAGCTCCTCGGGAATGGCCGCGCAGTTCACCGCCACCAGAGGCTTGCCAGCCCGCCGGCTGAGCGCGTGTATGTAACGGGAGGCGATTTCCTTGCCGGTGCCGTTTTCCCCGGTGAGCAGCACCCAGCTATCCAGGGGAGCCACTTTGTCCATGATTGCGCGCACATCGCGCATTGGAGCGGATTGCCCCAGGAGTTCCTCGGTCTGGCGGGAAGGGAGAAAAAGGCGCAAGGCCTGGTTTTCACGCTGCAAGGCCCTGAATTCCAGGGATCGACTCACGGCGATGAGCACTTTTTCAAGGGAAAGGGGTTTTTCGATAAGGTCATGGGCCCCGCGTTTGATGGCCGCCACCGCATGTTCAATGGTGGCGTGCCCGGAAATCATGAGCACAGGAAGCTGGGGGGAAGCCAGATGGATCTTTTCCAGCGCCTGGAGTCCATCCTGGCCAGGGAGCCAGATATCCAGAAGCACCAGGCTGATTTCCTTTTGCTGGAGCAGGGCCAGTCCTTCCTCGCCGCTGCCCGCCTCCAGCACGACATAGCCTTCGTCTTCCAGGATGCCGCGCAGGGAAAAGCGGATGCCTTCCTCATCATCCACTATGAGGATAACGGCCGGGGACTCGCTCTTCATTTCACGATCGGCAGACGCCAGGTTACCCCGGCTCCGCCCCTGCTCCCCAGGTACAGGCCGGGAATGCCTTCAACCGTCGCCAAATCCAGCAGGGACGCGCACGGCAGTTTCCCATCGCTCCCGGCCTCAGACGGCACAACTCCATCCTGCCATAATTCCCGCATGGGCAGAGCCTCGGGCCGGGCATTGCCGCAAAACAGGTTAAACACGCCATAGCCCCTGTCCTCGCCCTGGGTCAGATCCATGCTGTGCCGCCCTTCTCCGGCTCCGGCCAACAAGATAGCCGCCCACTCCGCCAGCCCCTGCCCGATGGACGAATCCACGGCCAAGAGCAGTTCCGGCTGCTGGAGGCGTGTACTCAGAAGCACCCGCTCCCCCAAAGAAGCGATAATGGCCGCCTCCGCCCTCTCCAGCAATAAAGAAGCAGGAGAGCCTTCCGGCGGGACCGGCCTACGGGCGAAGACCGTCCCGGAACGGACGGCCTCCAGCGCGGCCCAGCCGAACAGGTTGTACGCGCGCCCGGCTAACAGGTTGACGGTGATGTCGTCAATAAACACCGCCAGCATATCATTACGGGCGAAAAAACGCGGGGAGAGACGATCATAGTGCGGTCCCAGGGCGCTCCAGCGCAGCATCAGGCTGTCTTCTCCCCTACCCTCTTCCAGAGCCTTGCCCAAGGAAGGTACGATGGACGTCAACTGCGCCTCGAATTTCTTGTAATGCTGCCCGACCACCTGACCCCTGGTCAGGTTGAAACGCTGCTCGGCCTTTTTGTTCCAGACGTGGATCCGGCCGCCGCTCTCCATACAAAAAAGGACGCTATGGGAGGTATCGGAAAGCTGCCCCAGGCGCATTTCGGCTGCGGACAATTCAACCTGCAACAACGAAAGCTGATCATCCAGCTCATTTTCCCGACGCTGGGAGCGCACCAAATCAGTAATGTCCTGCTGCACCATAGCCACCCCGATAAGCTGGTCCAGGGGGGTGAGCATGGGTTGGAAATGCAGGTTAAGCCAACGGGTCTCACCCCAGGAGGTATGGTACTCATAATTATAGATATCGGCCTCCTGCTTGTTGAAGGCCTGACGCACCGCCCGCTCCACGTCGGAATCCTGCATGAAGGGGTCTTGCAGGATGTTGAAGCGCCTGGTGTCGGGCAGAAAATTCCCCCAGGCGGATCTCCAGGCGGTATTGGCAAGATTGATTTGCCCCATGGAATTGAACATGGCGATGCCCAGGGGGGTGCGTTCCAGGAGAATGCGGGACTGCTGCTCCTGCTCTTCCAAGGCCTGCTGGGTATATTTCAGGGCGTCCACATCCTCGAACAGCAGTAAGATGGCCTCTTTTTCCTCCCAGACGGTTTTATGCACGCTGCAGATAACCCAGCGCATGTCGCCAAGATTGGTGGAGAGGCGTAAGGTGCTGCGCGTCAGCCCGGAGAAGGGCTGGGTTTGTCCTTTGTCGTCCAGGCGCAACATGGAAGCGTCTTCCGGATTGATGTAGCGGCTCAGGCGCGAGCCCACCAGGTCGCTCTCCCGCCCTCCCAGCATATAGGCCAGAGCGGGATTGACATAGACCAGACGCCCGTTTTGCAACAGGGCTATACCTTCGTGTTGCGTGGCCGCCAGGCTGGCCAAGGTAAAACGTTCATCCGGCTGTCCCAGAAAATTCACCGCTTCTTCGGATAAGCGGCCTTTGCCCAAGGCGTTTTCCACCTCTTCATGGACGTCATGGGCCTGCCGCATTCCGACAAAAAGAGCAAGGCCCGTCAGCAGCGCGGCTATAAAGAGCCATGGGCCGCCGAGCAGCCCCGCATTGTAAACCGTCACGCAAGCCAAGATTCCGGCCATGACAATCAACATGAAAGGCGGGAAATACCTGGCCAACACCTTGCCTTGTTTCATCGGATAAATATATGTGTTATGCCGCAGCTTAACAAGACCTTTACCCGGAAAAAAAAGGATCTATGGCGTCTACGCACTGGTTGCTCTTTCGTTTAAGCTCTCTGGGCGATGTGGCGCTGACCAGCGGCCCCATGCGCTACTGGCATGAACACCTGGGCTGGGAGTTCACGGTGCTGACCAGGGAGGTTTTTACCCCGCTTTTTACGCGCCACCCGGCCGTGCGCGAGGTGATCAGCCCCCGGGAGCAGGACTTGGGAACAGGGTGGCCGGGCTTCTGCCGCTCCCTGGCCGCCGCTTACCAGAGCAGCGGACTTATGGATTTGCACGGCAACTGGCGAGCCCGCCTTTTGAGTTGTTTCTGGCGCGGCCCGGTGCGGCGCTACCCCAAACAAGGATTAAAGCGACGCCTCTTCCTGTTGCATAAAAACCCCGGACTGTCCGCCCGCCTGCGCGCCCATTCCGTTCCCCAGCGCTATCTCCTGGCCGCCCAGCCTGTCGCGCCTCCTCCAGGAGAGTTGCGGCCGGCAATCTATTTGCAACCCGAAGAACGCTCCCTGGCTAAAGAAAAACTGCTGGCGGCCCTGCCAGCCGGCCGGGGGGGAGCGCCCGTGGCCCTGCACCCTTACGCCGCCCACCCGCTCAAAACCTGGCCCCCGGATTACTGGCGAACCCTGGCGGAAAAGCTGGACGCCATAGGCCGGACCTGGTTTGTGGTCGGCCGCGGACCAGGGCTTTTTCCGGGTGAGGCGCACGATTTTTCCAACCGGACGGACCTGCGCGAACTCTGCGCCCTGCTGGCCGAGGCCGGAGTCCTGGTCAGCGGCGATTCCGGACCTATGCACCTGGCCACGGCCGTGGATACGCCGGTGATCGCCCTCTTCGGCCCCACCACGGCGGAATGGGGCTTTTTCCCCACCGGCACAAGAGACCTGACGCTGGAAAAAGAACTGCCCTGCCGGCCCTGCTCCGCGCACGGCAGGGCGCGCTGCCCCAGAAACGGGCTCTGCCTGCGCTCCATCACCCCGGAAGAGATTACAGAACTTCTGGAAAAGCCGTAAAAGAACCCGGCGTACGTCAAATTTTCAACAGATCCGCATACCAGGACAAAGCCTTGTCCATGAGGCGAAGTGAACGATCCGCCATCAGCCCGGCATCGTTCACGCAACCGTCCAGGAGCAGGACATTGTCGAACAGGCCGCGCACCAATTCCGAAATCAGAGGATTCTCGGCATCGTGCCTGTAAATGCGCAGCAAGGCGCGCAGGAGACTATGTTCCGGATTGATTTCCAGGATCTTGGGCGTCACGGCCTCATCCTTCTGCATGACCTTGAGGAGTTTCTCCATGGAAGAACTGAGCCCATCCGGGGAAACCAGCACCGCAGGACTTCCGGCCAGGCGATCCGAAAGACGCACCTCCTTGATTTGCTCTCCGAGGGTGGCGCGGATTTTCTCCACCAGTTGCCCCAGATCGGCCTTCTCACTGTCCGTCAGGGCCTGGACCGCGGAGGGCTCCTCTTCCACGGCGTCCGCAAAAGGCTCCAGGTCCTTGGCCTCAGCCCGTTCCACGGACTTGAAGGTCAAGTCCTTATATTTGCCCAGGCTTTCCAAGGCGAATTCATCCACCGGCTCAAGCAGGTAAAGCACCTCCAGCCCCTTACGGCGAAAACGCGACAAGTGCGGGTTAACCTTGGCCGCTTCCAAGGAAGGGGCGGCCAGATGCCATATATCTTTCTGCTCCGGTTTTACCCGGCCGGCATATTCATCAAGGCCGACGAAGCCCCCCTCGGCGTAGGAAGAGGCGAAGCGCAGCAGAGGGGCGGCCTTCTCCCGGTTCAGGTAATCGTTAAAGACAAACTTAAAATACTTTCCGTGCAGCTTCCAGAAAGAGGCGTATTTGTCCTTATCCTCCAGGGCCATTTTTTCCAGGTGTCCGAGGATCTGCTTGACCACGGTCTGGGAAATTTTGCGCAGCACGGTATTTTCCTGCAAAGTTTCGCGGGAAATGTTCAGGGGCAGATCCTCGGTGTCCACCATCCCCTTGAGGAATCCCAGATACTGGGGGAGCAGTTCTTTATTGCCGCGCTCGATGAGCACCCGGCTGGCATAAAGATCCGGCCCCCAGCGCTCCTGCTGATGGCTGAAAAGATCCTGGGCGGTGGCGGGGATGAAGATGAGGGCGTTGAACTGCACCGGGGCGTCCACCGAGAGATGGATCGTGTCCAGGGGCGGCGTTTCGTCATAGGTGAGATATTTGTAAAATTCATGGTACTGTTCCGGGGTGATGGAAAATTTCGGCTCCCGCCAGAGGGCCGGGGTAGTGTTAATTCTCTCGCCCTCAAGGAAAATGGGAAAAGACAAGAAATTCGAGTGCTTACGGATAATGGATTCCAGGCGGTACTTTTCCAAAAATTCTTTGGCGTCCGCCTTAATCTTGGCCCGAATGACCGTCCCCCGGCTGCACAAGGCGGCCTCTTCCCCTTCCGGGGGGCGAACGCTGAAACCGCCGCCGCCGTCAGAGGTCCAGACATGCGGGGCTTCATCGCCCTGCGCCGGCACGGAAATGACCTCCACGGCATCGGCGGCCATGAAGACCGAATAAAACCCCACCCCGAAACGCCCGATGAGACGCGCGGCCAAGGCTTCATCCGGAGCGTCCTGGGGCGAGGCGCCCTCCGGAGTCTTTCCGCCGGCCTCGCCCATCTCCCGCGCGAAACGCTCGGAACCGGACTTGGCGATGGTCCCCAGGTTGTCAATGAGCTCCTTCTCGGTCATACCCAGGCCGGTATCGGCAATCTGGAGCAAGCCTTTTTCCTTATCCACGCTGATCCGGATTTCCAGGGGCAGATCCCCGGCGCGCACGCTCTCGCCCTTATTTTGCAGGAAACGCAGCTTATCCAGGGCATCCGAGGCATTGGACAAAAGCTCACGCAAAAAAATCTCCCGGTTGGTGTACAGGGAATGGGTAAGGATATTAAGAACCTTTCTGGTTTCCGCCTTGAATTTATGCGTTCTGACATTATCGACCATAAGTTTGCTCCATGAGGCTGGGTTCCCGCCGCCGGAAGAAACGCCGTAACAGACGAAACGGGGCGGTCTGTTCAGCAGAGGTAAAACAGAATCTTCCGGCGTCAAGGGAGCCCGCGCCCGCTTTGCTCACAGCCTTACGCCGCCGACGCGGGATTTTCAATAAACCGGGCGCGGAGCGCAGTCATTTTTTCTTGGTATTTTATTAAAACCTGTTATATGCTTTCTCATAATTCTTTTTTAATGAAGGAGTTGCCATGAAAACCATTTTCTCAGGCTTCCTGGGCGTATTGCTGGTCCTCGGTCTGGCCGCCGTCACTTCTCTGGCCGCAGATCGTCCGGAGGCGCCCGAAGACGGGCTGAAACTCTCCTTTTTGAAAAAAGAGGTGATCTTCAACCATTCCACCCATGATAAAGACATGGCTTGCGTGGACTGCCATCATCCGGTGGAAGACAAGGAAGAGGATTACCGCCCCTGCGCAACCTCCGGCTGCCATGACAATCTGGATCCCAAGGACAAGAGCGTCAGTTCTCTCTACCAGAGCTTTCACAAGGCCAAGGGAAACAAGTTCAAGACCTGCGTCTCCTGCCACATCGAAACGGCCGGCAGCGACAAAGATCTGAGGAAAGAACTCGCCGGATGCACCAAGTCCAAGTGTCACCCGAGTTAAGCGCCTCGCGCGTCTGAAATTGTTGTTTAAGGCGGCGCCCGCCGCTGTGGAGCGCCTGAGCGGGCGCGCCTTTACAGGTTCCGGACCCGGTTAGCCGCTGGTTCGTCTCTGGAATGTTTCAGAGCCCTGAGTAAGATAAGGATTTTCCACAATGGTTGACGAAGAAGTCATTGAATTAACTGAAGTTATTACGCCGGGCAAGATGGCTCCCCCGGTCGCGTCCGACGAAAAAACCGATTCCGACGCCAAAGACGAGCCCGCCGCCCTGACGGTTGAGTTCGAAGCCGTTGAAAAAGGCGACTTTGAATCTTTTTTACGCGAGGAAGAAGGGCGGAACAACGACTCCCGCCGGAACGCGTCGGCCGAAACCTCCCCTGACGCCGGGCCTTCGGTTGAACCCGCCCCCGCCGCCAAGTCGGCGCAGGGAATCGAAGCCGTTGAAAAGGGCGATTTTGAATCTTTTCTACGCCAGGAGGAAGTGAGAGTCTCCGAAACCAGGAACGCGCCTGCTGACGCCACGTTGCCGCCACCGCAGACGCAGCCGGTTTCCCCCCCGGACGCCAAGGCTCCTGAAAAGCCCTTTGCCGAGCCTATTGCCGCGCCCATTGCCAATCCCACTGTTTCGGATCATGTGATTAACCCCGATGAAAAACTGGAACTGCCGCCCTTTTCCGAGCTTGACGCCCTGCTGGACGAATTGGGCGTGAACGACAAGACCTCCAACAAAGGCGCGGCGGCAAAGCCGCCCCCACAAGCCGCCCCCGCCCCGGAACCAGCCGCGCCTCCACCTCCGGCCCCGGCCCCACCGGCCCCACCGAAGGCTGCCGTCCAACCTGAACCCCCGGCTCCAACACCGCCATCGGCTCCAGCGGTCCCAGAGGCCGCTCCGCCGCCGCCACCAGCTCCGGAGGCTACAGTCCAATCCAAGCCTCCGGCTCCGCCCACGGAAGAATTAAACATGGCCACCCTGGCCGCCGGAATCGCCGTCGCGCAAAAAGGCGAACCGCCCGAAACGCCGGCGCCCCAAGCCATAGCTGAACCTGCCCCCCAAGCGCCTCCCCCGCAAGAAACGCCCGCTCCGGTTCAGCCCCCGGTCGTTGCCAAACCTGTTCAAAAGGCTCCGCCGCCCGAAGAAACTCCCGCTCCGGATCCCCGGCAAACCTTGCCCGCAGCAATCCAGGAAGCGATTCCTACTGATGAAATCATGGGGATGCTGAATAATTTCGCCGAATCCCTGAAAAATCCCCTGCCCAAGCCAGCTCCGGCATCTCCAAAACCCGCGTCCGCGCCGAGACCCACGCCGAAGCCCGCTCCAGCCGCTGCCAAACCAACGCCGGTCACGGCCAAACCAACGCCAGCCCCGGCAGCCGTCCAACAGGCCCATGAAGAGGACGCCGCAACGGACGATATTGATTTGAACGGGCTGGATACCTTGCTGGATTCCGTTCTGGCAGCCGCTCCCAAGACCACGCCCCAAGCCGCTTCGGCCGCGCGCCCGGCAGCGGAAAAGAAAGCTACGGTCGCGCCGGCCAAACCCGCCACGGCAGAAACGGATAAATCGCGCCAAGAAGCGGAAACCGAACTCGCGCGTCTGCGCGCGGAAATCGCCGCCATGAAAAAAGATTTGGCCGCCGCCCAAAAATCCCTGACAGATCTGCATACCAATTTGGAAAAACACGCCGCCGCCGCCGCCGCCAAGGTGCTCCGCGCCGAAATAGCGGCCCTGCGGGTTGAGCTTGATTCCTGATTAACCCGCCTTTTTCCGGGCCAACCAGAAGACATAAGCTGATGCGGCGGAATTATTCATGCGCGTATTTAAAAAAATCCTGAACGCCGAAGACAAAAAAATCCTCGCGGCCCTGCGGGAGGAAATCGCCGCCCTGGAACCGGCAGCCCGGCCTCTGGCCGGACATATCCTGGAGGCTGGCGGCAAGAGGATCCGCCCGCTCCTGACCGTGCTCACGGCCAGGAGCTTCGGTTGCCATGACCCGATAATCTATGCCCTGGCCGGCGGTATTGAATTCCTGCATGGCGCGACCTTGCTCCATGACGATGTGGTGGACGGGGCGGGCATCCGCCGGGGTTCCCCATCCGCCCACACCGTCTTTGGGGCCAGCCGCGCCATCCTGGCCGGGGACGTGCTCCTGGCCGCCTGTATGCGCATCATGCTGCGCTCGCGCAAGTTCGGCATCCTGGAAAGCGTATCCCTGGCCGCCTCCAAAACCGCGGCCGGCGAAGTGGAGGAAATCAACAACCTGCGCAACCCCGGCCTGGATTATGCAGGTTATCTTGAAATCATCACCAACAAGACCGCCTGGCTAATCCGTTGCGCCTGCGAAATCGGAGCCATGCAAGCCGAAGCCTCCCCGGAACAGATTGACGCCGCCGCAGGCTTCGGCCTGGAACTGGGCATCGCTTTCCAGTTGGTTGACGATGCTCTGGATATCGCCCCGGAGGGTTTGACCGGCAAACCCTCGGGTGGGGATTTGCGCGAGGGCAAAATCACCCCGCTCCTCCATTTTTACCTGGAAACCATGCCTCCCGGCGAGCAAACCGCCTTTCTCCACGCCTTTACCCAGGCCGCCTTCAAAGAGGAAGACCTCTCCGCCATCCTGGGACGTATGCGCGCCTGCGGCTGCGCTGAGCGGCTGCGCGGCATAGCCGGAGCGCATCTGACCAAGGCGGAAGCCTTTCTGGCTTCCTTCCCCCCCGGAGAGGAACATGACGCCCTCCTGGATTTGCTGGGCTACATCAAGGACCGCGAGCATTGAGCCATGCCGGATTCGCTGATCTTGCGCCGCATTGAAACACGAGTGCGCCCGGAACTGCCCGATGCGCCCGGAGAACGCCTTCCGGACCGCATCCGGGAAGCCCTCGGGCTGGAGCTAAGCGCGGCCAAGGTAGTCAAGGTTTTCACCATCTCCGGGCTGACGGAGAAAAATTTCCGGCTGCTCCTGGAGCGCGCTGTTCTGCACGACCCGGTGCTCCAGGAAGCCGCCGCGGTCCCCTTTGTCATGGGGGCGGACTGGGTGGCCGAGGTTGGCTTCCGTCCCGGAGTGACCGACAATGAAGGCCGCACCGCCGAAGAGACCGTGACCCTGCTTTTTCCGGAACTACGGGGGCGGATCCGGGTTTACACCTCGGCCCAGTATCATTTTTACGGTCAGCTAGCCCAAGAAGAGGTCGAAAAGATTGTCTCCGGCCTCCTGGCCAATGCGCTGATCGAACGCTTTGATCTGAAAAACGGGACGGAATGGGCGAAAATGCCCGGCTTTGTCCCCCGCGAAGCCAGGGTGCTGGGCGCGGCCACGGATCGCATTGAAAGCGTCCCCCTGGCCGGCATGTCCGGGGAAGAACTGCTCAAGGCCAGCCAGGCGCATACCTGGGTTCTGTCACTGGAAGAAATGCTGGCCATCCAGGCGCACTACGCCCGGCCCGAGATACAGGAAGCCAGGCGCGAACAGGGACTTGGAGCCGACCCTCTGGACGGGGAAATGGAAGTGCTGGCCCAGACCTGGTCCGAGCACTGCAAGCACAAAATTTTCGCGGCCCGGATCGCCTATACCCAGGAAGGGACAAAAGGGACGAAGCAGATCAACAGCCTCTATAAAACCCATATCCAGGCCCGCACCAGGAAACTGCGCCAGAGCAGGGGCAAAAACGACTTCTGCCGCTCGGTCTTCAAGGACAATGCCGGGGTGGTGCAATTCGCTCCCGGCTACCTCCTGTGCATCAAAGTGGAAACCCACAACAGCCCTTCGGCCCTGGACCCTTACGGCGGAGCCCTCACCGGCATCGTGGGGGTGAATCGCGACCCTCTGGGAACAGGCATGGGCGCGAACCTCCTCTGCAATACCGATGTCTTCTGCTTTGCTTCGCCCTTTTACCAGGGGCCGCTCCCGCCCCGCCTGCTCCACCCCCGCAGGATCATGGAAGGAGTGCGCAAAGGAGTTGAGGACGGAGGCAACAAGTCCGGCATCCCCACGGTCAACGGTTCGGTGGTCTTTGATCCGCGCTTCCTGGGCAAACCCCTGGTCTTTTGCGGCACTGTCGGGATGATCCCGGAAAAGGTAAACGGCCGCCCCGGATACCGCAAAAAAGCCCGCCCCGGCGACCATATCGTCATGGCCGGCGGCCGCATCGGCAAAGACGGCATCCACGGCGCGACCTTTTCCTCCCAGGAGCTGCACGAAGGCTCTCCGGCCACGGCCGTGCAAATCGGCGACCCGATAACCCAGCGCAAGCTTTACGATTTTCTCATGATCGCCAGGGATCGCGGACTCTATTCCGCCATCACCGACAACGGCGCGGGCGGGCTCTCCTCGTCCGTGGGTGAAATGGCCGGAGACAGCGGGGGCTGCCGCCTGGATCTCACCCTGGCCCCCCTGAAATACGACGGACTGCGGCCCTGGGAGATCCTCCTTTCCGAGGCCCAGGAGCGTATGACCCTGGCCGTGCCGCCCAAGAAACTTGCGGCCTTCCTGGACCTGGCCCGGCGGATGGACGTGGAGGCCGCAGCTCTCGGCGAATTCACGGACAGCGGCTATTTCCACGCCCTGTACAACGGCAAAACCCTGGCCTGGCTGCCGATGGATTTTCTGCACAAAGGCGTGCCCCAGATGCGCCTCAAAGCCCACTGGAGCCCGCCCGAATCCGGCCCGGACGCCCGTCTGGATCTGCCGGAAGCCGGACAAGGCGCGCTGCTCAAGGACATGCTGGCCAGCCTGAATATCTGTAGCCGAGAATACCTCATCCGCCAGTATGATCACGAGGTCAAGGGGCGTAGCGTAATCAAACCCCTGGTGGGGGCGCGGCGCGACGGACCGGCGGACGCGGCCGTGCTGCGCCCCAGGCTGGACCGCCAGGAAGCTCTGGTTCTCTCTCACGGTCTCTGCCCCAAATTCAGCGACCACGATACTTACTGGATGGCCGCCAACGCCATTGACGAGGCCGTACGCAACGCTGTGGCCGTGGGCGCGGATCCCTCCCGCCTGGCCGGGGTGGATAATTTCTGCTGGTGCGACCCGGTGGAATCAGAAAACAACCCGGACGGCCCTTATAAGCTGGCCCAACTGATCCGGGCCTGCCAGGCCCTGGATGACTTCTGCCGGGATTACGGAATACCCTGCATCTCCGGCAAAGACTCCATGAAAAACGACTACAGCGGCGGCGGACAAAAGATCTCCATCCCGCCCACCCTGCTCTTCTCCCTGCTCGGCTTCATGGACGATGCCTCCAAGGCGATCAGCAGCGACTTCAAAAAGCCGGGCGATGCCGTCTTCGTCCTGGGGCTGACCGGACGGGAGCTCGGGGGGAGCGAACTGGCCCGCCACCTGAAACAAAACGGCGGACGCGCGCCCAAAGTACAGGCCGGAGAGGCCATGCTCCGCTACCAAACCCTGCACCAGGCCATGCAAAAGGGTCTGGTGAACGCCTGCCATGACCTCTCTGACGGCGGTCTGGCCGTGGCCCTGGCCGAGATGGCCCTGGCCGGACGCCTGGGCGCGGACCTGAACCTGGACCTGGTTCCGGTCCGCGATGAACCGACCATGACCGAGCTGCTTTACAGCGAATCCGCAAGCCGCCTACTGGTCTGCACCCCTCCGGGGCAGGCCGGAGCCTTCGCCGCCCTCTTCCAGGGGCAGCCCTGCGCCTGCCTGGGCGCCGTGCAGGCCGGATCCGCCCTCATCCTGCGCTATGACGGCCGCATCTGCCTGCGGGAAGAGGTGGAAGACCTGGCCCGCGCCTTCAAAAGCACCTTTGGTTGGTAAGGCTTAACCCTTTCCCGTCTCTTCTCCCCAGGCGCGCAGGCTTTTCCGCGCCTTTTTGCGCACGCCGGCCCAGGTGCCGCGGGTGAGCGCCGAACTTTCCATGGCTTCGAGCATCTTGCGGTACAATGACAACGGGACGGAAAAAATAAGCTCGTCGGTTTTCAGAAACTTGCGGGCCGACAAGTCAAAACCGCCGAGCACGGCGCGCTCCTCCCCCCGCGCCTGATAGGCCAGAGGCCAGGCGATGATGCTGCCGCAGGCCGCGCTGAAGGGTGAGACCACGGCCAAGTGGTGTCCGGCGGCATAGCAGGCCAGCGCATAAAGACCGCTCAGGACCTCGGGCCTGGCGAAAAAGGCGGCCACCAGCGGACTTTCCCCGGCGGCGAACTGATCCAGGGGCTTGAGGACGCAGTACTTGCCGGAAGCCGCCGGGGGGGTCGAATCTTGCATAAAGACGCGCATGCTTTCAGGCGAAGGCAGGTAATGTTCCCCTTCCATCGGGGTGCCGGGGATGCCGGTGGAAACATAAAAAACATTCGTTTCCAGGTAGGGGCGGTAAAGGCCCGCATAAAAGCCGCCGCCCATGCAACCGCATTCCTGGTGGCTGATCCAAGCGGCCCGGCGTTTTTTACGGGCCAACCAGAGGTTGCCCACGGTACAGGAAAAATTGCCGAAGGCCTTTCCCCAGTCGATCTGTCCGGCCTCCTCCCGCTCGCGGCTGAAAACTTCGCCGGGCTTGGGGCCGAACCCGCCTTCAGGCTTCACTGCGCTGTAATATACGCCAAAGGGAATCTCCTCGTGCCCCAGAAGCTCCAGAAGCCGCGCCGTCTTTTCCATGACCTTCCGCATGTCTATCTCTCCTTATTGGCTTATGCCGGGAAAACCCGCGCCCTCCCCTATTTAACCGGCACGCAGGTGCATATCCGGTCACAGGTGCAAATCGTAGTGGCTCCGCCACCTGAAGGAGGCGGCGGGCTGTATCTGCCGGAAACGCAGTCGCAGGTGCAGATCGCCCCCTCCGGCAGGGGGTCGCCGCAACGGCCGCTGAAGACGCTCTGATCCGCCCGGTTGCCGTAGCGCACGGAGATGTTTTTATCCATAGCCTCAGGATCAAAAAGGAAGGTCCAAAGTCTGACCGGGTTATCCTCCGAGGCCTCGCCGGGCATCTCCCAGATGAAAATATGCCCGTCATGGTCCCCGGAGGCCAGGAGGCGGCTGTCTTTACTGAAAGCCAGGGCCGAGATCGCTTTATCACACCCCCGAAGAACCAGTTCCGGCATAGTAAAGGGCTTGGGCAACAACAACACTTCGGATCCCGAAACTACCGCCAGCCATTCTCCGTCCGGGCTGAAGACCAGTCCGCCTATTCTATAGCTCCTGTTCGCGATTGCTTTGCCTTCGGGCATTTCCCAAAGATACAGTTCGAAAAACTCACGGGCGGCCAAAAAAGAACCGTCCGGGTTGAAGGCCAAAGAGGTGGGGGCAATCTCTTTGTCCGTCCAGCGAGCGAGCAGTTCTCCCGAGGGCGCGGACCACAGGCTGACGCCCTTATGCTCGTCCTCGCCGCAAGCCAGAATCCGTCCGTCTTGGCTGAAAGCCAAGCTCATCACATAATCTCCAGCGGACTTCATTTCTTTCAGCAGTTGTCCGGAAGGCAGCTCCCAAAGCTTAATCGTGTTCCCAAAAGCTGCGGCCAGGAACTTGCCGCCCGGGCTGACGGCCAGCAAAGACAGATGGTCAAACACTTCCTCCGGCTTCAGCGTTGTCTGGATTTCAGTAAACGGCTCCGACCGTATTTGTACCGTGCCGCCACTAAAGACTAAAAAGAGCAGCTTCCCATCCGGAGAAAAGAGCGCCGAAACCGGCTCTTCATCCGCAATCGTGTGCAGTAACTCACCCTCCGGCAGGGACCAGAGTTTAATCGTACAGTCGAAGCCGGAACCGGAAACCAGGAGCTTGCCGTCAGGATGGAAGGCCAGAGTTCTTACAGTTTCATAATGCGCCGCCAAGCCATCGGCTATCTCCACTCGTACCGCCGGGATGGCGGATGGCCCTTCCTCCCCCCGCGCCTGACCGCTTGGAGCCAGCGCGGCCAAGGCTCCGGCCCCCAAGGCCGAGGTCAGCAGGAAGCCCCGGCGGCCCATGCGGCAGGAAGGGTCAAGGCCATAGAGCCGGTGCAGTTCCGGCTCCTCACGGCGGCCGCCGGCATAAATTTTTTCCAGTTGAAACTCCGGTATCCGTGTCCGCCCGCTCATAGGCTCTCCTTGCCCGATTCCAGATCGGGGTCAGCGTCTCTTCGCCATATAAGGCCGCCGTTCAACTGTCTTCCCGCGCCTCCAGCAGCATCCCGAACAAAACCGCGGCCAGGATCAGGGGCTCGTTTTTGTCTTCCCGCCCTTCCAGCAAGGCTGAAAGCCTGAGAACATGCGGATGCAGGCGGGCGGAATTTTTCTCCGCCGCCTGTTCCGCCTCCAGCCGGACCCGGATTTCGTCCAGAACCCGGCTGAAACGGCTCTCTTCCACTTCCCGGCGTTTGGGCAAGCGTCCCTTGCTGATGCCCGCGCCGTAAAGCCTCGCGAAGGAACGCAGGGCCGGCATTTCACGCGGAGTGACCAGGCTCAGGGCCAGACCAGGCCGCCCGGCCCGGCCGGTGCGCCCGATGCGGTGGATATAGGTTTCGGCCTCCGCGGGCAAATCATAGTTGATCACCGCCTCCACTCTATCCAGGTCCAGACCGCGGGCCGCCAGATCCGTGGCCACCAAAAAACCGGCGTTCCCCTTGCGAAAACCCCGCATTACCCGATCGCGCCTGGCCTGGAGCAAATCTCCGTGCAGGGCTTCGGCTCGGAAGCCCCTGGCCTGCAACAGGGCGGCCAGTTCATCCGCTCCCCGCCGGGTGGCGCAAAAGATGATCCCCCGGCGCAGAGCGCGGCTGTCCAGAATCAGGCAGAGATCCTCAAATTTCCGGGATCGGCGAGTATCATAATAATACTGCTCCGTGCCCGCGCCGCTGAATTCCTCTGGATTCGCCCGGATGAGCTCCGCCTCCCGCAAATGAGCGCGGATCAGCCGCAGGATGGACGGAGGGAAGGTCGCGGAAAAACAGAGCTTCTGGCAGTCCTGCGGAGCGGCCCGGAGCACGCGCGCCAAGTCTTCACGAAAACCCAAATCCAGCATCTCGTCGGCCTCATCCAGAACCAATAGCGAAAGTTTTTCAAGGCTGAGAGTGCGGCGTTCCAGGTGATCCAGCACCCGACCCGGAGTTCCGACCACCACCAGGGAGCCCCTGGCCAAAACCCGGGTTTGCCTCTCCAGGGGCTGACCGCCGTAAACCGGCAGGATGCCCACCCCGTCAAGGCGGGAAGCCAGGGCGCGGAGGTCTTCGGCCACCTGGACGCACAATTCCCTGGTGGGACAAAGCACCAGGGCCTGAATCCTGCCGCACGGCAAGACCGGCGCGTCTTTGATCTTCTCCAGCAAGGGCAAACCGAAGGCCGCGGTTTTGCCTGAACCGGCAGCGGCCTGGGCCGCCAGATCCACGCCTGCCAGAATGCGCGGCACGGCCAAACCCTGGATGGGCGTGGGCTCTTTAAAACCCAGGTCCTCCACCGCCCTGAGCAATTCATGGCATAAAGCCAGATTGGAAAAACTTTCAGACACGGCGCGCTCAGGCCAGGCGATCCGCCAGAAGGGCGGAAAGCCGGCGCATAAAGACCGTGAACTCCGCCTCCCGGATCAACGATCCGTCAGGCAACCGCAGGAAATAATCCCCGGACGCGCCTTCCAGGGAATCCGCGCCGGCAAAAAAACCCAGGTCAAAATCCCGGATATCCCATTCCAGGGTCAGGGTCTCCGTTTGCCCTTCCTGCCCTATTCCCTCGCCCCGCTCCCCGTATCCCTTGGGCACGATGGGAACCTCCAGCAGCGCCCGCCGTTCTTCATCGCGCAATCGCAGCCTGCCGCAGCCTTCGCCCGGCAGGGCGCGGATCATCTCCAGCACCCCCTCCACCACCGGGCGCAGACGCGCGCGTTTGAGTTCCTCCAGGCGTTCCCTGGCCCTCCGGTTCCCTTCCTGAGTGGAACGCCGCAGGTTCAGCTCATCCAGCAACATATCCGCCGGCGTCCGGCGCTCATGCCTGCGCCGTTGAAAATTCAACACCAGCCAGCCCAAGGCCAGCAGCACCAGAAGACCCGAAATCAAACCTACATGCATAAGATTCTCCAGACCGCCAGGATAATAATTTTGCCCGGTCCCCACAAGCAAATCTTTGCCGGGTTAAGTTGTCGCCAGGATCGCCGATATGTTTCTGCGGAATCCACCATCTTGTATATACCTGAAGGTTTTTGTATCATGTGGAAAAGAAATATGCTTCGCGCCGCAGTAAACACCACAGGCCCAGGAGGACATCGCAAGGGAAAACCCGCCTGGGACACGGGACTGGCCTTCAGACGGGGTTTTTCAGGCCTCGGCCTTTTGTATGCAATGCTATTTCTGGGTTCCTGCCTGTTATTCCTGGTGTCCTGCGGCCTCGAAGTCGGCACGGGCAGCTATATCAGCGCGAGGAACAATGCCGCCAACAGCGACCCTTCCTTCAAAATGACGGCCAACAGCGCGCCCGCCGCCAGGGCGCTGCCTGCTTCAATACGGCAGGAAAGCCTTGGGACCGCCCTCAAAGGACCGGCCTACGCCGTGCCGGGAGGAAACAGATACTCTCAGGATACCCGGCAAGCCACCGGCAACGGCGGCGGCATTGTCTCCACCGCCCGATCCCAGACCGGCGTGCCCTATCGCCTTGGCGGAACCACCCCCCAGAAGGGGTTTGACTGTTCCGGGCTGGTTTACTGGGTTTACAAACAGTACGGCATTTCCGTGCCGCGCCTGGCCAAGGCCCAGGCCTCTTCCGGACGGCAGGTAAACTCCGCTGACCTGAAACCTGGTGATATCGTGGCCTTTCGCATCAACGGGGCCTATCATACCGGCATTTATTCCGGCAACGGCAACTTCATCCACAGCCCAAGAACCGGCAGCCGGGTGCGGGAAGAAAACCTGCGCAACGGCTACTGGAGCAAGCGTTTTATCGGCGGACGCAGGATGATCTGAAATAGCGCCCGCGCTCATTTTCACCATCGGCCGCCTCCCCACGCGGGCGACTTTTGCTTATTCCCCCTGCCGCCAGACCGCCTCCCGCCGGGAGACGGCGGAAGTGATCGCTGTACCTCCTGACAAAGATATGTTATCTTAAAAACGATACCCGCCGGAAACATAATATCCCTATGTTGAAGGAGACATACATGCCCAATCTGCTTTTATCCATCTTCCTGCTTTCAGGCGTCCTGACCATGAGCCTGGCCTGCCCGGTCCCTCTCATGGCCGCCGGGGCGACCCTGGTAAAACTGGAAACCAATATGGGGGATATCATCATTGAACTGAATGAGGAAAAAGCCCCTGGAACCTGTGCCAACTTTCTGCAATATGCGCGTGAAGGCGCTTACGATGGAACCATTTTCCACCGGGTGATCAACGACTTTATGATCCAGGGCGGCGGCTTTGACTGGAACATGCAGGAGAAGCCCAGCCGCAAATCTATTGCCAATGAGGCGGACAACGGCCTGAAAAACGAAATCTACACCGTGGCCATGGCCCGCACCAATGACCCGCACTCGGCCACCAGCCAGTTTTTCATCAACGTGAAAGACAACACTTTTCTGAACCATCGGAGCAAGACCGTCCAGGGCTGGGGCTACTGCGTCTTCGGCAAAGTGGTTCAGGGCATGGATGTGGTGGACAAGATCAAAGCCGTGCCCACCGTCACTAGGCGCCCCCATGAAAACGTCCCCAGCCTTCCGGTGACTATCAACAAGGCAACGGTGTTGGACCCCCGGACATAAACCGCTATGAAAGCAAAAACCGGCTCCGCCGTGGGAGGAAAAACATGGTAAAGGCGAACACCGCAAGCCAGGTCTATTTTGCCGGGATGCGGGCCGGCAAGGAAGGGGACAGCAAGATTAAAAAAATTGAGCGTCTTTTCGCGGCGGCCGGCTTTGACCGGCTCTTCGCCCCGGAAGACCTCTGCGCCGTAAAAATGCACTTCGGAGAACGGGGCAATGACTCTTTCCTGCAGCCGGTCTTTGTGCGCGCGGTAACGCGCTTGATCAAAAAAACCGGCGCCAGGCCCTTTCTTACCGATACCAATACCCTGTACCGGGGCGAACGGCATAACGCCGTGGCCCATACCCTGCTGGCCCTGGAGCATGGTTTTTCCTACGCCACGGTGGAAGCGCCGGTCATTATCGCCGACGGGCTTCGCGGGCATTGCTTCACCGAGGTGCCGGTGAAGCTCAAGCATTTCCAGAAGCTGTACCTGGCGAACGCCATTGTGCAGGCCGATGGCATGGTGCTGCTCTCGCATTTCAAAGGGCATGTCCTGGCCGGGTTCGGCGGGGCCTTAAAAAACCTGGCCATGGGCTGCGCTCCGGCCAGGGGTAAAAAAGAGCAACACCAGGCCAATTTCCTGGTCACTCCCGAAAAATGCACTGCCTGCGGACAGTGCATGGCCCATTGTCCGGAAAAAGCCATTGTCTGGGCCAAGAACCCGGCGGGGGCGAAAAAGCATGCCGCAATAGAGTCCCAACCCTGCATCGGTTGCGGCGAATGCATGGCCATGTGCAAGTTCGAGGCCATTAACCTGGATTTTACCTCCGAGCGCCTGGCCTTCACCGAAAGGATGATCGAGTACGCCTACGGAGCTGCCGGACTGCATCCTCAAAAAACCGCCTATATCAATTTTCTGCTCAATATCACCCCGGACTGTGACTGCATACCCTGGAGCGATGCCCCGCTGGTGCCGGATATAGGTATCCTGGCCTCCCGCGACCCGGTGGCCCTGGACAAGGCCTGCTACGACCTGGTCAATGCCCAGGTGGGCTTTGCGGATTCCCAGTTGCGTTGCAACCACGCCGCCGGAGAAGACAAGTTCAAGGGATCGTATTCCAAGAGCATCGGCGAGGTGCAGTTCCAATATGCCGAAAACCTCGGCCTGGGGCGAACGGCTTACGAGCTGATCCAGGTCTGAGGCATGGAACGGCGGCGCGGCAAGGGCAGCACCGGGGCCCACGGAGTGGATTTTCAGGAGGCCCTGCGGCGCTTCCTGGCCTCACGCCAGGATGGGGCGAACTTTCATCTGGTCAGCCTGTGGCGAGCCTGGCCCAGGATCCTGGGGGAAGAACTCGCCGCCCTGGCCCTCCCCCTGGGGGCCCAGGAGCGCGTCCTGTTGGTGGGAGCGGAGGATAACCCCTCGCTTAGCGAGCTGAGTTTCCAGGTCCCTTTTATCCTGAAACAGACCAACGCCTTCCTGCGCCAGGATTATTTCACCGGGGTCAAACTGGAACTTCTGCAAGGACGGCGGCCGCTGGGGAGGCCATGATCCGGAACCTCCTGAAATGATATGAACATTGGCAAAAAAACCATCACCCACAAACTCCTGGCGGCCGTTTCGGCGGTGATCGTCTCCTTGGCCTTCATCCTGGGGATAGTGACCATTTATTTCATGGATTCGCTCACCGACTCCGTAATGCTGAAGATGCTGCAGCCCCTGAGCCAAACCGCAGCGCAGAACGTGGAAAGCAACCTGCGCGCCATGTCCAGCCACTTCTTTTTGTTGCGGGACAACGGCATCCTCAGTTCTCCCAGGGCCGATTCCGTGGCCAAGGGCAATGTCCTGCAACATGCCGTCGATGGTCTAGATCTTGTATGGCTGGGACTGTACGAAGCCAACGGCGCCCTGACGGCGGGGACAGAGAACTGCCCGCGGAGCATCGTCGGCCGCGATCTTTACCTACGGATGCTGGAAACGCGCGATCTGCTGATCGAAGACAGCTCCGTAGGCGAAAACGGCCTGGAAATAGTCATGGGACTGCCCATGGCCCTGGAGGGACGGAGAACGGGCCAAATTCTCGCCGGCGCTTACCGGTACGAAACCCTGGGCGACCTCCTGGACAACACCCACATCGGCAACGGCGCGGCCCTCATTATCAATAACGAGACCGGCGCGCTCATCGTTCACGAGGAACCGGGCAGAATCTCCGGCCGGGATGGAGTGGCCGATATTCTGGGAGCCGACCTCGCGCCGCATCTGGAACAGGGCAAGTCCGGGACGCTGACCCTCAAAACCCCGAAAGGGCTGACCTATGTCAGCTTTTCCCCCATCCAGGGAACCAGTTGGTCCGTGATCATCCAGGCCCTGCGCGGCGACTTCATGGACGCGACCAGGCAGGCTATCCTGACCGATATTATAATCACCATCCTGACCCTGGCATTTTTTATCTTTGTCCTGCACCTGAGCATCCGCCGGATTCTCCACCTTCCCCTGCGGACGATCGCCAGAAACGCCCATTTCCTGGCCCTGGGCCAATTTGAAGACCGCCCCGGGCACGTCGCCCACGGCGAAGACGAGATCGGCCAGCTGGGCGCGGCCTTTCTGAGCATGGCCGACTCCATGCACCTCCTGATCAAAGACATCTTCGCCCTGACCCAGGCCGTGAGCTCGGGATATCTGGGAGAGAGGGCGGCTCTCTCCGCCTACCAGGGGGACTACGCGCGGATCATCTCCGGCATCAACGACACCTTGGATATCATCTGCTCCCACCTGGATCTCATGCCCAGCGCCATAATCCTGTTTAATGGAAAGCAAGAAACCATCTACCGCAACCTGTCCATGCGCCGGGTAAACCTTCTGCACCCATGCCTGGGAGAAAACTCCGCCTCTCTCCTGGGGCGCATCCTGGGCTCGGGGATGGATGTTCCCCTGCCCCCGGATGCCGCCTCCCTCTTCGAGCCGGAACTCGAAGGCGATGATTCCTACCACGCTGAAATCACCCTGCCGGACCTGGGCGGCGAAATCTTCAACTACAGCCTGAGTCTGAAACGCATGCACGGAGAAGAAGTCTGCGTCATGCTCATTCTCAACGATGTCACCCTGCTGGCCCGGGCCAAAAATGACGCTTACGCGGCCAGCCAGGCCAAGGGCGATTTCCTTTCCCGCATGAGCCATGAAATACGCACTCCCATGAACGCGATCATCGGCATGACCGCCATCGGCAGGAATTCACACGAAATCGAACGCAAGGAATATTGCCTGGGCAAGATCAATGAAGCCTCCACCCACCTTTTGGGGGTGATCAACGATGTCCTGGATATGTCCAAGATCGAGGCCGACAAATTCGAGCTCTCGCCCAGCGAATTTGTCTTCGAGGATATGATCCGGCGGGTCAGCAACGTGATCAGTTTCCGGGTAGAGGAAAAAAAACAAAAGCTGTCCATACGGCTGGCTCAGGATATCCCCCACAGCATCGTGGCCGATGAGCAGCGTCTGGCCCAGGTCATCACCAACCTCCTGTCAAATGCCGCGAAATTCACCCCGGAAAACGGCCTGATCACCCTCACAGGGGGAAAAGTCGAACAGGCCGGCCAGACATGCACCCTGCGGCTGGAGGTAAAAGACACCGGCATCGGCATATCCCCGGATCAGCAAGCCAAGCTCTTCCACTCCTTCGGGCAGGCCGACGCCAGCATCTCACGCAAATTCGGCGGCACCGGGCTGGGACTGGTCATTTCCAAACGCATTATTGAAATGATGGATGGCCGGATCTGGGTTGAGTCCGAATTGGGGCAAGGGGCTTCCTTTATCTTTGAAATAAATGCCGTTCTGGGCTCCCAAAGTCCTCCGGACTATTCCTCCTCCCTGGACTGGAAGAACCTGCGAATCCTGGCGGTGAACGGTTGCCCCGAGAGCCTCTCGTTATTCAAAAACACCCTTGAGCCCACGGGCGCCCTCTGCGAACTGGCCGAAAGCGGCGCGGAGGCCCTTAAGCTGCTGGCCGAGCCGCAGGACAGGCACTATGACCTGATTTTCATTGATCTGCACATGCCGGGAATGGACGGGCTGGAATTGGGGAAAAGCATCCGGGCCGCGGCTTGCTTTTCCAGGCTGGTTCTGTGCGCGGGAGTGGATTGGGGAAATATCGAAGACAAGGCGCGGACGGCTGGAGTGGAACACTTTCTGCAGACCCCTGTTCTGGCCTCCAGCCTGCTGGAATGCGTCATTGAATGTATGAGCATGGGCGCAGGGCAGGGGCGGGACCAGGCAGGCGAACCCCCTTCCGATGATAATATATTTGCCGGCAAACGAGTACTCATGGCCGAAGATGTGGACATCAACCGCGAAATCGCCCAAGGGCTTCTGGAACATACCGGAATCGCCCTCACCTTTGCCGTGGACGGCCTGGAAGCCGTGAAGATCTTCTCCGCCGAGCCCGCATCCCATGACCTTATCCTCATGGATGTCCACATGCCGGAAATGGACGGCTATGAAGCCACCCGGCGCATCCGCGCCTCCAACCTGCCAGGGGCGGCGGATATCCCCATCTTGGCCATGACCGCCAGCGTCTTTCGGGAAGATGTGGAGCGCTGCCTGAAGGCCGGCATGAACGGGCATCTGGGCAAACCCATTGACACGGATGAAATGATTGCCGCTCTGAAACGCTATTTGCTGTGAACGGCTTTCCCCCAGGAGAAACAACTACATGCTTGATTTGAAACTTTTGCAGAGGCAACCTGAAATGGTGGCCCAAGCTTTGCTGGAACGCCGCTCCGAGATGCGGATGGAGGATTTCCAGGCTCTGGACGAACGGCGGCGCGCCTTGCTGGGACAGGCAGAGGCAATAAAAAGCGCCCGCAATAAAATTTCCGACCAGATCGCCGCCTTGAAGCGCCAGGGCGGGGATGCCGGAGACTTGACGCGCCAGAGCAACACCCTGGCGGAGCAGGTAGCCGCCCTGGATGCGGAAACCGGAGAGGTCAAGGCCGCGCAGCAGGAATGGATGCTGCGGGTTCCCAACCTCCCCCATGCAAGCGTGCCGCGGGGGCAAGACGAAAACGACAACCAGGAAGTCTCCCGCTGGGGGACTCCACCCGCCTTTGACTTCACCCCCAGGGAACACTGGGATCTGGGTATGGCCCTGGGCGGCCTGGATTTTGACCGGGGTAGCAAATTGACCGGCAGCCGTTTCGCGGTCTCCTGGGGCTGGGCCGCGCGTCTGGAACGGGCCCTGGCCAACTTTTTCCTGGACATGCAAACCAACGAGCACGGTTATACGGAAATCCTTCCCCCCCAGATCGTCAACCGCAAAACCATGCAGGGAACCGGGAATCTGCCTAAATTCGCCGCCGATCTCTTCAAGCTGGAGAACTGGGAATACTTTCTCATCCCCACGGCGGAAGTGCCTTTGACCAATCTGCACGCGGACGAAACCCTGGAAGAGGCCGCCCTGCCCCTGGCCTATACCGCCCAGACCGCCTGTTTCCGATCCGAAGCCGGCAGCGCGGGCAAGGACACCCGCGGGCTAATACGCCAGCACCAGTTCACCAAGGTGGAAATGGTGCGCTTCGCTCTGCCGGCTCGTTCCTTTGACGAGCTGGAAGTCATGCGCGGGCACGCCGAAAACCTTCTGAAACGCCTGGACCTGCCCTACCGGGTGGTCACCCTCTGCACGGGCGACATGGGTTTCTCCGCGGCCAAAACCTACGATTTGGAGGTCTGGCTGCCCGGACAAAACAAATACCGGGAAATTTCCTCCTGCTCCAACTGCACGGATTTTCAAGCCCGCCGGGCTAATATCCGCTTCCGCCCCAAAGGCGGGGGGAAACCGGAATTTCTGCACACCCTGAACGGCTCCGGCCTGCCCGTGGGCCGCACCCTGGTGGCCATCATGGAGAACGGGCAGCAAAAAGACGGTTCTTTCATCCTGCCCAAGGCCCTGCGCCCCTATATGGACGGACGGGAGCAAATCGGCCCGGCCTGACCGGCTTGACGGCGCCCGGAAAAAATCCTTGACCGGACGGAGAAAATCAGCCATAGTTTTCCCCCGCGCAAACCGGTTTGGCGGCACAGCCCTATGGCCGATGTTTGAGCAACCGGGTCGTTAACTCAGCAGGTAGAGTATCTCCCTTTTAAGGAGAGAGTCGAAGGTTCGAATCCTTCACGACCCACCATTCTAGAATCCCGGCAAGCCCCGCAAGGTCTTAAAAGCCAAGCGGGGTTTGAATTTTGTTAAGATGCTCACTCTCAGGTCATATCACAAAGTCTATAGACATACCCCCTATTTGGGGGTATATTTCGGGGTAGATTGCAGAATAAGCACCCCCAGCAGAGCAGGCTGAACTTCGGCCTGCACCTTCAGCATAGCCTTGGCCAATTCTGTAATTTCCGATGAACAATAACTGGATTCCATAATCTCCTCCTTTTGATGAATGAAAAAAATCCGCCTACGGGGCGGATAAGGTGTGCGCTTTGACAGTGTTTTCTTAAAAACGCGCCTCACCAAGCGCCTGGAAGTTGAAACCCTGATCCAGGCCACCAAAATAGCGCTGGCCAGGGTTATCGCCTGACAGAGTATCCTTCGGCTTTCTGGACTCAGGTAAACCGGGCAAAGAAAATTCATGCTCTCCTCCTGAAAGGTAGCAGGTTAAAGGGATTTCCTCATAATCTTATAACAGAAAAGCGGGGATTTTTATATCCACGCTTCCTACACAGGTCAGAAGACCCTGACCCCTGCGGGCCCTAAAAGGCGACTTGTCGGGGTGAGGTGGATGGCCGCCGGTTCAGGATTTTGACGATTGTGGATTTGTGGGATCGCAACAGCCCGGCCTTGGAAGTGGACATTTCTCTTCCCGGTCGGCGAGTGGTACGGACGCTTGAGCGATTGCGCCTGCACGGCCGGCTCTCCGACGCCTGCCGTATGATGCTGCCCAGAATAGCTTTGGAAAAACGTCTTCCCTTCGGCACGGAAGAACCCAATGAGGTTTCCTTGGCCGCCATTAAAGAAATTGAAAATGGAAAACCGAGTACCCCCAAACAGGATATATGATCATCATCCCCAAATAGGCTTGCCAGATTCGCCCATCCTTCGAAATAGTTCGCCCATAAAATCTTCGTCGCATCCCTCAGCGCCCTCTAGACGAGCTGACACGACTTCAAGAGAACGATCTGCCTTTTTCATTCCGCGTGCCTCCCCCTCATCATAAAACCGCTTCGTCCGCACGCCTAGGACGGTGCCGATACGGGCCAGGGGGTTTAGCTGACAGCCGTGGCGCATATTTAACGCGACCTTAGCACCATCTGTGTACAACGGAAAACCATGATGGGATTACGGGTCTCTGCCACAACCACATCGGCATCCCAGACGTGAGTGCTGGATCCGGCATGCCGCGCAGTGGCTTTACAGAGTAACTGCCCCTCAAGGGCTGTACCGAGATGGTTGGTTTTGAGTTCAATGGTCGTGAATTTTTCGTCAGAACCGCGGAGCAAAGCCGCGGAGCCAAAACCGCAGGCAGTATCCGCTAACGCGATAATCACGCTGGCATGCAGAAAACCGTTAGGTGCGATATGTTTTTGCTCCACCAGCATGCGGGCCATGACCCGGCCGGGTTCCAATTCGTCCAGTTGAAAACCTATCCAGTTCGCCAGAGAATCCCGGCTCAACATCTCGCGGGCCGCTTCCAGCGTGAAGGGAGACCGTGTCGCCGAACTCATGCTTTTCCTTCCTCTGCCTGATCAGGCTCATGCTCTCCGTCAAACAGTGTCTTCACCGGCACCTCCAAAGCGTTGGCTAGTCCGTAGACAGCTAGAGGAGCTTTTTTCACAGAAGCCGAAAGACGGGCTTGGCAGTAACAGAAGGCTACCGCAGTTCGCCCATGACCGTGTTCAGCTCCTGCGCCATCTGCGCAAGCTCGTGCAGGGCCTGGGAGGCCTGATGCATGCTGTTGGCGGTTTCTGTCACTATCTTGCTAATTTCCTCAATGGCGAGGTGAATCTCTTCAGAGGTGGCGCTCTGCTCCTCCGCCGCCGTGGCGATAGAGGCGACCACCGAGGAATTGACCGAGGCCAGGTCGACTATCTCCGTCAGAGCCTGGCCGGAGGTATTGGCCAGGTCTGTGGCCTCGGTGATGGCCTTGGCCGCCTTGTCTACCTCGTCGATGTTGGTATGCGCGGAATGTTGAATGGCCGTGATGTTGGCCCCCACCTCCTTGGTGGCGGCCATGGTCTTTTCCGCGAGTTTGCGCACTTCGTCGGCCACCACCGCGAACCCGCGCCCGGCTTCGCCGGCGCGGGCCGCTTCGATGGCCGCGTTTAGCGCCAGCAGGTTGGTCTGGTCGGCGATATCGGAGATGACGTTCATCACCCCGCCGATGCTCTCCGCCTGGCCGCCCAACTCCTGCATGTTCGATTGGAGGGCGGTAGCCACCTTGTTCACCAGATTGATGGAATGTACCACCTCACCCACCAGGGCGGACCCGTCGCCGGCCTTGTTCTTCGTCGCCTCGGACTGCTCCGAGGCATGGCTGGCGTTGCGGGCCACCTCCAGCACAGTGGAGTTCATTTCCGTCATGGCCGTGGCCGTGCTTTCCACACGGGTGCGCTGCTGTTCCGCCCCGCGCGAGACCTGTTCCACTTGGGCAGAAAGCTCCTCGGAGGCGGCCGCCACCCGGTTGGTGATGCCCGCCGCCTGTTCGGCCACGTTCTTGATGGTGCGCTGGGTCTGTTTGATGGCCGTGAGGTCCGTGACCAACTGGAGCATGGAGGCGAGCTTGCCCTCGCTGTTCAGCATGGGGATATTCGTATAACTGATGTCCATGTCCATCCCCTGCGGATGGGCGCGGGTTTCGGCGGTGGCCGGCTGCCGGGTTTCCACGGCCTTTTTCAGGGCGTCGGCCGGGGTGCCGGCATCTTCGCGCTGCGAGATTTGGGCATCGGTCTTGCCCTTGTAGTCCACGCCGGCAAGCTTACGCCCGATGGCGTTCATGAAGGCAAGCTTGAGATCCCCGCCCATCATCAGCATAGGGGTGGGAATATCGTCCAGGATCTGGCGGAAGCGGTTCAGTATGGCATTGGCGGCCGCAACCACCCGGGCGAAGCCGCCCTTGTACGCGGCGGCGTCGGCCTTGACATCCAGATCGCCCCCTTCAATACGTTGTTCCAGGATTTGGAATTCGTTGAGAATGGATTGCATGGCAACTGGAATTTGCTGCATGGACGCCGCCAATATTCCGATATCCCCTTTCTCGCGGCTGTCCATATGGGCCTGGAATTCTCCCTCGGCGATGGAAGCGGCAAAACGGCGCAATTTTGCAAGCGAGCGTATGATAGAGAGGGTCACAGCCACACTGCCGCCAAGCACGGCCAAAACAAAGGCAAGCGTGAAAAGAATGCTGGTATTTTGGTTGCGGTCTCCCGCTTGGCGAACAACCTCATGTGCTGACTCGACAAAGGAATCAATAAGCGGAGTCATCTGACTTGCCAGCGCGCCGTAGGCCTGCTTTCTTTCTTCAACATGCCGCGCAGCCTGCACATATTGGGTAAATTTGTCCTGGTAGTCCGTAAGAAGCTGCTGCATCCGCGTTTTGAGGCTTTCAGCATGGGCCGTGGATGCCTGTACGCGGGCAAGCATCGAACTTAGATCCTTGTTGAAAGACTCAAGATAGTTCAGGCTCCCGCGCAGCATGAAGTCCTTTTCCCTGCGCCGCAGCATGAGCATATCCCCTCTCAGCGCATCATCGCTCCTCTCATTGATGAGCCGCTCCGCTTCCTGGACGCTCCCGCGCAAGGAGCCTTCAAGGCCCGAGTTTTCATCAAGCCCCTGCGCTTCCATGGCGCTTACGATTTCTGAAAAAAGCGTGACACTACGCTGCAACAAGTCGGTAATCTGTCTGCTTACCTGCAAGAACTCCGGCCTCATGCCGCCCAGCGCGTTTACCCGCTCAATCAGGGTATGCGCAGCGTCTTTTCCTCTTTGGGCGTCAGCCGGCTTTTTGCCGGAGTAAAATTCCCTATGCGCCACCCGGATTTCCAGTATGGATGTATAGAGTTGCTCTGTCTCGGCTTCAATCGCGCTGAGTTCGGCAAGCTGCTTTGCGCCCCAAAGGTTTACGCCGTAAACGCCGATCAGGCCGATGATGGAAATGAAGGCGAGCAAAGTGAGTTTTTGTCGGATTGTCATCGTGCTTTCCTTTATTGGGCTAAGTGGACGTTCAAGAGGACTGCTAAATAGCACGGCGGAGAAGGTGATGGATATTACCCGGCGGGTAGTTTTGTCCCGGGATCGCAAAAACCACCCCGAGGGTAGGGATGGCCGAGGCGATTCCCGTAGACGTCTTGCGGGACGAAGGGCTTGCGCCGACGCAGGCCGCGTAAACGCCTCATATACGCTGCCATGCTAAAACCAAAAATGCGTTTTTCATGGTGGTACTCCTTCTGCCCGTATGTCCTAGCGTGCCGATACATAATAAGTCAAGGAACGGAAGAAGGAATAAAGCCGTGAGAAGAAGATCGTCATCTAGGATATCGTCCCCCAGGAGCAACCAATTTGAAATCTCACAAAGCCCCACAATGTCTGAAAAACCTTGGGGGGCTTGAGTTTAACAAATTTACTGTTTACCGTGGTTCGCTAAAATTCGTTGATATGACCACCCCTTCACCCCAAAAAAACTGTATATATTTTCCGATCTTTTTAAGATATCTTGCACTCCGGCCATGGGGGGCACCACAAAAAGGCCGGCGCTTCCCATATCTGGAGCCATGAAAAAGTGGAACAGGAAAATAACGTAAAAAAGAAAGGCGTTTCAAATGTTCATTAAGGTGTCCATGCTTCTGTTGTTTTTTGCGGTCACGATTTTTGTTGGACTGTGTTCCCGAAAGAGGGCCTCCAACGTAAACGATTTTGTGCTGGGCGGCCGTAACGTAGGGCCGTGGCTCTCGGCATTCTCTTACGGCGCGACTTATTTCTCCGCTGTTGTCTTTGTGGGATATGCGGGGCAATTCGGCTGGCGCTTCGGTACGGCGGCGGTATGGATTGGCCTCGGCAATGCCTTCATTGGCTCGTTGATGGCGTGGTTCATACTCGGGCGGCGCACACGCGTCATGACCAATCACCTGAAAAGCGCCACGATGCCGGAGTTCTTTGGTTCCCGGTATATGTCGCCAGCGTTGAAGATCGGGGCGTCGATCATCGTCTTTATATTTCTGATCCCCTACACAGCGTCGTTGTACAACGGTCTGGGCAGGCTGTTTGCCATGGCCTTCGGCAACGCAGGCATTACATTTGAGTATTGTGTGATCGCGATGGGGGTTTTAACCGCGATTTTTGTGGTTGCCGGGGGATATTTTGCGACAACCGTCAACGACTGCATACAGGGAACAACCACGGTGGCCGGAATCATTGCGGTGATCGCAGTGGCCTTAAACAGTAAAGGGGGGTTTTCCGCGGCTATCGATTCCCTGGCCCGGATCCCCGACCCAACCGTGGCCCCCGGAGCCTACACCTCGTTCTTCGGCCCTGACCCGTTGTCGCTGTTAGGCGTTTTTATCCTGACATCGTTTGGCGCATGGGGCCTGCCCCAGATGGTTGCCCGGTTCTACTCCATCAAGAGTGAAAGAATGATCGCCAAAGGCGCGATCGTTTCCACTATCTTCGCCATATTAGTCGCGGGCGGCTGCTATTTTCTGGGAAGCTTCGGGCGCTTGTTCGCCGAGGCCCCGGTTGCCGCCATGCCCGCGGACGGCTTTGATTCCATCATCCCCAACATTATTTCGGGGTTTAACAGCGACGCGCTGATGGGCCTTGTCATCGTTCTGGTGTTTGCGGCCTCCATATCCACCCTTTCTTCATTGGTCATGGCCTCGGCATCCACTCTGACGCTGGACTTTCTGAAGGGCCATGTCATTAAGAACATGAACGGCAAACAACAGTTGCTGACCATCCGCTCGCTGATCGTGGTTTTTATCGCGATCTCCTCGATCGTCGCGATCTTTCAGTATCAGAGCAGGATCGCGTTCATCGCCCAACTTATGGGCATTTCATGGGGCGCTCTCGCCGGATCGTTCCTCGCGCCGTTCCTCTATGGGCTGTACTGGAAGCGCGCAAGCACAATATCCATTTGGTGCTGCTTCGCGTTCAGCACTTCCCTTATGATCCTCAATATCCTTTTCAGAAGCGCGTTTCCGCCGATTATACAGTCGCCGATCAACGCCGGGGCGCTCTGTATGCTGGCCGGACTAATTATCGTGCCGCTTGTGAGCGCGATTACCCAAGCTCCCGACAAAGCCGCGGTGGAGAATTGCTTCTCCTGTTATGAAGAAACGGTCAGCGTCAAAGCCAGTGACGTACTGCCGGAAAGGAGCGCGTGACCATGCTCATCACAGACATACTGGCCAGGAACGCTAAACTGTACGGGAATGGCATTTGCTTAACCGAGATAAATCCCGGCTTGGAAGAAAACCGCGACCTCTCATGGAGGGAGCTTTCACTTGTTGAAACCGCACATGAAGATTGCTACCGAAAAGAATTGACCTGGCGCGCCTTTGACGAACGCGCCAACCAGTTCGCGCATCTGCTGATGGATCGTGGGGTGAAGCGCGACGATAAAGTCGGACTTTTACTTATGAATTGTATTGAGTGGCTGCCGATATACTTCGGCGTGCTGAAAGCCGGCGCCGTTGTTGTGCCGCTTAATTTCCGGTATTCCTCCGACGAGATAAAATATACCCTTGACCTGGCCGATGTTTCCATACTGGTATTCGGCACTGAGTTTATCGAACGGGTGCAGGCAATCAAAGATGACCTGCCCAAGATACATGCGATGTTTTATGTCGGCGGCAACTGCCCTGATTTTGCGGAGAGGTACGAGAGCCTTGCGGGTTCCCGCCCAAGAAACGCGCCTGGAGTTACTCTCTCTGATAAAGAAAATGCCGCGATATATTTTTCTTCCGGCACCACAGGGTTTCCGAAAGCCATCCTACATTCCCACCTGACCCTTGTTACGGCTTGCAAAGTAGAGCAAGTCCACCACAGCCAGACGCGGGACGACATCTTCCTGTGCATCCCTCCGCTGTATCACACCGGGGCCAAAATGCACTGGTTCGGCAGCCTTCTTGTGGGAGGGAGCGCGGTGCTCTTGCGCGGGACGCGGCCGAAGTGGATTATTGAAACGGCGGCAAGTGAAAAGGCGACCATTGTCTGGCTGTTAGTGCCCTGGGCGCAGGACATACTCGACGCTATAGAGAGCGGTGAGATAGACCTTGCCGATTACAATCTCAGCGCGTGGCGGCTCATGCACATCGGGGCGCAGCCGGTTCCGCCGAGTCTGATCCGGCGCTGGAAAAAACATTTCCCTCACCACGAGTACGACACAAACTACGGGCTGTCGGAATCCAGCGGGCCGGGCGCGGTTCATCTTGGCGTTGAGAACATACACAAGGTGGGCGCAATCGGCAAGGCGGGCTATGGCTGGCAAACCAAGATCGTTGATGAAAACGGCGTGGAAGTAAAACGCGGCGAGGTGGGTGAACTCATCCTGTCCGGCATCGGCGTTATGAAATGCTATTACAAAGACCCGGAAGCCACAGCCGCCACGATCAAGGACGGTTGGCTCTATACCGGCGACATTGCCTGCGAGGACGAAGACGGCTTTATATTCCTCGTGGACAGGAAAAAGGACGTGATTATTACGGGCGGTGAAAACATCTATCCTGTGCAAATCGAGGACTTCCTGCGCAGGCACGACAAGGTCAAAGACGCCGCCGTCATTGGTCTGGCGGACAGCAGACTGGGCGAGATCTCCGCGGCGATCATTGAAATCAACCCGGGTACAGAATGCGGCGAAGGTGAAATACGCGAGTTCTGCGAACAGCTTCAGCGCTATAAGCGGCCTCATAAAATCATATTTGCCAATGTGCCGCGTAACGCCACGGGTAAAATAGAAAAGACCAAGCTCCGCGACCAATACAGAGGAGGGGGAAGCATCGTCAGACAACAGATTGAAAAACCGGACTGATTCCAAAAGTGAGTTAAGGAGAATTTAATATGAAGCGCATTTTATCCGGCAATGAGGCTATCGCCTTGGGAGCTTATGAACACGGAGTCATTTTCGCATCCGCCTATCCCGGCACGCCCAGCACGGAGGTATTGGAAAATTTAAGCCGCTACCCTGGAGTTTTTGCCGAATGGGCTCCCAATGAAAAGGTCGCCATGGAAGCCGCCGCCGGAGCCAGCCTGACCGGAGTGCGCGCTCTTACCGCTTTCAAACATGTCGGACTCAATGTGGCCGCCGATCCTTTAATGACCTTGACGTACACGGGCATAAAAGGCGGCATGGTTTTAGTGAATGCCGATGACCCGGCCATGCACAGCTCGCAGAATGAACAGGATAACCGTCTTTTAGCGGCCTTCGCGCAAGTTCCCATGTTGGAACCCAGCAACAGCCAGGAAGCTAAAGACATGACCGGTCTGGCTTTTGAGCTTTCCGAACAATTTGACACCCCGGCTATATTGCGCATGACGACCAGGGTATCTCATTCTAAAAGTGTGGTGGAAATAGGCGCACGCCGGGATATGCCCGCGCCTGAGGGCTTTGAACGGGACTTGCCCAAATATTGCATGTTGCCGGCTTTTGCTCAAAAACGCCACCCGGTGGTGCTGGAACGGGAGGAAAAGCTGAAAAAATGGGCTGAGACCACCGAAGTCAACCACTGGGAAAAGGGTGATGCCTCCGTTGGGATAATAACTAGCGGCATTTCCTATAACTATGCCAAAGAGGCCATGCCGGGGGCGAGTTTTCTCAAGCTGGGGTTAACTTATCCCCTGCCGGAGGAAAAAATCAAAGCTTTCGCCGCCTCGGTTAAAAAATTGTTGGTTGTGGAAGAACTGGAGCCATTTATTGAGAACCAGGTCAGACTTATGGGTTTAACTGTGGAAGGCAAGAAGTTTTTCCCCCGTGCCGGAGAACTTAACCCCGGATTAGTGGCCGAGGCTTTCGTTAAAGCCGGCGTGTTGTCTCAAAAGCCGCCAGCGCCCAGTTTTGACGCCTTGGGCGCGATGCCCAGGCCACCCCTGTTATGCGCGGGATGTTCGCACCGAGGCATAAGTTTCGCCCTTAAAAAAATCAAAGCCCTGGTTACCGGCGATATCGGCTGCTATTCGCTGACAGCCCTGGCTCCATTGCAGGCCGTTGAAACTATCCTGTGCATGGGCGCCAGCATCAGCATGGCCCATGGCATGCATAAGGCCCGGCAAACCGCCGGAGTTAAAGACAGCCGCCCTATATTCGCCATTATAGGAGATTCCACTTTTTTCCATTCCGGCATAACCAGCCTGTTGGATGCGGTTTACAACCAAAGCGCCATTAACGTGATTATTTTGGATAACCGCATAACCGGCATGACCGGCGCTCAACATAACCCCGGCACCGGTGAAACTCTTATGGGCAAACCGGCGCCCCAGGCCGATATCGCCGCTATTTGCAAAGCTTTAGGCATAAAGCGGGTGCGCCAGGTAGATGCCTATAACCTTACGGAATGTGAGAACGCCTTACGCGAAGAAGCCGCCGCTGCGGAACCGTCCATACTTATTACCAAACGTCCTTGTATGCAGTTGCTCACCCTTGATGCCGCGAAGGCTTTCGCGGTAACCGAAAAATGTATCGGCTGCGGCATATGTCTGCGGCTGGGCTGTCCAGCCATCTATAACGGCGAGGCCATATCCAAGGCGGACGCCCAAACAATCCGCCATAGGGCGGCCATAGACTCCAATATGTGCGCGGCATGCGGCATGTGCGCCCAGACGTGCCCCCAGGGAGCCATCACACAGCCGACATCAGCCCAAGCCTGTTAATCGAGGTGAAGACATGAATATTCTTATTGTGGGAGTTGGCGGCCAGGGAGTTATCATGGCCAGTGACATATTGGCGGATGTGGCCCTGGCGGCGGGGTTTGACGCGAAAAAAAGCGAAGTCCACGGGATGTCGCAAAGAGGCGGCATTGTTTCCAGCCATGTGCGCTATGGAGATAAAATATATTCACCCCTTATCGCCAAAGGCCAGGCGGAAATTCTGATTTCTTTCGAACTGGCGGAAGCCTTGCGCTGGCAGGATTATTTAACCCCCACCGGACAAATTATAGTAAGCCGCATCCGGCTGGTCCCCCCCGTGGTCACCATGGGGATGGCCGAATACCCGGACCAGGCGGAGAAACATTTGGCCGGAGCTAAGCCCATTGTTATGGACGCCCTGGCTATGGCCGCCGGACTTGGCAATCCGCGTTTGGTAAATACTATCTTGCTTGGAATCGCTTCCAATTTTATGGATCTGCCGTTGGAAAAATGGAATGAAACCATCCGAAACCGCGTGAAATCCGAGCTGGCGGATATAAATTGCCACGCTTTCGCCGCTGGCCGCAAGGCAGAGACTAATATACCGTTATAAATTAAATTGCTCTGCGCCTGTTTCACTCCATCTTGACGGTGAAGACCTGCGTCATTGCGGTCATATTGTTTTTGCTGGTGGGCAATCCTGGTAAATCTCAAAATAATAATCAGAAAGGACGATATAAATGGAACGATATTGGAATAAACCTATCGAAACGATGGAGCGTGAGCAGCTTCGCGCGGTTCAGCTTGAAAAACTGCTCGCGACCATTCAAAACGTGTACGCGAATGTGCCGCATTATCGGGAAAAAATGCGGGCTAAAGGCATGCTTCCCGGTGATATAAAAACGCTTGATAACCTTCATGACCTGCCTATCACGACAAAGCAGGATTTACGGGACACATACCCGTTCGGCCTGTTCGCCGTGCCGATGGAGGACATCGTGCGTATCCACGCCTCGTCAGGCACGACAGGTAAACAGACGGTGGTCGGCTATACGCGGAATGACATTGATATGTGGGCGGACTGCATGGCGCGGTGCCTTACAATGGCCGGCGCGGACAGGAGTTCCCGCGTACAGGTGGCATACGGGTACGGACTGTTTACCGGCGGCCTGGGGGCGCATTACGGCACGGAAAAATTCGGAGCGGTGACGGTACCTGCATCCTCCGGCAATACACAACGCCAGATAACCATGATGATAGATTTCGGGGTGACGCACCTGTGCTGCACCCCTTCTTACGCCCTGAACATAGCCGAGGTTTTGCAGGAAATGGGCTATACCAAAGACGACCTGAATCTGAAAGCCGGATGCTTCGGCGCGGAGCCATGGAGCGACGGCATGCGCGCCGAAATCGAAAACCGTCTTGGAATACGCGCCTACGATATATACGGGTTGAGCGAAGTTATGGGACCGGCTGTCGCGCATGAGTGTGGGCATCATAACGGGCTCCATATTTGGGAAGATAACTTCATCGCCGAGATAACGGACCCCGATACGGGTATGCCCGTAAGGGACGGCCAGACGGGCGACCTTGTTGTAACCACTATCAGCAAGGAAGGGCTTCCGCTTATACGCTATAAAACGAGAGATATCTGCGCGCTCAATTATGAAACGTGTGAATGCGGGCGCACCCATGCGCGCATGTCGAAACCGGCCGGACGATCCGACGATATGCTGATCATACGGGGCGTGAATGTGTTCCCGTCGCAGATCGAGTCCGTACTTTTGAGTATCGAAGAGGTGCTGCCCCATTATCAGATCGTCGTTGACCGTGTTAATAATGCGGATACGTTGACAGTTGAGATCGAGATTTCCGAAACGATGTTCACCGATGACGTGAAAGGCATTGAAGGTTTTGAGAAGAAGATAAACAACCGGATGAACAGCGTGCTCGGCATCAGCGCGAAGATACGCTTTGTTGAACCCAAGACCATTGCCCGTAGCGAAGGCAAGGCAAAACGGGTCATTGACAACAGAAAAATATAGTAAAACGGAGATAATATATATGATTAAGCAAATCACGGTATTTCTAGAAAACAAGCCGGGGCGGATGGAGGAAGTTACTGGTTGTCTGGCGGACAAAAAAATCAATATCCACGCGCTCTCTATCGCCGACACCGCCGATTTCGGCATACTCAGGATGATCGTTTCAGACCATGACAAAGCGGTGAGTGCGCTGAAAGATAAAAACTTCATGGTCAAGACCGCTGACGTGATCGCTGTCGCAATGGGGCATAGTCCGGGGAGCTTACATGACGTTCTGAAAAAATTAAGGGAACTGGACATATCTATTGAGTATATGTACGCCTTCACTAGCCGCAGCAAAAATTACGACGCCATAGTGATTATGCGGCTTGAGAATCAAGACGCGACGCTTGATAAAATAAACGGCAGCGGCATACAGATGCTGGGCCGGGAATTATTGGACCGGTTGAATGAAGTATAAGTAGCCGGGGTAGTTCACAGTAAAATCTGAACGATTGTTTTTACCCCGCGCAAGCCGATAAGGCCCGCATTATTTCAGCCCGTTGCGCCCGCAATGATGGGATTGCTTACTATAAAAACAAGAATAATTAAAACCTTGAAATTTTCCGCTTGACATAGTTCAAAAAATATTGAAATATTGAAATATGGACGCCAAACAGGCCACCGTCATTTTTGAAGCGCTTTCTTCCGATGTGCGCCTGGATTTGTTCCGGCTACTCGTCAAATACGCGCCGGAAGGCTTGGTGGCCGGCGAAATCGCAAAACATCTCAAGGTGACAAATACAAATTTATCGTTCCACTTGAAGATGCTTTTGTATGCCGGATTGGTAACGATGGAAAAAGAAGGCAGATTTTTGCGCTACAGGGCGAATATCCCTGTCATGCTGGATACCATAGCTTACCTGACCGCAGAATGTTGCTCCGGACGCAACGAACAATGCCGCGAGCAGCACGCCGCAAACCTTGCTTCTCCCGTAGCACTGCTGGAATGCGGTCCTGCGAAAAAAATATAGGAGAAAATTTTTTGCCCAAACATCTCAACATTTCTTGAAACCTCATATTATTACAAGGAGTAATTTCAATGGCCCAAGACAACAACTTCCTTAAAATTCAAACTGTTAAAGAGACAATTCGGGTCGGCTACGCGGCCATTGCCACGGAACAACATTCTTCCTGCTGTTCCAGCCGGTGTTGTGGCAACGCTGACCCCACCCGTCTGGCGCAAGCCGTGGGATACGACGCGGAAAGCCTTGCCAGTCTGCCGGACGGCGCGAACATGGGGCTTTCCTGCGGCAATCCCATAGCCATTGCGGCCTTGCAGGAGGGGCAGATCGTGCTTGACCTCGGCAGCGGCGGCGGATTTGACGTGTTTCAGGCGGGTGAAAAGGTGACGGCTTCCGGACGGGTTATCGGCGTGGACATGACCCCGGAAATGCTTGCCAAAGCCCGCAGGAACATCGAGCAGTACCGGCAGCGCACCGGCCTGGATAACGTGGAATTTCGTCTTGGCGAGATAGAATACCTCCCTGTGCCGGATGCCAGCATTGACGTGGTGCTTTCCAACTGTGTCATCAACCTTTCTCCGGACAAACCCCAAGTCTGGCATGAAATCTTCCGCGTGCTCAAGCCCGGCGGCAAAGTATCCGTATCCGACCTCGCCCTGTTGAAGCCTCTACCTGACAAACTCCAGGAAATGGCGGCGGCGCTGGTAGGTTGCGTGGCCGGAGCGGCACTGGTGGAAGATACCAGAGTCATGCTGGAAAAAGCCGGGTTCACGTCCATAGTCTTGACCCCCAAGCCGGATTATGTGCGCAGTATGCTGGAATGGAACGATCCCTTGTACAAAGAAATCGCTGAAACCCTGCCCAAAGACGAGAAAATGGCGGATTACGTCGTCAGCCTATCCATAGAAGCCAGGAAATAGAGGAGATTATGAATATTCTTTTTCTCCGTGCGGAAATTGCAAAGCAATATACTTGAACAGGCGACGAGGAGAATTTGCCTATGACTTCTGTGAATATAAACAGCGGCTGCGGTTGCGCATCGCCAAGCTCGGCTGCTCCGATTCCCGCCAACGGTTGCGGCTGTGCGTCATCAAAACCGACAACCCCGATTTTTACGGACGATTCAAAAGCCTGGAACATTCGCTACTTTGCCGTAATCACGCTTCTGGCTGCGTTCTGGTGGCTGGTTTATGTCCAAATAGTGCCGGTATCCCGCTGGCTGACCTTCGACTTGCTCGGATTCACCTCGGATTCCCGCCTTGGCGCTGCGCTGGAATTTTTCATCTATGACACAGCGAAGATTCTCATGTTGATGGCGGCGATTATTTATGGAATCGCCTGGATACGCGCCGGGATAAACGCTGAGCGGATACGCGATTATCTTATGGGCAAACGCCGAGGCCTTGGCTATTTTCTAGGCGCTTTGTTCGGCTCGGTTACGCCGTTTTGTTCTTGCTCAAGTATCCCTTTGTTCCTGGGTTTTACCATGGCCCGCATCCCTATTGGCATCACCATGTCGTTTCTCATCACTTCGCCGCTGATCAATGAAGTCGCGGTGGTGCTCTTGTGGGGACTGCTAGGCTGGAAATTCGCGGTGATTTATGTGGCGGTCGGCATGGCGGCGGGCATCATCGGTGGTTTTTTTATGGACAGCATCAAGGCTGACCGTTGGTTACAGCCCTTCATACAAGAATCCTTGAACAATACCCCAGCGCACACGGCTGTCACGGAGACTGGGGAAATACGAAAAATGACCGTCAGGCAGCGCCACAATTTCGCTTACGGCGAAACGGCGATGGTTTTCAAGCGTGTCTGGCAATGGGTCATTATCGGCGTGAGCATCGGCGCGGGCCTGCATGGTTTTGTACCGGAAAACTGGTTTGCTGAAAACTTCGGCGCGGGCGAATGGTGGACGGTTCCCGCCGCCGTGTTCGTGGCTATTCCGTTATATTCCAGTGTAAGCGGCATCATCCCGATCATGGAAAGTCTACTGGTCAAGGGACTGCCAATAGGCACGACTATGGCGTTCTGCATGAGCGCGGTTGCCGCAAGCATGCCGTCACTTATAATGCTTCGGCAGATTATGACCACCAAACTTCTGGCCGCATTTATCGGCTACTTGTGGGTGATTTTTAACTTGGTGGGCGGCCTGTTCAACTTCCTTGCCCCGTACATAATTTAATCAATAAGGATAAAAGTCTATGGAAATCAAAGTATTCGGGCCAGGATGCGCCCGCTGCACGGAAACGGAAAATCTGGTGAAGGAAATGGCCGCTGCCAAGGGGGGCAACATCACGGTGGAAAAGGTGACTGACCTTAAAGCGATGATGGCCACAGGCATCATGTCCACTCCGGCCATAGCTATCGACGGCGTGATAAAATCAACCGGCAGAGTCCCCACCAAGGAAGAAATATCGTCCTGGATTGACGGCACTGCCAACGTTCCATCCACACCTGCCGCTTCGGGTTGTGGCTGCGGCTGCGGTGGGAAGTGTTAGTAATTGAAGACAAATTATCCTGACGACCGCAAGCGCCTTATTATAACGTTTTCTCGTCCACACTCCACTCGCGCAACGGGTTGGCGCGGGGCCATACGCGGCCTCGCGCCCCTGGAAGCCGGCAAGGTCCGCAGTTGCATAAACCCCTCTTTAGCCTGGAAGATTGAAACGGGCCTCTGATGCGAAGAAAATGTCACAAAATAAACATATTCCCGTCATAGTTACTTCGTCAAACAGAGGCATAGTTTCCTCCTATGAATACGCCGCCATTGCGCCAGATTGGCCGCAAGCCCAACAGGACGCGGCAGTATTGCGAGGTGATTATGCCGCAGACATTTCAACAGGCTAAGGCTTGTATCCAAAAACCAGCGCCGGAAACGCCGCAGGAGACACGCACTGCCCGCAGGCGCCGTATGGAGGCTTTGGCTCTAGCGGATGACACAATACTTGAAGCCGAAGCCGCAAGGTATTCTGGTTCGTTCTCCTACACATTTCTTCGCCGTCCTGAAGCCGGACTGGTAATGCTGGAAGGCCGGGCGGGAAACTCCGGCCAGCGATTCAATCTGGGCGAAATGCTTGTCACCCGTTGTGTGGTGCGTCTTGAGTCACAAGACAACAGTGCTGTGGCGGAAGGGTATGCCTTCATACAGGGGAACCGCCCGCGCCACGCGGAACTGGCCGCTGTGTTCGATGCCATGTTGCAATTGGACAATTGGACGGAGTCGCTGGAACGTTCGCTCATAGCGCCGCTCATAGCCGCGCGTGAGGAACAATTGCGAAAGCGCGCGAAAAAAACGGCGCGCACCAAAGTGGATTTTTTCACGCTGGTACGGGGGGAAAACGAATGATCGCTCCTCTCGCCCTGCCGGGTACTTTACCGGGCTTCTCCAATCCGGTTGACGATTCTCAGGCTGTTTTCCGTGCGGTACTGACCGCTTTTTCTCGGCCCGGCCTTCCGGTATCTTTGACTCTGCCGCCTTTTCCAGTTCCATCAGGGGAGCTTTCCCCCGGAATGTTGGCTCTGGCCTTGGCCTTGTGTGATCAAGATACGCCGATCTGGCTGGACACCGCCGCCAATACGCCGGAAGTCCGCCACCATTTGCGCTTCCATTGCGCCGCACCCTTTGCCGCCGAACTGACGCAAGGCTCCTTCGCTTTCATCGCCCGGCCTGAGGCCATGCCGCGTCTGCAGGCATTCAATCCGGGGCGGGCAGACTATCCCGACCGTTCCGCAACGCTGGTGATCAACGCGGATCTGTCTTCTCCGCAGGCTTGTGCCATGGAACTCACCGGGCCGGGCGTCAAGGGCAATGATCGCGAAGCCTGGCAATCTTTCCGCATTTCCGGTCTGCCGCCGTGGTTCTGGGAGGGCTGGGAAGCTAATCGCGCCGCATATCCTTTAGGCGTAGATGTAATTTTCGTGGACAAGGGAACAGAAAGCGCAGACCGCCCGGCGATCCGCTTGCTGGGCCTGCCTCGCACGGCCCGCGTCCGTCTCGCCCCGCATGAACAAACCGATTATTTGCCTCCCAAGGAGCATCGCACATGTATGTAGCTGTCAAAGGTGGAGAAAGGGCCATCAAGAACGCCCATGCTCTGCTGGCGGAAAAACGCCGGGGCGACACGGCCGTGTCGGAAGTGGGCGTTGATCAAATCCGGGAACAACTTTCCCTAGCCGTGGACAGAGTAATGGCGGAAGGTTCGCTGTACGACCGCGACCTTGCGGCCCTCGCCGTCAAGCAGGCCAGAGGCGATTTGGTGGAAGCCATTTTTCTGCTGCGGGCCTATCGCACCACCTTGCCGCGCTTTGGTAGTTCGCAGCCGGTTGATACCGCCCAAATGCAGGTGCGTCGCCGCATTTCCGCCACCTATAAAGATGTTCCGGGCGGACAGTTGCTTGGCCCCACTTTTGACTACACACACCGGCTGCTGGATACGAATCTGGCCATGCCTGCGGAAGGCCCGGCGGAAACCAGCGCGGAAACGGCGTCATTCACCGGAACGTGTCCCAAGGTGCTTTCCTTTCTGGAAAAAGAAGGCCTGCTGCCTCCGGAGGAAGGCGGAGACAGCCCCCCCGGCGATCTTACCCGGCAACCGCTGGAGTTGCCCGCCGGTCGCGATATCCGCCTCCAGAATCTGGCCCGCGCCGACGAAGGCTTGCTCCTGGCCCTGGCCTATTCCTCACAGCGCGGCTTCGGAGCCACGCATCCATTTGTCGGTGAATTGCGCATGGGCGAAGTGGAAGTCTTTTTTACGCCGGAAGAACTGGCCTTCCCGGTTCTGGTGGGTGAGGTCACTTTGACCGAATGCGAAAGCGTCAACCAGTTCACCGGCGGCAAAGACCGCCCCGCTTCGTTCACCCGAGGCTACGGACTTGCTTTTGGCGAAAACGAACGCAAGGCCCTCAGCATGGCTATCGTGGATCGCGCCCTGCGCTCCGGCGATTTTGATGAAGAAGTGCGCGGCCCGGCGCAGAATGAGGAGTTCGTTCTCTACCACAGTGATAACGTGGAAGCCTCCGGCTTTGTGCAACACATAAAACTGCCGCACTATGTTGACTTTCAGGCAGACCTGGCTCTGGTGCGCGCCTTGCGTGCCAGGACCGACAAGGAGCGGGGTAATGCCGCCAGCGACGAATGAGACTGACAGCCAAAGCACAGACCAAAAAGTCGTTTCCTACAATTTCGCCTACCTGGATGAGCAGACCAAGCGCACGATCCGCCGTTCCATCCTCAAGGCGGTTGCCATACCGGGATATCAGGCCCCCTTCGGCGGGCGTGAAATGCCCATGCCATACGGCTGGGGCACAGGCGGCATCCAGGTAAGCGCCGCCATCCTGGGCAAGAACGATGTGTTCAAAGTGATTGACCAGGGTTCGGACGACACCACCAACGCGGTCTCCATCCGGGCCTTTTTCGCCCGCGTGGCCGGAGTGCGCACCACAACGACCACCGCAGAAGCCGACATCATCCAGACCAGGCACCGCATACCGGAGCAGCCGCTGCGGGAGGGGCAAATCATGGTCTATCAGGTGCCTATTCCAGAACCCCTGCGCTGGATGGAACCGAGCGAAGTGGAAACCCGCACCATGCACGCCCTGGAAGAATACGGCGTCATGCATGTCAAACTGTATGAAGACATTGCCCGGCACGGGGACATAGCCACGAGCTTTGATTACCCCGTACTTGTCAACCAGCGCTATGTCATGAGCCCTTCACCACTGCCGAAGTTCGACAACCCCAAAATGGACCAATGTCCGGCCCTGCAACTTTTCGGAGCCGGACGCGAAAAGCGCATTTACGCTATTCCTCCGTATACCGCGGTCAAAAGCCTGGATTTTGAGGACTACCCCTTTGCCGTACAGCACTGGGACAAGCCCTGCGCCATCTGCGGCGCAACGGACAGCTATCTTGACGAAATCATTACCGATGATGCGGGGACGCGCATGTTTGTCTGCTCCGATACAGATTATTGCGGTCGCCGCGCCAATGAAAACAGGAGTACGCCATGACGGCAGCCCAGGCAGCGGAACATATCTCCTCCGCGACAGTCACGCCCTTCCATCTGAACGCCATACCTGCCGGCGGTCCGGATGCGGAACCGACCCTGCTGAGTGTGCGAGGCGTTTCCCATTACTATGGTAATCGGCTGGGCTGCCGCGACATCGGCTTTGAGTTGTGGCCCGGCGAGGTGCTAGGCATTGTGGGAGAATCCGGTTCCGGCAAAAGCACCTTGTTGAATCTGCTGGCCGGGCGCTTTCCCCCTTCAATCGGCAGTATTCACTATCGTGACGGCCAAGGCATCCTGCATGACATCAACAGCCTTTCCGAAGCCGTGCGTCGCCGCCTTCTCCGAACAGAGTGGGGATTCGTACACCAAAATCCGCGTGACGGCCTGCGGATGCGGGTCAGCGCCGGCGGCAACATCGGCGAACGGCTCATGGCTTGCGGCAACCGCCATTACGGGAATATCCGCCACACCGCCCTAGATTGGCTCTCACGGGTGGAAATCGCCGCTGACCGCATTGACGATCGCCCTATGGCCTATTCCGGCGGTATGCAGCAACGCCTGCAAATAGCCCGCAACCTTGTTTCCTCGCCGCGCCTGGTATTCATGGATGAACCCACGGGCGGCCTGGATGTTTCCGTACAGGCAAGACTTTTGGATCTATTGCGGCAACTGGTGCGGCAACTGAACCTTTCCATGGTGCTGGTCACGCACGATCTGGCTGTGGCAAGGCTTCTGGCCCATCGCCTTATTGTTATGCGGCGAGGCGAAGTCGTGGAAACCGGACTTTCCGATCAAGTGCTGGATGACCCGCAGCATGCCTACACACAGTTGCTGGTGTCTTCCATCCTGCAAGGCTGATGTGCCCTGGAATATTTCAAAAATGAGAGACTGTGTATGAACCGCACGCCCAATCCCGCAACCACAACACGCAAGCCTGTCCTGTCCGTGCGCGGCCTGAGCAAAACCTTTACCCTGCATACCCAGGGCGGAACCAGCATAGAAGCCTTTTCCGATCTGGATCTTGACCTGCGGGAAGGGGAATGTCTGGCCCTGCACGGGCCTTCGGGCGCCGGAAAATCGACCCTGCTCCGTTCTCTATACGCCAACTATAAACCCTGCGCCGGAAGCATCCTGGTGAACCACGGCGCGCTCCGGGTAAATATGGCAACAGCTTCCCCACGCATGGTGCTGTCCGTCCGGCATAGCACCATGGGCTATGTGAGCCAGTTTCTGCGGGTTATCCCACGCGTTTCCAGTCTGGATATCGTTGCGGAACGGCTTACCATCCACGGTGAGGAGGAACAAAGCGCCCGTGAAAAAGCAGGAGAACTGCTGGCCCGCCTGCGTATTCCCAAGCGCCTCTGGAATCTTGCCCCGGCGACTTTCTCCGGTGGTGAACAGCAACGCGTCAATATTGCGCGCGGGTTTATCCGCCGCTATCCCATCATGCTGCTGGATGAGCCCACCGCCTCCCTTGATGCCGCCAACCGCAAGACCGTGGTGGCGTTGATTGAAGAAGCCAAAAAAACCGGAACGGCCATTGTGGGAATTTTCCACGATGAAGGGGTGCGCGATGCCGTGGCGGATCGGTTGTATGAGCTGCGCCCGCAGGACGCGAGAGTATCGGCATGAAAGAGCCGGTGGCCGGAACACTTGTCTATATCATGGGGCCTTCAGGTTCGGGAAAGGACAGCCTGATCGAGTATGCGCGCCGCAGTGTTAACAGGACGTATGCCCAGACCTGGAATGCCGCTGTGAATACGCGGCAGGGTTTGCGCCCGGTGTTTTTCGCCCGCCGGTATATTACGCGCCCGGCTGGAACCGGGGGGGAGCGGCACTACTCGCTGACACGGGAGGCGTTTCAGCTTCGCAAGAGCCGGGGCGAATTTTCGCTGTCCTGGGAAAGCCACGGACTTTGTTACGGTATCGGCGATGACATTGACGCCTGTCTCACCGCCGGGGCTGTGGTGGTAGTCAACGGTTCGCGTGAATACCTGCCCGAAGCGCTGAAACTATACCCGGAACTGGTTCCGGTGTTGATTTCAGCCCGGCCCGAGGTATTGCGCGAACGGCTTGAAAAGCGCGGCCGGGAAAAACAGACGGATATTGATGAACGGCTTGCGGGCGCGGGCATGAAGCTGCCGGAAATTTCCGGTTTTGTCCGAGTGGACAACTCCGGCTCCTTGGCAGAGGCCGGGCGGTTTTTTTTAGGACTGTTCCACCGTCTGCGCTACATGCCGGCAATTGAAACAAAAAAATAACGAGCAAACTCTCCGAAGAACCGGCCTCAGCCGGTTTTTTTTACGCCTCATTTTAACTGAAATATCACGAGAGGGACACAAAGTCGTCACTATTGGCCGGCCATAGTGCCTCCATACATCAGGCAACACCCATCCCCTTCTGGGAACAACCGGAGGAATCCATGATTAAGATACAGAATTTTACCCGCTCCTTTGGCTCGCATAAGGCGCTGGACAACGTCAGCCTCACCGTGAACAGGGGAGAAATGGTGGCCCTTATCGGAGCTTCCGGTTCCGGAAAGTCAACTTTGCTGCGTCACATTTCCGGTATAATGGCCGGAGACAAAAACGGCGGCAGCATTGAGGTTATGGGGCGCATGGTGCAACAAAACGGGCGCGTCCAGAGGGATGTGCGCAAAACGCGCGCTGGCGTCGGCATGGTTTTCCAGCAGTTCAACCTGGTGGATCGTCTCCAGGTGCTCACCAACGTCATGCTGGGCGCACTTGGCCGTGTGCCGCTTTGGCGCACCACGCTTAACTTCTTTCCGAAAAATGTCCGCGCCCTGGCCATTGAATCCCTTGCCCGCGTCGGCATTGCGGAAAAAGCTTTCCAGCGGGCGTCAACCCTTTCCGGCGGCCAGCAGCAACGTGCGGCCATCGCCCGCGTACTGACGCAGAAAGCGGAAGTTTTGCTGGCCGACGAACCCATCGCTTCCCTTGATCCGGAAAGTTCACGCCGGGTCATGGACATTCTGGCCGAACTCAACAAAAAAGACGATTTGACCGTAGTGGTCTCCCTGCACCAGGTGGACTACGCCCTCTGTTACTGCCCGCGCACTATCGCCCTTAAAGACGGCCGCATCGTGTACGACGGGCTTTCCAGCGCGCTCACTCCGGCTTTTCTGCGCGATCTGTACGGCGCCGCCTGCGAGTCCATGTTCACCGGAACGGTTGATAAAGCCAAAGTCCATGCGGGAACGCAGCAGCAGGCTATATTGACCCTGAACCCCGTTGCCGCCTGAATGCAGATTTTTTGCTTATTATTATTATCCTCAACATAGCAGGAGCGTACAACATGAACAAACATATCCGGCCTATAGTTCTCGGAATTATCGCCCTTTCCGCCTCGCTCTTCGGCGGGATCGCCAATGCCGCGCAGCAGGAACTGAATTTCGGCATCATCAATACCGAAGCCTCGCAAAACCTCAGAACCTTGTGGCAACCCTTTCTGGCTGACATGGAAAAAGAAACCGGAATGAAAGTAAATGCATTTTTCGCTTCGGATTACGCGGGAATCGTGACCGGCATGCAGTTCGACAAGGTGCAGCTTGCTTGGTACGGCAACGTCTCCGCCATGCACGCGGTAGATCGTGCTGGTGGTGAGATATTCGCGCAGATCGTGCACGCCAGCGGAGACGGCGGGTATTATTCGCACCTAGTTACCCACAAAGATTCGTCTCTGAACAGCGAAAAGGATGTGCTGGCGCAAGCCAAGGATCTCACCTTCAGCAATGGCGACCCCAACTCCACCTCCGGTTTCCTGGTGCCGGGCTACTATGTGTTTGCCATGAACAAGGTTGAACCAAAGGCCATTTTCAAACGCACCTTGAATGCCAACCACGAAACCAATGCCCTTTCCGTGGCCAACAAACAGGTCGATGTGGCCACCTGCAACAGTGAAGCTTTGCAACGCCTTGAAAAAGCTCATCCTGATAAACGCGCGCTGGTCAAAATCATCTGGACATCTCCGCTTATTCCCGCTGATCCGTTGGTGTGGCGCAAAGAGCTGCCCGCAGACGTCAGAGAAAAAGTGAGCACCTTCATCCTGAGCTACGGTCAGGAAGGCAGGGCGAACGCCGCACGCGAAAAGGAGATTCTCAAGGCCTTGCAATGGTCGCACTTCCGGGCTTCCAGCAACGACCAGCTCCTGCCCATACGGCAGCTAGAATTGTTCAAAGAAAAAGGGGCTATAGAGAGCAACCCAAATATGAACGCCGCCGAAAAGCAGGCCAAAATAAAAGACATTGACGGCAGACTGGCCGCCCTGAACGCCCGTATGGAAGAACTCGGCCAAAACAAAAAACAATGACGACGACGCACCGGGTACACACGCCGCATAATACCGCAGCGCCTTCGGGCGCTGCGGTATAAAAGGAAAAATGATGGCTTCCGTCTCCGAAGCACATCCTGAAACGAAGATGGCGCCTCTGTATAAAAACCCCACAACAAACCGTATGCGTTCCCTGCTTTCTCTTGCCGGCTGGGGCTTGTTCCTCACGATTCTCGCCTGGTCATGGCAGGGGGCCGAAATACGCCCTCTGGCTCTGGTCACGGATGCCGGCAACATGGCGACCTTTGCCAAAGATTTCTTTCCGCCGGATTTTACCGACTGGCGCATGTATTTGGAGGAAATGGCCGTCACGGTGCAAATCGCCCTGTGGGGAACCGTTCTCGCCGTGATATTCGCCGTGCCGCTCGGCATCTTGAGTTCCGAAAACCTTGTGCCCTGGTGGGTGTATCAGCCGGTGCGCCGCCTTATGGACGCCGCCAGAGCCATCAACGAGATGGTCTTTGCCATGCTCTTTGTCGTGGCTGTCGGACTCGGCCCTTTTGCCGGAGTGCTCGCTCTTTTTGTCCATACCACGGGCGTGCTGGCCAAGCTTTTCTCCGAGGCCGTGGAGGCCATTGACCCTCAGCCTGTTGAGGGCATCCGCGCCACCGGCGCGCTGGGTGTGGAAGAAGTTATCTTCGGCGTCATTCCGCAAGTGCTGCCGCTCTGGATTTCCTATTCGCTGTATCGCTTTGAATCAAACATCCGATCCGCCACCGTGGTCGGCATGGTCGGGGCGGGCGGCATCGGCGTGCTGCTCTGGGAACTCATCCGGGGTTTTTACTTCGCCCGCACCTGCGCCGTTATGCTAATCATCATTGCCGTTGTCGTGGCTTTTGACCTGTTGTCCCAACATATCCGCAAACGTTTTGTATGACCAATCAGCTAGCTATTAAGGAACCCTTTATGAGCACGCTTTGTCTGACTAACGGCCGTATTGTGACGCCGCAAGGAGATACCGACAGCCTGTTCTTTTGCGGCGGACGCATCGCTGATGCTCCGCGCACGGCGGACTGCGAGTATGACCTGGAAGGCGATTTTCTTATTCCCGGCCTGATCGAACTGCACACCGACAATCTGGAAAAACATTTTGTCCCGCGCGCCGGGGTGAGCTGGCCGGCCGGGCTTTCCTCCATTGCGGCGCATGACGTGCATATGATCGGTTCCGGCGTGACCACGGTGTTTGACGCCATCGCCGTTGGGGAACCTCTCAACAGAAGACACCGGAATGAGCTTTTTGACGCCAGTCTGAACGCCATCGCGGACGCTACCGAGCGCAACCTGCTACGGGCGGAACATTTTGTACATTTACGCTGTGAGCTTGCCGGTGACGATCTTGTAGAACAGCTTTCTCCGTACATGAAGAACAAAAGGCTGCGCCTGCTTTCCATAATGGACCACACGCCCGGCCAGCGGCAGTGGCGGGATCTGGACAAATACAAAACCTACCACAACCTGCATGGGGCCACGGAAGAAGTATTCACGGAACGTACGGATACGCTGAAGGCCAAACAAATGAAAAATGCTGCCAGCAACCTGCAAGCCATTGTGGACATCTGCCGCTCTCTCTCCATGCCGTTGGCCAGCCATGACGACACTACCGTGGAGCATGTGCGGGAAAACATCGGCTACGGGATAGGCATATCGGAATTTCCAACCACTATGGAGGCCGCGCGGGAGGCTCGGCGTCACGGTATGTCCATCATCATGGGCGCTCCCAATATCGTGCGCGGGGGATCCCATTCCGGCAACATATCGGCCTTAGAGTTGGCCCGGCAAGGGCTGCTGGATATTCTTTCCTCCGATTATATGCCGGCAAGCCTGCTGCATGCGGCCTTCCTGCTGCCGGAACTGACGGGCGTGACCCTGCAAAAGGCTCTGGAAACCGTGACTCTCAATCCGGCAAAGGCTGTAGGGCTTGACGATCGCGGCGCACTGGAACCTGGCAAGCGGGCTGACGCTGCGCAGGTACGGCTGGTTGACGGTGTTCCCGTCGTACGAGCTGTCTGGCGGGCCGGCCTGCGGGTGCTGTAGGGTATAGTGGGCGCCCGCTATGCGATATATTATATCCCCGAACCGGGAACAGCGCTTGCGGCGCTGGGTTCGGCCTTGTTGGGGCGAGACAGTGAAACCGGCGAAACCATCCCCCAAGCCAGCCTTACAGGGTTTTCGCGGCAAAGCCTGTCCGCCCTTACTGCGGATGCCCGGCGCTATGGGCTGCACGCCACGCTGAAAGCGCCGTTTTTCCTAAAAAAAGGAATGACGGAGCGCGATTTGCTGCTTGCCGCCGCCCGCTTTGTCATGGGCAGACAAACCATCACTCTCCCCCAGCTCGAACTTGCGCGCATCGGATCTTTTTTCACGCTGGTTCCCCATGGGGAAAGCCAGGAGGGATTGAAGGCTATAGAAAGCGCCAACACGCTTGCAGCGGATACCGTAGCCTTCTTCGAGCCCTTCCGGGCCGCTCCTTCTGAACAGGAATTCGCACGCCGTGAACCGCAAAAACTTACTGATCGCCAGAGAGCGCTCCTTGCCGAATGGGGCTATCCTTATGTGTTTGACGAATACCGTTTCCACATCACGCTCACCGATAGGCTGCGCGACCGCGCGGAGGCCAGCCGCATGGAAAAAGGCCTGCGCTCCTGCTTCGCCTCTGCCTGCGACGAAAAAACGCTTATTTCAGGTATATGCGTCTGCAAGCAAATTACCCCTGACTCAGCCCAAAGAACCGCTCGGCTCCCTGGAAACGATGGCAGCGCGTTCATTCCTATAATGAGGCTTGCCTTCCAATCCTCGCAAAAATAAGCACCGCCAACCACGGTATATATGGCGCTGCAACACCCAATATGCTTGCCGAAAAAACAACGCTACGCCTTGTAATATCGCTCGGCCTGACCCAAACGATCGCCTGGGCTTCATCCTATTATCTTCCCGCCGTTTTGGGTCACCACATGGCGGACAGTTTGGATTGCCCTGTTTCAACCGTCTACGCGGCTTTTTCTTTGGCACTTGTTATCGCGGCGCTGACCGCGCCTTTCGCGGGGAAATGCATCGACAAATGGGGAGGCAAGCCGGTGCTTGCCGCTTCCAATATATGGTTTACCCTGAGTCTGATTTTTCTGTCACAGACGCAAAAAGAATGGAGTCTATTCCTGGGCTGGGCGTTGCTGGGTTTCGCTATGGGGGCGGGGCTCTACGATATGGCTTTTGCCGCGGTAGTCCGCTCCCGTGGCTCCGCCGCCCCACCCATCATAGCTGGGATCACTCTTCTTGCGGGCCTCGCCAGCACTGTGGGATGGCCTGTATCACACTATCTTCTGTCAAACTCCGGCTGGCGTCAGGTCTTGGCTGTATGGGCCGCCGTCCATCTTTTCCTGGCGCTTCCCCTGAATCTTTCCTTGTTTTTACCCATGCCACCCGGTAGCGCAAAGTATCAAAATCCGGATGCCGCGTCTCACCGCAAATCGGGGAAAAAGGCGCTTCCGGCAATGGGCGTGCTGGCCCTGGCCTTTGTATTTACCAGTTTTTGCACAGCCGCTATGGCGAGCCACATGCCCGGCCTTCTGCAACTCTTCGGCGTCAGTGCGGCTGTAAGCATACTTGCCGGGATGGCCTTTGGACCTGCCCAGGTATCAGCCCGGCTGCTTTACATTATCGCGCTACAGAAAACGCGCCCCTTGACGACTGCGGCACTGGCCGTATTCATTGCTCCGCTCGGCGCTGTTTTATTGATCTTGTCCGTGCCGGGAGCCGTTGCGCTGGTCGGCGCAACGCACGGTTTCGGCAATGGACTTCTGACCATCATCAAAGGGGTATTGCCTCTAAGCCTGTTCGGAGAAAGAGGCTACGGCCGCAGACAAGGTTTACTGTTTTTACCCGCCGCCATTGTTCAGGCGGTTTCACCATTTTTGTTCAGCCTGTGCATCAGTTTGCTGGGTAAGGATGCGCTGTGCATCTATATCGCCGCCATGTGGACAACCGTGCCGCTTTTCCTGTGGCTGAAACGCTGGTAAGCGATCGAATAAATTGCGCCCGTAGCCGCGCATAATGTGCTCACGAAGGGGCGCATGGGCCCTCGGAGTCCTCCGGGGGAGCTTGTTGCATGGGCAGCCAGGTGTACTTGTTGCGCCCGGTCTGCTTTGAAACGTACAGCGCCTCATCCGCTTTCTTGAGGTAATCATTCTGATCTTGCTTGCGATTTACGACGCCGGTGGTCACGCCGAGCGAAAAAGTCACATAATTCACGGCAACGTTGGCGCTATGCGGCATCAATAGACCCCGTACGCCTTCGAGCAGTTTTTGCGCGATTGTGCAGGCCCCGTCTTTATCGGTATTCGGCAGTATGACGACGAATTCCTCTCCGCCATAACGGGCGGCGAGGTCATCGGTTCTGCCCGTGGCGGTCGTGAGCACGGATGCGATATTTTTGAGGCAAATATCTCCGGCTTCATGCCCATAGGTGTCGTTGTAGCCCTTGAAGCAGTCCACATCAACCATGATGACGCTGAGCATGCCGCCGGAACGCGACAAAGTCCCCATGTCGCGCCGCATTTCCTCTTCCATGGACCGCCTGTTGTACAGGCCGGTGAGGGGGTCGTGGTGCGCCTCATTCAACAGGCGGTGGATGACGTTGGAGAGGACCCCGAATTCGTCGTCGCGCTCCTGCCCGTAGATATGCTCTTCCTTGCTTTCAAGGTGTGACAGGCTGAGGATGAGATGCCCGAGCGGCCGGAAGATCAGCCGGTAGCTGAGGATACTGCTGGTTATGGCGAAGGCGGCGAGCAGAACCGCCATGATTGCGCCGAACGGCAAAAGTTTTGTAGGGTCGAAGAGCGAGAAGGGTTCATACAAGGTTACGACCGCCCAATCCGTGGATTCGATGTGCGCTATGGTCACATATCCGAGTCTGTTCGACGCGAGCGAAACTACCGCGAAGCAACCGGATTCCCGCTTGTCATGCTCGTCGGAAAGATGATTTGCCACAGCCGCCTGGAAGGCCGGGTCGGAAGATATCGTCTGGACGGGAATTTCGGGCGCGTTCAGGAGGAGATCCCCCTTGCCGAACAAGGCGCTGTCCATCATGACAATGCCTTTCCCGTCAATGATCATGGTACGCACCATCGCGTCCTGGTATCCGGAAAATATTTTTTCGGCCGCCAAGGCGAACGGCACACCCGCGGTAAAGGAACCGAGCAATTCGCCTTCTGGTGAAAAAACTTTGTGGTTGAGCCATACGCGCTTTTGGCGCAGTTTTTTGTCGGCGTCCACGTTGAGAACATAGTCCATGTCGGAGGCCAGGAGAGCGAAATACCAGGAATCTTCGGGATTGGACGGATCGATGCGCGCATGGGGCCGCATATCGTCGAGGGAGCTTTCCTCCTCGATGGAATACTCGCTCCGCGTCTTATGGATGCAGATGTACAGACTGCTGCCCTGCAACGTGGATATGACGTCCTTCATCAACTCATAGGCATCTTTTCTGTTTTGCGGATCCTCTTCGTCAGCGAACCAGGCGCGTATCGTGTGGGTGCGGGCCGCATTGGCGATGACCCTGATATCCTGGTGGGTGTAAGTGCTGAGGGTTTTTTCGGTGTTGACGGCATAAAGCCTTGCATAGTCCGCGGATACCTTGTCCGCCATGTCATGGATCGCCCAAAATATCGCCATCGCCATGGTCGCGGTGACGATGGCGAAAATGGCGATATTGCCGTTGCGGAAACGCAAGGCGATTTTGTGCCTGCTCCGCTGTGTGACATCCTGCGTGTTGTTCACAAGTTCCTTTTGAGCTGCGGGCTGTTGGGCGTCAAAGGGCATTTTCGCGCCAGCCGCCTCTGGTTCGGCAACGGTTTCTATTTTATCCGCGCCGGAAAAAAACGGCAATCAATTTCTGCAACGCGCAAAACAAGCCGCAGTTCACCGATTTCGCGGACGCGCCCGCCAGGATCAACGCGGGGCTGATTTTCCGGGGCGCGCCCGCCTCCGGCTTGCGGCATTTTGTTTTCTGTGCGATATTCGGCCACATGCCGCATACTGAGTAAATAATCGTCATTCGCAGTGAGAGGGGTAGGTTATGCCAGAAAACGCCCACGGCGAGGGCACGCAGTATCAGGAAACGCCACACCCTCGCAGGCTTTCCATTGGTCCGATCATGTGTCTGATCATGTTGTGCTGGACAGGCACTTTTGCCGTTTCCCTGTGGTACAGCGTGGGGGAGCTTGAAAAACACGCCATGCATTACGCCCGCATCCAGGCGCGGACCGCGTTTGAGAAAGACGTCACGTACCGCCGCTGGAACTCGATGATGAACGGGGTGATGGCGCCGATCGTTCCGGGCGTGCTTGAACCCAATCCATACCTGCCCGCCGCCGGGCGGGACATCACCACTACGGACGGCGTTTCCTACACAAAAATCAATCCCGCCTTCATGACCCGCCTAGTGCATGAGCTCGGGGCTATGGAATCCGGCGTGATTGGACATATCACAAGCAACATGCCGATCCGCAAGGGCAACGAGCCGGACCCCTGGGAAGGCGCGGCGCTGAAACAGTTGGAAGCCGGGCTTGCGGATGAGATATCGGGCATTGAAGCCATCAACGGCGCTCCATATATGCGTTTGATCCGCCCCTTGGTGGTGGAGGAGTCCTGCCTCCCCTGCCATCAATTCCAGGGATATACATTGAACCAGGTGCGCGGCGGCATAAGCGTATCCGTGCCCATGAAGCCTATTACGGCCTCCATGCAGAATGAACAGCATAGGCAGGCTTTTGCGCATGGCGGCCTGTGGGGGCTCGGCATGGCCGTCATCGGCGGCACCATGTTCCGGCTCTCGCGCAGCATGAAGGAACATGAACGCGACGCGGAGCTTCTGCGCAAGGAAGTGGCCCAGCGCATTGAGGCCGAAACCCAGTTGCGCCTGACCGCCGGGACGGACATGCTGACCCAGTTGCCCAACCGCCGTACCGCGCTGGAACGTCTGGACATGGAGATTGTGCGCTACAAGCGAAGCAAGGCCGTTTTTTCACTGTTGCTGGTGGATCTGGATCATTTCAAAAATGTCAACGACACTTGGGGGCATGAGGCTGGAGACAAGACGCTTGTGGTAATCGCGGCCAGGCTGAAATCCCTGTTGCGCGGGCAGGATACCGTCGCCCGCTGGGGGGGGGAGGAATTTTTGATTATCCTTTCGGAAACTCCGGAGAAATCCGCGCTCATCGTGGCGGAAAAACTCCGCGCGGGCGTTGAGGCTGTTCCCGTGGATATAGGAACGGAGCAAATCACGCTCACCGCCAGCATCGGCGTCGCTGAATTTCATCCTGGCCGGGATGTCGCCTTCAGCATCAAAATCGCGGATGACGCCCTGTACAACGCCAAAAAATCCGGCAGAAACCGTGTGGAACTGGCGCGGGGCTGACCTGAGACCGATCCGTGAAATCTGGGCACGGCAACATGGGTTCGCGATGACCCGCACCACCTGGCCGCCCGGGCGCCTTTGGCTTCGCGAATACACGCTGGCGAAACCGGACGCGGTCGAAGATTACAAAGAAAGTTGGGACGCGATACGCTATTTCGTGCATGGCAAGATATTCGCCCTGCTCGTGCGCAACAAGGCGGCCACGCTATTGAACCTGAAATGCGATCCCTTCCTGGCGCTCGATTTTCGCGAACGGTACGCCACAGTGCTGCCCGGATGGCATATGAACAAGCTGCACTGGGTATCCCTGTCCCTGATGGGCAAAACCCCGGAAAATGTGTGCAAGGAGCTGGTGGACATTTCCTATGAACTGGTGTGGAAGGGGCTTCCCCAAAAAATACGCGACCGGTCGCGCTCGACGGCCAGAATATCCGCAAAATAAGACGGCATTGAACTAAAACGGTATTTATGCCGGGGCGGAGCCTTCGCGCATGACCCGCCTACGGCGACACATTGTGGAAACGGCATTTTTGTTATATGTACTATATCTCACGCTCTAAAATTCCACGGGAAAGAGGTTATCAGCATGAGCACCAAATGGAAAATTATCTCGGGATTCGTTGTCATGATCCTGCTGATGGGCACTGTCGCCGTCATCGGCCACCTGGGGCTTTCCAACGCGACGGACTCCTTTACGGAATACCGGCGCCTGGCCAGGCTCAACGTGAGCTACTCGGATCTCCTGGCCAACCAGCATGCCTCGGTGGCCGCCGTGCGTCTCTTCCGCATCGGGCTGGACCCGAAACTGATGGAAGAGGCCCGCAGCCTTCTCAAGGCCAACCGGGACTTAGCCGCCAACGCCAAAGCCTTTGCCAAACGCGAGGCGACCATGAATACCCTGATCGAGGTGGAAAAGCGCGCCGCGGACCAGATAGAGGCGATCAGCTCCCTGGAGAAGGATCTCCTGAGAGTGATCTCGGAATACGAGACGGTTCAGCAACCGGCGGCCGCGTCCTTCGGCGAGGCGATACAGGAATTGCACGATGAATTTATCACCACGGGCAATAGCGGGGCCTGCCTCAAAGCCGGCGAGGCCCTGACCCATTTTTCCCTCGCCCGTTCCGCCTCCAGCCGTTTCGCCTACAGCCGGACGCAGGAAAATGCGGAGAAGGCGCAGGCAACCCTGAAGGTTGTGACCAAGGATATCAACGACCTCCGTGCGATGCTGAACTCCGGCACGGAGCGCGATTTCTTCGCCAAGGCCCAGAAAGGCCACGATATCATGGCGGAGACCGTCGCCACCATGACGGCGGCCGTCGCCGATGCGGCGAAACAGAACGCGCTCCTCCTGGACATGAACAATAAGCTCAAGACGACTCTCAATACCGTAAGCGACGACGTCAACAGCCAAATGAACACGCAAGGGCCGCTCACCGTGCAGACCAACCACGCGGCCCAGAGGGGCATGATTACGGTCACCGCTGTCGGACTGATCCTCGGGCTGCTCTTATCCGTCGTCATCATTCTGGGACTGATCCATATTTTGAGCGCCATCAGCCGTTTTGCCGGGGCCATAGCCGATGGGGACTTCAAGGCCGAGGTCGCCAGCCGCGAAAAAGGAGAAATCGGGGATATGCTCACGGCCATGCGTAAGATTCCCGCCATCCTGCACGCCATTCTCGGCGATTACCAGAAGCTGGAAGAGCGGATCGAAAACGGCGAAATGGACGTCAAGGCCGACCCCACGGCCTACAAGGGGGGCTTTTCCACGCTGGTCTCCGGAACCAACGCCATTCTGGACCGTTTTCTCCTGGTTCTGGAAAATATCCCCTCCCCTGTGGTGGTGCTGAATAAAGAGCTCAAGACCACCTACCTGAACGCCGTCGGCCGGGGAATCGCCGGCAATGATTACAAGGGCAAGAGCTGCAAGCAGCTCATGGATCGTGAAGATTTCGGCTCCCCCGCCGATGCCCTGAAGCAGGCCGTGGAGAGTCTGCGACCCGCCTCAGGAGAGACCGCCGCCCATCCGCAGGGCCGTAATATGGACGTCAGCTATACGGCCATTCCCATGTTGGATCATCATGGCAAACTCATGGCTGTGCTCCAGTTGATCACGGATCTCACGGCCATCAAGCAGACCGCGCGGGCCATCATCAAGGTGGGCAACCAGGCGGCCTCCATCTCCGATCGGGTGGCCGCCGCCGCCGAAGAGCTTTCGGCCCAGGTGGAGCAGGTCTCGCGCGGCTCGGAACAGGAGCGCGCCCGCGTGGAAAACACGGTCACGGCCATGACCGAAATGAACGCCACCGTGCTGGAGGTGGCGAGAAACGCCGGCCAGGCCGCAGAACAGTCCGAGGCTACCAAGGACAAAGCCAATAACGGAGCCGAACTGGTGGACAAGGTAGTGCGCTCCATCAACCAGGTGAACAAAGTGGCCGAAACCCTCCAGGTGAACATGCACGAGCTGGGCACCAGGGCGGAAAGCATCGGCGGGGTGATGAACGTCATCTCCGACATCGCGGATCAGACCAACCTGCTGGCGCTGAACGCGGCCATCGAAGCGGCCCGCGCCGGCGAAGCCGGGCGCGGTTTCGCGGTGGTGGCCGACGAGGTGCGCAAGCTCGCGGAAAAGACCATGTCCGCCACGCATGAGGTGGGGGATAACATCACCGCCATCCAACAGTCCGCGCGCTCCAACATCAGCGAGGTGGAGGACGCGGTCAAGGCCATCACCGAGGCCACAGACCTGGCCAATACCTCCGGGCAGGCCCTGTCGGAGATCGTCGAACTGGCTTCAGTCAACTCTTCGGTGGTCACCTCCATCGCCACGGCGGCGGAGGAGCAAAGCGCCGCCTCCGAAGAAATCAACCGGGCCATCGAGGAAATAAACCAGATTGTCGTGGAAACCGCCGACGGCATGACCCAGGCCGCCGCCGCCGTGCTGGAGCTTTCGCATATGGCCCAGGAACTGAACGCGGTCATGGCCGAACTGCAACAGCACCAATAACACGGGAGCGTGGCTCCTTTGGAAACCTGATCATTACCAAAGCCCCGCGAGGCCCAAAAGACCAAGCGGGGCTTGAATTTTACGCGAGGCTACACCTTGCTCAATAATTCCGGAATTCATCCTTTAAGGTTCCAGAGCCGGATTTGGCGGGAGCCTGGGTTCCGGTCTGTTTTTGCGTTGAACCCTGCCGCCCGGCGCTCTGCCCGGCATCCCCTCCCTGGGCGCAGCCCTGCGCCAGCATAAAGGCCAATAACATCAACACCATAAGCGCATTTTTCAAAAATGACATAAAGGCTCCTTTTTTACATGGCTTTACTCCGGCGCCGCGCCGGGTGTAACCGCTTATCGTATACATATACGCCTGTCCGGGGTTTTTGACAACTACCGGCGCATGGGAGCATAGATGGTGACGGGACGGTCCCTGCCCTTGACCCGGATGGTGTCCAGACGCCGGAAGTCAAAAGCCCCGCCGCAGGCTTCCCGCGTCTCCCCGCTGACCACGATGCCCACGCCGTATTGCTTGCACAGCCCTTCAAGGCGCGAGGCCAGGTTCACGTTGTCCCCGATCAGGGTGTAATTCAAAAAATCCGCTGTCCCCATGTTGCCCACAAAGGCCGTGCCGGTATGCACGCCGATGCCGATGCTGACTTCCAGCCCCAAGTCGGCCCGCAGGCCTTCGTTAAGGGCTGGCATCGCCTCCTGCATGGCCAGGGCGGCTTCCACCGCCTTGAGCGGATGCCCCGGCACGTCCAGGGGCGCGTTCCAGTAGGCCATAAGGGCGTCGCCGATAAATTTGTCCAGGGTGCCGGAATACTCCCGCACCAGGGCGGTCATGGGCGTGAAATAACGGTTCAACAGGGTCACGACCTCCTGGGGTTTGAGCCTCTCCGACATGGAGGTGAAATTCCGGATGTCGGTGAACATGACGGTAAGTTCACGCTCTTCCCCGGCCATGAGGTCTCCCGCTGTCCGGGTGACGCGGCTGACCACCTCCGGAGAGACGTAGCGGGAAAAGAGACCGCGCAGCCTGCGCTTTTGCCGCTCTTCCTGCCAAAAGCGCACCAGCAGCAAAAAGGCCCCCAGGGCCGCTACCGTCAGCACGCCGTAAAGGGGTGAAAGAAAAATCCCCTGCCCGAACAAATGCCGGGCCAGTTGGACTATCGCCCCGATGAGCGCGGCCGCGACCGGCAGGTACACGCGAGGCCGGGCGAAACCGAAGACCAGGGTGGCAAGAAAACCGGCAGCGGCGATCAGCCCGGCTTGCGCGGCCGGGGTCCAGGGCGGAAGGCGCACGGCATTGCCGGTGAGTATGGCGTCCACGACGGCCGCGTGCACCTCCACGCCCGGACAGGCCGAATCGTAGGGCGTGGCGCGAATATCCGCCAGCCCCGGCAAGGAGGCGCCCACAAAGACCGCCCGGCCTTCCAGAGCCTCCGGGGGGACGCGCCCGGCCAGGACATCGGCGGCGCTGTAATATGGATAGGTCCGGCGCGGGCCGATGAACGGGATGCGCAGCGTGCCCTGCGGGCTGACCGGGACGTAGTGCCCGCTCCCCAGGCGCACGGCTTCCAGCCCGTACGGCCCGGATTCCAGGGTGAGGTTGCGCAGTCCCAGGCCCAGCATGAGCGCGCGCACGGAAAAGGAGGGATAAATGTCTTCGCCGATCCTGACCACCAAGGGAATTTCCCGCACAATGCCGTCCAGATCCGGCCCCACGTTAAAGAATCCCATAGGAGCCTGTTCGCGCAGGGCGGGCAGAGGCAAAACCGCGTTTTTGGCTGCGGGCACGAGGGGAAGCCAGGGTATGGCCCCGGGCTTTTCGCGTTCGATTATGCCGATGGAGGGAGACGGGGGCGCTTCCCCGCCTATTCCGGGAAAAGAGGCATAGGCCCCGAGCACTACCGGATTTCTTTGCAGGGCCTGGGCCAAAACCTGATCATAATCGCGCAGTTCCGGGGGAATGCCGGAATATTCAAAGGCCAGGCCCTTGTCCCGGCGCAGGGCCTCGCGTACCCGCTCGGGGGATGACCTGTCGGCCTCGGGAAACATTATATCCAGCCCGATGACCGCCGCCCCGCGGGCCGTTAGCGTATCCAGCAGGTCCGCCATCAGGTAGCGCGGCCAGGGCCACTGCCCGTATTCGGCGATGGAGGCTTCGTCCAGATCAATGATGACCGGGACCGGAGAAGGGTCCGGCGCGGCCCGCAAGGGGAGCAGCAGGTCATAGACCTTGAGATCCAGACGGGTCAGCAGGGAGGGCTGGCCGATATAGGCGAAGAGCACGGCCGCGGCGACGCAAAGACCGCCCAGTATGACCGCGAGGCCCGCCCCCAAGGCCGCGCGATCGCGCACTCAGAAACTCCAGACCAGGCCGGCGTTCACGAAGTGCTGCTCATACTTGTAAAGGGCGCTGTTGGAGGAATTGCGGGTGTACTGCCAGCCGCCCTCGATGGCCCAGGATTCGCTGAGACGGTAGGTCAGCCCGAGGCCGGCCCGGAAGCGGTCATCCACGCGATCCTCCGTTTCCAGGATAGTGGCCGGGCCATCGTAGTATTCACGGGCAAAGGAAAAGGATGGGGCAAGCTCCAGCCCGTGGGGGAGCTTGAACAGGTAAGCGGCCGAGCCTTCCCAGCCGTAGTGGCTGTACCTGCGGTTATCGGCCCTGCCTCTCAAATGGCGAATGCCCCAAATAAGCTCGTGGTTGTCCTCCCCGAAAAAGCCGCGCAGGTAGCCCCCGGTCCAGCCGTACAGGCCGTTGTACGTGGAGGAGCGGGAATAATCGCGCTCCTCCACCGCGCCCTTGAGGATCAGGTGCAGGGTGGGGGAAGCGGCCCAGATCAAGGCCCCTTCCGGCCCGTAGGCGGAGACGCGCTGGTAGAATTCGTAATCAAAGATTTCGTACTTCAGACGGGCCTCGGCCAGGGTGGAGGAACTTAAATGCCGCAGACCAACGGCGGCGCGGCCCCATTGCGCCTCCCGGCTGTGGGAGTCGTCCAGGGAGCTTGCGGCGTGCCCGCGCCAGAAGAGCCGCACGTCGCCAACCAGCCACCAGGGGCTATCCCGGTAAAAACGTTTGCCCAGGTCCAAATCCGCGCCCAGGTAAGCCCCGAAGCTGCCCTTGGCCTTGGCGTCGTCCAGGACCACCGGCCACGGGAAATTGCCGAGCCGCACCTCGTTGGAAGCCGGCCCCAGGTTGGCGTTGGAATCATATTGCAGGCCGGCCCGGAGCTTGCCGTGGAATTGCAGGTCGCTGTAGCGGCTTTCCAGGAGATCCAGGGCTTTATCCGTGTCTTCTATGGTAGCGCTGGGGTCCAGGGAGCGCATCACCGCCAGGCTGCGTTCCGCGGCCTCGCGGTCGCCCAGGAGCATGTAAACATGGGCCAGTTCGCCGTACAGGGCCGCCTCGCGGGGGTATTTTTCCAGGAGAGTTTCGTAAGCCATGACCGCCTGATTCCAGCGCTTGCCCCTGGCGGCGGCGCGGGCCAGGCCCAGGTTCACGGCGTCGTCCTCCGGGGCCAGGCGCAGCAGGCGCATGTAGAGTTCATAGGCCTTGACGGCCTCGCCTTTTTCCAGGAGGGAAGCGGCCTCGGCCTTGCCCTGCTCCAGGGTGAGAGAGCGGGCCGGGTCGGCGGAGACGGCCCAAAGCGGGACAGCCTGGAAAAAAACCAGGAAGAACGCCGCCAGGAGCAGCAAGACAGGTATGCGCATGTATGTCATTCTCCTTCTTCTATGGTCTGGATAATAGCATAAGGACACCATTGGTTTGTACCTTCGTCGAGTTAATGTGCCTCCATCCAGAATCTCATGTCTCACAGAAAGGCCTGGACCGCTGGAGGTGAAAAACATAAGGAAATCATACGCATGGCAGTCGCTCCTTGGAGTTATTACGGTTCGCGCTGGCCGGAAAAAGTGCCAAAGTCCGCGTTAGCCCAACCGCTAGGCGCACCAGGCGCAGTACCTATATAATAGCTTCCGTTGACGGAGCCGGTTGCGGTACTGTATACATCCGACCCCACATTAAGGTTCATACGGGTGTTATTCGAAGGGGCAATCGTAAACAAAGTACCACTACCACCTACCCCCCCTGACCAGAGTTCACCGGCGAATCCAGTAATTACTGTCGACGACCCTACTCCGTTGAACTGTCCGCTGCCTCCCTGCACCGCGAAATGATTGCTCAAGGTGTTCATCGGATTGGCGTCCGTCCCGCCTTTCATAAACGCATCCGTGATGGCTCCGCTACCCAGATCAACATCAAAGCCGAACACCCCATAAGCCAGCGAAGTTGCGCCAGTTCCAGTCAATAAGTCAGAGGCAGGGGCCGTAAACAGATCACCGCTCACCCTGGCGATGCCCGTATTGTTGCCCGTAGCCAGCAAATTATCCCCCAAGCGCTGCTTCTCCTGGCCGATATCCGCCAGCGGCGTATCCGGAGGGAGCAGCCCCGGTCCGGAGGCCAGGAACGCGGAAGGCTTTCCACCGCCCGGCTCCGGCGCGGCCGCGGCCACCCCGGACCCGCCCAGCAGGGCCAGGTCCCGGCCCAGATCCCGCCGGTCCTGCGGCCGGATAGGCTCAAGCCGGAGGGGATCGGAAGGGATGGTAATCTTGCTGCCGCTGGGCACATTGATGCCGTTGACATAGACCTGGCGCAGGGTGTTTTCCACGTAAACCGTGGTCACGCCCCCGCCCGTCCGCAGGCTTACGATGGTGCCGCGTATGCCCACCGAGGCCTCCGGGGTGGCAATCTTGAAGCCGTCCGGGTTCTGGTCGACGATCTTGCCGGTAATCGCCCGGATCACCCCCTGCGGCACACGCAGGCCAAAGCCCGATTTGCTCCCGGAATCCGCGTATTCGCTCATCTCCATGACCGTATTCGGGCCGATGCTGACCGCGCTGTCGTCGTTAAAGAGGATCTTCACCCGGCCGGAGGCGTCGGTGCTGACGGTGTCGGAAAGGCGCAGGCCGGCGTGCAAATCCAGGGCCTCGGTCAGCCCGTCACGTAAGACGGAGGCGCCCGGGTTAAGGGCGATGACTTTGCCGATATCCTGGCCGGACTCCGCGGCTACGGCCGCCGGGCTCGCTGGAAGCAGAAGCAGGATCAGCAGAAAAAAAACTTCCGGGAGGCGACGCATGGCAGGCTCCTTTGGATTGCAAAAAAATAATTCACTCTTGTTATGATTAAATGCCTGCCCGTTGTTGGTAAAGAAAAATAAAACGCCAAGGATTTTATTTTTATAAGCATGAAAATTTAATAATAAATATCACTATATTATGCACAAACTCCCGCGCATGGGCCAACAAGTCTAGACTTTTTATGAAGCTATCCCCGGAATATTTTACTTTTTACCGCGCCGGGTTTATAAGCGAAAATATGCGAAAGATCCCCGCCCTGCTACTCACGGCCTGCCTGCTGGCCCTGCCGGACTCCGGGACGACCGCGCCCCTGTCCCTGCCCCGCTCCCTGCCGGAACGGCCGGGCATGGCGGCTTTGCAGACCGTGCTGCGTGACCTCGCCGGAAAACGCATGGAAATCCTTTCCATCCAGCGCGAACTGGTCAACCGCCCGGCCATCGGCCCGGAGGCCGGGGGCCGGGGGGAAGAGGACAAGGCCAACTGGCTGACCGCCTACCTGGCTGAAAAAGGCGTCCCCATGGTGGAACGCCTGGATTCGGTGGACCGGGTGCAAAGCCTGGAGAGCGGCTCGGCCCGCGACGTGCGTCCCAACATCCTGGCCGTCCATCCGGGACGCCACGGCCTGGAAAAAGGCCGCACCCTGTGGATCGTCTGCCATATGCACGTCGCCCACCCCGGCCCCCCGGAACTGTGGCAGGGGTCGCCCTGGAAGCTCCGGGTGGAGGGTAACACCATTTACGGGCGCGGGGTCATGGACAACTACCAGTCGATCACCGCCGCCCTGCTGCTTCTGGAAAGCCTGAGCCGGAACAAACTGACCCCGGATCTGAACCTCGGACTGGTGCTGCACGCCCAAAATTCCGGCTTCCGGCATGTTCTGCAAACCCGCCCGGACCTGTTTATGGCCGAGGATCTGTACCTGGTGCCGGATTTCGGCAGCCCGGACGGGATGGCGGTCAGCCTGGCGGAAAAGGGCTTTTTGTGGCTGAAGCTGACCTTCCACGGCGAAAGCCGCCATGCCTCCGAAGGCCGGGGGCGCTTCAGCGCCCTGGCGGCCGGCGCGGAGCTGATCCACCGCCTGCCGGAACTCGGCCGGGATTTCCCCGGCCAGGACGAACTTTTCGCCGACCCGGTCCCGGCCTGCACCCCGACACAGGCGGCCACCAGTCCCGGGGGCATCAATTCCGTGGCCTCTTCTTACTCCTTGCACCTGGATTGCCGCTTTATCCATCCCCACGAGGCGGAGGCCCTGGAAGAAAAGACGGCCGCGCTGGCGCGGAGCCTGGAGCAGGAACACGGGGTCAAAAGCGAACTGGCCGTCCTGGCGCGCTTTCCGGGCGCGGCTCCCACCCCGCCGGACAGCGAAATCGTCCAGGCTTTGCGCCGGGCCGTGGGCAAAGCGCTACCCGGAACCGGCCCCCTGATCGCCCAGGGCAGCAACACCAATACCGCGGCCTCCATATTGCGGGAAAAGGGCCTGCCGGTGGCGGCCTGGGCCAAAATTAACCCGGCCAACCGCCAGATAGCCAACGAATACGCCTATATCGAAGATCACCTGGACGAGGCGCGGGTTTTCGCCCGCCTGCTTTTTGACCAGGAAATTCCTTCGGCGGAGCGGCCGTGACGGGGCTGACGGGACGGGACGTTTACGCCGGGCTGGGTTTCGGCCTGGGCTTCGGCTGGCTGTGGTTCCCCGCCCCGCAAGAATACTGGCTCCCGGAAGTCCTGTGGGGCTCGCCGTTCCAAGGCGGCGGGCTCTTCTTTCTGGCCGCGCTCTTCACCGGGTTCATGCTTTGCGGCCTCCTGGCCGGGCGCTTTCCCAAGAGCGGGTTCAGGCTCACGCCTCCGGGCGATGCGGTCCACGGCGCGAGCCTGATCTTGCTGGCAACGGCCCTGCTGCCCGCCTGGCCCGCCTCCGGTTCCGCCGCCTATATGCCCGCTCTGTGCCTGGCCGGTCTGGCTTTGGGCCAGGGCCTTTACTGGGGAGGGACTTTACTGGCCCTGCCGGCCAGAGAAAGCGGCGCGGCCTTCCTGGCCGCCGCCCTGGCCCAGCTCGGCCTGAGCCTGCTGGACCAGATCGCCGCTGGAAACTGGCGGCGCGCGCTCATGCTTCTTTCCCTGGCCGCTGCCTGGATGGCCGCCCGCCGCCTGACCCTGCTGACGCGAAAGCTCACAGAGACCCCGCGCCCGCGAGGCAGACCGGCCAAGGAGCAAAACCCAACACCCGCCCGGCCCGCGGCCCCTACTCGCTTGCGCGGGCTTTACGGCAAGGCGGGGGCTGGAGCCTTCGCGTTTTTACTGGCCGGAACGGCGCTACTGCCGCCGCCGGCCGCCGCGCCGCTTCCCGGCATCGCCCTCCTGAGCGCCTGCGGCGCGCTGGCCGGCTTCCTGATCTGTCGCTTCAGCCCCTCGCCGCGCTTACTCAGCCCGGCCCCGGCGCTGCTCGGCCTGGTCCTGGCCGTTTTTCCAGGCGCGGCCTGGAACTGGATGGCCGCGCCCTTCGCCGAAGGATTGTTCTGCCTCCCGGCCCTGACTTTAATCCCCCGGCCCGACGGTCCGGACAGTTCTGCCAATCCGGCCAGCACGGCACGGCGCGCCGCCCTATTGCTGGCTGGGGCGCTGGCCCTGTCTTTTCCGGCCTATGCCCTGCCGGCCTCCGGAACCTCCTCCCTGGTCATCGGACTCGCCAGCCTGCTGCTGGCGGGAGCGCTGGCGCTTTCTCCGCTACGTCCGCCACGTCCGGACGGGAATAAGGCTGTGAAAGGCATAAGCGCAACAGGGCCGGGACCGAAGGAACACGGTCCCGGCCTGACCCGGCGTGAGCTTGAAATCCTGGACTGCCTGGAACAGGGCATGAGGGACTCGCAAATCGCCGCCCACCTCGGCATCCGGGAGGCGACCGCGCGCTATCACCTCGCCAACATGTTCAGAAAAACCGGCTGCCGGACCCGCGCCAGGCTGGCCTCCATCCGGCGGGAAAAGACGGCGTGAGCGGCGCTCTTCAGGCCTGGATGAAGGCCGCCTGCCCGGCATAGGCCTCCAAGGCGCGGCTCCTGGCCCTGGTGGAAAGTTCCGCGGCCCGCGTGGCCACCCGCATATCCGCCAGCGACATTTCCCCATTGGCCGTAGCCGCCCTGCGCGCCGTCTCGGCCTGGATCGCGGCCTCCTCGTCGCTTGCGGGAGAAGAAACGATGCTGATGTCCACAGAGCCGCCGATGGCGTACTGTCTGCCATCCGGGCCTGTCTGGTAATCATAGCGCGCCGGGCCGGTCGCCTGGCCGCCGGCGGCCAGGATATGCGCGCTTTCGTGCCCGCGCACCAACAGATCTCTGGCCTGAAGCCTTTCCAGGAGTTCCCGGTCCGCGGCGCTCTTATCCCCCGCGCCGGGGAGGCCGCCGTGCTCCTCGCCGGGAGGCCGCATCTGCCACGAAGATGACGCTGTAATTTGCATATTTGTTTCCTTTTCAGGCAGAACAATGCCTATTTTACCACCTGTCAGTCTTTTCGGAAAATTTTAAGGGTACTTTAGGTTCTTTATAAAAATCGTCTGCTCCCGACAACGGACGCGGCCATTCCGGGCAAGCGGCAACGCCGCAGTTTTAAAATTATAATCAACTATCCCTACAGGTTATAACTTAAACTGAGCATTGCCGAGCAATCCGCCGGATTGACAAAATTCATTTTTTTTGAGAATCTCTAGAAACTGAAGCGCTCACTTGTTTTCCGCGTAACCCGCTGAGGTTTTTATTTTTTTACAATACCCACACAGATTGCAGGAGTTTACATGCACTTTACGGCCATTAAAAAACGGGACGGAAACCTCGCGGAATTCGATGCCGCCAAAATCACCTCCGCCATACTAAAAGCGGGCAAAGCCACCGGGGAATTTGAAGAACGCGAGGCCCGCCGCCTGACCATGCAGGTGCTCTCCTTGGCCAGGGCCGTGAACCTGCCGGATACGCCGGACGTGGAAAGCATTCAGGATGTGGTTGAACGCGTGCTCCTCGATTCTTCCTTCCGGGCCACGGCCAAGGCTTATATCCTTTACCGCGAACAGCGCGCCCAGATGCGCCGGATAAAAACCAAGGCCAACGTGGACCTCATGGAAGGCTACCTGAACAAAATGGACTGGCGCGTGCGGGAAAACAGCAACATGGGCTTTTCGCTGCAAGGCCTGAACAACTATATCGCCTCCGACATCACCTCCGAATACTGGCTGAACCGCATTTACACCCCGGCCATCCGCAAGGCGCACGCGGACGGCGACCTGCACATCCACGACCTGAACCTTTTGTCCGTCTATTGCGTGGGCTGGGATCTTGCCGACCTCCTGCGCCAGGGGTTCAAGGGCATAGCCGGCAACGTGGAAAGTGCGCCCCCCCGGCACCTGCGCACCGCCCTGGGGCAACTGGTCAACTTCTTCTACACCTTGCAGGGCGAGGCCGCGGGCGCGCAGGCCGTCTCCAGTTTCGACACCTATCTCGCCCCCTTCATCCGCTATGACAAGCTGGAGTTCGCGGAGGTAAAACAGGCCCTGCAGGAATTCGTCTTCAACATCAACATCCCCACGCGGGTGGGCTTCCAGACGCCTTTTACCAATATCACCCTGGATATGCATGTGCCGGAAATGATGAAGCGCACGCCGGTAATCCTTGGCGGCCGGGACCAGGAAGAGGTTTACGGCGATTTCCAGCCGGAAATGGACCTCCTGAACCAGGCCTTCGCCGAGGTGATGATGGATGGGGACAACAAGGGGCGGGTGTTTACCTTCCCCATTCCCACCTACAACATCACCAGAAATTTTGACTGGACGAACAAACGCTTCGAGCCCATCTGGCAAATGGCGGGGCGCTACGGCATCCCGTATTTCTCCAACTTCGTCAATTCCGATATGTCGCCGGATGACGCCCGTTCCATGTGTTGCCGCCTACGTCTGGACAACCGGGAACTGCGCAAGAGGGGCGGCGGCCTTTTCGGGGCCAATCCGCTCACCGGCTCCATCGGCGTCGTGACCGTCAATCTGCCCCGCCTCGGCCACCAAGCCAAAGACGAACAGGATTTTCTGAGCCGCCTGGACAAGCTCATGGAACTGGCCAAAGAAAGCCTGAACATCAAACGCAAGGAACTGGAACGCTTCACCGAAGGCGGGCTGTATCCCTACACCACCTTCTACCTGCGCGATGTCAAAGCCCGCACGGGCACCTATTGGGCGAACCACTTTTCCACCATCGGCCTAGTGGGCATGAACGAGGCCTGCCTGAACCTGTTACGGGAAAATATCGCCTCTGAAGAGGGGCAGGCCTTTGCCCTGCGCGTGCTCGCGCACATGCGCGAAAAACTGGAAGCCTTCCAGGAGGAAACCGGGAATTTCTTTAACCTGGAAGCGACCCCGGCCGAAGGAACTTCGTACCGGCTGGCCCTGCTCGACAAAAAACGCTTCCCGGGGATCCTCTTCGCCAACGGCAAGGCCAACGGCATCGCCCCGTATTATACCAATTCCACGCACCTGCCGGTGGACTTCTCCTCTGACATCTTTGACGTTCTGGATTTGCAGGACAATCTCCAGGGAAGCTACACCGGCGGGACGGTGCTGCACGGTTTTATCGGCGAGGAGGTTTCAGACACCGGGGCGGTGCGGGACCTGGTAAAAACCATCACCACGCAATATAAACTCCCCTATTTCACCCTTACCCCGACCTTCAGCATCTGCTCGGAGCACGGCTACCTCAAGGGAGAGCAGGCGCAATGCCCCGTCTGCCGCGCCCCGGCGGAGATTTATTCGCGGGTCGTGGGGTATCTGAGACCAGTTCAGCGCTGGAACGACGGCAAACAGGCTGAATACGCGGACCGTACCCCCTATCAGGTGGCCGCGAACTGCTGACGCGCCGTTGCCCGGAAAAAAACATGCGCATAGGCGGCCTCCAAAAAACCACCCTGCTGGATTTCCCCGGAAAGGTCGGCGCGGTTGTCTTCACCCAGGGCTGTAACTTCACCTGTCCATACTGCCATAACTCTGAGTTGGCGGGCGGCGGGAGGGAGGGGCTTTCCCTCGCTGAAGTTATGACCTTCTTGGAAAAACGCCGCAATGTCCTTAAAGGTGTGGTCATCTCCGGGGGAGAGCCTACCCTGCACGAGGGGCTGTCCGGTTTTTGCGCCGCCCTCAAAGAGCTCGGCTATGCCGTCAAGCTGGACACCAACGGCAGCAGGCCGGAGGTGTTGCGCGATCTGCTCATGGCGGACCTTCTGGACTATGTGGCCATGGATGTGAAGGCCGACCCGGAGGATTACCCGGAGGCGATATGTCCGGACGCAAGCGGGGGAAACGTCCGGCGCAGCATGGCCCTGCTTGAGGAATCCGGGATAAGACACGAATTCCGCATCCCCTGTGTGGCCCCATTTATAGATATGGACAGTTTCGCGGCGATCCTGGGACATATCCGCAAAGCCACACTTTTTTTGCAGGCTGTCCGCCTCGAACGCGTCCTGCGGGCGGATTTTTTCGCGCACCAAGGACGGATCCTGGATAAAAGCGAAATGGAGACCCTCTCGCGAACGGCCGTGCGAAAAAATGTGGACTGCCGGCTCCGCTGAACGAACTGGCCGGCGAGCCTCAGCGGGTGGGTGGACGGATAAAGGCCTGTTCACGGCGGGCATAGCGCTGCCAGACCTCGTCGTTATTCATGGCCGGATTCTGCTGACGGCCGGAGCCAAGCAGGGCCTGGGCGTCGTTATTCTTGGGCAGGTAATACTCATAGGCGGCCAAAAGGGCGCCGTCGTGCAGGCGCACCACCCTGGTGGAGATAAAAATTTTATCGCGGCTTTCGGCATAGGCCCCTACCAGCACGGCATGGGCATCATAAGAATTGGCCAGGAGTAACAGGCTGTCGCGGGTGAGCATGAACTCCCCGCCTTTCTTTTCAAAACGCAGCGAACCCGAAAGGCGGGCTTCCAGAACCTTGAAACCCTGCTGGCTGAGCCGCGAGCCGATCTGTTGCGCGCTGAGCCGCCCGAAGGCGGAGGTCTGCTCAAAGTCATCCAGTTCCACCAGGGAAGTGGTCAGAACACCTGCGCCGGAGCCCATCCTGGGAAGAAGGATGGCCGCCAGAGCGTCGCCGGCCGTAATATTGGCGTTGAGCAAGGAGGCCCCGGACGGAGGATCAACGGCCACCGCGTGGGGCAGAGGGTCTGCCAGGGCGCTGGGGGCGAGGCGTCCTTCTCCCCCCAGGGAACAGGCGGTGATCATGATGCCCAGCAGGCATAAAAAACCCAGAACGGCCCTTTTTTTCAATTCCGCCCTGTCCATAACCATGACTTTAAGCATACAGATCACCTACTTACGAATAATTCTGACGTTGCGCAGACTTTCCGCCAGAGGATCGTGCGCCTGGGGGTCTTTGTACAAATCCAGATCCGCGTCGTTGATATAGCGGACGCTGGCGCAGTGCATAATAAAACGGTTGCGGTGGAACATCCGGGCCTGAACAACGACCTCATGGTTGGAACCCGGCCCGCGCTCGCCATCCGGAGAATAACGGGCAAAACGCGAAGGATCGAAAGGCACGGTCTGCACGGCGTATTCCAGGAGGATGCTCCCCGCCTCCCGGCTATGGGAAACTTGCAGGCCGCGGGATACCAGCTCGGCCCTTAAAAAATTATAAAAAGCCACCGTAAAGGGACGGTTGTTGGGCACGGCCACATAAAGCGGATACTCCAGCAAATCGTCGCGATCCGCATAGGCCTTGTAAACCCTCTCGGCCACATCCACCGCCATGTCCCGCCAATGTTCCGCAGCCTGGGCGGTCAACTGGGCAAAAGCCTGGTGATCTTCGGGCAGCGGCACCGGCGAAGTCAGAACCAGGCCGCGATCATACGGGTCAGGGGGCGGCTCGGCGGGTTTGCCGGCACAGGCGGCCGACAGGCAACAAAGCGCCCCGAGGAGGAATATGCTTAAACACGGTCTATATAACATGAGCGTCACCTTCATTGCTCATATCGGATGAAGAGCCGGATTCTTGAGGGCGGCGCGGGGTTAATTATGTCATTTACTGTACGTCCCGGTCAGGGTATGGGGGAATAAATCATTTGGAGCTTACGTCCATGACCTTTCAAAAGCTGATCCTCAGTCTGCAGAATTTTTGGGCCGGCCGGGGCTGCGTCCTCCAGCAACCCTATGATATCGAGTGCGGCGCAGGAACCTTCAACCCGGCCACCTTCCTGCGGGTGATCGGGCCGGAGCCGTGGAACGCCGCCTATGTGGAACCTTCCCGCCGCCCCAAGGACGGGCGTTATGGCGAGAACCCCAACCGCCTGCAACATTATTTCCAGTTCCAGGTAATCCTCAAGCCTTCGCCGGAGGACGTGCAGGAACAGTACCTGGAAAGCCTGACCGCCCTGGGCATCAGGGCTGAAGAACACGACATCCGCTTTGTGGAGGATGACTGGGAATCTCCCACCCTGGGGGCCTGGGGGCTGGGCTGGGAGGTCTGGCTAAACGGCATGGAGGTGACCCAGTTCACCTACTTTCAGCAAATCGGCGGGGTGGACCTCGTCCCTACCAGCGTGGAGCTGACCTACGGGCTGGAACGCCTGTGCATGTACCTGCAGGAAAAGGAATCCGTTTACGATTTGGCCTGGAATGAAGAGGTCAGCTACGGGCAGATCTACCAGCGCAACGAAGTGGAACAGTCCCGCTTCAATTTCGCGGCCAGCGATCCGGAACTCCTGCTCCGCCATTTCGCCGATTACGAACGGGAAGCCACACGCCTGGCCGATCTCGGCCTGATCATGCCGGCCTATGACTATACCATGAAAAGCTCGCACACTTTCAACCTTCTGGACGCCAGGGGGGCCATTTCCATCACCGAACGGGCCGCCTACATCGGCAGGGTGCGCAGGCTGGCCTCCCTGGTGGCCGGACTTTATGCCGAACAACGAAAAGAACTGGGCTATCCCATGCTTGAAGGACGCCCCGCTCCGGAAAACGCCTGAAGAGGTTTGCCATGCCCGAAAAAACATCCTCTTTTGTGCTGGAAATCGGAATGGAGGAACTGCCGGCCCGTTTTCTGGAAGGACTGGAACAGGACCTGCGCCAAAAATTCACCGCGGCCTTCCGGAACGCCGGGCTTGCCCACGGACGGATGACCGTCAGTTCTTCTCCGCGCCGGGCTTCGGTATATGTGGAGGATCTGGCGGCTGAAACCGCGAAAAGCGAAAACATCGTCACCGGCCCGCCGTTGCGGGCGGCCTTTTCTTCTGACGGCAAACCCTCCAAAGCCGCGGAAGGCTTTGCCCGTAGCCAGGGAGTAACCCTGGAGGAAACCTTCCGGCTGGAGACGGATAAAGGCGAATACCTGGCCGCCAGGGTTAAAAGCGGCGGAGAAGCGGCCGGGGAGATCCTCACCCGCCTCTGCCCGGAGATTATCGCCTCCTTAAGCTTCCCCAAACGCATGCGCTGGGGGAGCGGCTCTTTCACCTTTGCCCGCCCTCTGCGCTGGCTGCTGGCCCTGCTGGATCAGGAGCCCCTTTCCTTCAGGGTGGGAAACGAAAACTCCGGACGCCTTACCTTCGGACACCGGGTACACGGCTACGGGCCTTTCAGCCTGAAAGACGCGGCCGGTTATTTTACCCTGTTGCGGGACAAGGCCGGGGTGCTGCCCACCGGCCGGGAGCGGACCGAAGCCATCCGGACCGGGGGAGATCGCCTGGCCGGACAGGCCGGCGGCCGCGTGCTCTGGAAGGAGAGCCTGCTGGACGAAGTGGCCGGACTCGGCGAACACCCGGTCCCCCTGCTGGGTTCCTTTGACCCGGCCTTCCTGGAAGTCCCCAGAGAGGTGCTGCTCAGCAGCATGGAACACCACCAGAAGAGTTTCGGACTGGAAAACGCCGCTGGGGATCTCCTGCCCAATTTTCTGACCGTGCTCAACCTGAACCCCAAGGATGAAAATCTGGTACGCAAAGGCTGGGAGCGGGTGTTGCGCGCCCGCCTGGAAGACGCGCGCTTCTTCTGGCATGAGGATCTACGCGAAAACTTTGATGACTGGCTCACGCGGCTGGACAAGGTCATCTTCCTGGCTGGCCTGGGGAGCATGGGAGAGCGGACGCGGCGGATCAGCCGCCTGGCCGCATGGATCGCCGGCCGGATGGCAGGAGCGCGGCCGGAGGACGCGGCCAGGGCCGGACTTTTGTCCAAGGCCGACCTGGTTACGGCCATGGTCGGGGAATTCGACACCCTGCAAGGCATCATGGGCTCCATCTATGCCGCGAAAAAAGGCGAAAACCCGGCGGTCAGCGCGGCCCTGGCCGAGCAGTACCTGCCCGCCGGCCCGGAAAGCTCCCTGCCGGGCACCCTGTGCGGGGCGGCGGTCGCCCTGGCCGACAAGGCCGATACCCTTGCCGGCTGTTTCAGCCTGGGAATCGTCCCCAGCGGGACAGCCGACCCCTACGCCCTACGCCGGGCCGCCTTGGGCATCGCCAGGATCCTGAACGAAAAGAAACTGCGCCTGGATGTTTCCGCCATCTTCGCCCAGGCCCTGTACGGATATCCCGCCGGCGCCGGCAAGCAGAATCCGGAAGCCACCCTGGAACAACTGAACCGCTTTTTCGCCCAACGCCTGAAAAATTACTTCACCGGCCAAGGAGCGGAGACCCTGCTGGCGGAGTCGGTCATCTCCGCCGGCTGCCGCGATGTCTGGGGGGCATCCGCCCGCCTGGGCGCCCTGCGGCGTTTCAGCTCCACCCCCGGTTTCAGCGCGGCGGTTCTGACCTTCAAACGTCCGGCCAATATCCTGCGCAAACAGGGCAAGCTCGCAGAAACAAACCATGGCTATGACCCGGCGCTTTTGCTGGAACCCGCGGAACAGGCCTTAGCCCTGGCCCTGGAACAGACCCGCCCGGACTTCGAACGCCTCCTGGCCGCCGATGCCTTTGACGATCTCTTTGCGCGGCTGCCGGCCTTGAAACCGGCGGTGGACGCCTTTTTCAACGAGGTCATGGTCATGTGCGAGGACGAAAATCTGCGCGGCAACCGCCTGCGCCTCCTGCGCTCCCTGGTGGACCTCCTGGGCCGGCTCACCGACTTTGAAGCCTTGCAGGTCTGAGACGGACAGAAAGGCATGTCCAGGTTCCTCTCCGCCGTCTGCCTGATCCTGGCCGCCCTGGCGGCGGCCTGCGCCGATCCGGCCCCGGAGACGCCGGAGGACGGCTACGCCCAGGAAGCGCGGAAATTTTACGCCCGGGCCAGGGTCCTCTGGAACCTGGAAGAAAAATGCTCAAATCCGGAACTGGCCCTGGAATACCTGGACGCGGCCATCGCCCTGCAACCGGACTATGCCGAGGCCTACCTGCGCAGAGCCATGGCCGCGGCGGAGATGCGCGACTGGGAAGAAGCCTTCACGGATAGCAGCCGGGGCATCCGCCTCAAACCGGTGGCAGAGCACTACGCATCCCGCGCCCTTATCTTCATGCGCCAGGGCAATTACCTGGGGGCGCGCAAGGATCTGGAACGCGCCCTGCGCCTGGACAATGGCAACATCAGGGCCAGAGATTTTCTGCGCCGTCTGGATAAGCTGGAAGCGGATGAACGCGCCCGATCCCCGATCTAATCCCACCCCGGAGGCCACATGCCCACCCGTAAAAAATTAATCCCGCCCGCCCTGCTCCTTTTTCTGGGCCTGCCGGCCGTTCTGCCGACGCTATCCGGTTGCGGCGAAGCCCCCCCCGCGGAAAGGATCAGCCTCAGCGCCTCCCTGGACGGGCAGGTGCGGACAGCGGCGGCGCCTTTTGCCGGTGAACTCCTCTTTACGGCCACGGTTGGGGAAAACGTGGATATCGGAGGGGAACTCCTGCGCATCAATGCCCTGCCCCTGGTCTCCACCATGGAAGAGACCAGGAAGAAATGCCTGGGGCTTTACAACGGCATCCCAGAAGGGCACCGCCGGTTGCTGGAGGCCTATGCGCGCCTGCTGGAAGAGGACCCGGACGGAGGAGAAACCCGCCGCCTCTTCCTGGAGGCGGAAAAAAATGAGGCGGCCCTGCGGCTGGCCCTGGAAGAGGAAAGCGGGCGGCAGGCCGCTACGAGCCTGAACGCGCGCCGTCTGGAGATAAAAAAGAAACGCTCCGCCCAGGAAAACCAGCGGCTGGCCGCCTTAAGGGTGGAAGAAGCCCTGGGAGCGGAACGGCTCCGGGAAGCGCAAGAGCGGCACAGCCAGACCTCCCTCCTCCGGGCGGACTTGAAAAAGCGCCTGGACAGGCAGGAAGCGATCCTCCGCGCCATTAACAGCGCCCCGCCGGCGCTCCAGGAAAAGCTGGCCGTCCTGAACCAGTTGTTTCTCCAGATCCGGGATCTGGAAAAAAGCCTGGAACTGGCCGGGGTGCCCGCGCCGGAGGGAGGCCTGGTGATCTTCCGGCTGAAGCGGGTAGGGGAGAGGCTAAATGCCGGAGAAAACGCGCTTTACTACCTGGCCGGAACAGGGGGCGAACTAAGCCTGACAGCCCTCTTCGCCCCGGCCCTGGCCAAGGAGATCCGATCCGGCAGCCCCTGCGTGGCGGAGATCGGCGACCTCCGCCTGCCCGGCCTGGTCAGCGAACCGCTGCCTTACATCCGGCAAGGCCGGGATACGCCCGCACCCTTCCGCATCGTTCTGGAGACGGCCCGGCTGGAGGAGCTGGGCGGCCTGGACCCGGAGCGGGAAATACAAGTGCGGGTAGAAAATATCCGTAATAACCGATAGACGGTCAGCCCCGGAACAGATACGACAACTTGACAAGGCCGCTTTTATTTTGAGATGTATGCGTGTAAATAAGGAGGCTCATGCCTAACAAACATTCACGCCGCCGCATAGGATTAACCATTACATGCCAGGCCGGCCCGGAAGACGCGCACCAGATAGAGTGCGCCCACTATGCCCCTCGCACGCCGGAAACCAACCCCAAGAAGATTGAATACCAAAAACTCCATTCATTATACTGCAAGTATAGGAATCTATACGGATACTGCGACTACACCGAGTCCGGAGACGCCGCGTTTCTGGCCGACATGTCACAACAAGCGCTATGGCAGCCCATAGAAACAGCGCCGAAAAACGCGGACATTATCATATACGCCAATAGCGGAGAATACTGGAAAGTCGGCCAGGGAGAGCGCCGCTCCGGCGGTAAAGGCTGGCGATTCAAGGGGGAATCCTCCATTGTGTTCCCAACGCATTGGATGTCCCTGCCTGAGCCGCCGAAAGAGTAATGGCCGCCGGAACGCCCTGCCGGCTTCCGTTGAAAAAAATTTGCGCGCCCCGGTTGACAGGCATCCCGCAAAAAGATAATTCAAGCCAGCCGGGAAAGGTTCCCAATCCCGGCTCATTCTGGGGGCAAGTTTCCTCCCTTCAGGGTGGCCTTACGGCCCCCTTTTTTTTGGCGGTTAAAAGGTATGACGGATTCCCAGCAGAAAAAAATCGCGGCCCTGGCCTCTCCCCTGCTGGCCTCTCTGGGGCTGGATCTCTGGGGCCTGGAATTCATTCCAGCCAGACGGACCATTCTGCGCCTGTACATTGAATCCGCCGGGAACGGCGCGGGAATTAACGAATGCGAAAAGGCCTCCCGCCTCATCGGGCTGGCTCTGGACGCGGAGGAGATCATCCCCTCCTCCTACATACTGGAGATTTCCACCCCCGGTCTGGAAAAACCCCTGTTCACCCCGGAACAACTGGCCACCCAATTGGATAAGGAAGTGGAAATCATACTGAATACGCCGGTTCCGGCCTTTCCGGGCCGCAAAAAATTTTCCGGGCTCCTGCGCGAGGCCCTGCCGCCGGAAGGGGGAGCCCCCTGGCGTTTCGGCCTGCGCCCGCAAGGACAAGAAGACGGGGCCCCGGACCTGTCCTTTGACTGGACGCAGGTTAAAAAGGCGCGCCTGCTGTATATCTGGCCGGAAAAACCCGGCGTCCCGGACAAGAGCAAATCCCGCCGCCCCTCCAAAAACGAAAAACCAAAACTCCGGGCCGACGCGCAACAAACGACAGGCCCTTCCTCCGGAGGAAAGAAATGAGCATGGAACTGAAAAAGGCCATCGAGCAGATCAGCAAGGACAAAGGCCTGGATCGCGTGATGTTGATCCGCACCCTGGAGGACGCGGTGCGGACCTCGGTGGAACGCAAATACGGCTCCGACCTGGACATAGAAGTCAGTTTTGACGAGGAAAACGGCGACATCAACGTCTTCCATTACAAGATCGTGGTGGAAGACCCCGGGGACGACAACACCCAGATCAGCCTGGAAGAGGCCCGGCGGCATGACCCCAGCGTCCAGTTGGAGGATGAAATGGGCTTCCGCCTGCGGGTGGAGGACTTGGGACGCATCGCCGCCCAGTCGGCCAAACAGGTGATTATCCAGCGCATGCGCGACGCGGAGCAGGAAATCATTTATACGGAATACAAGGATCGCAAAAATGAAATAGTCTCCGGCATCATCCTGCGCCGGGACAAGGTCGGCTGGATCGTCAACCTGGGGCGCACCGAGGCCCTTTTGCCCAAGGAAGAGCAAATCCCCCGCGAACACTATAAACGCGGGGATCGCCTACAGGCCCTGATCGTGGACGTGCACAAGGAAGGGCGCGGACCGCAGATCATCATCTCCCGCTCACACCGCGACTACATGGCGGGCCTCTTCAA
>Ga0082212_10000118_pt1 | contig 117943 bp, 93 predicted proteins | sample TergutNt197P3_FD_71548 | JGI IMG/M metagenome (GOLD analysis project Ga0082212, IMG submission 71548) | Neocapritermes taracua P3 segment gut microbial communities from Petit-Saut dam, French Guiana - Nt197 P3 | ecosystem: Host-associated > Arthropoda: Insects > Digestive system > Gut ...
ATAATTATTTTTTTCATATTGAGTTGTTATATTTATTTTTAATATTTTACACAATTAATGTTATCCTACCCAGTGAAATTCTTTTTTGAAATAATATTTTACACAATTAACACTATCCCAAAATACTAAAGTATAATTGTTAGAATCTTCAGCATTATATAGAGCAGAAATATTTTTAGGAATATATTTTCCTTCAAATCTAAAAAACCAACTTTTAGTTGTATCAAAAGGCATCTTGAAGTTACACTCGTTCCATTCTGAAAATGGTCTTATATTTTCGTTAATTTCAAATATTCCCTCTTTTTCGCACACAAAGTTTCCTTCACCTAAATTGATAGAAAAAGTATAATATGCTATACATACTGTGTCTGTATTTAAATTTGTTATATTAAAATGAATTCTTAGTTCCTGCGGAGGAAAATTAGCATATTCCACATAATGCCAAGATATCGCTGAGCATCCGTCCTTTCCTGATCCTGTGTTTTCACAATTTGTTAGTACAAATGCAAAAATAAAAAATAACATAAATTTTAAAACAAAAAGAATTATGAAAATTAGATTACCATTAATTGTTTTAGCTTTTTCTGTATTAACTACTGCAGGATTAAAAGCGGAAGAATTCACCGAGATTGAACAATTAGAGCAAAGAGCCGACTTGCTCGAAAGTAACGTACAAAAACTTCAAAAGTTTAAAGTATCCGGTTATGTTCAAGCACAGTTTCAGTATGGTGAAGCTGCCGAAGACGGTACTTATTTTAAATTGGCTCGTCCTACTAATAATAGTTACGAAGGCAGTGCCGTTATTCCCGGAACTGACGAATACAAAGGATTAGATAATTTTAGCCGTTTTGGTGTTCGCCGCGGACGTATCAAGTTTACTTACACTGAAGGTATTGCAGAAGGAGTTTTTCAACTTGACATTACCGAGAACGGTGTTGGTTTTAAAGATGCTTATTTGGGTATAAAAGACCCTTGGATTGGAACTTGCTCTTTCAAAGCCGGTATATTCGACCGTCCGTTTGGACATGAAATTACTTATTCGTCTTCGCGCCGCGAATCGCCTGAGCGTTCGCGCATTTTCCAAAGACTTTTCCCCGGAGAACGTGATTTGGGTGCAGCATTAACATTGCAAGGACCTAAAGATACGCCATGGAATATGTTTAAACTCGAAGGCGGTTTGTTTGCCGGTAATGGTTCGAGTACGAATGCTGCTTTCCGTCAATTCGACAGTCATTTTGATTTTATTGGTCGCTTATCGGTTGCTAAAGTTTTCGGAAGTGATATGTCGTTGAGCGGTGGTATTTCTTGTTATTTGGGCGGTGTAAGACAAGGAGATAGTCTGATTTATGTGATGCAAGACAGCAGATTTGTATTGGATAGCGATGCTCGCAGCAACATTGGTAAGTTTGCTAAACGTCAATATTTTGGTATTGACTTACAATATAGTGTAATAACATCTTGCGGTTTGACGCAGTTAAGAGGAGAATATATAGTAGGCGAACATCCACAAAATGCAGCCGGTAACTTCGGATTCAATGCCACAGCTTATCCTGCTCTACTTACTTCTGATGGCAAGCCAAGTCCGACTTTCATGCGTAAACTTAGCGGTGGTTATGTGATATTCACGCAAGATTTTGGTACGCTTCCTTTCACAGCAGTGGTAAAATACGACTGGTTTAATCCAAACACAGGCGTATCGGGCAACGATATTGCATTACCGCTTACAGACGAAGAAAAAGCCGAAGGGAAACTAATGGCTAACGGTACCGGTAATTACGGCGAAATTATGAAATCGAATGTTGGTGTAGGTCTTATTTGGCGTATTAACAATGCACTCAGACTTACCGGTTATTATGACTTTGCTTTCAACGAAAAAACCGAAAACCTCAAAGACCGCAAGAATGCTGACGGGCAAATTACTTCGTACGGTTACGAAAACAATCGTCCGGCAAACGTATTCACACTTCGTTTACAATATAAATTCTAAACAAACGATTATATAAATTTAAAAAAATAAAAGAAAATGAAAAAACTTATTTTAACAGCAGCCATTGCAGCCGGAATATTATCAGGCGTTCAGGCACAAAAAATTAAAGGTTCTGACACTGTATTGCCTTTATCTCAAAAACAAGCTGAAAATTTTATGAAAGCTAATCCTTCACAAACAGTTTCAGTAACCGGTGGCGGAAGTGGCGTTGGTATTTCTGCCTTGATGGATGGAACAACCGATATTGCACAATCTTCGCGCAAAATCAGATTTTCCGAAAAACAAAGATTACAAGAATCCGGAAAAACAGTAAAAGAAGTAATTATTGCTTATGATGCATTAGCGGTTATTGTTAATCCGGCCAACAAAGTGGACAAATTAACAAGAGAACAATTAGAAGGTATTTTTACCGGTAAAATCACGAACTGGAAAGAAGTAGGCGGCGATGATTTAAAAATTATCGTTTACTCTCGCGAAACAAGTTCAGGTACTTATGAATTTTTCAAAGAAAGCGTATTGAGAAATAGAAACTACATGCCCGGCGTGTTGAGCGTACCGGCTACAGGCGCTATTGTTCAATCAGTAGGTCAAACTAAAGGAGCTATCGGTTATATCGGTTTTGCATACATCAACGATACGGTTAAACCGCTGAAAGTTTCTTATGATGGAGGTAAAAATTTCGTAGCGCCATCGGTAGAAAGTGCAAAGAACAAAACATATCCTATCGTTCGTCCGTTGTATTACTACTATGATTCAAGAATAGAAAGAACCGTTAAATCGTTTATTGATTACGTTCTTTCTCCGGCCGGACAACAATTAGTTGCGAATGTAGGTTACATTCCGCTTAACTAAGCTGATTTGTAAATATAATTGAAATAAAACGAGGGTGAAACAATTTGATTTCACCCTCGTTTTATTTCAATATAGAAAGTTGAGCATTCAACACCGAAAAAGAAAACAACATTAACAATTAAAAATCTGCCTTAATAGATGCTTCATACTATTGAAATAATTCTGTAATGTCAAATGTCTAATATTGCAACGTCAAAAAAATTATCAAACAAAAGAGTTATTTTACTGAATCTAAGTTACATGAGTCAAGCGAAATTTTTATTACAATTATCTTTTTCAATAGTATTCTTCTTTGCCGCTTCGGTTGTTTTTGCCCAAAACGGTAAAATAAAAGGAAAAATAGTTGATGCAAAAACCAATGAAGCGCTTATTGGCGCAGCCGTAGTTATTCAAGGTACTACTAATGGTTCAGCCGCAAATTTTGACGGTGAGTTTATTATTACCAACGTTCCGGCAGGCAAGCATACATTGGTTGCATCTTATGTTGGTTATCAAACACTTACAAAAACCGATGTAGTACTTAGAGATGACCAAGAAACTGTAGTAGTTGAATTACTTCTGAATTCCGATGACCTTGTGCTGGAAACCGTAGAAGTAGTTTCTCGTGCCAATCGTGAAAGCGAAAGTATTTTGCTGATGGAACAACGGCGCACAGTGGTTGCCACGCAAACCGTTGGAGCGCGAGAGCTTTCCCGCAAAGGTATTAGCGATGCACAAGCAGCGGTGGCGCAAGTTTCCGGAGTTTCGCGTCAAGAAGGCGTAAAAAATGTATTTGTGCGCGGTTTGGGCGACCGCTATAATGCCACTTTGCTCAACGGATTTCCTATTCCGTCTGAAGATCCGGAATATAAAAATATATCATTAGAATTTTTTGGAACAGATGTTATTCGTAATATCGGCGTCATCAAAGTGTTCAGCGCTCGCGATTATTCCGATGTCGGCGGAGCCATTATTGACATCACATCTAAAGAATTGGTTGATGATTATGCACTGGCATTTGATGCTTCGGGCGGAGTTAATATTTCGGCTGTCGGAACAAGCGATTTTCTTCGTCAAGACGGTTCTAATTATTTCGGATTTTCCAATACTCAACAACCAACAGATAATCAATTCAACTTTCCTAACAGTCTTGACCCAACAGTTGTGGCATTTCCTATAAATCACAGTTTTGGTATTTCCGGCGGAAAATTATTTAGAATTGGAAAAAATGTTAATCCGCTTTCATTCTTTATAGTAGCTTCGCACAGCATTGATTACTCTTATACAGAAGAAGTTATTCGCAATTCCAATACAGCAGGAACAATATGGCAAGACCAAACAGGTAATAAATATTCGCAAAACACCAACCAGCTGGTGCTCGCAAATGCGCTGTACAACATGAACCGAAAACACAGCTTGCAATATAACTTTATGCTCGTTCACGCCAACAATCAATATGTGGGCGAATACAGCGGATTCAACGGTGAACGTCATCAAGACAGTCCCGATTACATGGGCTTTTTACGCAGACAGCAAACCAACGATAATCTTTTATTGGTAAATCAGTTAATGTCTGACTGGCAACTGTCAAGAAGATTGAAATTCGATGCCGGCATTTCCTTTAATATGGTAACAGGCCATGAGCCGGACAGACGCCAAAACTATTTCTCGCGCCAAGCATCAGGTGAATATACCTTAACCGGAAGCAATCGTCAGCAACGGTTTTTCTCTACGCTGACAGATAACGAACTTAACATCAAAACAGGCTTGGCATTCAAACTGAAAGATGGGTTCAATAGCAATAATTCCGAGTTAAAAATAGGTTACAACGGTCGCTTCTCAGACAATGAGTTCGAAGCCATTGAATACAACTTCACAGCTGTAAGCGGAAGATTTAATCTTGATAATTTGAAATTAGACGATTTATATAATCAAGAAAATCTGGAAGAAAGAAAATTTCGCATGACTACCGGCGATCCTAATACGTACCAAGTAACAAAACGTATTCATTCAGGATTTGCGGAAATATCTTATCGACTGTTAAGAAGTCTCACAGGAAATATTGGTCTCAGAATGGACAAAGTAGATATGGTGGTAGATTATCATGTACAGCACGTTGCTCCCGGGAGTGAAAAAATTGACAGAAATTATTTTCTGCCAAGCCTTAACTTGAAATATGATATAAACAATAAAAATTCTGTCCGCTTGGGAGCAAGCAAAACATACACATTGCCGCAATCAAAAGAAATTGCACCTTATCAATATGTAAACATTTCGTTTGCCAGCCAAGGAAATCCGAATATAAAACCTTCGGATAATTACAATGTAGATTTAAAATGGGATTATTACATCAGTTCAAGCGAATTGTTTTCGCTCACCGGTTTCTATAAACATATCGAAAATCCTATCGGTCGCGTGGACGAAGGAAACTCTGCGGGACTGCTCACTTACAACAACATAAGCAAGTTTGCCGCAGTCGGCGGTATAGAAATGGAAATCAAGAAAAATATTTTCAATCGTTTCAATACAGAATTAGAACAATCGAACAGACTTTCTATAGGATTGAACACCTCATATATTTACACAAATCTTAAACTTGATATTCGTAATACCGAACCAAGAAACAGCGGTCTTGAAGGCGCTTCACCTTTTCTTGCCAACATAGACGTGTCGTACAACTACACGAAAAGAAACAAAAACTTCACGGCAGCATTCATATTCAACTATTTCAGTAGTCGCATTCACACCGTTGGCGCGAAAGGATTTAACGACATCATGGAAGAAGGCGTTCCAACGCTCGGCTTCGCAACATCATATAAATTCAACAAGTATTTTACGCTGAAAGCCAAAGCATCAAATCTATTAAATCCTTCTTACCGTTTGACACGCGAAAGTTCATCGGGCGAAAAAATAACATTAAACGAATTTAAAAAAGGACAAAACATCAGTTTGGGCGTGAGTTGTGAATTTTAACAGAACTCGAATTAATATGTAATAGTATTTTCATATAGTCGCAATAAACTTGTATTTATTCCATGTTACTTTTGCTCTCGAAATCAAAAAATATTACAAACAATTATTTATTAATTAAAATTTTTATTAAAATGAAAAAAAAGTTTTTAAGTTTTTTTACAGCGGCTATTTTGTTAACGCCGTTTGTATTAACATCGTGCAACAAAGACGATGATGACAATGGTAGTGGAAACACTGAAACAACAGTCGAAAAATTATCGGGTTCGATAACAGATTCAAGAACACTTGACGCATCGGTAGAGTATTTATTAGACGGTCCGCTAATTGTTGAAGAAGGTGGCGTATTAACTATTCCTGCCGGAACAATGATTAAAGCTAAAAAAAGTTTTAGCAGTTACATTCTCGTATTGCAAGGCGGTAAAATCTACGTGAACGGAACAGCGGAAAAACCGGTTACCATGACTTCTGCACAAGCTAATCCTGACCAAGGAGATTGGGGCGGACTTATCATTAACGGACGCGCACCGCTTACAAGAGGCGATGATGGAAAATCGCAAATCGGTTCAACCGAAATCAACTCGTCTTTTTACTATGGCGGAGAAATTGATAACGATAATTCAGGTTCGCTTACATACTTGATACTTGCCTATACAGGAGCAAGAAACAGCGCTGATGTGGAGCATAACGGACTTACACTCAACGGTGTTGGAAATGGAACTGTAATCGAAAACATCTACATTCCTAATGGAGCAGATGATGGCATCGAATTCTTTGGCGGTACTGTAAACGTAAAAAATCTACTTGTAGTTAATTCTGATGATGATATGTTTGACATAACACAAGGATGGAGCGGAACGCTTGAAAACTGCTACGGAATTTGGGATGCAAATTATTCAAGTACTGAAGCCGACCCACGTGGCGTAGAAGCCGATGGCAACCACGATGGCAATTATCCTACTCACACTAGACAGGCTGATTTTACTATTAAAAATATGACCATTGACTTGAGATTAGCTCCTGTTGCAGCAGATCACGCTGACTTCCCTTGGAAATCAATGCAAGACGTTATAAAAATTCGTCGCGGTGCAAAAGCGACTATCATTAACGCTTTGGTAAAAGGTACAGGAACTGCACAAGACATTATCGACATGACCGACAGTAAAGGTGCCGGAGATCCAAGTTCAGTAATAAGTCTTACAAACGCTTTGGTTAATCCATTTACAGGAAAAGCCGTTAATCACAATCCTGCTCAACTATATAATGGTGTTGATGCGTTTGGCGATGATATTTCAAAATTGAAAATTGAAGACGGTAACACCGGTTGTCCGACCAGCATTTTCGCTTGGACAGGTTACCAATTCTAATTCGGATAGAATTTAAGTTAAATCGTTAAATTGTTAAATCGTTAGCCATATAAAACGATTTAGCGATTTAACGATTCAACAGTTTAACAAAAAAAACATGAAATATAAACTATACTTAGCTGCTCTCTTTTTGACGTTGAGCACGTATGCGCAACAACCCGCGCAAGAAAGTCCTCAAATATTTCAAAGCGGTGGAATTTATTATCGAGACAAAGCGCAAACAATTCTTTATACAGGCGATTATCGCGAATACTACGACAATGGAACGCTTAAACTCGAAATGCAAATCGGAAACGGCGTACCCGAAGGAACGTATGTAGTGTATTTCGAAAATCGCCGTCCGCAAGAAATACGTTCGTACAGAGGCGGAAAACCACACGGATTGTGGCGCACTTACGACATTTCGGGACAATTAATTTCGGAAGCCGAATACAGAAACGGTGAAAAACACGGCACATGGCGTATTTGGGACGAATTAGGTACGCAACGTTACGAAATGAATTATTATAACGGTAAAAAAATTGGTATGTGGCGTATGTGGGACGAAAAAGGAAAATTAGTGGACGAAAAACGCCATTAAAATTTAAAAATTCCAAGTTTCAAGATTTTAAATTAATCTCAAAACTTGGAATTCCTAAATTTAACCGAATTGTAACAGTTCTGAAATAGGCATGTATTTATTCCGCCTTACCTTTGCGCTCAAGATTAACATTAAAACATTATTTAAAATGAATTCTAAATCAATTTTAATTCTTGTAGCCTCTGTGTTGCTATCGGTTTCTGCTTTCGCAAGTATGGAAAAAAACAGTGAGAAGAATGTAGGAACGGTACAATTAACCGGTTCTATTGTAGATGACAAAAACAAAGAAGCGCTTGCCGGCGCTACGATTTATGTAGATGGGAAAAAATATTACTCCAATCTTGATGGAAATTTTTCCATATCAGACATAAAACCGGGCAAACATCAGATTAAAGTAGAGTTTATCTCTTACAAGCCAGTCATCATGGAAATTGATATAAACAAAGATGAGAAAATAAACATCAATTTATTGCAATCATAAACGCTCGTTTCGTACAAAAAAATTAGAGGTGTTTCAAAAGAAACACCTCTAATTTTTATTTTACTGTTCGGGAATATTATCTTCTTCTTCCGAAAATACGAAGCAAAAACAAAAACATATTGATAAAATCCAAGTATAATTTCAAAGCTCCAACAATAGACATTTTGGCAGCAGATTCGCCCTCTTCCACTTGTGCGCCCAATCTTCGGAGCGCTTGAGTGTCGTAAGCTACCAAGCCCACAAAAATCAATACGCCAGCATAAGTGGTAATCCAATACAACGTTGAATTTGCCCGGAAAATATTAACCACCGTAGCCAAAATCAACCCGAGCAACGCCATAAACAAAATACTGCCCAATTTGGTAAGGTCTCTTTTAGTTACCGCACCGTAAATACTCATCAACACAAAAACTCCGGCGGTTATAAAAAATGTAGTAGCTATCGATTCTTTTGCATAAATCATAAAAATAAAAGAAAATGTAACACCTGTCATTAATGAATAAATGACAAACAATAGCGAAGCCGTTTGCGAAGATATTTTATTAATAGCAGCCGAAATAGCAATGACCAACACAAGCTGCCCGATAATTAAACCATAAAAAACAAGCGAATTTCCATAAACAAACGAAATTGCCGATTCTGAAGATGCTACAAGATGAGCAGTCAATGCCGTTAATAACAATGCAAATCCCATCCATGCGTAAACCCTTGTCATAAAACTGGAAACGGCATCGCTTATTGCTAAATTTTCCCTACCGGTTTGATAATAATTGTCCATAATTCTATTATTTTAATTTTATATTTGTAAGTTAAACAACAAATATCAGCATAATGTTTCAATATTAATTTGGTTTCTGTGCCATTTTATATATTTTTGTGAAAAATACTCACTTAATTTTATATAAACGTCATGAAATACAAAGCTTCTGACAAACGATACGATAATCGTATGACTTATTCTCATTGTGGGAAAAGCGGACTTCAACTACCGTTAATTTCGTTAGGATTATGGCATAACTTTGGCGAGTTCGACGATTTTGACAATGCCACGGAAATGATTCATTATGCCTTCGACAATGGTATTACGCATTTCGATTTAGCAAATGGTTACGGTCCAGGTCCAGGTGCGGCAGAAAATACATTTGGCAAAATTCTGAAAAATGGTCTTACACCGTATCGCGACGAAATGGTTATTGCCACCAAAGCAGGTTACAAAATGTGGGAAGGTCCGTATCAAGATGGCGGTTCGCGCAAATACTTGATGTCGAGCATCGACCAAAGTTTAAAACGAATGGGATTGGATTATGTGGATATTTTTTATTCACACCGTTTCGACCCTTTCACCCCGATTGAAGAAACGATGCAAGCGTTGAGCGACATCGTAAAACAGGGCAAGGCACTCTACGTCGGCATCTCCAATTATCCGGTAGAAGAAACACGAAAAGCGTTGTGGCTGTTGAGCGAAAACAAAACGCCATGCCTTATTTATCAAGGAAAATACAATATGTTTGTAAAAGAAGCCGAGCAAGGTTTATTCGACATACTAAACGAAAGTGGCACAGGCTATATCGCATTTTCGCCGTTGGCGCAAGGATTATTATCGGATAAATATTTGAAAGGAATTCCAAAAAATTCGCGCGCTGCCAATCCGCACGGATTTTTACAAAAAAACGATGTAACCGAAGAAATTGTTGCAAAAGCTATTAAACTAAATGACATCGCCAAACAAAGAGGTCAAACACTTTCCGAAATGGCAATTTCGTGGGTGCTTAACAATAGAAGTGTAACTTCGGCATTAGTAGGCGTAAGTTCGGTAAAGCAATTAAAAAGCAATATTAAAGCTCTCGAAAATCTTCAATTTAGTGATGAAGAAAGATGGTTGATTAATGAAATAATTTATTGATAAAAAAAAGAGGCTGTTTAAAAACAGCCTCTTTTTTTTATCAATAAATTATTTTACTGTATCCATGTGTGCAATCAAATCCAACACTTTGCAAGAATAACCCCACTCGTTGTCGTACCAGCTCACTAATTTAACGAAATTTCCGTTAAGAGCAATACCGGCGCCGGCATCGAAAATAGAAGTACGAGAATCAGTGATGAAATCAGTAGAAACTACTGAATCTTCAGTATATCCAAGAATTCCTTTCATTTCTTTTTCAGAAGCAGCTTTAATGGCAGCTTTGATTTCGTCATAAGAAGCAGATTTTTCCAAGCGAACTGTCAAGTCCACAACAGAAACGTCAGCCGTTGGAACACGGAAAGCCATACCTGTTAATTTTCCGTTCAACGAAGGAATAACTTGTCCTACCGCTTTAGCAGCACCTGTAGAAGAAGGAATGATATTTCCTAAGATAGAACGACCGCCTCTCCAATCTTTTGCCGATGGAGCATCTACTGTTTTTTGAGTATTAGTAGCAGCGTGAACAGTTGTCATCAAACCTTCCACGATACCAAATTTATCGTTGATAACTTTTGCCAAAGGAGCCAAGCAGTTAGTAGTACAAGAAGCGTTAGAAACAACGTCCATATCTTTTGTATATTTCTCTAAGTTAACGCCGCAAACAAACATTGGAGCGTCAGCCGAAGGAGCAGAGATAATTACTTTTTTAGCACCACCTGCAATGTGTGCACCTGCTTTTTCTTTTGTAGTGAAAACACCTGTAGATTCAACTACATAGTCAGCACCAACTTTTCCCCAAGCAATAGCAGCAGGATCTTTTTCTGCGAAGAAAGCTACTTCTTTACCGTTTACAAAAAGTTTACCACCTTTGTTTTCTGCAGTACCGTTGAATTTACCATGAACGGTGTCATATTTCAACATGTAAATCAAATAGTCCAAATCCAAGAATGGGTCGTTTACTGCCACAACTTGAACATCGTTTCTCTCTTGAGCCGCGCGGAATACCAAGCGACCAATACGGCCAAATCCGTTAATACCTACTTTAATCATTTTAGTAAAATTTAATTGTTTCTTTTAAAATCGCACAAAATTACTCATTTCAATGAATGGAACAAAATTTTACTATTAAAAATTAATAAAATTTTAAAATTCTTAGTTAAATACAACAGTTTTATTCTTATAAACCAGCACTTTACGCTCTACGTGTTTTTCTACAGCACGCGACAATACAATTTTTTCCAAATCACGCCCTTTGTGCACGAGCGATTGAACAGTGTCTTTGTGTGTTACACGCACTACATCTTGTTCAATAATGGGACCCGCATCTAATTCCGTAGTTACATAATGTCCCGTAGCACCGATAATTTTCACACCTCTTTCGTAGGCAGCATGGTAAGGTTTTGCACCAATAAAAGCAGGTAAAAAAGAATGATGTATATTGATAATTTTATTCGGATAATTGGCAATCATTTTTTCGGAAACCACTTGCATATAACGCGCTAACACAATGAAAGTTACACCTTTTTCTTTCATTAGAGCGATTTCTTTTGCTTCCTGTTCATCTTTGTTTTCTTTGGTAATGGGAAAAACATGATATTCAATTCCAAAGCGGTCGGCTACCCATTTCATATCGGGATGGTTACTGATAATGAGAGGAATGTCAACATTCAGTTCACCGGCAATGTAGCGCGCTAAAATATCAAACAAACAGTGCGACATTTTCGAAACAAAAAGCGCCATTCGTGGTTTTTGGTCACCAAAATACAAAGAAAAAGTTATCTCATATTTTTTACCAAACAACGTGTCGAAATATTCATTTATTTTTTCGCGCGGAATAAGAAACTCGGTTAAATCAAATTCCGTGCGCATGAAAAAAATGTTTTGTTCATAATCTACATGCTGGTCGAGGTAAAGAATATTACCTTTATTTACGTTGATAAACTCGGTAACCGATGCTAAAATACCTGCTTGATCGGGACAGTACATTAACAATATAGCTGTATTTTTGATTGTATTCATTTCTGTATTTTTTTAATAAACGAGTTGACAAGTAAACAAGTGAACAAGCTTTTCTCCAAAACTTGTCAACTTCATATTTAGACCGCAAAAGTAGAAATAAAAATGCAGAATAAGGAATGAAAATACAGAATTTGGCATAAAGTCGTATCATTTTAGAGATAAAACCAATCTTAGAGGCTGTTTAAATTTTAATCAAAATAAATATTACGCTGCGATGCATCTTTATTATACTTGACCTAAACGCTACAAATATTACGTTGCTACGCAACTTTTTTAAAGGTGCAGTACACCAAAAATATTTGTAGAAAACACAAATAAATGTTCAAAAAAGGTGCGGCGCACCGAAATATTAAAAATAACGACTAAAATCGGCAAGCTTATTACATCATTTTATTATACATTTGCAAAAATAAATACATTTTTTGTTGCATGGTTAGTTATTTACAGGTAGAAAATTTAAGTAAGTCGTTTGGCGATAAGATATTATTCGAAAATATTTCGTTTGGTATTTCCGAAGGACAAAAAGTCGCGCTCATTGCTAAAAACGGTTTGGGAAAAACAACACTTCTCAATATTATTGCCGGAAAAGAAGATTACGACACGGGAACCATTTCTTTTAAAAAAGATTTGAGAATAAATGTATTGGAACAAGAGCCTGTTTTTCCGCCCGACATAACGATACTCGACGCTTGTTTTCATTCCGATAACGAAGTGGTAAAAACAATAGCGGAATATGAGCATCTGACAAATCTGCAAACAACCAATATCGACGGGCTTGACCCGCAATCTCCGGAATTTGCCAAGCAATACGAGCAAATTCTCGCCAAAATGGATTTACTTCACGCGTGGGATTACGAAACGAGAGCAAAGCAAATCCTCGGAAAACTTAAAATCACAAATCTCGAACAAAAAATAAAAGAACTGTCGGGCGGACAAGTGAAACGCATCGCGTTAGCCAATGCATTGATAACTGAACCGGAATTGCTTATTCTCGACGAACCGACAAACCACCTTGATTTGGAAATGGTGGAATGGCTCGAAGATTTTTTGCGAAACTCTAATATGAGTTTGTTGATGGTTACGCATGACCGCTATTTTTTGAATCGTGTCTGCAGCGATATTTTGGAAATCGATACACAGCGACTGTTTCATTATAAAGGCAATTTCAGCTATTATTTGGAAAAACGCAGTGAGCGGATTGCGGCAACTACTGCCGAAATGGAAAAAGCCAACAATCTGTATCGTAAAGAGTTGGATTGGATGCGCCGTCAACCGCAAGCGCGTGCCACAAAAGCAAAATCGCGCATCGATTCTTTTTACGACCTCGAAAATAAAGTAAAAAACAAAACAACAGACGAAAACATTAAGATAGAAATAAAATCGTCTTATATCGGAAAAAAGATTTTCGAGGCACAATATATTTCCAAACGTTTCGGTGAACTAAAAATATTGGAAGATTTTTACTACAATTTCAGCCGATATGAAAAAATGGGAATTGTTGGACGAAATGGAAGCGGAAAAACTACTTTTATCAAAATGTTGGTTGGTGAAGAGAAGCCCGACAGCGGTAATTTCGACATCGGCGAAACAGTTGTTTTTGGTTATTATAGTCAATCGGGTTTGAAGTTCGATGAACAAATGAAAGTGATTGATGTAGTGCGAAACATTGCCGAAGAAATAGATATGGGCGGCGGACGAAAAATGAATGCTTCGCAATTTTTGGAACATTTTTTATTTACGCCCGAAACGCAACATAATTATGTGTATAAATTAAGCGGCGGCGAAAAACGCCGATTGTATTTGTGTACCGTATTGATTAAAAATCCTAATTTTTTGGTACTCGATGAGCCGACGAACGATTTAGATGTTGTAACGTTGAACATTCTCGAATCGTATTTGCAAACATTCAAAGGCTGCGTCATTGTTGTGTCGCACGACCGATATTTCATGGATAAAGTGGTCGACCATTTGCTTGTTTTTGAAGGAGATGCGAAAATAAAAGATTTTCCGGGAAATTATACCGATTATCGCGAATGGCGAGATGCGCAACAAAAACAGGATAAAAAAACCGAAAAAACTAATCGTAAAGACGTCGCACGCAACGTCTCTACAGTGCAACCGAAAAAAGACGATGTTCGAAAAATGACTTTCAAAGAAAAACAGGAATTTGAAAATATCGAAAAAGAAATAGAACAGCTCGAACAGGAAAAAAATACCATCGAAACAAACCTGTCGAACGGTACGTTGTCGAACGACGAATTATTGACGCAATCGAACAGAATCGCAAAAGTAATTGATTTGTTGGACGAAAAAACGATGCGTTGGTTAGAACTGAGTGAATTGATATGATTAAAAATTCATAAAACTTTTATAGATTGCTTCGTGCCTCGCAATGACACGCTGCTCTTACTCAATACGTCATTGCGAACGATAGTGAAGCAATCCGGAAAGCATAAAAAAACAAAAATACATAAAGAAGCATGCAACGAGGTGGTGCAGTTTACATAATGACAAACAAACGCAATGGAACATTATACACAGGTGTAACAAGCGATTTGAAACGCAGAGTATGGGAACACAAAAATAATTTTTATTCCGACAGTTTTACGGCTAAATATAAATGTTATATTTTGATCTATTATCAAGCTTTTAACCGAATAGAAGAAGCTATTTTTGAAGAAAAACGCATTAAAGGTGGAAGCCGTAATGCTAAATTGAAATTAATCGAAAATAAAAATCCGCAATGGAATGATTTGTGGATAGAAATAGAAAATTGGAATTAATGTTAATATTTGGATTGCTTCGTACCTCGCAATGACGTGTTGAGCAAGATTGCAAAGGACGAAACAATCCGGATTATTTGTAATTCATACAATATGTACAAACGAATCTCTTTTTTACTGTTGTTTTTTATTGGAATCTTGACGTATTCCAATGCAAACACGTATACAAAAGATTCAACATTGATTCTTCAGCACGAAAAAAGTGATTCTACTTTTTATGACAACATAGACAGATTTGCCCAACGAAGCCGTTTTAATAAATTTGTACACGGACTTATTTTCCGAAAACCTAAAAAAGAATCGGATACCACCCAAATACAAAACAGCACAGTGGTGTATGACGCCACAAAATTTCAAGGAAAAATCATACGTAATGTTATTATCATCAGAGAATCGCCTTTTGATATGCCGCCGCAAGGAGATAGCATCAACTTCTTTTCGCAAGAAAACTTGAAAAGTGTCGGCAATTTTTTGCATGTCAATACAAGAACTTTTGTCATCAGAGGATTGCTGCTTTTTCGTCAAAACGACAAATTTGATGTGTTAACCATTCAAGAGTCGGAGCGTTTGATTCGTAGTCAGTCTTATATCGACCGAAGCAATATTTTTGGCATTGCCACTCCCAACAGCGATTCGGTCGATGTAGTGGTTAACGTGAAAGATGCGTTCAGCCTTCGTCCTGAAGGACATTTGTCTACATCGCGCATTGGATTGGGAATCAGGGAAATAAATTTTCTTGGTTTGGGACATAGCGCACACGCCAATTGGACTTGGCGGTTTTCGGAAGGATTGAACAATTACCAATACGATTATACAGTGCCAACGATTGGAAAAACGTTTATCAATACGGGAATTATTTATCAAAGAAATCATGCCGATTCTTCGTATCTCAAGCAATTTTCTATCAACCGACCGTTTTATTCTTCACTGGCAAAATGGGCAGGTGGTATTACCATTGCTCAACAGAGGGAAAATGGCAATATCCTCTTTCCAAAAACGGCGGAAATTGTGGATTTGTCGTTGAGACACAATTCGCAAGATTATTGGGGCGCATACGCGATGAAATTAAAAAACAGAAATTATGAAAAATCATTTACGCAAAATATTATATTTTCTGCCCGATTTTACCAAATCAACTATTTAGATCGCCCTCGCGAATACGATCCTACAAATGTTTACACGAGAGAAAATCTGTATTTGGCAGGAATTGGTTTTTCCGAAAGAAGATATAAAAGAGATAAATTTATTTTTAGACACGGTTTTGTAGAAGACGTTCCAGTTGGGCAACTTTACAATTTTATCGGAGGTTTTCAAAATAAAAACGGTAAAAATCGGCTTTATTTAGCAACACAATTATCACGAGGAGGATATTTAAGAAGCGGTTATTACAGCGGATCGATAGAATACGGTTCTTTTTTCAACGGATTTCGCGTAGAAGAAGGCGTTGTTACTACTTCGGCAACTTATTTTACGCCGCTCATTGAGTTCGGCGGATGGAAACTGCGACAGTTTGTGAAACCGCAATTTATGTTTGGTATCAATCGGTTGGAAACGGATAAATTGTACCTAAACAATTATTTCGGGATAAATGGTTTCAGTAACGAAATTTTCGGAACACAGAAATTTGTTTGTAATTTTCAAACACAAATTTTTACTCCTTGGGATATTTGGGGTTTCAAAATCGGGCCATATTTTCTTTATTCGCTCGGAATGCTTGGCAACAAAAAAGACGGATTTTCAAAAAGTAATGTTTATTCATTGTTTGGATTAGGTTTTTTGATACGCAACGACCGCTTGGTTTTCAACTCATTTGAGTTTTCCGTTTCGTTCTATCCGTATATTCCGGGCGATGGACACCACATTTTCAAATTCAATTCTTATAATGCCCGCGATTTTGGAATTTCGGATTTTGATGTTCGAAAACCAGATATGGTAGTGTATAAATAATGTTGGATTTTAGACTTACGATTGGCTAACGCAAAATGTTATTTCAATTTCAAATCTAAAATCGTCAATCTAAAATTTTAAATCGTGTCCCATTCTTTCCTTTTTCGTTTTCATGTATTTTTCATTATACGGATTGGTTTCTATTTCGATAGGAATATTTTCGACAATCTCCAATCCATATCCTTCCAAACCGATTCTTTTTTTAGGATTATTGGTCATCAATTTAATTTTTGAAACACCAACTTCGCGTAATATTTGTGCACCAACACCGTAATCTCTTTCATCGGCATCAAAGCCCAAATGAACATTGGCATCAACCGTATCCAATCCGTTTTCTTGCAGTTTATAAGCAGCTATTTTAGCCATTAACCCGATGCCACGACCTTCTTGGTTCATATAAATTACAACGCCTTTGCCCGCTTTGTCAATCGTTTGCATTGCTTTGTGAAGCTGGTCGCCGCATTCGCAACGCATAGAGCCGAAAATATCGCCCGTCATACACGACGAATGTACGCGCACAAGCACAGGTTCGTCTTTTTCCCACGAACCTTTTATTAGCGCGATATGTTCCAATCCGTTTGACTTTTGCCTAAACGGAATTAAATGAAAATTTCCGTAAGCTGTAGGCATTTCAACCTCTTCTCCTCTTTCTATCAGCGATTCGTTTTTGAGCCGATAGGCAATTAAATCTTTAATCGATATTATTTTCAATCCAAAACGTTCCGACACTTTTATCAGATCGGGAAGACGCGCCATTGTGCCGTCTTCGTTGATAATTTCGATTAATGCCGCCGCCGGATACAATCCTGCCAAGCGCGCTAAATCAACCGATGCTTCAGTGTGTCCGGCTCTTCTCAACACGCCTCTGTTGCGCGCTTTCAGTGGCGACACATGTCCGGGACGCGCCAAATCTGATACCTTTGTGTTTGGATTAGCCAACGCACGAATCGTTTCCGATCGGTCGAACATAGACACGCCGGTAGTGCAGCCGCCGCCTACTTTATCGACCGTAACAGTAAAAGGAGTATCGTATATAGACGTGTTGCTGGTGGTTTGCATTTCAAGTTCCAATTCTTCGCAACGATCTTCCGTAATGGGCGCACACAGCAAACCACGCCCGTAAGTCATCATAAAATTGATTTTTTCGGGTGTAATCAATTCTGCCGCCGCAATAAAATCGCCTTCGTTTTCGCGGTCTTCATCATCGACCACTATAATAATTTTTCCTTCGCGGAAATCCTCAATAGCTTTCTCAATTGTATTTAGTTTAAATTTTTCCATTATTTTTTTGTAAAACTTTTTTAGTAGATTTTAATTTTCTCCAAAAATTGATATAAGCATCTGTATTAAACAGAACCGAATCGGTTGCTGCTTTATATGTTAAAAATATTCCCAGAGGAAGCAACACAGACGCGCTCAACCACATTCCCGAAAAAACTTCCCAAACACCTTCGCGCGCAAATTTATAACCTGTATTATCTATAATATAATAAGCGATAAACAAAAACACAGAGATAACAACGGGAAATCCCAATCCGCCTTTTCGGATAATGGCACCGAGTGGTGCGCCGATAAAAAAGAATATTAAACAAGCGAATGAAAGCGAAAATTTGCGGTGCCATTCTATCGCGTGGCGGCGTTGCTGATATGCTCTATCTTCGATTTCATATTTCCTGTAATTTAATTCATTGATCGATGCCGCTATGTCGCGAATGGATTTTCTGATAGCGTTTGCTTGATCTGCCGGATTTAACGATGCAAAAAGAGAATCGGCATTAAAAGTTCCGATTAACATAATTGTATCTACTTCTAATTGAACAGGGTTCGTCGCACTAATAAACTCTCGCATCATTTGCTCTTTCAGAATCAACGACAAGCTATCGACCAAAACGCGGAACGAATCAATGTCATTTTCGAGCCGGATAATATTCTTACTCGCATGTCGGTCTTTCATCAGCGACTCGTTCATTTTGGTAAAATTTCCGTCGAATTCAATCAACGTCTGCTTTTCGAAAAACGACTCGCGCCGATACGGCATATTCTCGCCTCGGGTTTCTTGGCTTTGCAGATTTTCAAATGATTCGCCGCTGTAAAGCGTCAGTACCAAAAAGTTTCTATCCTCCGTAAATCTCAACCTCGCCGAATCTGCTACCGTAACAGTAATATTTTCAAACCCTTTCGACAAATCGTATATCATTATGTCTTTCAGCAGGTTACGATTCGTATCTTTTTCTTTTACATAAATGCTATATCCCGGAACGCCGCTGTAAAAAACATTCTCTGGTATTTCTATTTCAAAAGATGTATCACGCATCGAATAGATTAATGTCCAGAGCTTTACCTGCGCAATGGGAATAACATTATTGGAAAAGAAAAAAGCACCCACACAAATAAATGATATACCTACAATAAGCGGCCGCATAATGCGAAAAAGCGAAATTCCCGCCGCTTTCATTGCCAGCAATTCGAGCCGTTCGCCCATATTACCGAAAGTCATCAGCGAAGCCAATAAAATAGCCAAAGGCAACGCCATAGGAACCAATGTCAATGCCGAATAAAAGAAAAATTCGGCTATAACAGACATCGCAAGTCCTTTTCCTATCATTTCGTCCACATATCTCCACAAAAACTGCATCAATAAAACGAATAAACAGATAAAAAAAGTAACAAAAAGCGCACTTAAAAAGTTCCGAAGCACGTATGAATCCAGCTTTTTTATCATAGAATGCTTTTCTACATTATTTTTTGCAAAGATAATCATTTTAATCGTAAAAATTGTCTTAAACTACGATTTACAAGATTAAAGGACTAACAAGATTTTTTTTATAATCCTGCTAATCCTTTAATCTTGTAAATCATGGTTCAGACTTTCTTACACCAACTTTTCCAATTTGCTTATATTTTCCTTGATAATATCGTCGCTCAACTCATAGTTGGTTAAATCGCCTGCCAAATAAGCATCGTAAGCCGCCATATCAAGCAATCCGTGCCCCGATAAGTTGAACAAAATCGTCTTTTTCGTGCCTTCTTCTTTTGCTTTTATCGCTTCGTTAATGGTGGCGGCAATAGCATGACACGATTCCGGCGCCGGAATAATTCCCTCGGCTTGCGCAAATAAAACGCCTGCCTTGAACGAGTCTAATTGCTTAATATCAACAGCTTCAATCAAGTTGTCTTTCTTCAACTGGCTTACAATCGTTCCTGCTCCGTGATAGCGCAAACCGCCCGCGTGAATATGAGCAGGCGAAAAATCATGCCCCAACGTAAACATCGGTATAAGCGGCGTGTAACCCGATTCGTCGCCAAAATCGTACTCAAAAATACCGCGCGTCAGCTTCGGACAAGAAGCAGGCTCGGCAGCAATAAAACGAGTATTTTTTTCGCCCGATATTTTATGACGAAGAAACGGGAACGAAATACCTGCAAAGTTTGACCCACCGCCAAAACACGCTACCACAATATCGGGATATTCACCTGCCATCTGCATTTGTTTTTCGGCTTCCAATCCAATAACAGTTTGATGTAGAGACACTTGATTAAGCACACTTCCCAATGTGTATTTGCAATTTGGCGTTTGCATTGCCAATTCAATGGCTTCGGAAATAGCAGTCCCCAAACTTCCTTGATAATTAGGATGTTTTGTGAGAATTGCACGACCAGCTTTGGTTGACATCGATGGCGAAGCAATTACCTGCGCCCCAAATGTCTGCATAATGGAACGGCGATATGGTTTTTGCTCATAACTGATTTTTACCATATATACTGCCAACTCCAATCCAAATGCTTTGGCAGCGTAAGAAAGAGCTGTTCCCCACTGTCCTGCTCCTGTTTCTGTTGTGATATTTGTAACACCTTCTTTTTTACAATAATAAGCCTGCGCTATTGCTGAATTTAATTTGTGAGAACCTACCGGACTGACGCTTTCGTTTTTAAAATAAATATGAGCCGGCGTATCCAATGCTTTCTCCAATCCATACGCGCGAACAAGCGGCGTAGAACGATAATTTTTGTACTTCTCGCGCACTTCTTCGGGAATTTCGATATAGCGATCGGTTTGGTTCATCTCTTGACGCGACAATTCTTCGGCAAAAAGAGGATACAAATCTTCGGCTTTCAGCGGCTGCTTAGTTGCCGGATTTAGCATTGGAAGCGGCTTGTTTTTCATATCAGCCGCAATATTATACCATGCTGTTGGGATTTCATTTTCGGGCAAAATGAATTTTTTAGTTTTTGTACTCATAACTTAAAATATTTTATTGATTTATAATTTCTCCTGCCGATTTTGCAATAAAAAATAAAAAAACCGCAGGAGTGGATTTCCTACGGTTTGTTATATTATTTTTATGTTGAATTAAAAACACACGTAATGGCATCCACCTGTTAAGATTGATACTGCCACCACCAATTATTTAATACAACTAAATCTTTCATATTTTTTAATTTCATTGCAAAGTAAAATACTTATTTTTTAATCTCAAAATTTTTTAAGCATTTTTTTATAAGACAACTTTTTTTCTTGTTCTCTATCTATAAAAAGTGTATTTTTGCAAGTTATAAATATAAACAATATCATCTCTAAAATGGAATATAATTTTAAAGAAATAGAAAAAAAGTGGCAAAAGTATTGGGTAGAAAATAAAACCTACAAAGTAGAAATTGACCCTGCAAAACCAAAATATTATGTATTGGATATGTTTCCGTATCCTTCGGGAGCAGGCTTGCACGTTGGACATCCGCTCGGATACATTGCTTCGGATATTTACAGCCGTTACAAGCGTTTGAAAGGTTTTAATGTTTTGCACCCGATGGGCTACGACGCTTACGGACTGCCCGCCGAGCAATATGCCATTCAAACCGGACAGCATCCTGCCATTACTACCGAACAAAATATAAATCGCTATCGTGAACAATTGGATAAAATCGGCTTTTCGTACGATTGGAACAGAGAAGTGCGCACTTGTGAACCCGATTATTACAAATGGACACAATGGGCTTTTATTCAAATGTTTAATTCGTATTATTGCAACGATGAACAACAGGCGCGACCTATTTCGGAATTGATAGAAGCGTTTGGGAAATACGGCAATAACGGCTTGAATGCTGTACAAACAGAAGAATTACATTTTTCTGCCGAAGAATGGAATGTCAAAACCGAAAAAGAACAACAGGAAATTTTAATGAACTATCGCATCGCCTATCTTGGCGATACGATGGTAAATTGGTGTTCAGCACTCGGTACTGTGTTGGCAAACGACGAGGTAATAAACGGTGTTTCCGAACGCGGCGGTCATCCTGTGGAACAAAAAGTGATGCGCCAATGGTGTTTGCGCGTGTCGGCGTATGCGCAACGTTTGTTAGATGGTTTGGAAACGATCGATTGGACAGAATCATTGAAAGAAACGCAACGGAATTGGATAGGTCGAAGCGAAGGCGCAGAAATGATATTTCATACCGTAGAGACGCAATGCATTGCGTCTCTACCAATAAACATTTTCACTACAAGAGCAGACACCGTTTTTGGCGTTACTTTTATGGTGTTAGCACCCGAAAGCGAATACGTCTGTGGGTTGACAACCAAAGAGCAAGCCGAAGAAGTACGCAATTATTTAGATGCTACAAAAAAACGCACCGAGCGTGAACGCCAAATTGACAAAAAAGTAACAGGTGTATTTTCTGGTTCGTATGCTATAAATCCGTTGAACGGAAAAGAAATTCCGATTTGGATTTCAGATTATGTGTTGGCTGGTTACGGAACAGGCGCGATTATGGCAGTTCCGGCACACGACAGCCGAGATTATGCTTTTGCAAAACATTTCAATTTGCCGATTATTCCGCTGATTGAAAGTTGCGATGTAAGCGAAGAAAGTTTTGATGCCAAAGAAGGAATTATGATAAATTCGGGTTTTTTGAACGGTTTGACTGTGAAAGAGGCAATTGAAAAAGCCAAAGAATATATTGAAAAAAACAACTTAGGTAAAGTAAAAGTGAATTATCGTTTACGCGATGCTATTTTCAGTCGTCAACGTTATTGGGGCGAGCCTTTTCCGATTTATTATAAAGATGGAATGCCTTATACAGTTGCTGAAAAAGACTTGCCAATAGAATTGCCCGAAGTGGATAAGTTTTTGCCTACGGAAACGGGTGAGCCGCCGTTAGGAAGAGCGAAGGATTGGGTTTATGAAGTCTGAACTGTGATTTTGAATGATTTTTGTGATTAATTTGATTACAAAAGAAATCATAAAAATCAAAGTTCAGACAGGAAGTAGTTGTAAATCTAATAAATAAAAACAATTAAAATGTCAAAAAACAATAAAGCAGAAATAACCTTTCGTTCTTCGGCAGCCGAATACTTGACCTTTGTAGCAGCTACAGGCGACAATCCGCAAAGTATCGAAATGCGTTACGAAGACGAAAATATTTGGCTGACACAAAAGATGTTGGCTGCGCTTTATGATGTTTCTGTTTCCGCTATTAATCAGCATTTGAAAACACTTTTTGAAGATAATGAGTTGAATGATTCAGTTATTAAGAAATACTTAATAACTGCCTCAGACGGGAAATCGTATTTGACAAATCATTATAACTTACAGACAATCATTGCAATAGGATTTAAAATAGAAAACGAGCGAGCGGTACAATTCCGCAAGTGGGCAAACACAATTGTAAAAGATTACACCATTCAAGGTTGGGTGATAGACGCGGAACGTTTGAAAAAAGGCGGCACAATTCTTTCAAAAGAATATTTTGAAAAGCAATTAGAAAAAATTCGTGAAATCAGGATGAGCGAGCGCATGTTTTATCAGAAAATTACCGATATTTATGCCACTTCGCTCGATTATGATACCACAGCTCTTGCTACAAAACGCTTTTTCGCTGCCGTTCAGAACAAAATGCACTTTGCCGTACATGGACAAACGGCTGCCGAACTGATTGTAAACCGCGCCAATCATAAAAAGGAAAATATGGGACTCACAACTTGGGACGGCGCACCACAAAACAAAATTCACAAATCCGACGTGTCGGTGGCAAAAAATTATTTGACTGAATTTGAATTGGGGCAGTTGGAACGAATGGTATCAGCTTACTTAGATATTGCCGAAATGCAAGCGTTGCGACAAATTCCAATGACAATGCAGGATTGGGAAACACGCCTTAACCGTTTTTTACAGATGCTTGACCATCAAATTTTAAGTGATGCGGGCAAAGTTTCGGCAGAATTGGCAAAAGAATTTGCCGGAAGTGAATTTGAAAAATACCGCATCGTGCAAGACCAACTGTTTGAAAGTGATTTCGACCGCTTTGTAAAATTGGAAAACGAAGTAAAATTAATAAAAGAACAATCATAAAATTATGGAAAATAAAAAATATCTACTTGAACTAAACACTATGCCCGGATTTGCCGGCTCATCAGCGTATTATTTGAGATACGAAGACCCACATAATGATAAAGCGTTAGTTTCCAAAGAAGCAAATGATTATTGGGGCAATGTAGATTTGTATCTCGGCGGTACGGAACACGCTACAGGACACTTGATTTACAGCCGTTTTTGGAATAAATTTTTATTCGATTTAGGCACAATTTCAAAAGACGAACCGTTTCAAAAATTGATTAATCAAGGAATGATACAAGGTCGCTCGAATTTTGTTTACAGAATTAACGGCACCAATACTTTTGTATCGTTGAATTTGAAAGACAACCACGAAACCACTCCGCTTCACGTTGATGTAAATATCGTAGAAAACGATGTATTGGATTTGGAAAAATTCCGTGCGTGGCGACCTGAATTTGCCAATGCCGAATTTATCCTCGAAAATGATAAATATGTTTGCGGGCACGCGGTAGAAAAAATGTCGAAATCGATGTTCAACGTGGTTAATCCCGATGTAATTGTTGAAAAATATGGCGCTGACACATTGCGTATGTACGAAATGTTTTTGGGTCCGTTGGAACAATCTAAGCCTTGGGATACAAACGGAATTGACGGTGTACATCGCTTTTTGAAAAAGCTTTGGGGATTGTTCTATAAAGGCGATGAATTCGTTATTATCGATGAAAAACCAACTGTCGAAGAACTGAAATCATTGCATAAACTTATCAAAAAAGTACAATACGACATTGAACATTTTTCGTTCAACACGTCTATCAGTGCGTTTATGATTTGCGTGAATGAATTGGCAATATTGAAATGCAATAAAAAGGAAATTTTAGAGCCGTTGGTAATTGTACTTTCGCCGTTTGCACCGCATATTTCGGAAGAATTATATCACGCATTGGGCAATAACACAACAGTTTGTGATGCTAAATTTCCGGTGTATAACGAAGAATATTTAAAAGAATCGGCAATAAAATATCCGGTTTCGTTCAACGGAAAAGTGCGTTTCACGCTCGAACTTCCTGTCGATATGAGTAAAGAAGAAGTTGAAAAAACTGTTTTGGCAGACGAACAAACCGCTAAACATTTGGAAGGAAAAACGATTAAAAAAATTATTGTTGTGCCGGGAAAAATTGTAAATATTGTTTTTTAAAACACTGTCATTGCGGGCTTGACCCGCAATCTTCCGAAAAAGAGAGCAATTATTAGGAGATTGCGGGTCAAGCCCGCAATGACAGCAGAGTTGTTTTGCATTTTTGCAAATTTGAAATCTGAAAATCTTGAAGTATATAATATGAATCCAAAAACAAAAGAAATTTTACGGAATACAAAAGAATACATTTTCATCACGATAGGACTTTTTTTCTATTGTTTTGCATGGAAAGGTTTTCTGCTTCCGCACGAAATCGTGGGTGCAGGCGTAACAGGTATTTCCGCCATTGTTTATTACACAACAGGAACACCCGTTTTTATCACTTATTTTTCCATAAATTTCTTTTTGTTGATTATTTCTGTCGTTACGGTCGGTTGGAAATTCAGCATACGAAGCATTTACGGCGTACTCGTGTTGACATTTTTCTTGTCCATTGTTCCTGAAGTTCCAATCGGTACCTTTGTTACAGAAAACGACGGATTTTTGGCTTGTGTGTTGGGCGGAATTTGTTGGGGAGTCGGCTACGGAATTACTTTCTTAAACCACGGAAGCACAGGCGGAACAACCATTATTGCCAAAATAATAAACAAATATTCCAACATCACGCTCGGCAGAGCAATTCTTTATTGCGACGTACTGATTATTGGTTCTTCTTATTTTATTGTCGCAGGCGCCGGAATAGAAAAAGTTGTTTACGGACTTGTTACACTGGGAATTACAACTTATGTGGTCGATTTGGTTGTGAGTGGTGTACGTCAATCTGTTCAATTTTTTATTTTCACTAAAAAGTGCGGAGAAATTGCCGACCAAATCAACGTGGAAATAGGGCGAGGCGTAACCGTGATGAATGCAACAGGTTGGTATTCGAAAGAGCCGATTACGGTAATCAGCGTTATTGCATTGAAAAGCGATTCAACGAATATTTTCCAAATCGTAAGAGAAATTGACCCCGAAGCACTTATTTCTCAATCGGAAGTAATCGGCGTTTACGGAAAAGATTTTGATTCAATACACAAAACGGCAAAAAAGCTAAACAAAAAAAGCATAAAAAACAAGTTGAGTAATCTAACCAACGTTAATCAATGCAAATAGGACGTAAAGACCTTTTTTGGAATTACGCCGCTACGAGTATGCGGATATTGTCGGGAATAGTTGTATTACCGATAACGCTGCGTATGCTTTCGAGCGAAGAAATGGGTATTTGGAGTATTTTTCTTTCATTGATAACCATTACTTCGCTGCTTGATTTTGGATTTTCCAACTCGTTTTCGCGCAATATTACATACGTGTACAGCGGTGTTAAAGAATTGAAAACCAAAGGTTACGCTGTTGCTGAAACTTCGGAAGTTGACTATAGTCTGTTGAAAAGCCTTTTGTCGGCAATGAAGCGTTATTACGGCATTGCAGCATTGGTATTTTTGGTTGTGTTTTTGGCAGGAAGTCCGTTTTATATGTCTTCAGTATTGGAACAATACAACGGCGATAAACAAGCTATTTGGATTGCATGGTATATTCTCGGAGCGGTACTTGCTTACGAAGTTTATACTTATTACTACAGCAGTATTTTGATAGGCAGAGGATTAATCAAACGAAATATGCAAATTGTTGTTTTTTCGCAATTAATCCGCATAGCAACAACACTTGGATTTTTATTTGCAGGTTTGGGCATTATTTCGTTGGTATTGGGATTGCTGATAAGCAGTATTGTAAATAGAACGTTATCGTATCGTACTTTTTACGATAGAGAAACAAAAAACAGCTTATTTGCCTCTGTTTCAGATTCTTCATGGGCTACAATCAAAACGCTTGCACCAAATTCGTTGAAAATAGGATTTGTGTTGTTGAGTATATTTCTCCGCTCCAAAGCCATTGTGTTGATGGCGCCATTTTTCTTGTCATTATCGGAAATTGCCGAATATGGCATTTCAAAACAAATCATTGATTTGATTGTCAGTTTGGGCATAGCGTGGTTTGTTACTTTTTTTCCGAAACTATCGCAATACAGCGTGCAGGAAAAACAAAACGACAGAAAACGTCTTTATATCAAAGGAAAAATGGCATTGTCGCTGACATTTATTGTACTTGGCGGTTTGCTTATTTTGTTTGGAAATCCTGTTTTGATTTACATACAAAGTAAAACTCTTTTATTACCGGGAAGTTATTTGTTTTTGATGTTGTTTTTTTCATTTTTAGAACAAAATCAAGGAATGGCACAAAACATTATATTGGCAAAAAATGAAGTAGCATTTTTCAAAGCAAATATTATTTCGGGAGTTGTTTCTGTTGTTCTTCTTTACATAATGTTGCAATACACTTCGTTGGGCGTGTTGAGTCTTGTTTTATGTACAGGCTTGGCATTGAGTGTTTATCTCAATTGGAAATTGCCATACGTGGTAGCAAAAGAATTACAATTAACATTCAAAGATTATAATTGGGTGATAAAAGAATGTTGGAAAGAAAATATGAAAAACATTAAAAAATGGAAACATTGTTAGAAAAATATACAGAACTAAATAATTCTTTCAAAAAAACATTGGTTTTTCATATCGGACACAATTCGGGATTCTTTTCCGAATACAACAATATGATTTTTGCAATGCTTTTTTGTTTAGAAAACAACATAAAATTTACGCTTTATTCCGGCGATGCAAATTTCAAATATTCAAAAGGTTGGGAAGATTATTTTGAGCCTTTTTGCGAACAAAGAACCGAAGATTTTCATCATCAATACAATGTTCGTGAAATACATGATTTGACGTGGATAGCGCTATCTTTCATAAAAAGAGGTTATTTCCCGGAAAAATGGTTTACCAATAGAATGAAATATTACGCATATTTGTTGCGCAAAAAATATTTTCGTTCAACATACAACTTTGATTATTTAACGTTCGATATTTGGAATGACATTAGAAAAAATAAAAAATTTGCCCGGAAAAATTTTCACATTCCCGAATTGGGAATAAACGGCGACTTGCAAACAGCTTGCAATGTTTTAGTTCAATTAACGTGGCGATACAATGCACAAACGAAAACGAATATAGAAAATTTGGTCAAGCAGTTACAACTTCCTAACGATTATATCGGATTTCACATCCGTTCGGGCGATAAAATAAAAGAAACAAATCTGTATGAATCGCAAAAATACATCGAAAAAGCACGTACACTTTCAAACACTAAAAATGCGTTTATCTTAACCGACGATTATCAAATAATAGAATCATTTGACAAACAATACAATGTATATACGCTGTGCGAAAAAAACGAAAGCGGATATATTCATTCCGAATTCGAAAAAAACACACCCGATCAATTGCGGAAATCACACGAAAAACTTTTTGCATCTATAGAAGCGTTAAGCCAAGCCGAAATTTTTATCGGAACTTTCAGCAGCAATCCCGGAACTTATTTAGGTATGAGAATGGACAAAAATAAAATTTTTGCTGTAGATTACGACAATTGGGATTTAAGATGAAAAATATGTTGAAAAAACTTCTAAAAATAGGCAGCAATCCAATCATTGAAAAAATAGCGAACTCATACGTACTTTACAGTGAAAACAGTTCCTATGTAATTCGTCAATATTATCTGTATTGCCTTCAACTTATAAAAGATGAGCTAAACAATAAAGATTACGCCATAAACCTTATTTTTGGTAATTATTATGCACCTTTTCCGGGTAAAAACAACATCTTCAAAATAGACATACAATATGAGCATACGTTGGTAAAACCGAACGGAAGAAGTTCCAAAGGCGCTGTATCGGGAAATATTCGGTTAAATGAAACCGATTTTTATTTAATACGCATAGCAAAAAAATCTTATTATAAATCGTTAGATTTTATTATCGATTACAGTTTTCCCAATTTAATAAATATCTCAAGCCATCAAGCATTTGAATCTATTGTCAAGAAATCGACTGTCATTTCGCCAGTACTATATTCTTTAGAAAAAAGCCCGTGGATTCAATCGCGAAAGAACAATATAATAACTACTTTTATCAACGAAAAGGAAACACGAAGAAGTATTATATTGGAAAAATTCAAAACTGCAGAAATTGCCGTGCAAAATATCATGAATACATTTTCATCGGAAGATGTTAAATCTCTTTATTCTAATTCAAAAATACTTATCAATGTACATCAAACACCGCATCACGATACATTTGAAGAACTAAGAGTGTTGCCGGCGCTATTGTGCGGTTGCATTGTAATTAGCGAAAATGTACCATTGAAAGAACATATTCCTTATCACAACTATATTATTTGGGCTGATTATGAAGATATAGTTGATGTTGCTAAAAATGTATCCGAAAATTATGATTATTATGTTAGAAAAATTTTCGATGATTTGAATTTAGAGGAAACAATAAACAATTTGACAACACAAAATAAAAATAATATCAGACAAATGCTTTTATCTTTAAATCAAAGAAAACATGGCAGAACAGTGGCGATAAAAGATAAAATTAAATATTATTTAAAGTTATTTATTAGACATTATATTGATTAAGAAACTGTCTAAAATTTAATTAAAATAAATATTTAGGTGCGCTGCACCTTTTGTGAATATTTATTTGTGTTTTCTACAAATATTTTCGGTGCGTTGCACCGCTAAAAAAGTTGCGTAGCAACATAATATTTGTAGTATTTAAGTCAAGCATACAAGAAAGGTGCAGCGCACCGAAATATTTGTAGAAAATGAATAATCCACACAACAGCGTGCCGTTAGGTACGCAACATCGCCTGTTTTGGTTGCAAACCTACGGCTTGCGATTCGTGATTTGCTTATTTTCTACCAAGCTAAAATCCTTACAGGATTTGTTTTATGATAGGAAAAAATAATATAAAATTTATGAATGATTTTCTTTTCAGAAAACTTGTAGCCATTGTACACCGCACAAAAGAAATTACCATGCGGTTTCGATATTACAAATTTTCTTTTTTCAGAAAAAATAAAAAACAATTTTACATTGCCGTTTTCGATGAAAAACGCATCGGTTTCGGTTTGGCAGACAGGCTGAAAGGAATGATTTCGCTGTATGCTTATTGCAAGATAAAAAATATTCCGTTTCGCAGTCAATTTACCTATCCATTTGATTTATCGCAATTTTTAACGCCCAATAAATACGATTGGCAGCTGAAAGACGGCGAAAAATCGCCATACAGTTCCGATGTCCGCGTACTGATTGTGCAAGGCGAAGGTAACGGAAAAAGATTACTCCGATTGAAAACAAAAAAACAAGTTCACGCTTATATCAATCGCGATTATTTACCGACATACAACCCAAAATTTAATGTTTCGTTTGATTGGGGAGAAATGTTTCACGAACTTTTTAAGCCAACATCAAAATTAGAAAATGAGCTGAACCGTCATTTAAGCATTATTGGCTCGCCGTACATTGCTTGTCAACTGCGATTTATGGCACTTTTAGGCGACTTTAAAGAATACGGCAACCAACCTTTGCCCGAAAAAGAGCAACAAGCGCTTATTAATCAATGCACTGATGTTATTTTGAAATTGAAAGAACAAACCGAAAAAACAATTCTCGTGGCTTCCGATAGTATTACTTTTCTACAACACATATCTCAATTTGACGACATCATAACTTTTCCCGACAAAACCACGCACATTGATTGTGCCGATAGTCAAGACGATAACGTGTTTATGAAACCATTTATTGATTTTCTGTTACTATCGAAAGCCGACAAAATTTACAACATCGTTGCCGGCGAAATGTACCCGAGCGAATTTCCGCTTTATGCCGCTAAAATAAACAATATGCCGTTTGAGAGAATCGTTGTTTAGTTTTTCCCACAAAGACACAAAGAACACAAAACTTAAAAACTGTTTGAGTTATTCTCTTCTGATAAAAAAGCCTCGTTAGAGGCATAATATTGGTAGAGAAAATATCTTCCCACAACCATAGTTCCGTTAGGAACGCAATATGTTTTATATTTCGTTCCTAACGAAACTTAGAACGGATGAAAAACATTTTTTCTACCAATATTACGCCTCTAACGAGGCTAAAAAAGCGAGAAAAATTCAACGCTTGATTTGCATAAAATAACTCAAACAACTTCTTAGTGTTCTTTGTGCCTTTGTGGGAAAAATCACAAGCTGCAAACATATAATTTTACTACTTGCGGCATTCTCGCAACAATAGTTTTGACATTGATTTTCAGCATTTTTTTGGTTACACTGATTAACATGATGCGGATTTTCATACCCAAAAGCCTGCGAAGTTCACTGTCGGAAACCGCATTTTTATATTTTGCGATTTCGTTGACAACAAACAACAAATCGTCAATATTTTTTTTCGATAATTTTGAACTCATAATCGAGTTTTCGCGTATGCGCCGATGAAAAAAATTTCTACCGATAAAATTTACACGAGTTGCCTCTGCATATAATCTAATGACAAACGGCGCATCTTCGTAACAAATATGAGGAATAAAAGACAATTTCAATCTTTTTACATACGATGTTTTGATAAAATTTAACCACAACGTATCTTTATGAAGTTTCTTTTTCAATAAAATTCTCAATATTTCCGCTCCCGTATAAACTTTTGGTTCCAAGCCTGTTGTTTGTTGGTAATTCAATTTCAAATCCGATTCAACATCATAAAATGTAAGCGCATCAAAAAACAAAAAGTCCAAATTTTCTGCTTTACTTTTTTCGTAACAAAGTTCCAAACAATCGCTTTCCAACACGTCATCGCTATCAAAAAAATAAAGATATTCGCCTTTCATAATTTCCATTCCAACATTTCGAGCGACAGATTGTCCGCTGTTTTTTTCAAGCGTTAATACTTTTACTCGGCTGTCTTTTTTCGCAAAATCTTCCAAAATAGTTGCAGAATTATCCGTAGAACCATCATTTACGACAATAATTTCTATTTCTTTCAATGTTTGATTAACAACAGAATTAATCGCTTCTTCCAAATATTTTTCCGTGTTGTAAACAGGAATAATGACGCTGACTTTTATGTTTTCCATAATTCTTATTGAACGTTTTCGTTAAGCAATAGACAGAAACCAAATTTATTTGGATTATGTTATTGCGAGAAAACGACTAATTTATTAAAATATTTTCTTAATCAAATCCTCTCGTTTCATTCTCCGCAAACTATTCATAATCTGACTTTTATATTCTCGTTTATACCAAAAGAAAAATTGCTGTTGGTTCAGTTTTTCCTGTTTGGTTTTGGCTGTCCAAATTTTTTCCATCGTGTACGGATGATAACCCGAATAATAAATCGCCGTTGCCAATGTCATCGGTGTAGGCGTAAAATCTTGCACCTGCTCAAGTCGAAAATCCAAATTTTTAGTCGTCGCTGCCAATTCCGCCATATCTTCGTCTGTACAATTGGGATGGCTCGAAATAAAATATGGAATCAACTGCTGTTTCAATGCATATTCGCTGTTTATTTTGTCGAATATTTTTTTGAATTTTTGAAATAAATCAAATGACGGTTTCCGCATAATTTTCAAAACATTTAGCGAAGTATGTTCAGGAGCAACTTTCAATCGCCCCGAAACATGATTGATTATTAGTTCTTTGATATATTCCCTGTTTGTTTTGTTTATTTCCGCATCGTTGCTTTCATACAAGCACAAATCGTAACGCACACCACTGCCGATAAACGATTTTTTGATATATGGCAAACTATCTACTTTTTTATATAAATCTAATAATGGCTGATGATTAGAATTGAGATTTTTACAAACAGTTGGAAAAATACACGATGGCTTTTTACATGTTGAACAAATCAACTTGTCTTTTCCGCACATTTGATACATATTTGCCGAAGGTCCGCCCAAATCCGACAAATAACCTTTAAAATCAGGCATTTGACTGATATTTTCTATCTCTTTCAAAATGGATTTTTGCGAACGCGACACAATTTGCTTGCCTTGATGCGCCGAAATGGTACAAAACGAACAGCCGCCAAAACAACCGCGATGAATATTGACCGAAAATTTTATCATTTCAAATGCCGGAATAGTTTTCCCTTTATATTTCGGATGCGGCAATCGAGTATAAGGCAAATCAAATGAAGCATCAAGCTCTTCAGTCGTCATCGTCGGAAACGGTGGATTAACAACAAGCGTTTTATTATTGATTTTTTGCAACAGCACATTCGCATTTTGCTTGTTACTTTCCTCTTCAATGATGTTGAAATTTTCGGCAAATTTCTTTTTATCTTTCAAACATTCCTCGTGCGAAAAAAGTTCAGCCCCCTTTAATTCCCCCTCAAGGGGGAAATTGGCAGAAACAAGAAAAGCAACCTGCGGAATATTTTTAACTTGCTTCATGAATTCGGCAACGCCAAGTTTTCCCCTTGAGGGGAAATTAAAAGGGGCTAAAATCTCTCGTATCGGTTTTTCTCCCATTCCATACACCAACAAATCTGCTTTACTATCCGTCAAAATGCTCGGCATCAATTTGTCTTGCCAATAATCATAATGCGTAAAACGACGCAACGAAGCCTCTATTCCGCCGATAATAATCGGTACATCGGGATAAAGCGATTTAAGAATATTACAATAAGTAATGGTTGTGTAATCCGGACGAAAACCAGCCTTTCCATCAGGCGAATAAGCATCGTCGGAACGAAGCCTTTTGTTGGCAGTATAATGATTCATCATCGAATCCATGGAACCTGCCGAAACAGCAAAAAATAATCGTGGACGTCCCATTTTTTTGAAATCGCGTAAATCATCACGCCAATTCGGTTGCGGAACAATAGCCACGCGCAAACCTTCGGATTCCATGACACGTCCGATGACAGCTGCTCCAAAAGCCAGATGGTCAATGTAAGCATCGCCCGAAAATAAGACAACATCTACACTGTCCCAGCCTCTTATCTCCAATTCTTTTTTTGTAGTAGGCAACCAATCGGTTAGTTGATACCGTTTTTCCATATACAAAAATAATTAATAATTAATAATTAACAATTAATAACTTTACAAATTCACTTATTCACGTTGTTAACTCAACTTTCGACTAATAACTATCGACTGACAACTTAAGTCATTTTTTCAAAAATTATTAATTATTAATTATCAATTATTAATTTATTAGCTATCTTTGCACTGCAAAACAATTGGGGGTTTAGCTCATCTGGCTAGAGCGCGACACTGGCAGTGTCGAGGTAACCGGTTCGAGTCCGGTAATCTCCACGCATCAACGGACAAATCAGATAATTTTTGGTTTGTCCTTTTTTTTGTAAATTTGCACAAATTATTTAAATCTTGTTTCAACACATTTACATACAGCTTTTTACGTCCTTTTTTAAAATAGGCGCTTTTACCATTGGTGGTGGTTATGCCATGATTCCGCTGATAGAAAAAGAAGTGGTCGAAAACAAAAAATGGATAGAAAAACAATATTTTGTTGATATGCTGGCGCTGGCGCAATCTGCGCCTGGAGTGATGGCGCTAAATACGTCGATATTTGTTGGCTATAAAATAAAAGGATTTTGGGGCGCTGTTGCATCTGCATTGGGAACCATCTTGCCGTCTTTTCTCGCCATATTGATAATCGCCACTTTTTACATGGATTTTAAGGACAATCCAATCGTAGAAAAAATATTTAAAGGAATGCGCCCGGCTGTTGTGGCACTGATTATAACACCGCTTTGGAATATGTCAAAAACGGCGCGCATCAACGCCAAAACAATTATCATTCCTGTGTTGGCAATGGTATTAGTATGGCAACTTAATGTATCGCCGATTTACATTATTATCGTAACAATCGCATCGGGACTTGTTTACAGAAAGATTAAAAACCGTAAAATATCATGATATACTTGCAGTTATTTTGGTCTTTTATAAAAATCGGATTATTCGGTTTTGGCGGCGGATATGCCATTATACCGCTTATTCAACACGAAATGGAACGCAACGGCTGGATGACCGAAACAGAATTTACCGACATTATCGCCATTTCGCAAATGACGCCCGGACCAATCGGCATCAATTGCGCCACGTATGTCGGATATACTGCTACCGGAAGCGTTTTCGGTGCGGCATTGGCAACTTTTGCCATTTGTCTGCCTTCGTTTATCATCATGCTGACGCTGTCTAAATTCTTCTTTAAATATCACAATAATACGTATGTAAGTTCGGTATTTGTTTCTTTGCGTCCAGTTATTGTCGGACTTATTGCCGCCGTAGCATTACTGTTGATGAATACCCAAAATTTTATTGATTATAAGAGCATTATTATTTTCGGCGGAGTTCTTATTGGTTCTTTTTTCTTAAAACTGCACCCAATTTTGTTGATTTTATTGGCCGGATTAGCCGGATTTTTGTTGTATTAAACATCTCATTTTTGTATTTTTACAAGAAGATTATAAAATAATTATCATGAATACATTTTTATACCTTGTTTGCCAACGTCAAAGCGACCGTGCTTATGACAGCAACCGTTCTATTGAGAAAGAAAAATTAGACAGAATTATGGAAGCAGCTCGTATGTCGCCGTCTGCTTGCAATGCTCAACCTTGGCATTTTATAGTGGTTGATGAGCCGGAATTGAAAAATAAGATTGCAGACGCGACTTCAGCAAAGGCGCTTGGTATGAATCATTTTACCAAACAAGCGCCTGTTCATATTGTTATAGTGGAAGAAAGCGCTAATATTTCATCAATGATTGGCGGTTTTGTGAAACAAAAACATTTTCCTCATATTGATTTGGGTATTGTTGCTGCGCATATTTCGTTAGCGGCTGCAGACGAAAGTTTGGGAAGTTGTATGATTGGCTGGTTTGATGAGAAAAAAGTTAAAAATTTGCTTGATATTCCTCGCTCAAAAAAAGTACTGTTGATTATTACACTTGGTTATTCTTCGCAAGAAACGAGGGAGAAAAAGCGCAAGTCGATTGACGAAGTGGTTTCGTATAATCGTTATTGATAAAAAAACTTTTTAGATAGTTATTTGTTTTACATTAATAACGAACCCAAAAATCAATAAAAATGAATAAGACAAATGTATTAAAATTACTGTTTATTACAGGAAATAACAATTTCTCTCTAAATATTGGATTATTGTTTACGCGATTGTTTGTAGGAAGTTTTATGCTTATTCACGGATTGCAAAAATTACTGAATTTTCAGACTCTTGCATTGACTTTTCCCGATCCTATTGGTTTGGGAAGCGCTTTTGCGTTGATTCTTATCATTTTTGCAGAGTTTTTTTGCTCTATTTTATTGATTGTAGGATTGTTTTCCCGATTAGCAACCATTCCGCTTATTATCGGAATGAGTGTCGCTGCTTTTTTTGCTTATGCCGGACAGGCATTTATGGCAAGAGAATTACCGCTCATTTATATTTGTATATACATCAGTTTGCTGATATTGGGACCGGGCAATATTTCGTTAGATAATTTTATATCGAAAAAACTATCCAAAATTTCATAAACTTCTCTTTATTTTTGCCCCAAGCGCATTCAAACGACCATCAATATTTTCGTATCCACGATCTATTTGTCCGATGTTATGAATTACGCTGGTGCCTTCGGCGCTCATAGCTGCGATAAGCAACGCAATACCGGCACGAATATCGGGCGAACTCATTTTGGCGGCACGAAGTTTAAACTGGTCGCCCAAACCGATAACTGTGGCGCGATGCGGATCGCAAAGAATGATTTGCGCGCCCATATCGATTAAAATATCAACAAAAAACAAACGGCTCTCGAACATTTTTTGATGAATAAGCACGCTGCCTTTTGCTTTGGTTGCCGTTACGAGAAACACGCTCAACAAGTCGGGCGTAAGTCCGGGCCAAGGCGCATCGGCAATAGTCATAATCGAACCGTCGATAAACGATTCTATTTCGTAACTATCTTGTTTAGGGATAAAAATATCGTCGTTTCGTTGCTCCAATTGAATTCCCAATCGGCGAAAACTATCGGGAATAATGCCCAAATTTTCGTAAGAAACATTTTTAATGGTAAGCTCCGAAGCGGTCATTGCCGCCATTCCGATAAAACTACCCACTTCAATCATATCAGGCAAAATGGTATGCACGCAACCATTTAATTTATTTACTCCTCTTATAGTCAGCAAATTTGAACCAACTCCTGAAATATCTGCGCCCATACTGTTGAGCATTTTGGAGAGTTGTTGCAAATAAGGTTCGCAGGCAGCGTTGTAAATCGTGGTAACACCTTCGGCAAGTACAGCTGTCATTAAGATATTGGCGGTTCCGGTTACCGAAGCCTCGTCTAACAACATATAAGCGCCTGTTAATTTATTTGCCGAGATTTCATACAACTGTCGTTTCGCGTCATAACTGAAATCGGCGCCGAGTTTTTGCATTCCGATAAAATGAGTGTCGAGCCTGCGCCTTCCTATTTTATCGCCGCCGGGTTTTGCAATAATGGCTTTTTTGAATCGGGCAAGCAACGGTCCGATTAACATAACAGAACCTCGCAGTGATGCACTTTTATTGTAAAAATCTTCTGTTTCTAAATAATCTAAATTCACATCTCGCGCTTCGAAAGTGTAAGAATTTGGTGAAAGTTTTTCGACTTTCACGCCCATATCTCGAATAAGATTAATCAGATTATTGACATCTACAATATTCGGAACGTTGTGAATCGTTACTTTTTGCTCGGTAAGCAACACAGCACAAAGTACCTGTAACGCTTCGTTTTTTGCTCCTTGTGCGGTTATTTCGCCACACAAAGAATGACCTCCTTCGATTGTAAATGTTGACATAATAATTTTAGATTAAATGTTTCCCACAAAGACACTAAGAACACAAAATTTTCTTAGTGAACTTCGTAGCTTTGTGGGAAATAAGACATTTATTTTCTTTTTTGTTGAACTGGTTTATTATTATTCCTTTTTTTCTGCAAAATATCTTTCGATTCCATCAGTTTTAGAAAATCGGGATTCAAGTCAATTTTTCCGTCCGAAAGTAAACGAAGATCGTCAAAAATTTTCTTATCATCTACCACTTCTTTGTTCCATGTCAAAAAACTTTTTTTCATATGGTTGGCAATGAGCAGAATAAGATTATTTTTTTGTTCTCCTTCGGGATATGCAATCGCTTTTTCTATCATTTGCTCCAACGTGCGACCATAGTGCAAATATTGTATTTTGGAATTTTTATATGGAATTTTTTCGGGTTTTGAATGCAGGTTGTCTTTTCTTACAATCTCGTAAGGATAATCAATATCAAGCTGAAAATCGGACATAATTGCCAAATGATCCCAAAGTTTATGTTTGAAATCGTTTACATCGCGCAAGTATGGAAACAAATTTCCCATAATATTAATGATGGTTTTGGCGCAATGTGTTCTTTCTTCTTTATTTTCTATCCCTTTGCAATGCTCCACCATTTGCTGTATGTTGCGACCATATTCGGGTAAAATCAATTTTCCTTGTAGTGTTGTGTATTCCATTTTTGTTGTTCTATTTTATTGTTATTCAAATACAAAAATAGATATTATTTTAATTTGTATAAGAAATTTGTTAATTTATCTGTGTTATTATTTACATCTATTTTATGAAGTATTTTGATATAAATATTTATTGCATCTGTTGTTAATTCTAATTTATAATTTTCATTTTCTATTTTATCAATGATTTCATTTAGCGTTTCGATTAATGGTAATATATCACCTTCATAATTATAATTTTTTTCATTATTAATGTCTTTTATTAAGAACATTATTCCGACAAAAGCATATTCATATTGTTTGTTTTCAATATCTTCAAGAAACTTTGTAAACAAAATAATATCTGACATTTTCTTTTCTGATTTTAATAGCATTTCATTGTGTTTATCTTCTAATAGTAAATTTTTTTTATCAAATTCATTTTTTACTTCATTTGCTTTTATTTCAAATTTATTTTCTATTTCTTTTACTTGCATATAATTACTAATAACAATAAAAGTTGCTACAATTCCAACAAATGTGAGAACAATGCTATCTCCCGAAATTCCAAACCCGAAAAAATGATTGAGTAATATAAATAATGTAAAAAATGCAATAGATAACGCTGTTATCAACAACAATATCCATACATAAGGAGTATGAGATTTTATAGGTTTATTAATTTTTGAAAATTCGTTTTCTAAATTTGAAATTCGTTTTTCAAATAAATTTTCGTTCATCTTTTTTCTATTTCTGTTAATAAGAATTTAGAGTTCAAAAACAATTCTTTTTCTGCTGAGTAGTTTGAAATTCTTTTAAATAAAAAGGTTCAAAATAAGCAACATCTTCAAATTTATTCTCCGAAAAATATTTCTCTGAAAATGGTATCATATTTTCTGCAAGCGGTACAATATCGTCAAGAAAACGAGCATTTTGGTGCGTTAAAACGGCTTTACATTTTTCAGCTCCATTGCCAAAGAAATAAATTGGTTGCTTTGTTAATAAATCGTGATACGAATTTTCGTCAATAATATCAGCAGAAATATCTTTTATTAACTCATTATTTTTATCGAAAAAAGCGGCATAAACTTCCATTCGGCGCGCATCAATCATGGGACAGAGTAAGTATTGAGTAATAAGTACTGAGTTTTGAGTTTCTTTCAATACTTTTTTTGCAGCAATGCTCATGATTTCTAATGTTGAAACCGAAATCAACGGAATACCAAATCCGTAACAAAGTCCTTTGGCAGTAGAAACGCCGATTCGCAAGCCTGTATATGAACCTGGACCGGCGCTCACGGCAACAGCATCTAATTTTTTATTTCGTTCTTTTAAAATTGTCAATGCTTCATCGATAAAAAGACTCAACAGTTTAGCGTGATTAAGCCCATCTGTATTTACTTTGCCGAAAATACAGTTTCCATTCTCTGAAAGTGCGATAGAACATACATTAGTAGATGTTTCTATGTTTAAAATAATTGACATATTAAATAATATGAGCCCAAAGTTACAAAATATTCTTGATTTCTAACAACGATTGCACAACATAAGTGGGCGAAAAAGGAAGATTCGGCATTTCGTCGGGTGCAACATAAATCTGATGAATGTCTGCATTTTTGGCGCCGGCAATATCTGCATCAAAATTATCGCCAATCATAATACTTTCTGATTTTCGGGCATTCGACGATTTTACAGCATATTCAAAAATGCGTTTATCAGGTTTGTGGCAACCGATTATTTCGGAAAAATATACGTTATCGAAATAACTGCCGATGCCGCACGACTGCATTTTTTTCTGCTGTGTTTTTACAAAACCATTTGTAATAATATGAATATTGTAATTCGGCTTCAAATATTCCAATAATTCAATAGCGTGAGGCTTCAAGTTGGTTTTGGTCGGGCAAATTTCGATATAATCTTCGCTTATCCGACAAGCCAATTCTTCATCATTGCAACCTGCTTGCGACAATGGATTGAGAAACCGTTCTCGATTTAATTCTTTTTTCGTTATTAATCCTTTCGGATAAAGTTCCCAAAGGCGTTCATTATTGGTTGTATATAATGTATAAAATTGGTCAAAATCGGAGAAAAATTTAGATAATTTGTATTTATCGAAAACTTCACACAGTGCAACGTAGGAGTTTTTTGTCAAATCCCACAGCGTATCGTCGAAATCGAAAAATAGATATTTATATTTTTTTTTCATTATAATATTTTTTCATTCAAACCTAACAGGTTTTGAAAACCTGTTAGGTTTGATGCAAAAGTAATTTGTATTTTTTAACGGTTGTACAAATATAAAGAACCGAACAAAAATGTTCGGTTCTTTAGTATGTTATAATTTTACGTTGAAAAATTATTTAGTCTTAACAACCAAGTATTTAGACATGCTCCAAAATTCGGTTGGATTGATAATTTCGAGCGTTGCGTTTTTATCAATGATGTGAATTTTGTACGAACGAAGCGGATGGTTGGTCAACACAATTCCCGATTTAGAATTTAAATTGATAGAAGTTACTTCGCGAGTATCAATTTGCTTGAAAGCCGCTTTGTTTAATGTGCGTTTTTTCACATCAATGCCTTTATTTTTCAAATCTTTGGCAGTTCCGAAGAAATAAAATGCAGTATGCAATGCTGCGTCTTGGTCTGCCGCCACATTTTCAATAATTCTTTTCTCGGCAGTCAAAACCACAACATTTTCGTTCATCTCCGTAACAGTAGTTTCGAGTTGTTGGATTTTAACTTCTTTTTCTTCTAATTGTTTTTTAAGAGCAGCTATTTCTACTTCTTTTTCTTCCATTTGTTTTCTCAACGCATTAACTCTCGATTGCAACGCGCCAACTTGAGCCGCTCTTTTTTCAAGCTCTTCGATTTTCGCTTTATTTTCGTTCAACAAGTTGTTAATCAAGTTGATATTGTTCTCAATACGTGTACGCGAGTTAGCTGTTCCTTCGCCTTGGTCGGCAGTAATAAATCCTTGAACCGTTTTAATTTGTTCCAAATTCTGCTCAATTTCGTTGATAATTGACAAATATTCATTCGCTTCTTTATCTTTTTGAGCTATGGCTCTTTCCAATGCTTCTTTCTCCGCTTTCATCGCTTTAAATTGTGGAGATTCGTAGTTACAAGAGCTTAGTAGGAAGCTCGCAAGTAAACTTAAAATTACAATCTTTTTCATTTTCGTAGTTTTTTGAGGTTTTTTATAAATGTTTCTTTTTTTAAATTAAAAAATTTGTCAAATATAACACTAAAAATTAATTCCCGCAATAATTATAACAAATTCTCCTTTTGTATTTTTATTTGTGAAATAATTTATCAGTTCTTCGAGCGTTCCGTGCACGGTTTCTTCGTGTATTTTAGATATTTCGCGCGACACGCTTCCAAGTCGGTTTTTTCCCAGTGTTTCAGCAAGTTGCGTTAACAATTTCACTACTCGAAAAGGTGATTCGTAAAATATCATTGTGCGCGTTTCGGTTTGTAAATCTGTTAATCTTTTTTGACGTCCTTTTTTTTGCGGTAAAAATCCTTCAAAGCAAAAGCGGTCGTTCGGTAAACCGGAACAAACCAACGCCGGAACAAAAGCTGTAGCGCCGGGCAAACATTCTACTTCTATTTCATTTTCAACACAATGCCGAACAATTAAAAATCCGGGATCAGAAATTGCGGGCGTTCCGGCATCGGAAACTAGCGCAATGGTTTCGCCACTTTTTATTCTCTCCACAATGCCGTCAATCGTTTTGTGCTCGTTGAATTTGTGATGAGAAATCATTTTTGTGTTTATCTCAAAATGTTTCAACAAAAAACCGGTAACTCTTGTATCTTCAGACAAAATAAGGTCAGCTTCTTTAAGTACCCGAATGGCTCGAAACGTCATATCTTCGAGATTTCCGATCGGTGTTGGAACGACAAATAACTTTCCCATTTTTGGTTACAAAAATTTTCGGTTCACCAATTCCATAAAATCAACAACAGTCTGATTTTTTGAATCCCACTCGAAGCTCAACAAAAATTCCAACGCGTCTGATTTATCTTCTGTTTCGTTCAACACTTCGAGCGTTTGATTCATCAACGAAGCAATTCCTTTGAAAAGTTCTTTTTGAAAACGAAATTTATCATTCAAACTAATACTTTTTTTCAAATCGGAAATTTTTCCGCTGTTCAATGTTGCCGTTTTAGTCGATAATTTTTCGTTTACTGATGATTTTTTTTCTGTTCTTTCGCCGATTGTTTTCTTTTTTTCCGCTTTTTTCTCAACAGGAACAACAGGTTTCGGCTCTTCTTTTTCTTCGGCAATTTCTTCTTTTTTCTCTTCTTCTTTTTCTTCTATAACAACCGTCGGTTCAACTTGTTCTTCAACAATTTGTTCAGTAATTTCTTCTTCTATTATTTCTTGAGCAATAACAATTTCTTCCTCTTCAACGACAATAATTTCTTCTTCCTCTACAACTTGTTCTTGATATTCGGGAATAAAAACATCTTCTATAATTTCGGGTTCCTTTTCTTGAATAACAATTTTTTCAACAATTTCTTGCGTCAAAGGCTCATTTTTCTTTGGTATAACAGTTTCGTCGGTCAAAAGGTTCAATATATTTCGTATGTTTTCGACCTTCGCATCGGCTAATTGAAACATTATCGCAGGTATTTGTTCCAGCTCGCCAAAGCCTGTAACAAGCGTTTCTATCTCCTTTATTTCTTTTAACGTAAGTTCTATGATTTTATTTTTATTCATAAAATGATATTTTTTATTTTCAATTTATATCTTTGTGAAGAATATTCGCGTAAAAGTAATGAAGAATTACGAATTAAAAAGAAAGATTTAACAAAAATTCAACATATGAACTCAACTTTTAATAAACCTTATACGTTCGACAGAGCAGTAAGGCTTTTTATCGGCATTGCAATCAGTGCAATACTATTATTATTGGTAAATAAATTGAGCGGTGTGATTTTGCCTTTTCTTGTGGCGTGGCTGTTTGCTTATATGATTTATCCACTCGTAAAATTTTTCCAATACAAGTTGCGCGTAAAATTCCGACCGATAGCGATATTACTTGCATTAATCAGCATTATCGGCACCATAACACTGTTTATTTGGACACTGAAACCGCTGATACGAGGCGAATATGTGGAACTGCAACTGATGATTTCGGACTTTATCAACAACACGACAAATTTTAGCAATGTGATACCAATTGAGTGGATTGACACGTTGAAAAATATGCTGGCGATGCTCGACCTTCAAAATCTTTTTTCTTCCGAAAATATTATGCAACTAGTGCAAAAAGTATCGTCGCAGCTTTGGCGAATTGTGGGCGGCGCATTTAATATTTTGTTTAGCTTGTTTGTGGTTTTCATTGTGTTGCTGTATATCTTTTTTATTTTGCTCGATTACGAAACGCTCGAAAAAGGCTGGGAAAAATTTGTTCCAAAAAAATACCGCCGTTTTACCGTGCAGCTGGCGTATGATTTGCGCAACGGAATGAATAAATATTTTCGCAGTCAAGCGTTGATAGCTTCTATCGTTGGGATTCTGTTTGCCATTGGTTTCAGCATTATCAATTTTCCATTGGGAATTGCACTTGGCTTGTTTATGGGAATGCTGAACTTGGTACCGTATCTGCAAACCGTCGGACTTTTCCCGATAGTGCTACTTTCGATTATAAAAGCAGGCAGTACAAACGAAAACTTTTTCCTTATTCTATTACCTGCTTTAGCCGTATTAGCAATGGTGCAAGTGATACAAGATATGTTTCTCGTTCCAAAAATTATGGGAAAAACTACAGGATTAAAACCAGCTGTTATATTGCTTTCTTTATCCGTTTGGAGTGTTTTGTTCGGATTGGTTGGTATGATTATCGCACTTCCAACAACAGTGTTGCTGATTTCGTATTATAAAAGGTTTGTATTGCGTGAACCAGTTGTTGTGGAAGAGGAGAAGAAAGAAGAAGAAATTGAAAATTTGACAAACAAAAACGATTCATGAAATATTATTTGACATTAGCATTTCTACTTTTCTCATTTTTAGTATTGAATGGGCAAAATGTTTCAAGAAGTGAAATCAGACACAAACCAATCAATCTTGACGAAGCAGTTCTTCAATTAACAAAGATTTTGCCCGATACAACACAACAACAAGTTCTTTTAATGACCGAAGAGGAATTTCTTACAGGTTCTCATTTTGGATTAGGAATGTGGATTAGAAATAATTGGAGTCTTTGGAAAGGTGGCGAATTAGCAAATGATTTTAATTCCAAAGGGATTTTTCACCCAGATGATATGTCAGGAATTATACTTACATGTTATTACAGACAACTTCATAATCAAGATTGGGAATTAGACAAACAAATAAAACGCCGTCAAGATTATTGGAAAGAATCTCGAGAATATAATTATCGTTTGGTAAATGATACAGCATTTGCTCGACAGGAAAAAATTAAATATGAGAGTTCAATTCGAGAAAGAAACGAAAAATTAAAATCAGAATTCCCGATTGGCTCGCGTGTGATGGCTTGGGTTGACTGCTCATTTCTTGGCGCAAGATGTCAAATAGTTGGCGAAATTGTCGATTGGCGAGTTTCAGTTTCAAAATTCAAAAGCAGATTAGGCTCTTCTCCAAAAGGACCCGAAGTTGAACATGAATATTTGGAAGCAAAATTGAGAGTTGTAGAATTTATGGATATTAGAAAGAAAAAAAGAATAGAACGCCACAATCGAATAACAAATAATGAATTGTGGGTTAGTAATGTAAGCGCAATAAAGAATATAGAATAAAAAAATAACAAGCGTAACTTTGCATCCTACAAAAATCCGCCATCTTTCAACAATTCCACTGCCCTATCCTTTTGCGCTTCAGGAACCATCAACTTCACACCGCCATTTACATTAAACACCTGTGAAGAAATTTCGTCGCGCAAAAAAACGTCAATTTCTTCAGATTCCAAATAAGACTTTGCCACGTAAGCATCCGGCGGAAAAGCAAAACCCAATACTTGTACCCAATTTGCCATAATCAAAAATATTTATGCAGTAAAGTTAACAATTTAATTCTTTATTACAAAAGAATTGAGCGTTAATTTATTTATTTTTTGTACTTTTGCACCTTTCAAAAACAATCCGAATTTTATGAAGAAATTTGCTGAATATTCGAATTTTAACCTGTCTGAAATCAACAAAGAAGTATTGAAAGATTGGGAAAAAGACAACATCTTTCAAAAAAGTATAGAAACCCGCGAAGGCTGTCCCACTTTTGTTTTTTACGAAGGTCCGCCTTCTGCTAACGGAATGCCGGGAATTCATCACGTTATGTCGCGTGCTATCAAAGATATTTTTTGCCGATACAAAACCATGCAAGGCTTTCAAGTAAAACGCAAAGCCGGTTGGGATACACACGGACTTCCGGTGGAGCTTGGCGTAGAAAAAATGCTCGGCATTACCAAAGAAGATATTGGCACCAAAATTTCTGTTGATGAATACAACTCCGCTTGCCGTCGCGAAGTGATGAAATACACCAAAGAATGGGAAGATATGACTCGCAAAGTCGGTTATTGGGTAGATATGGAACATCCGTATGTTACATATGAAAACAAATATATCGAATCACTTTGGTGGCTATTGAAACAGCTGTATAACAAGGGATTACTATACAAAGGTTATACTATTCAACCTTATTCGCCTGCTGCCGGAACCGGTTTAAGTTCGCACGAATTAAATCAGCCGGGTTGCTATCGCGATGTAAAAGATACGACTTGTGTGGCGCAATTTAAAGTAAAAGCCCCACTAAATCTCCCCTCAAGGGGAGACTTTGCAGAAGTACAAAATTCAAGTGAAGCACATCTGAATAAATTATATAATACTGCAAATTCTGTTTCGTATGAGTTTTTGAAAGAAAATGCAAAAAATCGCAGAAAAAATCCAACTGAGGCAGAAAATTTTCTTTGGCAAAATCTAAACGGCAAGCAACTTGATGGTTACAAATTTCGTAGAGAACATGTTATCGGCGATTTTATTGTTGATTTTATTTGTCTTTCAAAACAACTAATTATTGAAGTTGATGGCGGCTATCATAATGATAAAGATGTGCAGGAATTTGATAAAATGCGCTCAGAATATCTAAATGAAAAAGGTTTTAAAGTAATCAGATTTACCAATGAAGAAGTTTTAAACAACATAGAAAAAACGCTCGAAACTATAAAAATTGCACTGCGCCAAAGTCTCCCTGAGGGAGATTTAGAGGGCACTTATTTCCTTGCTTGGACAACCACGCCTTGGACTTTGCCATCAAACACAGCACTTTGTGTTGGCGAAAAAATTGATTATGTGAAAGTTAAAACACAAAATCCTTACACAAAAGCAGAAGTAAATTTGATTTTGGCAGAAGCGTTGCTCGACAATGTAATGGGCAAAAACGAATACGAAATCGTTGAAAAATACAAAGGCAAAGATTTAGTCGGAATAGAATATGAGCAATTAATTCCTTGGGTAAATCCGGGTGAAGGCGCATTTCGTGTCATTTCTGGCGATTTTGTTACAACCGAAGACGGTACAGGAATTGTGCACATTGCGCCTACTTTTGGCGCTGATGACGCCAAAGTGGCAAAAAATTTCGGTGTTCCACCGATTTTGTTAACTGACAAAAATGGCAATCAACGTCCAATGGTTGATTTGACGGGAAAATTTTATAAAATAGAAGATTTAGACAAAGATTTTGTAAAAACGAATGTCAATGTTGATTTATACAAGGATTTCGCCGGTCGTTTTGTGAAAAAAGAATACAGCGACGCAGAAACCGAAGATTTGAATGTAGATTTATGCGTGATGCTGAAACAACAAGGCTTGGCGTTCAAAATCGAAAAACACACGCACAACTATCCTCATTGCTGGCGCACCGACAAACCTGTATTGTATTATCCGTTAGATAGTTGGTTTATCAAATCGACCGCTTGTCGCGAAGAAATGATAAAATTGAACGACACGATTAATTGGAAACCTGCCTCAACAGGCACAGGTCGCTTCGGCAAATGGTTGGAAAACCTTAACGATTGGAATCTTTCGCGCTCGCGCTATTGGGGAACACCGTTACCGATTTGGCGCACAGAAGACGGCACAGAAGAAATCTGCATCGGCTCTGTCGAAGAATTGATGCGCGAAATGGATAAATCGGTTGCTATCGGATTTATGAAAGAAAATCCGTTTAAAAACTTTAAAGTAAGCGATTATTCCGAAGAAAATTATTCCGTCAAAAATCTTGATTTGCACCGTCCTTATGTAGATAATATTATTCTCGTTTCACCAAGCGGCAAACCAATGAAACGTGAATTGGATTTGATTGATGTTTGGTTTGATTCAGGTGCAATGCCTTTTGCGCAAATGCATTATCCATTTGAAAATAAAGATATTATTGACAACGGCGATGTTTATCCTGCCGATTTTATCAGCGAAGGCGTCGACCAAACGCGCGGTTGGTTTTTTACGCTTCACGCTATCAGCGCGATGATTAAAGGAAATGTTGCGTTTAAAAACGTCATTTCCAACGGTTTGGTATTGGATAAAAACGGTAACAAAATGTCAAAACGACTTGGTAACGCTGTTGACCCATTTACGACCATCGAAAAATACGGTTCCGACCCGTTGCGCTGGTATATGATGACAAATGCTTCGCCTTGGGATAATTTGAAATTCGACATTGAGGGAATCGAAGAAGTGCGCCGAAAATTTTTCGGTACATTATATAATACATATTCGTTTTTTGCGCTGTATGCCAATGTTGACGGTTTTGCGTGCGAAGAACCGCAAATTCCCGTTGCCGAACGTCCTGAAATTGACCGCTGGATAATTTCGTTGCTCAATACATTAATAAAAGATGTTACCGAATATTACGAAACCTACGAACCAACGCGTGCAGGAAGAGCGATAGCCGATTTCGTAGGCGAAAATTTGAGCAACTGGTATGTGCGCTTAAACCGCAAACGTTATTGGGGCGGCGAGTACGACAAGGACAAAATTTCGGCATACCAAACGCTTTATACTTGCTTGGAAACAGTGGTAAAATTAATGGCGCCTATCGCACCATTTTATGCGGATAGATTATATAAAGATTTGGCTGCCCCTCTAAATCTCCCCTCAAGGGGAGACTTTTCCACAGAGCAAAATTCAAAATTGTACAATACGGCAAATCCTTTGAGTTATGAAATATTGAAAGAAAATGCAAAAAATCGCAGAAAAAATTCGACTGAAGCTGAAAAATTTCTTTGGGAAAACTTAAAAAATAAAGAATTAGAAAATTATAAGTTTCGACGCGAACACGTTATTGGAGATTGTATTGCTGATTCTGTTTGTCTTTCAAAACAACTAGTAATTGAAGTTGACGGCGGTTATCATAATGAAAAAAATCAAAAAGAATTTGACCAAATAAGAACAGAATACCTTAATCAAAAAGGATTCAGCGTAATTCGATTTACAAATGAAGAAGTTTTGTTTGATATTGAAAAAACGCTAAACACTATCAAGTCCGCACTCGCTCAAGTCTCCCCTGAGGGGAGATTTAGTGGGGCTTCAGTACATTTAACTAATTTTCCTGTATACGACGAAACTTTGATTGACAAGCATTTGGAACAATGTATGGATTTAGCGCAAAAAAGTTCATCAATGATTTTGGCATTGCGCAAAAAAGCCGAGAAAAAAGTACGTCAACCATTATCGAAAGTCGTGATTCCTGCATCTGACGAAACGATGTACAAGCAAATGCAATACATTGCCGACTTGGTAAAAACGGAGGTGAATGTGAAGGAAATTGAGGTTATTTCGCCCGATGTAGAAATGGCCGGATTGGTTAAAAAAATCAAGCCGAATTTTAAAACGCTCGGAAAAAAATACGGCAAGCAAATGAAAGAAATTGCCAATGCAATGACCGATTTTTCGCAAACACAAATTTCTGAAATTGAGCAAAAAGGCAATTATATTTTGTCATTACCTTCGGGAAATGTCGAATTGGCGCAAGAAGATGTGGAAATTGCTACCGAAGATATGCCCGGTTGGTTAGTTGCCAACGAAGGCAAAATGACCGTTGCGCTTGATATTACCGTAACGCCCAAATTACTAAAAGAAGGCATTGCGCGCGAATTAGTAAACAGAATTCAGAATATCCGCAAATCGAATGGATACGAAATCACTGACAAAATAAATATCCAAATAGAAGCAAAAGACGAGATAAATGAAACTGTCAAAGAATACGGGCAATACATTGCAACACAAACACTTGGAAAGTCAATCGAATTGGTTGAAAAGATAAATAATCCGACAATACTTGATTTTGAAGACTATCAAGTGAATGTTTTTATAGAAAAAATATAGCAGTTGTTGAAAAGTTTATTACCAAAAACTGATTGATATTACAAGAATTTTCGTTATATTCGCATTTAATTAAAATATGACACACTAAAAATATAGATTATGGGAGTAAAAAATAGATATTCAGATGCCGAATTAGAAGAATTCAGAGCATTGATTTTAGATAAATTGGCTGCTGCACAGCGTGACTATGAAGCGTTGAAGTTGAGTTTGACCAACTTGGACGGAAACGACACAACCGACACATCTCCAACATTTAAAGTATTGGAAGAAGGCGCCGCCACGCTGTCGAAAGAAGAAGCCGGAAGATTAGCTCAACGCCAAATGAAATTTATTCAGCACTTGCAAGGCGCGTTGGTGCGCATTGAAAACAAAACGTATGGAATCTGTCGCGAAACAGGCAATTTGATTCCTGCCGAGCGTTTGCGCGCTGTTCCGCACGCCACATTGAGCATCGAAGCGAAAAATAAAAAATAATGTCAGTCGGAAAGAAAAGCATTTTGCTGATTTTGGCGATTCTTATCGTTGACCAAATTCTCAAGATTTGGATAAAAACGAGTTTTGAACTCGGTGAAAGTATCCGCGTTGCAAACTGGTTTTACATCTATTTTGTGGAAAATCCGGGAATGGCGTTTGGTATGGATTTTATCCCCAAAACGTTTTTGACGCTTTTCCGCATTGTTGCCTCGGGAGCTATTGCTTATGGGATTTATTATGCTGTCAAAAAGCAATATCCAATGGGATTTATTGCGTGTGTATCGTTGATTTTTGCCGGCGCATTCGGAAATATTATCGACAGCACGTTTTATGGGCTTATTTTCGACAGCAGTTACGGACAAGTAGCAACGCTTTTTCCTGCTGGTGGCGGATATGCGCCTGTGTTTCAAGGTAAAGTAGTGGATATGTTTTATTTTCCGCTTTTCACTTTTCCCGATTGGATGCCGTTTTTGGGCGGTGGAATATTTTTCAGTCCTGTATTTAACATAGCCGATTCTGCTATTACCATTGGTGTTGCTTGTTTGCTTATTTTTTATCGAAAATTATTAGACGATAAAAAGCCCGAAACCGAATCATGAACTTCAAAATAAATATAGAGCACGAAGGCACGAAAGCACGAAAGCACGAAACAAATTCTTCGTGCTTTCGCGCTTTCGTGCTTTCGCGCTATTTTGCCATTTTTCTGTTTGTTTTTTCGACATTAAGCTGTCAAAAAGCAGGTATATTACCTGAAAAAACAATGGCTCATATTATTGCCGATATGCACTTACTCGAAGGCAGTATGTCGATGTCGGGCGTTTTTCGGACGGAAAATAAAAAACGTGAAGCCTATTACAATTCTATCTTCCAAAAACACAATACCAATGCCGAACAATTTGAGAAATCAATGGCTTGGTATGCCAAAAAACCGCTGAAACTTGAAGCAATTTATGCCGAAGCCGACAAAATTCTGAAAAATTTAGAGGAAGAAGTAAAAGCAACAGAACAAGCCGAAAAAGAAGAAAAAGAAAGCCAATCTACTGAACAATGAGAAGAATCGGCGCGCATTACTTGTACATCAATTCCGATATTTTGTTAAAAAACGGCGTTGTGGAAATAGATGACAACAACGTTATAACCGACTATTTTTCGTTAAATGATATTGACGTAGAAAGTGCAAACACCGAGTTTTATACAGGATTTTTAGCACCTGCTTTTGCCGATATCACCATTCATCAATTATGGGAAATACAACAAAAGTTTCCTAATTCCAACATAATTGATTTTATTAAAACAGAATCGGCAAGCATCGAAAAAAGCAAACAAACCGAAATTTGGCTTTTCGAGAATCTCAATCTTATTGATTTGAAAATAACATCTGAAACCATTATCCGCATTATAAAGTAGAGACGTTGCGTGCAACGTCTCTATTCATTAACTACAAATTCACTCTTATTCCCGTATTTATCCAACGACCTGCTTGCATAAGTCCGCCGAAATCTGCGTATTGCTTGTCAAAAATATTATTGACATCTACATATACAACTATTTTTTCATTCGACCATTGTGCGCGGACATCGGCAAGGAAAAACGGCTTGTACGCTACACTTTCATTTGTGGCAAAATCGGAAAAGCTGCCGTTTCTATCCTGCCACGACAAATTCCAATTCATGCTTATTCTTTTATATACCTTATGATTTAATCCAGTAGTTATTTTGTGCTTCAAATAATCCAACGCATACCGCGAATCGTATTCTGCCGAATTTTTATCTTGATTCAGATAAGAATAAGAGATTTGTGCTCGGCGTAAAAACGAATTATTAAACAAATACTGCACTGAAAAATCCGCACCAAACGCATTTATTTTGATGAAATTTCGGCTTTCCCATTTCACAGAATCGGGCATTTTTACCCAATCTATTATATCGTCTGCCATTCTATAATAAACAGCAGAAGTCAGTTTTAGTTGATTGCCGGTATATTTCATTCCAATTTCAAAAACAGTGGCGCGTTCGGGTTTTAATTCAGGATTAGAAATATGAGTTGCCGTAGTGTAATACAAATCCGTAAAAGTCGGCAAACGATACGCGTGATTAACACTTGCATAACATTTCAATGTTGGCAATAGCGAATATTCCGCATCAATTCCGCCGCTCAAATTGAAGTCAAAATCATTGCTGTAATTGAGCGAAAGTCCGCCCGAAACCGTAAATTTTTGAATATAAAAAGCCTGCTCGGCAAAAGCATTCAGCAAAAAACGGTTTTTCTCTTTGGTAAAAAATGTACCTTTCTCAAAAGGAACTTGACGCAGATTTTTCATTGGCTCGCCCAACACGTTACTAAAAATATGTTCGTTGCGAGCATCAATGCCGATAGTTGTTTTTCCAAACGAAAAAAAATGTTCGAGCCTTGCTTTTATGCCGCCAATATCCGTTTGATGATAATTGTGATTGGTGTAAAAAGACGCAGCATCGCGGAAATCTCGAAACAATTCAAATCTGTCGTGCAGTTGACGCCAATATGCCTGCGACATAATAGAAGTATTTTCCGTCAGTTTTTTATTCCACGACAACGCGGAGAAAAATGTCCTGTTTTGAGCGTATTGATTAGGATAAGCGAAAGAATAAAAACTATTAGCGCCATATCCTTTATCTTGATAACCAAATTGGAATTGTATTTTTCCTGTTTTTTCGCTCGCGTAAGAGCTGTGAAGATAAGCAGTAATGAATTTGAAGTCGGTGTTATCAATATAACCGTCGCTTCGTTGGTGCGAGAAGGAAAGAAAATTGGAAAACGATTTCGACGCGGAAAGTATCGTTGCGTCTGCTTTTTGCGAAACAAAACCAAAATCGCCTGCCGTTACTTCAACATTTGCTTCCGTTTTTTCCGCTTCGCCGGTTATAATGTTGATAGCTCCACCGAAAGGTGTTCCGCCGAGCACTCGCGAGCCAGAGCCATACAATATTTCAACACGGCTGACAGACGATAAATCTATCGGAATATTCAAGTTATAATGACCTGTTTGTGGGTCAGTTATATTGACGCCATTTAGCAGTATTAACACTTGGTCTGCCGAAGAACCTCGAATGCTGACATCGGCTTGCACGCCGTTTACACCGCGTTTTCGGACATCAATACTACTCACAAATTGAAGCAACTCTTGAATCGTTTGCACAGGTGCAGCCGCAATTTCGTCGCGCTGAATCACCGACACAATACCCGCGACTCGTCCCATTTGCTCCGAAGGCGATTCGCCCCGCACTTCTATTTCCCGAAGGTTGTGCTCTATGCTCGGCAAATTGTGAGATTGAGCAAGCGTATTGCTTGTCGGCACAAAAGTTAAACACGCCACGGGCAACACCGCAATACAAATTTCACGTTTTAAACTGTTAAACACAGCGTACGATTTACGTTGAAATCTCTTGAAAAACACTGTTTTTCTACTTGAAAAAATTTTCTTTTTCATTATTAAATTGTTTTAAAATTAGACGGTGCAAAGATACGGATTTAAAAATTTCCTTGATAACAAAAAAATCCCTATATTTGCAAAAATCATAAACCTGAAAAGGGGTGCCGACTTTCAATGGCTGAGATTATACCCTACGAACCTGAACAGGTAATGCTGTTAAGGGAAATCGAAATCTCTCCATTTTTCACAAGCCCTTTTTTGCAAACAAAAATTGCAATGACTATCTATTGTAACGAAAAGGCGTTCGCTGTGGACAACAACATTTCTCTTTTGCTTTTTTTACAGCAAAACAATTTCACTTCGCAAAAAGGAATTGCCGCTGCAGTAAACAATCGCATCGCGCTGCAAACTTCGTGGGAAAATCACACTCTCAAAGAAGGCGATAAAATACTTATTATTCAAGCAACAAAAGGAGGATAATTTTTATGAAGAATAAAATCACAACAGGAAGTTTTCCCAACTCAAAAAAGATTTTTGTAAAAGGGAAAATACACAATATCGAAGTTGCTATGCGCGAAATAACGCTATCTTCAACGAAAGATAAAGACGGAAATGTATTTATTAATGAGCCTGTTACAGTGTACGACACTTCCGGCGCATACACCGACGATAATTATACAGTTGATTTAACCAAAGGCTTGCCGACACTTCGCAAGCAATGGATTTTAGACCGAGGCGATGTAGAAGAATTGCAAGAACTTTCGTCGGAATATGGAAAAATGCGGCATGCCGATTCGTCGCTCGATTATTTGCGTTTCGAGCATGTAAACACTCGTCCGTTGCGAGCTAAAAAAGGCGCTTGCATTACACAATATTATTATGCCAAACAAGGAATTATCACGCCCGAAATGGAATATGTCGCCATTCGCGAAAATCAGCGCATTGACGAGTTGAAAGAAAAATACAAGCAACACAAAGGCTGTCCGCTTGGCGCATCTATTCCCGAAACGCACATCACGCCCGAATTTGTCCGAGACGAAATTGCTCGTGGACGCGCCTTTCTTGCCGCCAACATCAATCATCCCGAAAGTGAGCCAATGATTATCGGACGTAATTTTTTGGTTAAAATAAATGCCAATATCGGCAATTCTCCTGTTACATCAAGCATTGACGAAGAAGTGGAAAAAGCGATTTGGGCTTTCCGTTGGGGCGCAGATACGATTATGGATTTATCCACTGGCGAAAATATCCACGAAACGCGCGAGTGGATTATCCGCAACAGTCCTGTTCCCGTTGGCACAGTTCCGCTGTATCAAGCATTGGAAAAAATCAACGGAAATGTTGCTGATTTGACGTGGGAAATTTACCGCGATACGTTGATTGAACAATGCGAACAAGGCGTTGATTATTTTACCATTCATGCAGGTTTGTTGTGGAAACACATTCCCATGACATTGCATCGTACAACGGGAATTGTTTCGCGCGGAGGAGCGATTTTGGCAAAATGGATATTGCATCATCAGCAAGAAAACTTTTTATACACGCATTTCGAGGAAATATGCGAAATTTTGGCGTCTTACGATGTCGGCGTTTCGTTGGGCGACGGATTGCGTCCAGGTTCGATTGCCGACGCTAACGACCGCGCACAATTCGGCGAGTTGGAAGTGTTGGGCGAACTCACACGCATTGCCCGCAAACATCATGTGCAGGTAATTATCGAAGGTCCTGGACATGTTCCGATGCACTTGATTCAAGAAAATATGGAAAAGCAACTGCAAATTTGCGACGAAGCGCCTTTTTACACGCTCGGTCCGTTGGTTTGCGACATTGCACCTGGTTACGACCACATTACTTCTGCCATTGGCGGTGTAATGATTGCTTGGCAAGGAACAGCCATGCTTTGCTATGTTACTCAAAAAGAGCATCTTGGACTGCCAAATAAAGAAGACGTAAAAGAAGGTGTTGTTACTTTCAAATTGGCGGCGCACGCGGCAGATTTGGCAAAAGGATTTCCAGGTGCGCAATATCGCGACAATGCCATGAGCAAAGCTCGTTTTGAATTCCGTTGGAAAGACCAATTCTCATTGGCGTTAGATAGCGAAAAGGCAATGCAGTTCCACGACGAAACATTGCCCGACGAAGGTTATAAATCAACGCATTATTGCTCCATGTGTGGAGAACATTTCTGTTCTATGCGAGCATCAATGGAAGTGCGAGAAATGATAAAACCCCTCTAAATCTCCCCTCAATGGGAGATTTACAGAAGCAATGAAAAATAGAAAATGAAAAACCAGAAAATATCCCAAATACCGCCAAGTCTCCCCTTGAGGGGAGATTTAGAGGGGTTAAAAATAATCATAACACAACCGTTTTTCTTTCAAGGAGAAAAAGAGCAGATTGAAAATCATTTTCTCAAAGATGAAAATCTGATTCTTCATTTGAGAAAGCCAGATTCAGTTGTGGCTGATTATGAAAATTTATTGCAAAGCATAAATCCGAAATATCATTTGCGAATTGTGTTGCACGAACATTACGATTTGCAAGAAAAATACAACATTCGAGGATTGCATTTTTCGACATCGAAAAGAGAATTGCGTAGAGACGTTGCGCGCAACGTCTTTACATCAACATCGTGCCACGCATTAGACGAAATAAAAAACATCGAAAACGAATTTGACTATACATTTTTAAGTCCCATTTTTCCGAGTATTTCCAAACAAGGTTATCACGGAAATCTCAACATGAAAGAAATAGAAGAATTTTTACAACAAAAACGCAACATAAAAGTGATTGCCTTAGGAGGAATTTCTTCCAAACGAATACAACAAATCGAGGCTTTGGGTTTCGACGGATATGCGATGTTGGGCGCAGCTTGGAAAGTACCCCTAAATCCCCTAAAGGGGACTTTTTTCAGCGACGATGCAAAAGTCCCCTTTAGGGGATTTAGGGGTAAAACAATCAGCAAATTACAATACATTACACAAAACAACGACACGTTGAGTCATGCCGAACAAGCACGATTAATGTTTGAAAACGGTGTTTCGTGGGTGCAAATTCGTATGAAAAATGCGCCGAAAGAAAAAATCAAGGAACAAGTTGAAGAAGCGTTGAAATATGCAAAAGAATTTGGTGGAACAGTTATCGTAAACGACCATGTGGATATTTGCCTCGAAACGCAAGCGCACGGCGTACACGTTGGACTAAGCGATTGCAGTGTGTCGGACGCTCGCAACATATTGGGCGAAAATTTTATCATCGGCGGAACGGCAAACACCATTAACGACATCGAATTGCACGTAAAAAACGGCGCAGATTACATCGGTTTAGGACCTTTTCGATTTACCACAACGAAACAAAATTTAAGCGCCATTTTGGGAGAAAAAGGTTATCGCAACATTGCTGAGGAACTTGTAAAACGGAATATTTCCACGCCTGTTGTCGGCGTTGGCGGAATCGAAATGAATGAAATTGAAACGATTGCAAACTGCGGTTTATACGGCGTGGCGATTTCGAGCGCATTATTGAAACATTTTACCAACAAATAATTTATCCACAAATTTCACAGATTTACACAGAAAATAATTTGTGTTAATTTGTGTAATCTGTGGACAAAATAGAACAAATAAAACATACCGAATATGGAAAAATTAATATTGGGAGATAAAATCTTTAACTCTCGCCTTTTTACAGGAACAGGAAAATTCAGTTCAAATCAACTGATGTACGAGGCGATAAAAGCATCTGGCTCTGAATTGGTTACCGTTGCCATGAAGCGCGTTGATATGCACGATAAGCATGACGATATGTTGTTGCACATCACGCAACCGCAAGTGAATCTTTTGCCCAATACATCGGGAGTTCGCAATGCCAAAGAAGCTGTTTTTGCAGCGCAACTTGCTCGCGAAGCCATGGAAACAAATTGGTTGAAACTCGAAATTCATCCTGACCCGCGCTATTTGCTTCCCGACGGCGAAGAAACGCTGAAAGCGGCAGAAGAATTGGTAAAACTCGGATTTATCGTGTTGCCATACGTGCAAGCCGATCCTGTGCTTTGCAAAAAACTCGAAGAAGTGGGAACTTCCGCTGTAATGCCACTTGGTTCGCCTATTGGTTCTAACAACGGACTTCGCACCAAAGATTTTTTGCGGATAATTATCGAGCAAAGCAATGTGCCTGTGGTTGTTGATGCGGGAATTGGTGCGCCTTCGCACGCTGCCGAAGCAATGGAAATGGGCGCTGATGCTGTGTTGGTAAACACTGCGATAGCCGTTTCGCCAAATCCTGTGTTAATGGCGGAAGCGTTCAAACTGGCTGTCGAAGCTGGTCGCATGGCTTTCGAGGCAAAATTGGCTGAACAATCTATGGGTGCAAATGCAAGTAGTCCTTTGACTTCGTTTTTGTTGTAAGAATGAGGAAAAATAAAGATAACGATATGAAAAAAACGTATTCAATTTTGCTGTTTTTAGCAATTATTCCAATATTATTTTCGTGTAGTCAGAAAAAGAAAGATTTTATGTCGGATTTCTGTTTAGGATGTGTTTATCATGAAACAAAAATCGAAACTCGGCTAAAAACTCAACCAATTCAAGGAGAGAAAATCTCTTTTATTGAAGATAGTTTCACACTAAAAGTAAACAAACAGGATTTGATTGATACTCTAAAATCCTATTCGTTAATGGTAGATGAAGAGTATTCTCAAATGTTTGACACCGCAATTCAATATATAATTGGAACAAATGTAATAGAATATATTTGGAAAAATGAGGATGTTTTTGGAAAAATAAATTGGGAAGATTTTGAAAAAATGAGCAAGGAAGAAATTAAGGAAGTAGAAAAAAAACTTATAACATTAAATATTTTAACAGAAAGTGTATGTCCTTTTCTTGAAAGTGGAAGATTTGAATTGTACAATAATATTAATAATCAACAGATTAAAAAATATTTTACTGATATAGTGAGTACAGGATATACTTCAAGTGTAACAGGATTTCTTACACTAAAAAAAGAATTGTTTTGGATATGTCCACCATTTTATCATGACAATCCCATTTTACCTTTAATTGACAACTAATAATTTACAATTAATCCGTGTTTTCAGAATTTTTAGAAAAAATATCGTGGGACGAAACCACAAAAAGCATCTATTCCAAAACGGCAAAAGATGTAGAAAATGCCATTTTCAAATCGCATACACAACTTTCGGTTAACGATTTTATGGCGTTGATTTCGCCTGCCGCCGAGCCGTATATCGAGCAAATGGCACAGTTGAGCCGTCGTTATACGCAAATGCGTTTCGGAAAAACAATTTCGCTTTACATTCCGCTTTATCTTACCAATTCGTGTACCAACGCTTGTATCTATTGCGGATTTCAACACACCAACCAAATCAAACGAATTATTCTCAACGAAACGGAAATTCTCAACGAGCTGGAAGCAATCAAAGCGCTTGGTCCGTTTCAAAATCTGTTGCTTGTTACGGCAGAAAACGTCAGAGATGCAGGTGTAGATTACATCGAAAAAGCGTTGCAGTTGGCAAAACCGTATTTCAATAATTTGTCGATAGAAGTGATGCCGTTAAAAGCCGAAGAATATCACAGGCTCACAAAAGCAGGACTTTACGGCGTTACTTGTTTTCAAGAAACATATAATAAGTCAACATACAAAAATTACCACCCGAAAGGCATGAAATCGAATTTCGAGTGGCGTGTGAACGGTTTCGACCGCATGGGACAAGCCGGCGTGCATAAAATCGGACTTGCCGCGCTTATCGGTTTGGAAGATTGGCGAACTGACCTCACGATGCTGGCGCATCATTTGCGTTATTTGCAAAAAAACTATTGGCAAACGCGTTACAGCGTCAATTTTCCGCGCATTCGTCCTTCCGAAAATGGTCATTTTCAGCCCAATGTAGTAATGAGCGACAAGGAATATGTGCAATTATTGACCGCTTTCCGTCTTTTCGACCACGATGTAGATATTTCCGTTTCCACGCGCGAAAACCAGTTTTTGAGAAATAATGTTATTCCGTTGGGAACAACTTCGATGAGCGCAGGCTCGAAAACTGACCCGGGCGGATATGTTACTTATCCGAATGCGCCAGAACAGTTTGCGGTATGCGACGACCGCAATCCGCTCGAAGTAGAAAAAGCTATTCGTAAAGCAGGCTATGAAGCTGTTTGGAGAGATTGGGACGAATCATTCGGGATTAAATGATTTACGATTTTAGATTTACGATTTATAAATAGAATCACGGGTTAAAAAGTGCCGTTAGGCAAAAAATATTGGTAGAAAATAGATTTATTCACCAAACAACGTGCCGTTAGGTACGTCATATTTAGATATTTTGTACCTAACGGCACAAAAATTCGGTATTTTCAATATTTTTACCAATATATTGTCCCTAACGGGACGATAAATCGTGGTTTCTATCCGTGATTCGCATAAATAGATGATTGACAGATAGATTAAGATTATTTATTAGAAAATATTTATTGGACTTTACATAAATAAAATGAATAGATACAGCAGACATACAATGCTTCCCGAAGTTGGCGAAGAAGGACAGCAAAAAATTCAACAAGCAAAAGTGTTGGTTGTTGGTGCAGGTGGATTGGGAAGTCCGGCATTGTTGTATTTGACAGCTTCGGGAATTGGAAAAATCGGCATTGTTGATGCTGACAGCGTGAGTTTATCTAATTTACAACGACAAATTTTGTATCAAGAAAACCAAATCGGAATATCGAAAGCTGAAAAAGCAAAAGAAAAACTTTCCGCTTTAAATTCTGACTGTGAAATCAAAACGTATTGTTTCAATTTAGACGAAAATAATGCTTTCGACCTTATTTCAAATTATGATATGGTGCTTGGTGCGACTGATAATTTTGCCTCGCGGATTATCATAGATAAATGTTGTAAGGAACAAGGAAAACCTTTTATTCACGCTTCTATTTCCGAATATGAAGGGCAATTATCGGTTTTCAACTACAACGGTGGAATTTCTTACATTGACCTTTTTCCCGAATGTGGCGACGATTCTACACAAGCGACAGGCGTTCTGGGCGTTTTACCCGGCGTAATGGGTTGCTTAATGGCAACCGAAGCGCTGAAAATAATATTAGGCATTGGCGAGGTACTTTCAAATAAATTATTGATATACAATAGTCTTACTGCACAAAGTACAATGTTGGAATTTTAGATAAGCCAAAACACTGTCAGTTTGACATAGTTTTTTGGATAAACTGCAATAATGTGGGAAATTTGCATTACAAAACAAATTTATCCATTTTTATGAAAATACCAAAAATAATTCACCAGATATACGAAGATCCGGCAGGACCATCAAAGCTATGTGTGAAATTAGCAGAAAGTTGGAAAGAAAAAAATCTCGATTGGGAATATCGCTTTTGGGGAAAAGCTGAAATTGACGCATTTTTCAACGATAATTTCACTTATCTGTATGAAAGCGTATACAAAAAATTTCCCTTTGACGTACAACGTTGGGATCTTATTCGCCTACTTGTTTTGTACCGTTACGGCGGATTATATGTGGATATGGATTATGAATGCCTGAACTCCATAGATACGATACTGAAAGACAGTAGTTGCTGTATCGGGCTTGAGCCGCAAAAAAATACAGAGCATTATGAAATGCCTCTTTTGTTGGGCAATGCATTTATAGCCGCTACTCCCAAACACGATTTCATCATACATGCCATTGCATACATTCAACTTAATGGATTGACTAACCTTTCGAAACATAATCCCACACAAGTGATGAAAAGTACAGGTCCATTTATGTTCACCAAATTATATAATGAATACAAAAATAAGAAGAAAATAAAACTTCTTCCCGATTACCATGTAGCTCCACTTGTAAAAAATGAAATCAAAGAATATCTGATGGGAGAAAATAAATATGACCGGTTGATAAAAAATGCCTATGCCATGCACTATTTTATGGGATCATGGATAGAAGAAATTGATAATAAAAATGAACTGGATAAAAAGAATGCAGTAGAACCGGAAAACTAAGAAAAATAGTTTTAGATTAATATATAAAAGTCGGCGAAATATTATGTTGAGATGCTCAAAAAATAATATTTCGCCTTCATTCTTCATTCTTGATTATTTTTTATACCTTTGTGCCTCAATATAAAAAGCATTTAATTTTATTGACAATGGATAGAAATACACTGACAGGATTTATCCTGATTGCATTGATTTTTGTAGGATTTTATTTCTGGAATACACCTTCACAAGAGCAAATCGAAGCGCAACGGCAACGGCAAATCGAAGCCGAATTGCAAGCAATAGAAAAACAGCAACAAGCGCTTCTCGACCAAAATATTTTGACGGAAGCGGCAGGCATACTTGATTCGGCGCAAATTATCGCCGACCGCGAAAACCGTTTCGGCGTATTTGCATCAACAAGCGTGGGTGAAGAAACCACGATGCAAATAGAATCGGACTTATTAAGATTAACCTTTTCGACCAAAGGCGGACGAATTTCTTCCGCAGAATTGAAAAATTTTAGAACACACGATTCATTACCGCTTTACTTGTTCGACGGCGCGAAAGAAGCCGATTACGGTTTTTCGTTGATAACGGCAAACAACCGTATTCTCAATACTTCCGATTTGTATTTCCAAGCGTTGCCGGTGCAGAAAACAGACAGTGTACAAATCGTAACGATGCGCTTGATTGCCGATTCGGCTTCGTATATGGATTTTGTATATACGATTCCGAACAACGACTACATGACGCGCTTTGAAGTCATTACGGTAGGAATGAGCAATGTTTTGTCTCCCGTTTACCGCGAATTGGAAATGCAGTGGCGCAGTAAAGCTCGCCAACAGGAACAAGGGCGTGATTTTGAAAACCGCTACACGCAGCTGTATTTTAAAAACTACCGCGACAACGTAGAATCGTTGAGCGAAACAAAGTCCGAGAAAAAGCAGATTCCGACAAAAGTAAAATGGATTGCGTTCAAAAATCAATTCTTTTCGTCTATCTTGATTGCCGACAATCATTTGGCTTCTCCCGAATTGGAAAGCGTGCTGATGGAACCGTCTTCGCCGTTTCTGAAAGAATATTTTGCGCGGGTAAATGTGCCATTCAATACACAGACAGACGATAAAATCGGATTCTCACTTTACTTGGGACCAAACCAATTTAAAATATTAAATGGATATAACGAAGGTTTGTCGGGCGATGACAGATTGAACCTCGAACAAATTATAAATCTTGGTTGGGCACTTTTCCGCTGGATTAACCGCTGGTTGATTATTCCGATGTTCAATTTCTTTGGAAGTTTTATCGGCAGTATGGGACTTATTATTTTCTTGATGACGCTCGTTATCAAGTTTGTGTTGTTCCCATTGACATACAAATCATACATATCGTCTGCCAAAATGCGCGTATTGAAACCGGAAATCGAAAAAATAAATGAAAAAATTCCGGCAAGCAAACCACAAGACAGGCAGCGCGCAACAATGGATTTATACAGCAAAGTGGGCGTCAACCCGATGGGCGGTTGTTTGCCGATGCTATTGCAAATGCCATTTTTGATTTCCTTGTTTTACTTTTTCCCGGCGGCAATTGAGCTTCGTCAGCAAAGTTTTCTTTGGGCAGCCGACCTTTCGACTTACGATGCAGTATTTTATCTGCCGTTCGAGATTCCATTTTATGGCGCACACGTCAGTCTTTTCTGTTTACTGATGTCAATCGTCAATGTTGCTTACACCAAAATAAATATGGCAACGCAAGATATGGGCGGTCAACAAATGCCGGGTATGAAATATATGATGTATCTGATGCCCGTTATGTTTCTGTTTTTCTTCAATAGTTATCCGTCGGGATTGAGCTATTATTATTTGGTTTCTACACTGATTACGGTGTTGCAAACGTATGCTATTCGTGCAACGGTCGATGAGCAAAAACTCCTTGCAGAACTGAATGAAAATCGCAAAAAGCCAAAGAAAAAATCAGGTTTTATGGCGCGGTTGGAAGAAGCACAGAAAAAACAATTGGAAGCGCAACGCAAACAAGCGAAGAAAAAATAAATGTTGATATTTATTTCGCGATATTTATAGATATTCATAGATATTTGCTCCCTACGGTCGCGATATTGAGATATTGGGATATATCACGAAGTAAATAATCGCCGAAGGCAAATATCTACAAATATCAAAATTTATGAAACGAGCATTAACCTTTAATAATGCGAGTTCCATACGACCTTAATGTAAAAAATAAAATATTAACGTATGAAATACAACCGAATTTTATTAAAATTAAGCGGTGAATCCCTAATGGGAGCAAAACAATACGGCATTGACGAAAACCGTTTGAACGACTATGCTGTTCAGATTAAAGAATTAGTAAAAATGGGTATCCAAGTCGGTATCGTCATCGGCGGTGGAAATATTTTCAGAGGATTGAGCGGCACTTCCAAAGGATTCGACCGCGTAAAAGGCGACCAAATGGGAATGTTGGCAACTGTGATTAACAGCTTGGCATTGCATTCTGCATTGGAAAAACTAGACATCAAAACTCATGTGCTGACAGCCATTCGCATGGAGCCAATCGGCGAATTTTACACCAAACAAAAAGCGGTTGATTTCTTGCAAAACGGAGAAGTGATCATTATCTCTGCCGGAACAGGAAATCCTTATTTTACCACCGATACAGCTTCTTCACTCCGCGCCATTGAAATAGAAGCCGACGCAATGTTAAAAGGCACACGCGTGGACGGTATTTACACCGCCGACCCTGAAAAAGATAAAACTGCCGTAAAGTTCGATGAAATCACATACGACGAAATCTACAATCGCGGACTGAAAATTATGGACTTAACTGCTACCACGATGTGCAAAGAAAACAATCTTCCCATAATTGTTTTCGATATGGACACAGTTGGTAATTTGAAAAAAGTAGTTTCGGGAGAAAAGATTGGAACGTTGGTACGAGTTTGAACCCATAAGTGTTCGAAACCTGCAAATTGTACAAGGGAAAAGGCTGAAAGCCTTATTTAATTCAGGATAAAAAAAATGAATGTCAATTTGCGGGTTGAAAGCCCAAATTAAAAATAATCTGCCTTTTCAAGGCGAAAAATGATGATAATTTTATTAACCCAACGCGTCGCTACGCTTGCATTGGACTAAATTAAACAAGGCTTTCAGCCTGAAAACAAGGTTTCGAACACTTATGGTCTGAACCTTGATTTATTAGGATTTTCTAGTTTGGTGTAAAAAATACAGTTCTGACAAAAATAGAAATTATTAAATGAAATTTATAAATCAAGTGAAAACAATCATTTTAAAAACTTGGACAATTATTGTATTGTCTTTTATCGGATTAGCAAATGCTAATGCCGCTTTCACTGAAATACCGTTGTCTGATATAAATAATTTTGACAATGCTTCTTATGATGCAGCAACTAAAACATTAACAGTATCCGATTATTGGGGAAGAGGTTCTATGTTTAATTTAAACATAGATGTAACAAATTATACACGTCTTGTTGTTGAATTTGAGAAAGCCTCTCTTTTACCTGACGTTTGGTTTCAATTATTAGTTATAGTAGATGGTGATTTTGTAGATAACACAGAAGTTGATAGAGAAAATGGAATTGTTTATGTTGATTTAATTGGAAAAACAATTCTTACTGAAATTCATTTAAAACTAGATCAACCGGGTTCTTCTATTGTCTTGAAACAAATGTATTTAACGGGAAGCCTTGCTGATGCCACTCCAGGCGTAGAAATCAATGGTGTAGTTTGGGCTACACGCAATGTAGGTGCACCCGGTACATTTGTGGATAATCCCGAAAATTATGGTATGTATTACCAATGGGGTAGTAATGTAGGCTGGATTAGTTATTACCCGCCACTCAGTACTAGTGGCGACACTGAATGGAAAAACTATTATGAAACAGGCAATACTTGGACAATAGCAAAAGACCCTTGTCCTGCAGGTTGGCGTGTTCCCACGATTGAAGAATTTGAAAGTCTTTTGAATTCCGACAGCGAATTTCTAAGATTAAATGATGTTGCCGGACGAAATTTTGGTAGCGAAAACAACATTGTTTTTTTACCTCAGGCAGGTCTTCATTATTATGGTCAAGGTCAAAGTGGTAATTATTGGAGTAGTAGCAATAGCAACAAATATGATGTTTCTGCCCAATGTGTCTCTTTTAGTCGACAAGATTTTCGTACCACTGATTTTGAACGTGAGACAGGGCAATCTATTCGTTGTGTAAAAGATAATCCTATTCCTGTAAACGGCATTAGTTTAGATATTTATACTATTCGTCTTGCTAAAGGTTCAGGAAAAACATTAACAGCAACAATACTACCAACCAACGCTACGAATAAAACCATAATTTGGAGTAGTAGCAATGATACTATTGCAACGATTGATGTCAATGGAAAAATAACTGCTATAAATACAGGTAGAGCAATTATTACTGCTGAAGCAGACGGCAAAACCGCAAATTGCGAAGTTGAAGTTTTCGAGGCTATTTTTACTCCTACTACCGACCCTGGCATAGAAATAAACGGTGTAGTTTGGGCAACGCGAAATGTAGATGCACCCGGCACTTTTGCCACTAATCCCGAAGATGCAGGAATGTTTTATCAATGGAACAGGAATATTGGCTGGTCTGTTACTGACCCGATGATTAATTCTAATGGCAACACTGAATGGAACACTGCTGTTCCGGAAGGCACAGAATGGGAAGCCGCCAATGATCCAAGTCCTGCCGGCTGGCGCGTGCCAAGTTTTGAAGATGTTCAGAAACTACGCGATAGAGATAAAGTAAGTAGCCAGTGGACTACTCAAGACGGTACAGTTGGTCAAAAGTTCACTGATATTGCTACCGGCAACTCCGTTTTTTTTCCTGTACCGGCTGGCTGGCGCCATGTTGACGGTACTATTCGCTATCCGGGTGCCGGTGGTGCTTATTGGACCAGCACACCGGATTATGGTAACGACGACGAGCTACATGCACACTATTTTGGTTTTGGAAGTGTCAGCGCATTTTTTACTGCTCGTCGCAGCACAGGATATAGTGTCCGTAGTGTTGCCAAGCCTGTAAAAGATAATGTTACATGGAATTTTGAAAATGGCACATTAACCATTAGCGGAACAGGAAAAATGACTGACTATAAAAATACAGATGAAGCGCCTTGGTATAATATTCGTTCTTCTATTTCAAAAATAATTATTGAAGACGGAATTACACATATTGCAGATTATGCCTTTTACGACAGTCAGAATCTGACAGAAGTTAGCATTCCTCGTTCGGTAACAAGCATTGGACTTTATGCTTTTTTAAATTGCAAAAGTTTGAGAGATATTATCATTCCTAATGATTATACAGTAATAAAACAATTGGCATTCAGTCAAACAGCGTGGTTAGATGAACAGCCAGACGGACTTGTTTACATCGGAAAGACATTATACGGCATAAAAGGAGTACCACTGGTAGATGTGGTAATTTCAGACGGAACAATAGTAATAGCAGATTATGCTTTTGCCGGATGGTCTTCAATAGCATCAATTACCATTCCGAGCAGCGTAGCGATTGTTGGGGAAGGTTTTTTTGCAACCTGCAGCGGATTGCGCAAAGTGATTGTTTCTTGGGAAGATAAATTGCCTGCATTCAGAGTAAATCCTTATTTGAGTATACCTGCAAACTGCATTCTTGTTGTTCCTACCGGTACAAAAGAACTTTACCGACAAGCAGAAGGCTGGAAAGAATTTACCATTGAAGAGCCTGGAGGAATTCTTATTTGGGAAATAGGTTCTCCTGTTGCTGCAGCAGTAATCGCCACGCTCGAAAACAATACACTTACCATTAGCGGAACGGGAAAAATGGCAGACTTTATAAGTGGTATGCCTTGGAATTCGTACAAAACATCAATTACCAAAGTCGTAATTGAGGACGGAGTAACAACTATTGGAGGTTATGCTTTTGGTAATTGTTCCGATTTAAAATCTGTTTCTATCCCAAGCAGCATAACAATAATTGGAACTGATGCTTTTTTTGGTTGTACCGGTCTTACTTCGGTTACCATTCCAAACGGTGTAACAATTATTGACTACGAGGCTTTTCGTGGCTGTACCGGTCTTGAATCGGTTAGCATTTCCGAGAGCGTGAGAGAAATTGGAGTTGGCGCTTTTTTTGCTTGTACCGGTCTCACATCAATTATCATTCCGGATGGAGTGCAATATATTGGAATGGGTGCCTTTACTAATTGTATTAATCTTGTTTCAGTTACTATTCCCGAAAGTGTGAAAGTCATTGGCGGTGGAGCTTTTTACAATTGCAGCCGTCTTGATTCTGTTACCGTTAAGCATGTAACTCCGATTAATATTTTTGATGACACATTTTTTGGAGTACAAACTACTTGTACACTCAAAGTGCCTTACGCTTCTGTAGATTTGTATAAAAACGCTGATGTTTGGAAAAATTTTAATGTTGTTAGCATTGATAACAATCACTTAAGCGGACAGTGCGGAGATGATTTGTATTGGTCTTACGATACTATTACAAGAGAACTTACCATTACAGGAACAGGCGCTATGTATAATTATTATTGGGACAATTGTGAAGATAACTGCGCACCTCCTTGGTTTAATTATCAAAACAAAATTACTTTGATAAGTTTACCTGTTGGTATTACTCATATTGGCAATTATGCTTTTGATGGCTGTCTTGGTTTAACATCGATAACTATTCCAAATTCTGTTATTTCAATTGGAAATTCTGCTTTTTTTAATTGCAGCGGCTTAACATCAGTTACCATTCCCAATTCGGTTACTTCAATTGATGACAATGTTTTTGAAGGTTGTACAGGTCTAACATCTGTTATTAACCTGCAGCTTACTCCGCAGGCAATCAATACCAATGTGTTCAGTACAGAAACTTACAATAATGCAACGCTCTATGTTCCTGCTGAGTCTCTTGTTTTATACCAAAACACAGATGTGTGGAAAGATTTTTATATCGTAGCATTCCTGGAAATTCTGGAAAAAGACATTATCATCACGCCGTCAGATAGCAGTGCATTAATCGTTTGGCAATCCATCGAAAATGCCGAAGGTTATCGTCTGCTAATTTATGCCGACGCAGCACGCACAGATTTAATTTTCACATTAGAATTTAATGGCGCAGGACAATTGGTTGATATTGTCGCACATAGAACCAGAAGCGTTATGCAAACTTCAAGTACAAATCTCAGTTATGAGATAAAAAATCTATTGAGCGGAACAGATTATTATTACACGCTCGAAGTTCTTGGCACAAACAACGTGGTGTTAACAAGCATTTCAAATAAATTTACCACCACAGGCGATCCTACCAATATTGTAGAGACGCAATGCATTGCGTCTCTACCAAACATCATAGGTTATTACAGCCTCATCGGTCAAAAACTAAAACAAGAACCAACAAAAGGAATTTACATTATTCTATATGATAATGGAAAAACCGAAAAAGTGATGAAATAAAAAAATCTGACCCAATCCTGAATTTAATTCAGGATTAACAACATTTGCAGGATTAACAAGATTTTTTGTTAATCCTGTTTTTCTTGAAAATTTTGTAAAAATCTTAGACAGTTTCTAGTTCAGACAAATTTCTTTTTATATCTTTGCCATATTAGAAACTAAAAAACATAAAATTATGGCAGCAGATACCAAAGCAATCATAAAGTCGGCAGAAGAAAAAATGGAACACGCAGTTTCATTTTTAGACGAATCTTTATCGCACATTCGCGCCGGAAAAGCCAACACAAAGATTTTGGACGGCGTAAAAATCGAATATTACGGAAGTTTAGTTCCTATCAGCAATGTGGCTTCTATCACAACACCCGATGCAAAAACCATCGCCATTTTACCTTGGGAAAAACCACTTATCAAAGAAATTGAAAAAGCAATTATGAATTCCTCGGTAGGAATTACGCCCGAAAATAACGGCGAAATGATACGACTTTCTATTCCGCCGCTCACAGAAGAACGTCGCAAAGCATTGGTAAAACAATCGAAACAAGAAGCCGAAGATGCCAAAATCAGCGTACGCAACGCTCGTCGCGACGCCATCGACCACTTGAAAAAAGCCGTTAAAGACGGTTTGCAAGAAGATATGGGAAAAGATGCCGAAGCCGAAGCGCAAAAAATACACGATAAATACATCAAAAAAATTGATGATTTATTCGTGCTGAAAGAAAAAGAAATAATGACAGTATAAACCTCACTGTCATTGCGGGCTTGACCCGCAATCTTCTGATAAACAAGAATGTCATTTTGAGGAGATTCCGTGTCAAGCACGGAATGACAGGCTTTTGAAACAGCCTCATAATTTCTTGAATTTTATGAAAGGTTTAGTAATCAAAAACACAGGCAGTTGGTATCAGCTTCGCGCCGATAATGGCACGTTGGTTGATGCCAAAATGAAAGGAAACTTTCGCATCAAAGGCATACGCGCCACCAATCCTATTTCAGTGGGCGACCGTGTGGTTTTTGACGTAAATGCCGAAGGACAGGCGTTGATTTCAGCCATCGAACCGCGTCGAAATTACATTATCCGCAAAGCATCGAACCTTTCCAAACAATCGCACATCATTGCTGCAAATGTCGATTTATCGGTTCTGATTATTACCATCAGCTATCCCGAAACTTCGACTACTTTTATCGATAGATTTCTTGCGACCGCGCGCGCATACAATATTCCCGTATTTTTGGTGTTTAATAAAATAGATTTGTATTCCGACGAAGAAAAAGAATATTTGTCGGGCATGATATCACTGTACGAACATTTAGGATACGAATGTCTTTGCATTTCAGCATTGAACAATGTTGGAATAGAGCAGTTGAAAGAGCAGATAAAAGGAAAAATAACCTTGTTTTCGGGACATTCGGGTGTAGGAAAATCGACGCTTATCAATACCATTGTAGGAAAACCGGTGGCAAAAACGGGCGATATATCCAATTATCACCACAAAGGAATGCATACCACCACTTTTTCGGAAATGATTGAATTGCTCGACGGCGGCTACATTATTGACACGCCCGGCATCAAAGGTTTTGGAACAATAGACATGAAAACGCAAGAAGTTGGACATTATTTTCCCGAAATATTCGCGAAGTCGCCACAATGTCGTTTTTACAACTGTACGCACATACACGAGCCGGGATGCGCTGTGATTCAAGCGGTCGAAAACTGCGAGATAAGCCAATCTAGATACAATTCTTTTTTGAGTATTTTAGAAGATATTAACGCAGAAAAATATAGGTAAATGAATAATGATATACATTCCTTAGAAAAAAAGATGCGGACTATTTTTGTTGTCGTGTTGACAATAATCGTATTTTCATCTTCATATTTTACTTACCATTTGGTAAAAAAACTGTCGGTAGAAGAAAAAAACCGCATGGAAATTCTTGCCGAAGCTACTCGATATTTAATTGAAGAAGCCAAAGCAGGCGAAGATATTTCTTTTGTCATGTCAATCATACAAATGAATACAAACATTCCCGTTATTGTGATTGACGAAAACGACAACCTCATTAACCACCGAAATATAAAGATAAAAGGAGCAAACGAGGAAGAGTTTTTTAGGATAAAAATACAATCGTTTAAAGGAAAAAACCCACCGATAGAAATCAATTTTGCTTCGGGCGAAAAACAATTTTTCTATTACAATGATTCGCTGCTGCTCACACAGTTATCTTATTTTCCATTCGTTCAGTTGATTATCACGGTTTTGTTTTGCTTCATTGTGTTGTATGCGTTGTTAAGCACCAAAAAAGCTGAGCAAAATCAAGTTTGGGTTGGACTTTCGCGCGAAACGGCACATCAATTAGGAACACCGATTTCGTCATTGCTTGCTTGGGTGGAAATTTTGAAAAACGAGAACATCGACCCAAAGTTAATGGAAGAAATGTCGAAAGACGTGAATCGGTTGAGCGTTATTGCAGAGCGTTTTTCTAAAATAGGTTCCAAACCCGATTTTGAAGAGCAAGATTTGAGTGTGGTATTGAACAACGCGGTTGATTATATGCGCAACCGTGTATCGCAGAGAGTAAAAATCAGCTGTGAAATACAACCGGACATTTTTCTACCGCTGAATGTTCCTCTTTTTGAGTGGGTTATCGAAAATTTGTGCAAAAATGCCATCGATGCAATGGAAGGCGAAGGCAGTATTGATATTAATGTATGGCAAGAAAACAAAGACGTAATTATCGACGTAACAGATACGGGAAAAGGACTTCCGAAATCGAAATTCAAAACAATTTTTACACCCGGATTTACCACTAAAAAACGTGGTTGGGGACTTGGCTTATCACTTGTGAAAAGAATTGTAGAAAAATATCATAACGGAAAAATATTTGTGAAAAAATCGGAAATAAATAAAGGAACAACTTTTCGGATTGTGTTACCGAATTAGGATATTATTGATATTAAAATATTTACTGCGCGTATGAACACATTATGGAAATTGCTCTTAGGCATTGCTCTTGGAATTATTATATGTTTATTTATTTTTTTCAAGCTGAATGACAAAGGCATACAAACCGTTACTTCTCACCAAGTTGTATTGGAAAAGGTCGAAGCATTGGGTAGGCTTGAACTTGTCAGAATGGAGATTAGAGATGTAATGGAACATAAACTGGTGCGCCAATGGCTGCCTGATGCAAGCGCACTGTTAATAATCAGCGGAGAAGTTGTCGGCTGTATCGACCTGCAAAAGATTAAACCCGAAAATATTATTGTAAAAAAAGATACGCTAAAAATAACATTACCGTCTCCGGAACTTTGCTATTATAAAATTGACCATAAAAACTCGAAAGTTTACGAAACCAAGTATAATTATTTTACAGGAATAAATCTCGTAGATAACGCATATAAAGCCACAGAAGAACAATTGAGGAAAACGGCTCTTGATTCGGGCATTTTAGACAGGACAAAAGAGAATGCCGAAACTATACTTGAATCTTTTTTCAAAGGATTAGGATTTCAGCATGTTGAGATTTCTTTTTCCAACAAAACAACTTATCAATAAATATCCATGAATATCCCAATATCAACAAATATATATAAGTATCTATCATATTTTTTAATTATTAGTTTTTTAATTCTTAATTATTCCTTACCTTTGTAGCCGTTTTCAAAAACAGCAACCATTGGGCAAGTTTACTGAATATATTGTTCCGCTGCGCAGTATGAAGGGCGATAGTTATAAGTTTGAATACAAACTTACTAACGATTTTTTTGTGAACATAGATAGTCCCGAAGTTGGTAAAGGAAAGCTTGATGTTGCGCTTGATGTAAAAAAAATCGGCGAAGTTTTTGAGATGAATTTTAACATAAACGGCGTGGTTCAAGTGCCGTGCGACCGCTGTCTTGACGATATGACGCTGCCGATTGAAACGCAGGAAAAAATATATGTGAAGTTTGGCGCAGAGTTTGCCGAAGAAGACGGAAATGTGGTTATTGTTCCGTTTGAAGAAGGCGAAATAAACGTTGCTTGGTTTATATTCGAATTTATTGCGCTAAGCGTTCCAATGAAACACGTTCACCCGTACGGCAAGTGTAACAAAGCGATGTCGAGCAAGTTAAAGCAAGTAAGCACGTACGAAAAAGACGAAGACGGCGATGCAGACGAATCGGGCGGATTCGACGAAGAAGAAATGGAAAAAACAGAGACAGACCCGCGATGGGACGAACTCAAAAAAATAATTGGTAATACCGACGAAAATAATAATTAATAAAAAAGAATAAAAAATGGCACATCCCAAGAGAAAACAATCGAAACAAAGAACCGCGAAAAGAAGAACTCATTACAAAGCGGTTGCTCCCACGTTAGCTATCTGTTCAAACTGTGGTGCAGTACATATTTTCCATACCATTTGCGGAGCTTGTGGATTTTACCGTGGGAAATTGGCTATCGAAAAGTTAGCGCAAGCATAAAAAGTTTCCAGCCATTATAACAAAAGCCGTGAACCTTGGTTTTATGGCTTTTTTTAGAGGTTGTTTTAAAATTTTTCACTATTTCTTTTTTAGCTGTTTTTGAGGATTTTCAACTTTCATTTTTTGAAAAATAGTGGACTATTTTCAAAAAACAAAAGGAAGAAAAAACCAAAAAAAGAAAAAAAGAAAATGAAACAAATGCTAATTATGTATGCTGAAAAGTTTTTTGGTAAATTTTAAAACAATCTCATAGTTTTTTAAAAATTCTTGATGATGGAAAAAGTAAATGCGGTTATAACAGGTGTCGGCGGATATGTTCCCGACTATATCTTGACTAACGAAGAGATAAGCAGATTGGTGGACACAACCGACGAATGGATAATGACGCGCATCGGAATTCGCGAAAGACGTATTCTGAAAGGCGAAGGGTTAGGTTCATCTTTTATGGGCACAAAAGCAGTGGAACAGCTCATTGAACGAACCAGCGTCAATCCGGCGGAAATAGATGTGCTGATATGCGCTACTTCGACACCTGATTACGATTTTCCCGCATCAGGCGCGTTGATTGCCAATAATGTTGGTATGAAAAAAGCCTTTGCTTACGACGTTGAAGCTGCTTGCGCAGGTTTTATGATTTCGCTAATGAACGCCGTAGGTTACATCGAAAGTGGAAGATATAAAAAAGTGGTAGTAGTGGCAACCGAAAAAATGTCGACAATCGTAGATTATACCGACCGCGCCACTTGTCCGCTTTTCGGCGACGGCGCTGTTGCTGTGTTGGTAGAGCCAACCACTGAGGACATTGGCGTTATAGACGCCATTATACAGTCCGACGGAGCAGGCGGCGGTCATTTAAAACTTCCCGCGGGTGGTTCTGTTTGTCCCGCAAGCCACGAAACTATTGACAAAAAAATGCACTATGTTTATCAGGAAGGACAAGCTGTTTTTAAGGCTGCCGTAGTGTCAATGTCCGATGTTTCAGTCGAAATTATGCAGAGAAACAACTTGACTGAAAACGATTTGGCGTGGTTTATTCCGCATCAAGCTAACTTGCGAATTATCGACGCTGTTGCTAACCGAATGAATGTAAAAAAAGACAAAATAAAAATCAACATCGAAAAATACGGAAATACGTCTGCTGTTACCATTCCGATTTGTTTTTGGGAAATGGTAAACGACAAACAACTCAATAAAGGCGATAAGATAGTGATTTCTACTTTCGGCGCCGGATTTACTTGGGGTGCCATGTATTTGAAATGGGGATATGATACGAAATAATTTACGATTTTAGATTTACGATTTAAAAAACAACGCATCAGAGATTTTCTGATGCGTTGTTTCGTATTTATAAACATTTTTTTCTAAATCAAATAACAATAACAATATTTCTGCACTTTCTTGGAAAAGACAGATAAATCGAGCATATCAGACGCAGCACAAATATCTTTTGTTGTTCCATCGTTGTATAAAATATGTATGTTGTCATCATCCGGTTTATAAACATTTGAGCTTATTATGTCTGAAGACATAAAATAAGCAGCTTCTTTTTTACTTACATTATATTTTTTCACATAACCGACCAAATCTTGCTCTACTTGCTCTTGCGACATCGGACTTTCCATTATTTTTGTCTTGAATAATTTTCTATTCATAAAACATTCGCTCAATGTAGATAATACTACATCTTCATGCGAAGCCCATATTTTAATTGCCGAAAGCAAATCTGAATCGTCTAACAACGCAAAGTTCCGCAATACTTCCGAATTGTTTTTAAACTGCCGATCATCGACATTGTTAGACAAAAAATAGTGCAAAGCAGGAGATGCTGTTACTGTTGAACTGGTCAGCACCAGTTCTTTCGCTCGTAAAAAAATATTACTCAACATTCTTTCGGCTGCAACCGCCGTTTTATGCAAATATACTTGCCAATACATCAGTCTTCTGGCAATCAAAAACTGTTCGATAGAATAAATCCCTTTGGCTTCGACCACCAATTGGTCATCTTTTACATTCAACATTTTAATTATACGTGCAGATCCTATATTTCCCTCCGTTACGCCCGAATAAAAACTATCTCTGCGAAGATAATCCATTCTGTCCATATCCAATTGACCCGAAAGCAATTGGTGCAAAAATCTCTTGGGATATTCATCTTTAAAAATAGAAAGCGCCATATCAAGCTTGCCGTTCATTTCCCTGTTAATCTGCTCCATCATGATAATAGAAATTTCTTCGTGCGCAATATCCTGCGTAACTGAATTTTCCAATGCATGAGAAAAAGGTCCATGTCCTACATCATGCAGCAATATGGCAGCTAACACGGCATTACTTTCATCTTCTGTTATCTCATGACCGCGAGAACGAATCTGCTTAATAGCTTCATTGGTCAAAAACATCGCACCCAATGAATGTTGAAAACGCGTATGCTGCGCGCCCGGATACACAAGATAGGCTAAACCCATCTGCTTAATACGATTTAGTCGCTGAAAATAAGGATGTTGTATAATGTCGTAATGAAAATCTGTCGGGATGTTTATAAAACCGAATACCGGATCATTAATGATTTTGCGCTTATTCTGTATTGTCATAACGTAATTTTTAGACTACAAAGATATAAATTTCCTTAAAAGCTATTGCATAATTCGAATAAAGCTATTACTTTTGCACGACGAAATTAAAAACTCGTACAAAACACTCTTCCTTAGCTCAGTCGGTTAGAGCATCTGACTGTTAATCAGAGGGTCCTTGGTTCAAGTCCAAGAGGGAGAGCAAAAAAGAATTTACGATTTACGATTTCAGATTTATGAATTCGTAAATTTATATCCAAAATCGTAAATCTAAAATCGTAAATTATTCTTCCTTAGCTCAGTCGGTTAGAGCATCTGACTGTTAATCAGAGGGTCCTTGGTTCAAGTCCAAGAGGGAGAGCAAAAAAGCCAACTTTTTCAAGTTGGCTTTTTTATTTATTGTCAATCAATCTTTTTACTTTTTAATAATCTTGTAAAAAGTATTCAACATATTTTCTACTTGCTTTATAGTAGCGCCGTTGTCGATAGCAAGACAATGTGTCATACCGACAAACGAATAACGGAATATTTCGGCAAGAACACTCGCATCTAAGTCGCTTCTCACTTCTTCGTTTTCTTGCGCATACTTAATAACTTCCTCCCACATATCAAGTTCCTGGCTATTCAGCGAAATTAATTTTTTATTACTGTCTTCGTTCTTAATGCTGCTTTCCAATAAAAAATAAGCATATTGAACTTGACTTTTAGAACCACCTTGTGCCGTATCTTCTACGTATCCCATTAAGTTTCTGACTCTTTGCAGATAACAATCGAGAAGACCACGAAGTGAGAAATTCTCATAGTCTTCTACTTTTTTCTGAGTTACCAAGCTATTAAGCACATACTTCTCTATTGTATTTTCATATATCTCTTCTTTATTTTTAAAGTGAGAAAAAAGACTTGATGGCGAAATTCCGACTGCAGTTCCGATTTCTGCCACAGATGTTCCATCGAAACCTTGTTTCATAAACAATTTTGCGGCTTCTTTTATGATTCTTTCTTTGGTGTTTTTCATAAAATTTTTAATTAAATTTAATTATTTATTTTTTTCAAGATTATGAAATTCATATTATCGAAAAATCGACAAACCAGAATTTTACAATCTATTTTATGCAAAGGTAAGCATTTTTTTGTTATTATAATTTACTAAAAAGTAAAATTATCACTTCATTTATTGATTTTTACTAAAAATAATTTTTTCAATAACCACATGTGGTCTGTTGTCATGTTTTTACTTTAACGTTTTCATTTCCATTTTATTGTTATGGTATTGCCGATAAATTTTTCGTTCTCTGTTATCGTTCCATTTGGAAGAAATGAAAACCAAATGAAGCTTAAGGGATTTAGAGGTTTATATTCTGTTTCAAAACATACCAATCAGTATTATTTTCAAAATAAAAAGCATTGTTTTTTCGCTAAAAACAAAAAATAAATATATATCTTTGAAACTGTATAATTTTAACCACAAATAAAACATTGAATACTATGGAAAATAACAACTTATTAAACGAAGTGCTGAAAAAAGCAGAAGTTTGGTTGAACGGAAATTACGACCAACAAACCAAAGACGAAATAAAAAGAATGTACGACAATGCAGATAAAACAGAACTTATCGAAGCATTTTATAAAGATTTGGAATTTGGTACCGGCGGTTTGCGCGGTATTATGGGCGTGGGAACAAACCGCATGAATATTTACACCGTTGGCGCAGCAACGCAAGGATTGTCTAATTATCTGAAAAAACAATTTACGGACATTCTGCAAATTGCGGTTGTTATCGGACATGATTGTAGAAATAACAGCCGTAAATTTGCCGAAATTTCTGCTAATATTTTCTCGGCAAACGGAATAAAAGTTTATCTTTTTGAAGATTTGCGCCCAACTCCGGAAGTATCGTTTGCCATTCGCGAATTAGGTTGCCAAAGCGGTATTATTCTCACAGCCAGCCACAATCCAAAAGAATATAACGGCTACAAAGCTTATTGGAATGACGGCGCGCAAATGGTTCCGCCACACGACGAAAACGTAATTACAGAAGTAGAAAAAATCAAGTCGGTTGACGAAATAAAATACACCGGAAATCCTGCGTTAATCGAAATTATCGGCGAGGAAATGGATAAAAAATACATTGAAAGAATAAAAACGCTTTCGCTTTCGCCCGATGCTGTTGCTCGTCACAGCAATATGAAAATTGTTTACACGCCAATTCACGGCACAGGCGTAAAACTTATTCCTTGGACATTGAAAGAATTTGGATTTAAAAATATTATTCATGTTCCAGAGCAAGATGTGGTAAGTGGCGATTTTCCAACAGTTGTTTCGCCAAATCCCGAAGAGCCAGCAGCGTTGGATATGGCTGTAAAAAAAGCGATAGAAACCAATGCGGATATTGTATTGGCTTCCGACCCTGATTCTGACCGCGTAGGCATCGCCGTGAAAAACGACAAAGGTGAGTGGATTCTTATCAACGGACAACAAATGGTTTTGATGCTGACTTATTATCTCATTCGCCGTTGGAAAGAACTCGGCAAAATCACAGGCAAAGAATTTGTGGTAAAGACCATTGTTACCACAGAACTGATAAAAACGCTTGCAGAACGCAACGGCGTAGAAATGTTCGATTGCTATACAGGCTTCAAGTGGATTGCAGACGTTATTAAAAAAGAAGAAGGCAAAAAGCAATACATCGGCGGTGGCGAGGAAAGCTACGGCTATCTTCCCGAAGATTTTGTGCGCGACAAAGATGCTGTTTCTACTTGCGCCTTGGTTGCCGAAATGGCGGCTTGGGCAAAAGACAACGGAATGACCGTTTATGAACTCTTGCAAAGTATTTACTTAGAATATGGTTTCTCGAAAGAAAAAGGGATTTCGGTTGTTAAAAAAGGAAAATCGGGTGCAGACGAAATTAAGCAAATGATGGTTGATTTCAGAAACAATCCGCCAAAAGAATTGGCAGGTTCTAAGATTGTGTTTATCAAAGATTTCGATACATTAAAAGCGAAAAATATAAAAACAGGCGAAACTACGAAATTGGAAATGCCTGTAACTTCCGATGTATTGCAGTTTTTTACCGAAGACGGCTCGAAAGTTTCCGTGCGTCCTTCGGGAACAGAGCCGAAAATAAAATTTTACATTGAAGTATTAGGCGAACTGAAATCGAAAGCCGATTTTGATGCTGCGAATAAAAAAGCTGATGAGAAAATTGATGCAGTAAGGAAATCTTTGGGAGTGTAAAATAGACGAAAAGTTGCGTACGTTTTATGCGGAGCACGCAATTAATAAAGAATAAAATTTATGGCATATCCAATAGAGAAAAAACTTGTCGTTGGAATTTCATCTAATGCACTATTTGATTTAAGAAAAGAAGACAAAATATTTGAGAAAAAAGGATTAGATGCATATCGAAAATATCAAGTAGATCATAAAGGTGATATTTTACCAACAGGAGTTGTTTTCCCTTTTATAAAAAGATTTCTTCATATAAATGATATATATACTGATGAACAACCTGTAGAAGTTGTACTGTTGTCAAGAAATAGTCCTGAAACCGGAGTAAGGATTTTTAATTCTATAAGAGAACATAATCTCAATATAACGAGAGCGGCTTTTATGTCCGGAGGATCTGCTGTAAGTTATATTCCGGCATTTAACATCTCATTATTTTTAGCAATAAATAAAAATGATGTTGAAGAAGCCATTAGCTCTAACTTGCCTGCAGGAAGAATTTTACAAACAGAAGTTCATGATGACGTAACCTCTGAGTTAAGAGTTGCGTTCGATTTTGATGGAGTCATTGCAAACGATGAAGCAGAAAAAATCTATAAAGATAAAGGAATTCAGGAATATCATAAATATGAAAAAGAGCATAGTAACGAAGAGTTAAAAACCGGTCCATTAGCTGATTTCTTTACCAGGTTAGCCTTTTTTCAAAAACTAGAAACAAAAAAAGAGCAGAAAGATAAAGAATATAAAAGAATACTTAAAACAGCCATAATAACTGCTCGTAATGCTCCTGCTCATGAAAGAGCAATAAACACATTAAATAAATGGGGAGTTACAGTAGATGAAATGTTTTTACTTGGTGGAATAGATAAATCCAGAATATTGAAAACAATGAAACCTCATTTATATTTTGATGATCAAATGATACATTTAGATTCAAATACGCTTAATAATATTCCATTAGTTCATATTCCTTTTGGAATTGCAAATGAAAAGTAACTATCTTAAAGGATGATATCGTCCGGAGCAAGTTTAATCAGTTAAAGTTTGCAACTTCATTTTTTGCAATTACAAACTGCTTGAGTTAATTCGGTACAATTAAAAATTTGGATGGAAGTAACAACATTGTTTAACAAAAAAATGGCAAAAATAACAGTAAAAGACACAAACTTAACCATTATCCAAATCAATGATGATGATTATATTTGCATTACTGACCTTGCGCGGTATAAAAGTGCAGAACATACAGACGATGTGATAAAAAACTGGATAAGAAATAGAAACACCATAGAATTATTGGGAATATGGGAATCTTTGCACAATCCAAATTTTAAACCCGTCAAATTCGACGGGTTTAGAAAAGAAGCAGGACTGAACGGTTTTGTAATGACTCCAAAGAAATGGATTGAAGCAACAAACGCCATAGGTATTATTTCCAAATCGGGACGATACGGTGGAACATACGCTCACAAAGATATTGCATTGGAATTTGCTTCGTGGATTTCAATTGAATTCAAATTATATTTTCTCAAAGAATTTCAACGTCTCAAAGAAGAAGAACAAAAGGCAATCGGTTGGTCGGCAAAGCGAGAATTGGCAAAAATCAATTACCATATTCACACTGATGCTGTAAAACACAATCTTATTCCTGTCGAACTCACGTCACAACAAACCTCAATTATTTATGCCAGCGAAGCTGATGTGTTGAACATAGCATTATTTGGAATGACTGCAAAAGATTGGCGCGAAGCAAATCCTGACTTGAAAGGTAATATCCGCGACTATGCAACTATCAATGAACTGATTTGTCTCTCGAACATGGAGAATTTAAATGCGGTCTTTATCAACGAAGGACTTTCTCAAAGCGAACGGCTGATAAAGTTAAACCAAATTGCTATTCAACAAATGAAAGTCTTACAAGAAGTTGAAAATAGGAAAATGTTGAAATAAAATTAGATTGTTTAATACAAAAAAATGATAAAAATAATCCTTAAAGAAGGCAAAGAAGAAAACTTACAACGGTTTCATCCGTGGATATTTTCGGGAGCCATAAAAAAAATAAACGGAAAAGTAGAAGAAGGCGATATGGTGGAAGTGCTGGACAGCCGAATGGGTTTTCAAGGCATCGGACATTACCAAATAGGAAGCATTGCCGTACGTATTCTTTCGTTTTCGGAAACAGAAATCAATCGTAGTTTTTGGACTGAAAAAATTCGTAGAGCATACGAAATGCGTCTTGCTATCGGACTTGTGCGAACAGACAACAACACTTTCCGTCTAATTCACGGCGAAGGCGACAGCTTGCCCGGACTGATTGTTGATGTTTATGACAACACAGCTATCGTGCAGGCTCATTCCGTTGGAATGCACCACGCTCGTTTTGAAATTGCAGAGGCAATAAAAACTATTTTGGGCAATGTAAATGTTTATTACAAATCCGAAAACACCTTGCCGTTCAAAGCAAATATCGAGCCGGAAGACGGCTATTTAATTGGCAAAGGCGGAAATGGAATTGCCGTCGAAAACAATCTGAAATTTATTATCGATTGGGAGAAAGGACAAAAAACAGGCTTTTTTATCGATCAACGTGAAAACCGCTCGTTGTTGGAAAAATATTCCAATGGCAAAGATGTATTGAATATGTTTTGCTATACCGGCGGATTTTCGTGCTACGCCATGCGTGGCGGCGCCAAGTCGGTCGATTCTGTAGACAGCTCGGCAAAAGCCATGGAAATTGTGAATAAAAATATGGCACTAAATTTTCCAAATGACAATAGACATACTTCGTACACAACCGATGCGTTTAAGTTTTTAGATAATATTCAAGATAAATACGATTTAATTGTTCTCGACCCGCCTGCTTTTGCCAAGCATAGAGATGTGTTGCGAAACGCTTTGCAAGGTTATAAAAAACTAAATGTCAAAGCTTTTGAACAAATAAAACCGGGCGGAATTTTGTTTACTTTCTCTTGTTCGCAAGCGGTTAGCAAAGAACAATTTAGACTTGCGGTGTTCAGCGCAGCCGCAATATCGGGCAGAAATGTGCGGATTTTACATCAGCTTTCGCAACCTGCCGACCATCCGATAAACATTTATCATCCCGAAGGAGAATACTTGAAAGGATTGGTGTTGTATGTGGAATAAAAGCCCGAAGCCCTCTAAATCTCCCTCAGGGAGACTTTAAAACAAAAAAACATCAATAAAATTTATGACAAAACACAATAATATCGCTGTCAAAAGTCCTCCTGAGGAGGATTTAGGAGGCTCAAAAATCATCATCTATCAAATTTTTACTCGCCTTTTTGGCAACAACAAAACAACCAATAAAGAAAACGGAACTCTCGAGGAAAACGGTTCCGGAAAATTCAATGCATTTACATCAAAAGCATTACAGGAAATAAAAAACTTAGGCGTTACACACATTTGGTACACAGGCATATTGGAACACGCCACGCAAACAGATTATTCCAACTATGGAATATGGAACAATCATCCCGCTATTGTAAAAGGAAAAGCCGGTTCACCTTATGCTGTGAAAGATTATTACGATGTTTGTCCTGATTTGGCGACTGACGTTGCCAAACGAATGAAAGAATTTGAAGCGTTGGTCGAAAGAACACACCAAGCGAATTTAAAAGTAATCATTGATTTCGTGCCCAATCATGTAGCTCGGCAATATAAATCAAAAGCTAAGCCTAAGAAAGTGAAAGATTTAGGTGAAAATGATGATAATTCGTACAAATTTAATCCACAAAACAACTTTTATTATCTTCCCAATCAAGCATTCGAAGGACAATTTGATTTATATGCAGGCTCAACACAACGCTACGAAGAATTTCCGGCAAAAGCAACCGGAAACGATTGCTTTAACGCCTACCCTACTCTCAACGATTGGTACGAAACCGTAAAGCTGAATTATGGTGTAGATTATCTCGGCGGACATCAAAAGCACTTCGACCCGATACCCGATACTTGGGTAAAAATGAAAGACATTCTGCTGTTTTGGGCGAGCAAAAAAGTGGACGGTATTCGCTGCGACATGGCGGAAATGGTTCCGGTAGAGTTTTGGCATTGGGCGATTACGCAGGTAAAAAAGCAGTATCCCGACATTTTATTTATTGCCGAAGTATATAATCCTGCCGAATATCGTAATTATATTTTTAACGGAAAATTTGATTATCTATATGATAAAGTCGGATTATACGACACGTTGCGCAATGTAACTTGCGGTTATCAACCGACAAGCGATATTACTTTTTGCTGGCAGCAAGTTGAAGATATTCAGCAGAAGATGCTCAACTTCATGGAAAATCACGATGAGCAACGCATTGCGTCCGTTTTTTTTGCAGGCGATGGTTTTGCCGGTATTCCGGCAAATATCGTTTCAACAACTATGAATACAAACCCGTTTATGCTGTATTTCGGACAAGAACTTGGCGAGCAAGGAATGGATAAAGAAGGTTTCAGCGGCTGTGACGGGCGAACAACTATTTTCGATTATTGGAATCTTCTTTCTATTCATAATTGGATTAACAGCGGTAAATTCAACGATAAAAAATTGACTGAAGAACAAAAACTATTGCAATCTTTCTACAAAAAATTATTAAATATTTGTCTTGAAGAAAAAGCCATTTCGGAAGGAGAATTTTATGATTTGATGTGGCTGAATTATGAAAACGAAGAATTTGATTCCACAAAGCAATATGCTTTTCTTCGGAAAAAAGAAAATGAATTGTTATTGATTGTCGCGAATTTTGATTCTCAAGAAGTAACAATCCGCATCAATATACCACATTCGGTATTGGAGCATCTTCAAATCAGCAAAAAACAGAGAGGTAAAACCGTAAATCTGTTGAACAAAACAGATAGAGAAGAGCATTTCTCCAATAACATCACGGTACGTATTGACGCAAAATCGGGAAAAATTTTGAAATATAGATTTTGAACCACGATTTTTGCAAAATAAAAAAGATTTTCAAGATTAAAAAAGCATAAATCCTGTTAATCTTGGAAATCTTATTAAAATCTTAGTTCAAAACAAAAAAGTCCGTTTTAAAACGGACTTTTTTAGCTTTTTGTTCAGAATTATTCTGCAACTTCAGCGTCAATTTCAGCAGCTTCTTCAGCAATGATTTCTTCCTCAACGACAGGAGCAGCTTCTTCAGCTTCTACTACTTCGATTACATCAACTTCTTCGTCAGTAACTTGAGCTTGTTGGTTTCCGCAGCAAGATGCGAAAGAAATAGCAACTGCAGCAGCAAAAAATAATACTTTTTTCATTTTTTTACCTTTTTACGATTAAACAATTATTGGATTTTTCAACTTAAATATCGGGTGCAAAGTTACACATATATAATTTATTACCAAAACAAAAGCACAACATTTTTTTCAAAAAAACAAAAAATGTTAAAAAAACACAATTACTACTCTATTATTTGGTTATATAAGTAACGCTTGATGCTTTTCTTTGGTGTTTTTTCAAATTCGTTTGGATAAAGTCGGATTTTTGAAACATTCTCATAAGCGCCGAGCATTTTATTCAAGTTTTTCAAATTTTCGTCCATCAACGCTTGCATATCCGACTGCGAAATATTGGATTCGTCAATACTTTCATAATCCGGATAAACTAATGCGATGAGTTTTCCGTTTTTCTCCACAATTAAACTTTCCATCACGAAAGGCATATTGTTCAGCTTCGCTTCAATTTCTTCGGGATAAACATTCTGACCATTCGCACCCAAAATCATACTTTTGTTGCGACCACGAATAAAAATATCACCCTCTTCGCTAATCGTTCCCAAATCGCCGGTGTGTAGCCAGCCTTCTTCATCGATAACCTCCTTGGTGGCTTCATCGTTTTTGTAATAACCATACATCACGTTTTCGCCACGAACACAGATTTCGCCCACTTCTTCATACGGATTGTTCGACAAAATCTTCACTTCCATCGTGTCAAGAATCTGACCTGCCGAAAACGGCACAAACTCCTTGTGGTCGCGGTAACTGATAAGCGGAGCGCATTCCGTCATACCGTAGCCAACGGTAAACGGAAACTTAATTTTTGTCAAAAACTGCTCCACTTCTTTGTTCATCGGAGCGCCGCCAATAATAACTTCATAAAACTCTCCACCGAGCGCTTGTATCAATTTCTTCCGCATTTCGCTGTAAATTTTATTGTCGAGCAACGGAATATTCAACGCTACTTTCATCGCGCGGCTGTTCAGCACCGGCAACAGCTGCTTTTTATAGATTTTTTCCATAATAAGCGGCACGGTAAAAATAATGGTCGGTTTCACTTCTTCAAACGCTTTCAACAACACTTTCGGCGAAGGAATCTTTCCTAAAAAAGTAGTATGCGCGCCAACGGCAGAAGATGTCAGAAAATCGAAAGCACAGCCGTAAGCATGCGCCACAGGAAGAAAACACAATGTGCGGTCATTTCTTTTTAGCAGTTTTGAATTGATCCCAAACATCACATTTCCTGCTAATCCGTTTCCGGGCATTATCACACCTTTGCTGAAACCGGTTGTGCCCGAAGTGTAATTGATAGAAGCTATTTCTGCATTGCTTATCTCGGGATACAAAATATCTTCTTTGGCAAATCCGTTCGGATATTTTGCGTCAAAATCCTTGTCCAGATTCATCATAATGCTTTCTACAGTTTCATCATTTTTTTCGTGTAAAAACTCGAAACTGTTCAGCGACACCACTCCTTTTACTTCGGGAATTTTTTCTTCTTCCAAATTATCCCAGATTTTTTTTGTTACAAATAACAACACTGAATCCGAGTGATTAATAATATGATGAATATCGTTAGGATTAAAATCAGGCAGAATCGGTACTATCACAGCGCCATACGTTACCGTGGCAAGATATGTAATTGCCCATCTCGACGAATTTTTTCCAATCAGCGAAATTTTATCGCCTCGTTGCACGCCCGTTTTTTCAAAAAACAAATGCAGCTTAGCAACTTCTTTCGCTAATTCTCCATAAGTGTAATTTATGTCTGTACCATAGTCCGAATACGCCTTTAAATCCCAGTTTTCTTTAAAACTTTTTTCATACAGTTTTACAAATTGTTCTTTTATCATAATATATATAATATAGAAAGATGGTTTGTTTTCGACTGCAAAAATATAAAAATTACACAAAAAAACAAAAAATGTGCAAGTTTTTTATCGTACTATCTTGTACCATACTTTATTTTAAAATATTTTGCACAAAAAATAAACAAGGTTAAGGCTGTCTCAAAAGTTATTTGTCCACAAATTAGCATAAATTATTTTATTCTGATAATCAGCTAATTAAAAAAGTGATTTTTTAAAATTAGTGAAAATCTGTGTAATTTGTGGACTTTTAAACAGTCTCCTCTGTTTGTGATATTGTATTTTTCTACCGAACGATAATGCATACGGCATATAAAAACAACTATTTGCGCTGACCGTTGATTCAAAACAGTTTCTATGTTTAATTGTTATTTTTTGTTAAAAATTATTATTATGCGACAAAGCAACTGAAAGTTTGAAAAATTTATATATTTTTACACCAGACATTAGCTTATTCAACACAAATTATGGATTAACATACGCCATTAAGCGTAAAACATTGAAAAAAACCAGTTTAGTTTTCATACATACCATTGGATATACAACAGAATGATATAACTAAAAACCTATATTTATGAAAAAGCCTAACTATTTCAAACTGTTTTTATTTACAGTTTCGATTTTGTTTTCTTCTTCTGCTGCTGCACAATTTACGGGTGGCGGAGGAAACGGTTCGAAAACAAATCCGTTTTTGATTGGAGAAATAGATCATTGGATCGAACTATCTGATAATGTTTTGTCGGGAGAAACCTATGAAGGTGTTTATTTTTTAATGCAGGCTGACGTTGATTTTAACGAATTCTACTATTTTATGCCCGTAGGTGGCGTAGGACACGATGGTTCTTCTTTTATAGAAGATGATACCAAGTCGTTTGCCGGTTATTTTGATGGAGGAGGATATTCTATTTTGAATCTTGAACCTTTTTTTATTACCGGAAATTATTTGGGTCTTTTCGGAAAAACAACAGGAGGATATATCAAAAACCTCACGATACAAGGTGGATCTTTTATGGGCAATACTTACGTTGGCGCATTGATTGGCTACAATGCCGGTGCAGAAGTAGAAAATTGCATCTCCAATGCGACGGTTGTGATTTCCGGCGCTTCGTATATTGGCGGATTAATCGGATACAACGACGGAGAAAAAATTACCAACTGTACTTCCAAAGCGATGGTTTCAGGTACCGGCAACTATATAGGTGGCTTAATCGGATACAGCGCCGGAGAGGAAATTATCAACTGTACTTCCGAAGCGATGGTTACAAGTACCGGCAACTATATAGGAGGTCTTGTCGGCTATAATACCACGAAAATTGTCGACTGCTTTTCCGAAGCAACGGTAACAACAAGCAACCAAAATGCACAAATCGGAGGCTTGATAGCATACAACGAAGGCGCTGTTTCCGGTTCCGGATCAAAAGCAGATGTCAGAAACACAAGCACAACTGCCGGAAACGCAATAATCGGCGGTCTAATAGGATATAATAACCAAGGAACAATAACAAACTGTTTTTCCGAGGCAACGGTTTCATCGCGAGCTTCCAATCATCGTACCGGAGGATTAATCGGTCAAAACAATTTGGCTTCTGTTTCCTCATCATATTCCAAAGCGGTAGTAAATGTAACGGTAACAACGTTGGGAAATTTTTATACCGGAGGCTTCATTGCCGAAAGCTCGGGAACGATTTCCAACTGTTATTCGGAAGCGAAGGTTACAGTACAAGGACCTACTCCGTTTGCTGCCGGTTTTATAGCACATAATAACGGGACAATTTCAAACTGCTACGTTTCGAGAAAGGCTGAACTGACGGCAAATCAAAACTCTCAAGGTAAGTTTGGCGGATTGGTGGCTGATAACCTAGGTTTAATAGAAAACTGTTATTCCGAAGCAGATATAACAATAAAAGGTACTTCTTCTTCTCTAACGGCAGGAGGATTAGTGTCGAATAATTTGAATGTTATTGAAAACTCATACGTTTCTGCTGCAGTTGTTATTTCTTCCGAAGGAAATTCGACCACACTCGGAGGCTTAGTCGGCTATACTTCCTCAAGTTCACTAATAAAAGATTGCTATTCCAAAGCAACCGTTCGGGCAACAAATGCCGGCACTGGCAATATAGGCGGACTAATCGGTACACATGCAGGCGAAGTAAAAAGCAGCTATTGTTCAGGAATTGTTGAGGGAATAGGAACATCTGATTTTACCATTGGCGGTTTGATAGCAAATGACTTAGGAGGAACAACAAATAATTGTTATTCGACAGCGATGCTGATCGGTTCAAGTAATAATATGCGTATGGGCGGATTGGTAGGAACTGTTACGACTTCGTCTAAAATTTCCAACAGTTATGCTGCGCCTGAGCTTCAGACAGACAATTCGACATCCGGTTATATTGGCGTTTTTACCGGAATGAATGCTCCTGCCGCTCCTTTAGGTTTTCTTTCCAATTGTTACCATTTAATAACAGGCAAGGTTGCTCAAGGAGGTACAATAACTACTCCAAGTCCTGAAATTACCGGGAAATCTTCCGACGATTTAAAACTTTCGGCGATGGTTGCCTCGCCCGGAAGCAGTAAAAATAGCTTAAACTTCGGACAATCTTCGCCGCTTCCGTGGAGCGTTGATTTCACTCCGAATACAAACAACGGTTATCCTATTTTAGCGTGGCAAACACAGTCTTTCTCAATTAGCGGCACCGTCTTTCCGTTTGTTTATACGGGAGACGAAGCATTCGACAACCTGTTTCCATTTACTGCATCTTTATACGAACTGCCGCCGCCCGATTTAGACGACCCCACAGAATACGTACTGACCACTACGCCCGTGGAAACGGTAACAGCGGTTTATTACGACGAAAACACATACGTACCGGGCACACCGAAATATCCGGGAAGATTAGGACACAGAGATCAACCCGGCGTGCCGATTAATTGGGCAAGAATATATCAAGTACAAGATACTTCAACCAATTACACGCCTGTTACCGGAATCGGAGATATTCCCATGGGCGCCGATTCTGTGCCTGTGGGTGTATTTACTTTCCAAAACGTTACCATCGGTAAAGATTATATATTGTATCTGCACAGACCGGGATTGTTAGCGCGGTATGCAAAAGTAACCATTACGCCCACCGGTACGCTGGGGCATCGATTTTTGATTCCGGGCGACGCCAACGGAGACAGCAAGATAAATGCACCAGACCTATCGCTGGTGAATAGTAAATTCTCTTCTTACGGAGACCAGAACTATGATCCAAATTTTGATTTTGATACAAATAGAAAAGTGGAATTCAAGGACTCTGATCTGCTCCTCTTTTATATGAACAGCGTTTTTACCATGTATACGGATACTTATAATTGGATTTTAGAATATTATTCGCAATAATAAAAAACGTAGAGACGTAATGCATTACGTCTCTACTAAGACCGGCAACGCCTTGAGTAGAAAATAAATGATGATGATTTTCCGTAGAGACATTGCGCGCAACGTCTCTACAATGACAACAACAATAAACAATATGAACAAAATATTTCAAAAACTATTTCTCTGCTGCTTCTTACTAAGCGCAACAATACCAACACAAGCACAATTCTCCGGCAGCGGTTCCGGCACACCAAACGACCCTTACATTATTACCACGCCGGCACAATTGGCAGAAGTACACAACGAATTGGATAAACACTATAAATTAGCCAACGATATAGACCTTACCGATTACCTTGCTCCAGGCGGCAACGGCTATGCCCAATGGGGCGATGCCGGCTGGAAACCGTTAGGACATTATTTTAATGTAAATGATTACGCGGAATTTACCGGCAGTTTCAACGGTGCCAGTTACAAAGTAACCGGTGTATGGATAAATCGTCCCGGGAATAGTGATGTCGGTTTTTTCGGACAAACCGGTAATAATGCAACCATAGACAGCCTGGGCATCGAAATTGCCGAAGCAGGCATTAAAGGAGGTGCATACACCGGAGGATTGGTGGGATCACAAGGAACTGTTAACGATAACATCAGCCATTGCTATGTTACCGGCGGCAGTGTTTCCGGCAACACTACTGTTGGCGGGCTGGTAGGATTGCTAGTCAGCAACATGAGTCATTGCTACAGTACGGTAGATGTTGACGGAAGCAATGCCGGCGGACTTGTGGGTACGAATCTTATCGGCAGCATCAACAACTGTTACGCTACCGGTAATGTCAACGGCAGAAGCTATGCCGGCGGACTGGTAGGCATACATAGGGTCGGCAGCGCCCGTATCATCAACAGCTACGCCACAGGAAGGGTTAGCGGCAGTCAGTATATCGGTGGGCTGATAGGAGAGCGACCCGGACTTATGGAGAACATCATCAACAGCTTTTTCGATACCGAAACCGCCGGAAGAACAAACGCTGTAGGCATAGGCTTCGACCAAGGCATAACCGGTTTAACAACCGAAGAAATGCAAACAGCCGCTACTTTCAAGGATTGGGATTCCGATGTATGGGGCATTTACGAAGGTTACGGTTATCTGTACTTGAGAGGTTTTAACAACGATATGCTGATTGTTCCCGAAGGTGGAAGCAAAGTGTATGACGGACAACCGGCACCGGGTATCTTCAATGTTATATCCGATAATCCCAATGTAGATTGTACTATTGCCAAAAATCAACTCACGGGAAAACTTGCCTTTTCACCGGAAAATGCTGTAAATGTGGGTGAATATACCGTAATACAACACACGCTTCACAGTCCGCATCATCAGATTTCGTTTAAGCGTGGTGTAACGTACACCATTACGCAACGTCCGCTTACCATCGAAGCCATAGACGATACCATTCGCTTCGGCGAAACACCGACATTGGCTTACCACGTCACACCGGGCGATTTAATAGACGGCGACGCATTGACCGGAGAACTGTTTGTAAATAGTTTGGAAATAGGAGAACATACCATTACCCAAGGCACATTGACCGCCGGCGAAAACTACTTTATTATATTTATAAACGGCACGTTGACTGTTTTGGATGATCATGTTGACATTAATAAAGTGTTGGCAGACAAGCAATCGTTAACGGCATTCCCGAACCCGACAAGCGGACAATTAATCATTAATAATGAACAAACGACATTCGGTGCAAGCCAATTAACAATAAACAACATACAGGTATTTGATTTGAACGGTAAGTTGGTATTGCAACCAACCACAAATCCGTTTGATATGAGCCGATTACCAAACGGAACGTATATGATAAAGGTGAATAATGAAACAATAAAAATTGTAAAAAATTAAGAATGTGTTTTGATACCGTAGAGACGTTGCGCGCAACGTCTCTACAATGAAAATGACAACAACAATAAACAATATGAAAAAACTAAAACTAATCCTTGCCGGAATTTTACTATGTACGGCAACAGCATTTGCCGACGTGCAAATAAACGAAGAAAATTTTCCTGATGAAAATTTCAGAAATTTGCTTTTGCAAAACTATTATGCAAAAAATGGTATGTTTACCGATGCGGATATTGCAAAAATGTGGACTTTTCCTATTCGAAATCAAAATATATCCGATTTAACCGGAATACAATTCTTTACTAATCTTCAAGCATTGCATTGCGAAGGCAATCAACTGACTTCGCTTGATGTATCAGGTTTGACTAATCTTCAAAGATTGCATTGCGAAAACAATCAACTGAATTCGCTTGATGTATCGGGATTGAATAATCTTAAATGGTTGCGTTGCGAAAACAATCAACTGACTTCGCTTGATGTTTCGGAATTAAATAATCTTCAAACATTGTATTGTAACGACAATCTATTAACTTTGCTTAATGTATCGGGTTTGACTAATCTTCAAACATTAGGTTGTGCTGACAATCGGCTGAATTCGCTTGACGCTTCGGGATTAACTAATCTTCAAGAATTGTATTGCGAAAACAATCAATTAACTTTGCTTAATGTATCGGGATTGAATAATCTTCAAACATTGCATTGCTACAACAATCAACTGAATTCGCTTAATGTATCGGGTTTAGCTAATCTTAGAACGTTGCTTTGCTTCAACAATCAATTGATTTCGCTCGATTTGACAGGACTACCTAACGTATTATTTTTGATGGGAAGCGAGCAAACAGCCACACTTACCTTAACAGGCGCAAATGACAATTATAATCTTGCCATTGATTTGAACAATCCAACAGACCTTGCTTTCGGTTTATCATACGAGAACGGGATACTCACAAGTACAAGCAATGCAATTACAGAATCTTCTTTCACGGTAGAAACAGGTCATTACAATTTACTTAATGTGTTAAGCGGTACGTTAAATTTGATTTATGATACCACAACAAGCGCTACAAAAATTAAAAATGAGAACAGACAACCTATCGCATTTTACACCATGATGGGCGTAAAACTAAACACCGAGCCTCAAAACAGAATGTATATCATATTGTATGATGACGGAACAAGTGAAAAAGTGATAATGAGGAAGTAATTTGTTAAAAATAATTACTTCCCACAAAGACACCGCTTGGCTCTGCCAAAAAAGTCCACTAAGAAACTAGAGTTTCTAAAAATGCGTTTTGAAACAGCTAATTTTAAAATCTGCAAGTCGTTAGATTTGCATCGCTCGATATAAAAACGAATATAACATAAATGGCAAACCGTAGGTTTGCGACCAAAACAAGCAACTTGAATTAAATATAATGCTTATCCGCAAAAATACTCCTAAATGTCCTTTCAGGACATCAGAATTTTGGTATTTTTGCCCGAAGTAGCTAAATTTTCATAACCGCAGTTTAATGAACTGCGGTATATGCGAATTATCTTACATTTGCCTAAAAGGCAGGATTTTGCTTTTCTTGTCAATATTTTAATCCTGCCTTTTAGGCAGATATAGTACTTTGTCCTCTCACCGCAGACTACACTACGCTTGTCTGCAGTTATGAAAATCTGTCCTTGCAGGACATTTAGGAGTATTTTTGCGGATAAGCATCTTAAATATTACAGTGTGCGGCACCTTTGTTTGTCAACAGTTTTTCATATACAAAAATCCCACTGCTACAAAGTGTTTTATGGTGTAGGTTTCCTAACAAGAGGTAGATGACACTCTTTTATTTTGAAGAAAAAACATTATTTCTTTATAAAATAAATACAAATTCAAAAAACATTCTTACCTTTATCCTGCATAAATTCATTTTTTAATTAAAAACAGTATAAAATATGAAACAAAATCACTACTTCAAATTATTTCTTATTGCCGTTTCGATGTTGTTTCCGGTTGTAGCTTCTGCTCAATTTGGAGGAGGAAACGGCTCGGAACAAGATCCGTATCTGATTGAAGATATAGACCATTGGCTCGAATTATCTGATAATGTTTTGTCGGGAGAAACCTACGATGGCGTTTACTTTCAAATGCTAAGCGATATTGATTTTTCCATTCTCAACATGGTCCAAATCCAATTCATACCCGTAGGCGGTTGGGGCAACGAAAACAATTCGTTCGCCGGTTATTTCGACGGAGGAGGATATTCGGTATCAGGTCTCGACTTGGCTTATGATAATTTCGTAGGTCTTTTCGGGAAAACAACAGGAGGATATATCCAAAACTTGAATGTACAAAGCGGATATTTTATGGGCGACACCTATATTGGAGCACTGATCGGATATAATGCCGGAGCAGAAGTGTACAATTGTCATGTCGGAACGGAAGTGTATGTTTATGGACTTTCGGGCAATATGTCGCATATGGGAGGATTAATAGGATACAATGCCGGAACAGAAGTATCCGATTGCAGTTCCCAAGCAACAATTGTAGGTAATACGAATATCGGTGGTTTAATAGGATACAACGCCGGAGAAACAATACGCGATTGCAGTTCCGAGGGCACTGTTATAGGTACCATATATGTTGGAGGATTAATAGGATATAACATCGGAAACGAAGTGGTCGACTGCTATTCCGAAGCAACGGTAACAAGCGCCAACAGCGAAGCTCAAATCGGAGGATTGATAGGATACAACGAGGGAGCTGTTTCCGGTTCAAGCTCGAAAGCAAATGTCAGTTGCTCCTTTAGAAGCACAAGTTCTCTATCGGGAACTGCATTAATCGGAGGATTAATAGGACATAATAATCAAGCGGAAATAACAAATTGTTTTTCCGAGGCAATCGTATGGTCATACGCATCCGGAAATCGTATGGGAGGATTAATCGGTCAAAACAATTTGGCTTCCGTTTCCTCATCATATTCTAATGCAGAAGTAAACGCAACGGTAACAACATTGGGGAATTTTATTATCGGAGGATTAATCGCAGAAAATTCGGGAGTGATTTCGGATTGTTACTCGATTGCAAATGTTACAGTATCGGGACCAACTCCATTCGTGGCCGGATTGATTGGATACAATAAAGGTACCATTTCTAATTGTTATGTTTCAAAAAACGCGAGCGTAACTGCAAATCAAAACTCTGCCGGTAAAGTAGGCGGATTAACCGCCGACAACGAAGTGCTTATAACAGATTCTTATTCAAGCGCAACAGTAACAGTACGAGGAGCTTCCTCTTCTGCCAGTGTAGGAGGATTGACTTCATATAATTTGGGTACAGGTGTTATCCGGAATTCATATGTTACTGCAGTGGCTGTTATATCTTCCGAAGGAAGTTCAGCTACGGTCAGTGGATTAGCCGGATATACCTCAGTAGGTTCTTTAATAGAAAATTGCTACTCCGAAGCAACGGTTCGAGGTCAAAGTACTACTAACAATTATTCTTGCGTTGTCAGCGGATTAATCGGCATACATTCGGGCGAAGTAAGAAACAGTTATTCTACGGGAGTAGTCGAAGGAGTAGGAAATTATGTCGTAGTTGGCGGTTTGATTGGCGATGAGCGGAGCGGAATAACAAATAACTGTTATTCTACAGCAACGCTGATAGGCACAGGCAGTGAAGTACGCATGGGTGGATTAGCCGGATTTTTCCGAGGTTCGGCAGGAGCGGTATCTAACTGTTATATTGCGCCAAAGCTTCAAGCAGGCAATTCAGCATCCCGTTATATCGGTATTTTCACCGGAATGAATTCGACAAATATTACCAATTGTTATTTTTTGACGATACCGGGACGAGGTGCATTCGGCGGTACTGCATCAAGTACGGAGCTTTTCGTAAAAACAGAAGAAGAACTGAGAGCAACGGCTATGGTAGCTTCTCCGGGAAGCAGAGGAAGCAGTTTGAATTTCAATCAATCCCAAAACCCGCTTCCTTGGATGGTTGATTTCACACCAAACATGAATGACGGTTATCCTATTTTATCGTGGGAAATACAACCGCCAACCGTTTCGACCGACACAGCAATAGCCCTTACTTTGTCGACAGCTTTGCTGAAAGGTACCGTCGTGGCAGGTGCAAATCCTGTATTGAACAAAGGATTCATATATAAAAGAGCATCGGATGCAAAATGGACAAGAGTAGAAATTAATGAAATCGAACTTGAAAAAGAACTCACCGGTTTACCGGCGGATACTCCATATCAATTTAGAGCCTTTGCCTCAACGGCAGATAAAATCTTTTACGGTAAACAGAAAACTTTCATACTACGTACACAACCGATAGTGGAAACAGATACCGTTGTGGATATAACGCAAACAACAGCAACCATAAAAGGAATTATTGATCCCGGTTTGGCGCCAATCACACAGCAAGGTTTTGAATTTAAAATCGGAAGTGATGAAGGATGGACCGTCTTCGACATTCCGGGAAACACACCCGAAAAAGCACTTGAAAACTTAACGGCTTATACCGTTTATCAATACAAAACGTTTGCGACAACCTCGTTTGGAACAGTCTACGGAGAAACAAAATCATTCCGTACAAAACCTATTCCACCGACCATAACAACCGATTCGGCAACCGTTATTACACAAACATCGGCTACATTATGGAGCACGGTAACACTCGGTTCGGAAAGTATTACCGAGCAAGGGTTTTATTACAAAGAAAGTACTGCACAAGAATGGACTAAATCAACCATTTCGGAATTGAGCAATTTAACTGCTTATACATTTTATGATTATCAAGCATTTGTAACGACGGCAAGCGACACGGCTTACGGAAGTATTGAAACTTTCCGCACGAGACCGATTCCGCCGACCATAACAACCGATTCGGCAACCGTTATTACGCAAACATCGGCTACATTGTGGAGCACGGTAACGCTTGGCTCGGAAAGTATTACCGAGCAAGGATTCTACTACAAAGAAAGTACTGCACAAGAATGGACCAAATCAACCGTTTCGGAATTGAGCAATTTAACCGCTTATACATTTTATGATTATCAGGCATTTGTAACAACGGTAAGCGATACGGCTTACGGAAGTATAGAAACTTTCCGCACGAGACCTGTTCCGCCGACCATAACAACCGATTCGGCAACCGTTATTACACAAACATCGGCAACATTGTGGAGCACGGTAACACTCGGTTCGGAAGCCATTGCCGAGCAAGGATTCTATTACAAAGAAAGTACTGCACAAGAATGGACCAAAACGACTATTTCGGAGTTGAGCAATTTAACTGCTTATACGATTTATGATTATCAAGCATTTGTAACGACGGCAAGCGATACGGCTTACGGAAGTATTGAAACTTTCCGCACGAGACCGATTCCACCGACCATAACCACCGATTCGGCAACCGTTATTACGCAAACATCGGCTACACTGTGGAGCACGGTAACGCTTGGCTCGGAAAGTATTACCGAGCAAGGGTTCTATTACAAAAAAAATACTGCCGAAGAATGGATTAAAACAATCAATTCGGAATTGACCGGCTTAATTCCACTTACCCGATATGAATACAAAGCCTTTGCAACAACGGTTAGCAATACGGTTTATGGTTCAGTACAAACTTTTATGACGTCAGGGATGCCTTGTGTCGGATTTTCCAATAAATATTCCGCCGGACCGGCAGGAACCGAAGCTGCAACACCCGATAATTTCTTTACATTGGGATATAGCTATAGCATCAAAACGATAGACGAAGAAAGTATTTCTATTACATTTGAATTTGAAGATGCAAGAATAACCGGCAATCTAACCGTTTTCATTGGAGGCGTAGAAAAATCTCCCGTTCTTGAAAAAACAAACGGGAAGTACACCGGCGCATTTAGCGGATATACTTGGGGACAGGAAGTAACTATTTCATTAAGAATAGCTCGAGAAAACGGGTTCAGCTTTACTAAGCCGGTTTTTTATATTGTAGGCAACGACTGTCTGCAACCGGTTGATTTTGTTATAGAACAAACAGAAACCAGAACAAAAGCCGAGTATTGGGCAGGCAATTATGGCAATATTATTTTTAAATCCGTCGACTTTGCCATAGGAGAATTAGTGATTCCTTCGGGCGAAACTCTCGAAGTGAACGGCGTGGTAAAACTGCAACGAACTTACACACAAGAAAGATGGTCTACCATAGGATTCGCATTTGAAGTTGAAGATATATACTGCGAAAGCTTTGAAAACGGCAGAACATTAAATGTTTTTTATGATGAAAACAACGGAGACTTCCGGTTGAAGAAATACAATGGAATCTATAACGGATTTTATTACAGCTTTGAACCGCAAGGCGGAGGTGTGTACGAAAATTACTTAATAAAAGATGTAGGTTACATCATACAATTTCCAACCACCTTGGTTAATAAGGAAATCACGTTTGCATCTGCGCCGGGTATTACATTGAAAAATATAGACGAAAGAAATATCGCCGATGGTTATTCCATGATTTGTAATTACACATTACAAAATTCTCCTTTAACCGGCGCCGATTATTACTATATTTTTGAACACGACCTCAAAAACGACTTCGAACTTGTTGCTGAAGGAAACGTTTCGAATATTCGAGTAAAACTATTTGAAGCGTTTATTGTTGCCAAAAACTTGACAGAGCCGCCAAGAACAATATCTATTTATCCGCCGAGCGACACAGAATCCATCTTCGATGATAAGGGCAATATTGTTGAAATTCGATATTATACTATACACGGAATGGAAATTAAACAACCAATGCCGGGTTACATTTATATCGAAAAACGAGTGTACGATACCGGCACTGTGGAGATAAACAAAAGAATAGAGTCAAAATAAACAACTTTTCAGGAAACAATGCAGAAAAGACGGAATAATTCCGTCTTTTCTGTTTTATTACCAAGTATTTTGAACGGTACATTTTAACAAATATTAAATAATCTTTAATTACCAATAGTTTAACCGGTTTCAATTTGTCAATTAAAATATTATTCCGATATTTGCCGTCGGAAATAATTATTACAACTGACTAAGTGACTCTTCCTTTACATAGAAAAGACGTAGTGTTTGCGTCTTTTAACCAAAGTTATTTGGTTAGTTTGTTGTTCTCAATAGAGAATAGTGTTGTACTATTTTTAGCAGGTGATAATCAATCATTTGTAGGAAAAGTTACGTTTATTTTCTGTCGGATTTTTTGTAAAACAGTTGCTTTGATTGGGTATAAAAGCCCAATCAAAGTTTTTTATATCCGTTCGATTAGGTGTTTTGTACCTAACCGAACGGTTTTTTGTTGATAAATACAGCTAAGCCGGGCTTATGCGAGACTATCTACATTTTTTTAGTAATTATATAACAACGATAACTCAAACACATATCAATATATCATGAAAAAAATTAAACTTTTCCTAATCTGTTTGCTTGTTTCATCAATGCTGGTGGCACAAAACGAACGTGAACAATTTACAGGTTCATGGATATTAGAAAGTATAGAGCTTCGCCAATCTTCGTTAAAGAATCCTCAACAAGAAAAAAAAATCGCCTACACTCTCGAAAATATTGGCGAAATATCTTCTTTTGATGTGATTATCGAAATGCTATTTGCAGAAAAAGAAGAAACAGAGATAGAAGAAAACACAGAAACAGCAAATGAACCGGCAACAGAAAAAATAGAAGACATCATCATCACTACCACCGGGCACTTTCAAAACCCGATAGTACGTTTTTTTGGTTCACACATTGAATTTTCCGACCGAAATGGACAAAATGAATCATCCATGAGTCGATTTGAATATACCTTTATCAATCCCGAAAAACTTTTATTGATAAGCAATGAAGTCTTTTATACAAAAGACGAAAAATCCATGAAAGACCGATTATATTTAACATTATCTCGTATAACAAATTAAAATTATAAGCAATATGCAAAAATTTACAGTAAGATTAATCTTAAGTTGTTTGCTATGTCTCGCCGGTACGGTAAGTAACTTTGCCCAAACAAGTGGTCCATGTACACCACAAATTACAGTAACAGTAATCCAGAATTCGACTTGCGAAAATAATGGTGTTCTCAGAATTCAAGTTGCCGAAAATTCTAATTTTGATATGGAGCAGTTGGAGTACGGTGTAAACTCTCCCGACGGAGATACCCGAAGCCCTGCTCCGGGCGATGGTTTCATTCGCAACTTAAGTCCCGGAAATTACACGGCATACGTGCGCTTGTTTTGTTTTACTGAAGGTGAATGGATAAGCGTACAAGCCAACTATTCGGTATTGATTACTTCTACCTTTATCGAAGCCAATATGGCAATAGCCACGCCTAACATACGTTTGTCGTTAAATTGCGTTCCTTCGGGTATGGTTCCGATTGAATATATATACGGAACTCCTCCTTACACTGCTACTATGACAGCGTGGCCCGCTGGTTACAACGGAGAAAAATCTTTTAGTCGTCTTTCGGCAGGTTCCATTCAAGTTTCTCCTCTTCCGGCAGGAACTTATACATTTGTGTTGGGAGAAGGCTGTGGAAAAACAGTTACCGTTTCGGCAACCGTGCCAACAGTAACTTCCGATGTTCCTACTACGGCAATGACTATGAATACTTATCATCCGGTTAGAGCTGCCGAAGCTTGTAAAGGAATTGATGTTGGTTTAAACTATTTAGCCACTACACACGAATTGTATCCTTATATAAGTAATACAGCATTATTAAACGAGTACTACGAAATGGTGCTGACCGAAACAGCTACCGGAAAACAATCGGTAGCGCCAAGTATAACTGCGGGATCTCTGGTTTATTCGGGTTCAGGAGTAAGAGGAACAGTGCAACTTATAGATTATAACTACGAAGATATGTATCCTGAACCTACTACTGCCGCTCTCGGACTTGGAGTATATCCCGCCGGTAGAGCTTCTACGCCGGGTTCAGTAACGGTTGCCTTAAGAGTAAAAGGTTGTGTGACGACTGCTCCGCCTACCAATGTTACTTTAAACAGACCTACCATAACACTTGGAGCTTCTTCAGTAACTTCTTGTACGCATGGTACCATTGTTTCAACCGGACCATATTACTATAATTCTCCTTACCGACACTCTCTTATGTGTTCTCCGATAACAGCAAGGTTGTTTAATGCGACGAACGATACGATAGCAGTCAACACCATTCAAGTACCGACAAGTGCTACTTCTACGCTTTCTTCTTCATTTACAAATATCCCATTCGGAGGAACCTACTGGGTAGAATGGGAAGGCGGAGACGGTGCAAAATGGAGAACAGCTAATCTCAGCTATAATAGAACCAATACGTTTTCTCAGTCTCAATATTCACTTCCTTATTGTCCGGAGGATGGAAAACGTTCTTATTTTTATATCAGTGTAGGCAATACTGCTACCAATGCTTTCTTTCCGGGGGCTACCATCGAAGTAATTCAAGCGCCTGAAGGGCAACATATACCTCCGATAATAACAATTAATACACTCACTACCAGTTCCCAGTATCCATACGGAAGTGGCTACTCCAATTTGGCTGCCGGTACGTATATAGTACGGGTTACCAATGGATGCGGTGCTTCTCCTGTTGATATAACCGTAACCATTCCGGCCGGAAATGCACAATATATGCCTTGGAGTTCTCTTAGCGATTATAATTATAGCACCGCTCGGAGACATCCGTCTTGTAAAAATTATCTAAATAAAACGTATGCGTTTATATGGATGAGACAGAGTAGCAGTTCCAGTAATCCGTCTCAAACCGGTGCAACCATATCCGGAAACACTCGTATTGTTTTTGTTGATGGTCCCAACGGAGCCAACGATCCGATGGTAATTCATAAAGATGTTACCATTCCAAGCGGATATACACCGTTTTTTAATCCGTTTCATCGCGACTACGCCGCCAATAACGTTGCCAGCTGGTGGACTGATGTCGCCGGTTATTTAGAAACGGAAACGCCACTTAACCCTACCGGTATTACACCCGGAAACTATACTTTTAGCATTACCGACGGCGCTTGCGGCAATACTGTAACTGTAACCCTTAACGTGCCGACACCTTTCTATGTAGATCCTCCTTTATCTTATACCACCGAATTTATTCCTTGCGCTGAGGGTGGTAACATCAGGTTGTATCCCAACGGAAGAGTAAACAGAGTGGGCGCTACCGTTAATACCCGCTACATAATAATGAGCGCCCACGACGAATGGGGACAAGTGCTACCCACCAGCCAATACGATACACGAACAATACTGCCGGAAGATGCTTTTACGCTTTGGCGCAACGGGCGTTATGTAATTCGAATGTTCGAGAGTAATAATAATCTTAGTACCGCAGTATGTTCATTTAGTGACACCGTTACTTTTAATTACCGTCAACCCATGGCTTCGGTAGATCCAATGCACTCTTCGGCATACGTTTGCGTGGGGCATACGATAGGACGCCTTCGTCTGCAAGGTACGGGCGGATATGGTAACGGACCTTATTGGTATGAAATACCCGATACCGACCCGCTACTGGAGAATAGTACCGGAGATTTTATATACGGCAGACGTGCTGAAGACGTGTTGGTACGCATAACCGACATCAGTCCCGAAGCGGAAGCATTGGGTTGCAGGCTTACAATTGACCAAACAGTGCACATGCTCGACTTGCAGACAGCCCGTATTGCTTATGACCCTCATGGCTTAGAAAAATGTGCGGGTGATAATATAAATCTGTATTGTGTAACACTGGGACAAACCTATTACAAGTGGACAGGGCCAAATAACTTCGTTTCCAACGACCAATTTACAATTATACCCAATTCGACTGTAAATATGACGGGTTGGTATGTAGTAGAAGTATGGCCCGAATTCTGCGGCGAAATTGTTAAAGATTCTATGTTTATCCATGTGCGTCCATTGCCCCAGACACCTGTATTGACAAACAATGACCTAAAACCTTGCTACAATTCCGGTTCAGTAGTCTTATCAACCGCAACAGGAATTACTGTTCCAAGCGGTTTCAGCCCTCGATGGTATAACGAAGACGGTACGCTTATTGCTGCGGGATCAATCACAACTACTCCTTATTTTACCAGGAATTATTATGTAACCTTGGTTAATGACACAACTAGTTGCGAAAGCGCTCGCACACCGTTCCGCGTAGAAATCATAGCGCCACCGGCACCGCTTGTTGTGAATTTTCCGGCTCCGGTATGTTATGGAGAAATTGGTGTTATTACCATTCCCAATACCAACCCGAATTTCACGTACAGAATGTATACTACCAATGCAACTGCAAATATTGCTGCCGAGCAGCAAGGAAACGGCGGAACATTAACGTTTAGAACAGGTACAACCAATACCATTCCTATGCCTGTAGAAGGTGCTCCTATTACCGCAAATACCAATCGTTACTTTACGCATACAGATAACACTACAGGCTGTACTAACACCTCACGGACACTGGCGACTATCAATCTCGCCACTTCCGGAACAACAGCAGATATTCAAGTACCCGAAATTATCATTTGTAGCGGTGATTCTGCTAACATAACCGTAAGCTCAACTGTAGCAAATCCCGTATTCAGATGGTATACGACCAATACCACTGCGGCAGTATTGCTGCATACAGGAGAAACATATAGTCCTGTATTGCATAATTATTCAAATGCAAACACCACGCATACTGTTTTTGTAACAGTAGAGGGTAACGATATTTGTGAAAACCTGCCGACGGCAAAAGCTTCAGTTACTGTAACCGTAAGACCAATGCCGTTGATTTATGTATCTTCAAATACAGGAGGTGGTGCTGTTTCGGGCGACGGAATACAACATATTGTAGGTACCGGTACAACTACCGTTCACTATATGCCGGTGGCCACATATTACAGAAACTCGTATGTTCAACAAATATATACACCGGAAGATTTTGAGGGTCTTGCTCCAAGCAGTTTGATTACAAATATTGCATATCAATATATTCATACTGTAGCTCAAACAAAAGATCCGGTTACTATTTATATGGGAAATACTACCAAGTCTGCATTTGCCAGCGCTACAGATTGGGTACCGGTATCTGAAATGCAACAAGTATTTAACGGAAGCATAACTTTCCCGGTTTCAAATAATACCACACCGACTTGGGTAGATATACCTTTAGACAATATATTCAGGTATAGTGGTGGAAATATCGTGGTCGCCGTGTTGAATAATACAAATAATTATACAACAAGCAGTAATGTTACATTTAGAACCCATACTGCAGTAGGTAATAAATCATTACGTCATCAGACAGATGGCGCTGTTTTAAATGTAAATGCGCCTCCAAGCGGCACTGCAGGTACACCTCGTAATAACACTCGTTTTACGGCACAATTTTCAAGAGTTACTTTATGTGTTGGTAAAACCGACACCTTGGCTTCGACTGTACCCGATGGAACTTGGTCGTCAAGCAATCCGGCAATAGCTGTTGTCAATAGCAATTCCGGCATTATTACAGGAGTAAGCGAAGGAAAAGTGGTTATTTCCTTCACACCATATTCAAATGTTTACTGTGTAACTGTTTCCGATACAATAACAGTAACACCATTGCCCGATGTTTCTATTACAGGCAACAGTTCCATTTGTTCCAACAGCACTACCCAATTATCTCCCACAACCGGTGGTACCTGGGTGAGCAATAACCCGAGCGTAGCCACCGTAACCGATGCCGGTGTAGTTACTGCTGTATCGGCAGGTACAGCAACCTTTACCTTTACCAACGAAGGCGGTTGCTATGCTACTACTTCGGCAGTAACGGTTACCACTCTGCCCACAGCTCAATTTTCGTACAGCGAATCGTATTATTGTACAGCAATTTCGACACCACAAAACCCGACATTGACAGGTACAAATGCTTATACAGGAGGAACCTACTCCGCTACTCCAATCGGTTTGAACATTAATCCGAGCACAGGCGCCATTAACCCAAGTACAAGTGATATAAATACCTATACTGTAACATACACTATACCTGCTTTGGGAGGTTGTGCGGCAATACCCGTTACGACTACTGTCGAAATCAGGAACTGTACAAACTTAACGCTGACCAAAACAGCAAGTACACCGACTGTATGTTCCGGCAGTGATATTACCTTTACGATTATGTTGGTAAATAATGCACAGACAGCAGCTAACGGTATTACGTTAGTAGACGAATGGCCAAGTAACTTCACTTACAAATCGCATACAGCTTCTGTTGGAAGCAGCTATGACAATGCTACGAAAACGTGGACAATGACTTCTTTGGCTGCTGGAGCTACCGGAACATTGACCATTGTTGGCACTGCTAATACACCAGGAGAAAACATTGTGAACAAGGTATTTGTATCAGCCGTTAACGGCTTAACTTATACAAGCAGTACTTCGACCATTACCGATCAAGTATCCGTAACAATACATTCGTTGGCAACATCTTCGACAATAGAGGTTACCATCAATGGAGGGAATGCTGTATGTACAGAACAACAGGCTTCGCTGGCTGCTTCGGTCACCGGCATAACAGGTCCGATATTCAAATGGTACGAAACGGCGACAAGCACTCCGGAATTATTTACCGGTAATCCTTTTGTTTCCTCAACATTACAGACAGACACCGTTTTCTATGTTTCTGTATCAGGCAATGGCTATTGCGAAAGTTCTACCCGTCTGCAAGTAAACATACCTGTTAACTGTACACATATTCGCGGTACCATGTTCCCGTTTGTGCATATGAACTCGGGCGATGACCCCGAAGGAGACAGAGCATTCAACGCATTGTTCCCTGTAACGGCATCCTTGTACGAAATACCGCCCGCGGGATTAGAAGATCCAATAGAGGCAATAGATAACAGTACGCCAATTCAATCGGTAAGGGCTGTTTATTACGACGGAAGCATACACATACCGGGTACACCAAAATATCCGGGAATGTTAGGACGCAGAAATCAACCGGGTGTACCTATCAATTGGGGAAGAATACAGCAAGAACAAGATCCGGCAACCAACCATACACCTGTTACGGGAGTTAGGGATGTTCCTATAGGAGATCCCGTGGGAATGTTTACCTTCGAGAATGTTACCATCGGCAGAGAATATGTATTGTATCTTCACAGACCCGGTTATTTGACTCGGTATGCCAAAATAACCGTTGAACCGAACGGTGTACTTGGACATAGATTTTTGATTCCGGGAGATCTTAACGGAGACTCCAGGATAAGTTCACAGGACGTGTCGTTATTGAGCGGTAATTTCTCTGCTTACGGTCGTCCGGCATACAATCCTGCCTTTGACTTGGATGCAAATGCAAGAGTAGAATCGCATGATAATTCATTGCTTAACTACTACTTGAACTGTACATTGAATATTTATACTGATACTTTCGATTTTGTCAGATGGTATTATTCATTACCTTCCGAATAAAAAAACTAAACTATTATGTAAGAGGGCGTGCCAAAGGGTACGCTTTCTTTTTTTATTTTAATAACACAAACAAAAATAATCTGTACTTTTGCGACAACAAAAATCAACTTTATTCGTTTATTTAAATGATATGATTCCGATAGAAATTGATGACAAATCCGGATTTTGTTTTGGCGTGGTAAACGCTATCAACAGAGCAGAAGAAGAGCTTTCTAACCACAAACCACTGTATTGTTTAGGCGACATTGTACATAATAGCCACGAACTCGAACGGTTGGAAAAGAAAGGACTTGTTACGATCAATCACGAAGAATTGAAAAAACTGCGCGACATCAGCGTATTGTTGCGGGCACACGGCGAACCGCCTTCTACTTACGAAATTGCCGACCAAAACAACATCACGATTATAGATGCTTCTTGTCCGGTGGTGCTTCGGCTTCAAAAAAAGATAAAAACTGCTTACGACAATAAACAAAAAAACAAGCAGATTGTTATTTATGGTAAAAACGGACACGCGGAAGTAATCGGATTAGTTGGACAAACAAATAATGATGCCATTGTTATCGAGAATAAAAAAGACATCAATAAAATTGATTTTACAAAAGACATTACGCTATTTTCTCAAACAACAAAATCGCTAGACGAGTTCAACGAAATCGTACAATTGATAAAAGAAAAAATCGGCGACAATGTTACGTTTGAATACAACGATACGATATGTCGACAGGTGGCAAACAGGATGCCAAATCTTCGTAAATTCGCAGCAAAACACGATTTAGTTTTTTTCGTAAGCGGCAAAAAAAGTTCAAACGGAAAAGTGCTGTACGAAGAATGTAAGAAAGAAAACGAAAATACGCATTTGATTTCGGACAAAAGCGAAATAGATACAAATCTGATTCATCAAGATTTGAAATCAATCGGGATATGTGGCGCTACTTCCACACCAAAATGGCTGATGCAAGAAATTGAAGCGGAACTAAAAGCAATAATTAATTCAAACCCCTAAATCCCCTAAAGGGGACTTTTCAAAATACCGTCAAAAAAGTCCTCTTTAGGGGATTTAGGGGTTAAAACTTAACATTAATATGATAAAATGTATTGGAATATTAACTTCCGGAGGCGATGCTCCCGGAATGAACGCTGCCATAAGGGCGGTAACCAGAACCGCCATTTTCAATGGTCTGAAAGTAAAAGCCATAAAAAGAGGATACAAAGGATTAATAGAGAATGACATAGAAGAGTTCAAAACTCAAAATGTCAGTAATATTATACAACAAGGTGGAACGATTATAAAAACTGCCCGTTCCGAAGAATTCAACACATACGAAGGTATGAAAAAAGCATACAAAAACGCGAAAGAACAAGGAATTGACGCATTGGTTGTGTTGGGCGGAGATGGCACTTTTGCCGGTGCGAAAGATATATTGAATAATTTTGGCATTCCTGTTGTTGGTATTCCCTGTACGATTGATAATGACATTTCAAATACCGATTATACAATCGGGTACGACACTGCGTTGAACACCATCATTGAAGCTGTCGATAAAATCCGCGACACAGCAAATTCCCACGACCGCCTATTTTTCATTGAAGTAATGGGACGCAATTCAGGTTTTTTGGCGTTAAACGGAGCCATCGCTTCGGGCGCAGAATCAGTTATTATTCCCGATATTTGCCCGAAAGAAATTGATGAACTGGAAAAATTAATTACTAACGGCTTCCGAAAAACAAAAAACAGTAGTATTGTGTTAGTTGCCGAGAGCAAAACAATGGGTGCGCTGCAAGTAGCCGAAGAAGTGAGGAAAACACATCCCGAATACGATACGCGCGTTATCATACTTGGGCATATTCAACGCGGTGGTTCGCCTACAGCTTTCGACCGGATTTTAGCCAGCAAAATGGGCGTTGAAGCTGTAAAAGCCTTGCTCGAAAACGATGCTAATGTAATGATTGGAATTGATAACGACGTCATAACTCGCATACCTATCGACAAAGCAAAAAAGAATAATGAACCGGCAGACAAAAATAAGTTGTTGGAAATTGTGAAAACATTGTCTATTTAAGAAGAACGCAAATGACGCAAAAAGCGCAAATTTTCGCAAATCAATTTATTATAATTTTTGCGAAAATTTGCGCTTTTTGCGTCATTTGCGTTCTTTATCTATTGTCTAATTGTCCGAAAATCTCTTTTAATAAATCGGTTGTACGTGCAGCAGGATTGGTACGGATTTTTAATTCTTCACCTGCTACCTTTGTAAATAATCCATCTAATGCTTTGCCGGTAACATAATCAGACAAGCTTTCCGGCAGCGGTGCAACGCTGATTCCTTGACTGTTTAATAAAGTGGAAGCTATCGTACTATTATTAATTATATTAGACATCGAATTGTTTATGTTTGATAATCTTGCCCATGCAGTATTGGGCGTAAAATTTCCTATGGAAACCGTATTCAAAGAGTTGGTAATAGTTGGCTCAAATGCGTCTTGCAACTGTGTGTATGTGTTGTCATGTAAATATTGTGTAGCCGCATTATCTGCTCCAAATAAAATATTTTTTCCGTCACTGATTGTCATGCCAGTAATGGCATTTTTAAAAACGCCGGCAGCGGCAGGAACGGCATCTGTGGCAGCGCCATTTATCAACTCTACCAACGTACTTTCAAGATTTGGCTCAATATTTAAAGCATCTAATAAAAATTTTGTTAGAACATTGCCTTCAAGTGCATTTATTACTTTAAAGGCATTTTGAGCTTCTTGTGGTAAAGCAATTTTTATAAGGTCGTCGTTCAAATATCCGACCGATCTTATAGTCGAAACAGAATTTTCGGATCCAAAAATCAATGCTTCTTTCAAAGCAGCAACAGTTCTATTGTTCGAAAACAAATCAAAACCATCGTCGCACGAAACAAAACTCAAACTAAACAATATCGTAAATAAAATCGCTTTTTTCATAATTCAATATTTATTAAAAATTTCTATTGCAAAAATAAGAGTAAAAATTGAAACAACAAAATTTCATTAGTTACAGATTTTCGGAACGTATAAATTATCCCACAAAGAACACAAAGTTTTCTTCGTGAACTTTGTGCCTTTGCGGGATAAAAGAATATTATTTTTTCTCCAAATTTTCCGCCACTAATTGCGCCATATCCATCACTTGCGCGCCTGCATTGGCAAATGTCTTTTTGCAAAGCGGACAAGCGGTAATCAATGTATGATTATTCGGATTTATTTTTTGCAACGCATCACCAGCTATTTCATTTTTCTGTTTGCCCGAAAGCTGTGTGTTGCCCAAACTTCCGCCGCAACAATACGCATTTTTCTTGCTGAATTTAGTATCTTCCAATAGGTTGATTTCTTGTATCAATCGACGAGGCGCTTCATATATTCCCAAGCCTCTTCCTAACTCGCAAGGGTCATGATAGACAACCACTTTTTCCGAATTTTTGGCAACCGTAATTTTTCCTTCTTCTATCAGTTGCAATAAATATTCCGTATGATGCAGCACCTTCACATCGCTCAACTCGTACTCTTCTTTGAAAATCCGATAACAAATAGCACACGAAGTAACCAATAGCCGGGCGCCCGAATTTGCAATAATTTCCTTGTTGGCATTAATTAATTGCTGTGCAACTTTTATCTGTCCGCTTAGCATCAACGGTCTTCCGCAACAAATAGAACCGGATTTGTCCATAAATTCATATTTCACACCCGAATTATCTAAAATCCGAACCATCGAATTTATAATCGAAGGCGTTAAATGGCTCATACAACCGGCGAAATACAGCACATCAGCTTTTATAGTTGCATCATTTTTAGGCAAATAAGTAAGTTCCGGCTTTCCTTCGTTGCGCAATTCTTTTCGGGCAACCAAGCGTAAATTTTCGGCATCAATCTGCACCGGACACGCCTTGTTGCATCGTCCGCAAACCAAACAATTATCCAACTGATTAATATCGGGGCAATGATGGCGCAAATTTCGGATAAAATAAGAAGGCTGTACATCGGCAATTCCGGCAGACGCCAACTGACAAGAATTGATGCAAATACCGCAACGCGAACAAGAGAAAATTTCGGCTTGCGAAAATCCGCTTTTTATGCTTGGCTGCGGTTTGATACCCGCGTGGCGCATAAAAATAAGGATTGGTTCCGAAAAAATGTGCATATAGCGCGAAAATGGAATGCCGGCAAAAAACATACCCAACGTGATGGAATAAATCCACCAGAAAGGCGCAACGGCAGCCAATAACGTTTCGTGCGAAATATGAGAAGCTAACAAGTTTCCGATAGTTCCGGTTAAAAACGAGCCCGTGCCATACGCACCGGAAGTAATACTTTCGGCAATCAAGCGAGCGGGAAAAATAAACCATAGCGCATACATCGTAATTCTGTCGCCCCAGCGCAATTTGGTGGTGCGTTTCATTCCAAACACTTGAGAACGAAAACGTTTGCTGTACGCCAAAATACAACCCGTAAGAACAATAAGCAACAGCAAATCCATTGTAAAATCGAGAAATGGTTTTTCCACTCCAAAATTTACAACCGTTCTTGGCAACAATGTTACGTGTCCTTCGGTTTCAAAATATTTTAAGAAAATAGCGTAATGAGGCAATTCCATAAGGTGCGGTTGTCCGGCTTTTGTGAAACCATCGCGCACCACTCGCGCTTCTATTCCTCCAAAAATAATCAGCAAAAACCAGCCAAAAGCCAAGCTCGTGTGCATAAAACCGAGCAAAAAATTGGTTTTGAAAATGCGCACATGAAGCAAACTTTCAAGTACGGTTTCTTTAACAAATCCCCAAAAATTACGAGGTTTAAATCCATTAAACAATCGCAGTCTGTCTTTTCCCGTTCCCAATTCTTTTATCCAACGGATAAACTTGATGAGCATAACCGAGAAAAAGAAAATCAATCCGATATAAAACGGAATGGCAAAAAGGGGAATTATTTTTAAAAATGCTTGATACATAATTTATTTTTGATATTGAGATATTTGCTTCGCGATATTTATTGATATTAGGATATTTATAGATATTTTTTGATATTGAGATTATTCATTGATATTAATTTGCTTCCCTAAATATCGCGACCGCAGGGAGCAAATATCAATAAATATCGCGAAGCTAATATCAATGAGTATCTTTTAAATTAAAAAATCTCCTCACTTGCAACACTACATTGCGCGTATTCACATTTCGAGGGCAAACCAACGTGCATTTTCCGCACAGCATACATTTTTCAATTTCGTCGGCTACCGCTTGTATTTCTCCTCGAATTGCCAACAAATTCAGTTTCCGCAAACTGAACGGCGTAAAATTACTTGCCGTACAAGTTCCGGCACAAGAACCACACGATATGCAAATATCGAAAGACGGTTCTTGTTTCGAAAGAAACAGTGCCAATGAATGGTCAACCGTGTCGTAATTCAGCGATTTATCTTTATTTATAGTGTATCCGAAATCAATCATAAATTTTTAATTAATTAACCCCTAAATCTCCTAAAGGGGACTTTTTCGGTATTTGGATATTTTCTCGTTTGCTCATTTCTTATAAAGTCCCCTTTAGGGGATTTAGGAGTTAAAACTTCTGTGTATCGCCAATGCTGCCGAGCAAGCGTTACTCAATGTTTCGTTTATGCTTTTCGGACCGGTGCAGGTGCCTGCTACAAAAATTCCCGGAATATTGGTTCTGTTGCCGGCAAGGTGGCAGTCGCCAACAGCAAGAAACCGGTCTTCGTCTTCTTGCAATCCTATTTCGGCAAATAGTTTATTGTTCGATTTTATTGATTCAAAACCAACCATCAGCACTAACAAATCGACCGTCATTTTCATAGGACGACCGACCAATGTGTCATCTACCTTGATAACAATACCGTGTTCTTGATTTTCTGCTGCTTCAGACAAACGACCTCTCACAAAACGGACACGATGTTTTTGCTGCGCTTCCAGATAAAGCTGTTCAAAACCACGAGCAAACATACGCAAGTCCATATAAAAATTGAAGACTTCCACGTCAGGATACATTTCTTTTATTTCGATAGCCTGCTTCACACCGGTAACGCAGCAAACTCTTGAGCAATAAATGTTTCCGCATTTTTCGTCTCGCGAACCTACGCAATGCACAATGCCGACTCTTTTGGGAATTTTTCCTTCTGCAGTTTTTACTTCTCCATGGGCAAATAAGTGTTCAAGTTCGGCAGAAGTGATAACATTGTGATAAATGCCATATCCGTATTCTTCTTTGCAGTGTGCATTAAACAAGCTGTATCCGGTCGTAATCAGCACCGCATCGCCGGTTAATGTTGAACCGCTCGAAAGATTTACTTCAAATGTGTTTCCGTTTTTTTGCAAAGAAATAATATGAGTACCGACATGCACCGTGATGTTTGGATGTTTAATGCCCTCTTCCAAGTTAGTAATTATTTCTTGAGAAGGACGTTTATTGGGAAAAAGTTTGTCCCAATTTCTGACGTGCCCACCCAATTTTGGTTCTTTTTCAACCAATGTAACATTATAACCCAACATTGCCAACTGCCGAGAGGCTTCCATTCCGGCAATTCCGCCGCCTATGATTAAAATACAGCCTCCTAAATCCTCCACAGGAGGACTTACAAAAGCATTGTTATTATTTTGATTTGCGTTCATGTTAATATTCCATTTAGAATGACGATATTTTGTAAGTCCTCCTGTGGAGGATTTAGGAGGCTGTTATTTTCAATACATTCGGACACCTTGGTTTTCCCAAATCCTTATTGTTTACTCCCAAGTATTTTTTCGTTGAGTTGTATTCTATGCCGATTTTATCAAGCAACGGCTCCACGGAAACTTGGTGCATTTGAAGTCCCAAATCCCACGGGTCGAATCCCATTATCAATCCAGCCAATTCTTCGTATGTAAACACAGGAATACCAAAGCCGTTTTCTCCATATGTTTTGCCTTCCAATTCGGCAATAGCATATTGCCACCTGTCCAAAAAATAAGGACAACCCGGACAATTTGTCAAGATGAAGTCGGGTTTATACGGTTCCATCGAATCAAATTTCCGCTTGGTACAAGCGATAGAATAACCGCGATTAGCTTGCACTAAATACTGTCTAAAACCAAATCCGCAACAAGACCTGCGCTCGGGATAATCGAGTACTTCGCCGCCCCAACTTTCAATCATTCCGGTAAGCACATAAGGATGTTCAGCGCCGCCGATGCCTTTGTTGGGAAACATTTTAGCGTAATGGCAACCAATGTGTTCTATGCCGCGAAGCGGCTTTCCGGTTGTTTTGTCCACCAACTTATATTTGCCCATTCGGGCTATTTCTTCCCTAAATTTATAAATTACATCACTTGTGTGCGACAAATTTTCGGGAAGATCAAATTCTCTTTTGGTAGCTTTATATAGGTTTTCGCGCGCTTTTTCCAACTGTTGCGGAAAGTGTTTCCACGTTTCCAAAATTTCGGTGTAAAGTCCAAAAGAAGTAATGCAAGACGATGTGAAGTTTTTATATCCGTGCTCGGTCATCAGCGAAAACTGCCGTGCCACCATCGTTTGCGTTGTTTCAAAAGGAACAACGTCAGTGTGGTACCCAATGCCCGAACAAGTAGAATGATATTTTGTTTCAAAAATATCTTTTTGCAGCGAATCTTTTACGATTTTCCAAAACGTAGTTTCGGATGCAGGAAAAAAGTTTTGCCTGATACAACTGCGCACATAAAAGAAACGATTGTCTGCAATTTCTTTTTGATATTCTGCCCAAATTCTCTGTTTACCTTCTAATTTCATAGTTAAACTAAATTTTACCAAAGAAGCCTAATCATAAACCTGTAATTAAGTGGTTCCCTGAGATTTACATCAAAGTCGTTGTATTTGAGTATAAAACGAACATTTCCAGGCGAAAACTCGCAAGTAACCTGCTCTGTCCACATCCATGAACCACCGCTATTCATATAAAAATCATCGAAAGGCAGCGGGTAAACATAGTCGTCGCCATCGTAGGTTACGTAGCAATTCATTATGCCATTATCAAAAACCCAAGGGGTAAGTTGTGGCACTGCCAAATCGAAATAAAAATAAGTAAATCTGGAGTTGTCGGGATCTTGTATATCATCCCACAGCACCCATTGTCTTGATTGAACCGTATAGTATCTTGTAAATGAAAGAGGCGCTGTTTCTTTAATCACTTCTTCGATAAAATAATTTTCTTTTGTACAAGAAGATAACATCATGATTAAAGCTATCAATGGCAATAAAATCTTTTTCATATTCTTTTTCATTTTTAAGTAAAACAATAGTATTTATATATCATATGACTAAAAAATATCCTGTTGGTTTAGAGTCTGTTTTTACTTTAATGATTTCCGCTGTTTTCGGTATAAACTTTTTTCATGTAATCGCAACCGCCGGTTTCGTCAAATTGAACACCCATTTCAGTTGCTTTTTGTTCGGAATATTTTTCAATTGTATTGAAATGTTCCAATGCGCCCGAAACTTCAAAAATATTGTGAATTTCATCCAATGTTTCTTGTGGAATTTTACGTAAAACACCCGCACCTTCTTTATTATAATTGGCTCCGGCGCGTTCATAAACACTTGCAATGTCTTGATGAATCCACTCCCAAACCGGACCGGCTTCAGGATGCATTTCGGGCGTAACAAATTCTACATGAACACAGTAACCGCGTTCGAGAATAGAGTGTCCGATAACTCTTTTCAATGCTAATTGTTGTCTACCTTTTTCCGACTCGGTAAAATAACCCATTTGCTGCGACAATTTGCGCAATGCCATAATAAGCAATCCTACCGTATTGTTTCGCGGACAACGAGTGGCGCAAGACATACATTCGGCACAATACCATATTTTTTCGCTTTTCAAAAGGTCTTCCAACTGTTTTTCGTCTTCCGACTGAACGATTTCCATAATTTCCAATGGGTCGTAATTATAAAAAGAAGCAGCATTGCAAATTGCCGAGCAAGTACCACAGTTTATGCAAGCTTTGAGCGCTTCTTCGTAGCGAACATCTTTTGATAATAGGTCGTAAAGTTTACCCATACTTATACATTTAACAGCGACAAAGTTAAACGCATTATTCAATAAAAAAATACTTTTAAAAACTAAAAAAACATAGTAGAAAGATGTAATTTTTTATACGTATTTATACGTATTATTTCAAAGTAATAAGGAATAACGAATAAAACCATTTTTCTTTGTAAAAATAAAAAACAATGAAAAACTTTGCCGCTATAGATTTTGAAATAGCAAACGGATACAGTACAAGCATTTGCAGTGTAGGTGTGGTAATTGTGCGAAATGGCGAAGTAATAGAAAAAATCTACCGTCTTGTTCGCCCCGAGCCGGAATATTATTGGCGAGCCTTTACCAAAATTCACGGATTGAGTTTTGAAGACACTGCCAACGCAGAAATTTTTCCCATCGTTTGGGCAGAAATTGCACCACTAATTGACAACTTACCTTTGGTAGCACACAATAGTCGGTTCGATGAAAACTGTTTGAAAGCGGCGCACAAAATGTACCAAATAGATTATCCCGATTATAAGTTTCACTGCACCTATCGCGCTTCGCGCAAGGTTTTTGGAAAAAAATTGCCCAATCATAAATTACCAACCGTTGCTGCACATTGCGGTTTCGATTTACAAAACCATCATCACGCATTAGCCGATGCAGAAGCGTGTGCCGTAATTGCGATGAAGATTGTTTTTTGATATTTTTTGTCTTACTTTTGTATAAAATTTCTTCATATGGAAAAATTGTCAAGCATAAAAAACATTATTTTTGATTTTGGCGGCGTGTTGATTGATTTAGACAAAGAACGCTGTGTCCGAAACTTCAAAACATTAGGTATAAACGTTGAGTCTATAATTGGTACTACTCACAACAAAGGCATATTCGTAGAATTGGAAAAAGGGAACATCACGCCCGAACAATTTCGTAACGAATTGCGAAAAATGACATCACAATCTGTTACCGACGAGCAGATTGACAACGCTTGGATTTCTATATTACAAACTGTTCCGCAATACAAACTTGATTTGTTGTTACAACTCCGTAAAAAATATCGGATTTATTTGTTAAGCAACACCAATTCCATTCACTTTGAATACGCAAAAAAACATATTTTCGAAAAAAACGGACATACACTAAAAGATTATTTCGACAGTTGTTTTCTCTCCTACGAAATCGGAATGATAAAACCGGACGATGAAATTTTTGAATATGTCATAAACGAAGCACAGATTTTTGCTCGTGAAACTATTTTCATCGACGATTCGCCATTAAACATAGAGGGCGCTCAACGTTGGTGTTTTTCCGTATATCAGGCAAAAGAACGGGAAGATTTTTCGCATATATTTAAGTTAGGTGCAAGCGGGCGACAGTGCGGTGGACAACGAGCAGGAAACCAAAATGTTAGAAGCAAGCAACCTGACATAATATAAACTAAATTTTTATTTTTATGTACAGAAACAGATTAAATTTGAGGAAAGTGATTGCAATAGCAATCTGCCTCGCAGGTAGTGCAACAGCGTTTGCACAGGAAGAAGTAGGAGTTAAAATCGGCGACCTTACGTGGGCAACGCGCAATGTAGATGCCCCTAATACCTTTGCCGCCACACCCGCAGATGCGGGAATGTTCTACCAATGGAACCGTACGGCGGCTTTTAGCGTTACCGACCCAATGGAAAGCATTGGCGGCAAATGGGCTGATGTAGCGTCAACAGCCGAAGAATGGGAAGACGCTAACAATGTATGTCCCACCGGTTGGCGCGTGCCGACAAAAAAAGAATTTGAAGCACTGATTGCCTCAGGCGGCGAATGGGTAACTGTACCTGCAAATGGTTTCCGTTTCGGCAGCGGCGCCAATACTGTTTTCTTTCCTGCTGCGGGCGAGCGCTTTTATGATGGAACATTAGTCGAAGGCAGTACTGAGGGTTTGTGGGGTGGTTATTGGACTTCCGAATTAAAAAGTTCTGCTCAACCTTATCTATTAGCCTTCGAAGATAATGATGCTTGGATTAGTTATTTCAATGGTCGTGAGGGCTATAATGTCCGTTGTGTGAAAGATGGTGGTAGTGTTGGTTTAAATGATATTTCGACAGATACAGAAAATACCATAATAATAGGTTACTTCGATATTTTGGGCAGAAAACTGAATGAAGAACCTACGAAAGGATTTTATATTATCCAATATGACAACGAAAAAACAAAGAAAATGATGAAATAATTACAAATGCCAGCACCTAACGGGAGGTTTTGCGAGATGGCGGCAGTAACCCCGCAGACAATTTTGTACAAATTTGCACGTTACTACCCCGCAGGAAGTTCAGTGAAGCCGCCACCTCGCAAAGCCGCTGGGA
>Ga0082212_10000119_pt1 | contig 117871 bp, 114 predicted proteins | sample TergutNt197P3_FD_71548 | JGI IMG/M metagenome (GOLD analysis project Ga0082212, IMG submission 71548) | Neocapritermes taracua P3 segment gut microbial communities from Petit-Saut dam, French Guiana - Nt197 P3 | ecosystem: Host-associated > Arthropoda: Insects > Digestive system > Gut ...
CCGCCGAGATCAGACGATGCCTCAAACGCTACATCGCCCGCGAAATCCACAAACACCTCACACCCCTAGGACTCTGAAACACACCACCCCTGATTGACAAAACCCATAAAAGGGTCTGCGCGAAGTCGCAGAATCCAGACTCAACAGTCAAACAACTGGTGTTTGTGGACCCCTGCGAGTCGCAACACTGCGCACAGAAGCATGGTCAGTGTCGCCCATGGAACCCCGACTAGAGCGAATATTGCCTTCGTGTGCACAGTTAACGCCCATCCAAGTCGTTAACTGTGCACACGAACACGAATATTGGTGATCAGAGGTGTTTGGGTGGCAAGTAAGTCGCGGATGGCTGGTCAGTTTGGTCTGCCGATTGGTATGTCGCCCATAGCAAGGTGACATACCGCACGTTATCAGGCTTGTTGCCACCCTAATGGTGCTCCGTATGGCGACTCTACTGCGCTACTGCTCGATACGGAAACGAACAGCGCCCAAGTCATTCCGCTGGCTAGCAAAGAAGTGCTCCAGCAGATGTATCTTGACCACCGTGTCAGTGGTGGTGGTTAGAATAATGGATATGGGCACTAGTTCAATTCCAATGGTCGTGGAGCTAAACGACCAAGACATGTCTGCTCAACTCCCCGCCTGGCTGATGACGGCCAAGCAGTTGGGTGACTGGTTGCGTTCCGAGCTTGCTTGCGATCCAGTGGACGTGAATTTTATGTTGCGAACTATCGCGCACGAATCCGATCAATGGCTGAAAGATTCTATGCTCCCTGGTGCCGTGGAGGAACCCGCTTCCACAGGCGATCAGCGTTGGGATGCCTTGCTGGAAGGCGTGGTTGCCTATAGGTCTCACCAGAAGAAGCTCAAGCAACCTCAGTGGACCAAGCGCACGAGTCTGGAGGTTGGCTGGAATCCGCGTGACGACTCGGAGACGCCACAAAGTGTCGAGTATGCATTGATGGACACCTTGGATACCCCTGTAGAGATACTGGATAAAGGTGTGACCTATTCGTATAGAAACATGGAGTTGCTTTGATGGCTGAGAATCAGAAGATGCTCGACAGAGCGTACATGGAACACTTGCTCCGCAAACTTGACGAGGTGCTGGTGGAGCGAGGACAGCGAGCAGTGGTCTATGTGGTTGGCGGGGCCAACATCGCCATGGCCTTGGACGCCTCCCGTACAACTCGCGACATTGATGTGGTGGTTAAGCACGGAGACGGCATTGTTTTTGATGCCGCTCGCAAGGTCGCTGAAAGCGAAGAGGGCCTGGCCGACGACTGGCTCAACAATCAATTCACTGGTGGTACCAAAGAAGGCGGGATGACATGGCCGTGGATTGATAATAAGGACTTAGACGCCCCACTCACAGTGTTTGCTGGAGATGGCTTGGTCGTCGAGTTAGCTTCCCGAGAAATGATGCTGGCATTAAAAACTCTCGCACAGCGTCCTCAAGACCTACCGGACATTTATTTACTGATGCGCGAACTGGGAATCGCTACCCCAGAAGGCATAGGGAAAAACTTGGCCCGGTTCACTGGCGAGAGGATTTTCCGTGCTCAAGGAACCGCTGGCATGTTCATCCACATTGACCCGAAATTTCGTCGTATCTTCGACAACGCTCCAAAAGATTTACGACCGCCAAAGTCGCCCTCTTTACTCGAAAAAGTCTCTGGGACACGGCAACGATGTGGATCAACCCAGGAGAAAGAGACGCTTGAGAACAGATGTGTTATTCGCATTGAGTTAAGGAAGTGTCGGCGTATTCACGGTCACCAGGGTAAGCATAGGTACGGACCATGGAGAGCCAACTGAAAATGGCAATGCCCCACGGTTGCCACGCTAAGCCCAACTATTCTACCCGATTTTCAATTGCGCACATTGGTTCAAACAGACCCCTCTTCCACCCCACGTTTTTCAGCGCATTTTCCCTGTTTTCGTGCCACAAAATTTGCCCCCTGGAACCGTAAGAGAATTAGAGGCACGATTCGCGTGCTTCGCCCATCGGCCAGGGAGCAAACAGGCCGACAAGATGACGAAGGAGGCTCTGATGAGCCAAAGAAAAACTGGGGGAACCGCAACCCATAGCGGTAGGGGAAGAAATAGCTGGCGAGCACGACTGCTCGCTATGTTTTCAGCATTTATGGTGATGTGCGGAATGGTGATGCTGGGTAATCCAATCCCCGCGCAGGCAGCCACAACAGTCCAAGGATTCGGGCCAGGGTAGGTAACATAACGCACGTTATCGGGCTTGTTGCCACCTCCAGTCGAGTGCAGGAGGTGCCATCAGTCACCATCCAACCCAAGGTAGTAATACCCACTCAACGAGGTAATCTGGCGTGTCTCATAAATCTCTTCCAGCGACACATTAGTATCGAGCTTCCAATCCCCATCCTCCCAAATCATGATGTACTCATCCGCAAAATAAATCGATCCGCCCTGAGCTGATGCTTCAGCGGCAACATCGACCCGAGCATGAAACCCGTCATAATCCAGAATACGATATCCCCTCAGATTAAACTCCATCTGGTTTGCCAGATCCCTATCAATTTCATCTGCAATCGAGAGGATGTCCTCACGGTTCTCACCCTTGCTCAGTCTTTGCTTCTGTACTGTCACCCAATCAAGCTCCGGTGATAGCTGTTGCGCGTTTCCCCATACTGCTGCGAACAAGGCACCCTCCGGCGTGCGTGCGAAACATGAGGCTATGTTGGTGTCAGGATCAATGTAGCCGGGGCCAATTCCTTTGACAGTGGGAACACCGAGTCGGTACACATAGGTCCACTCACTAGGCTTAAACCCCATCGGTCCAGTCGGATTACTGTCATCCATCTTCACAGCCTTCAACCCACAAAATGATTTCATGTCATGCTGTGGTCCGGAGTGGTGGGTGTCACCACCAGTGGTGGGATCAGCCGCATCCGTGATGCCCGGCTCCGGGGTCTTATCACCCTTACCAATGTTGACACCAACCATGATCCCAAGGGCAGCAACAACCACCATCACCGCTACAGCCAGAACCAGCGTAATATTTCTCTTATTCATAATGTCCCCCAATGGACTTATCTCTCAGCAGCCACCATGACCGCCAACAACAATCATATTCACCACAACCGACTCTCGTAGGTTGTGGTCACAATCCAACAACCGCGGAACCATCACAGGACCTCACAAGAAAACATCCAGGATCGCAAAGGTGCTACTCAGCAAAATGATCCCAAGTATCACCCACAGCACAGCCTTAAACCCCTCAGCCTTCGCATGACCAAGAGCACGAGCAATCGCCAAACAAACCGCTGCAACAAACGCACCCAGGGCAACCCACCTGGACGCATACACCAGCCACCCCAGTATCTTCTCAATAAACGGTCCCACCCCCGGCGGTGCCTCAGGGTTAACCCGGGGAGCATCCAAAATCGGAGCCCAATTAAACTCAAGCACAGGCAGCCCTGCTAGCCCCGTCAGTAGTTCCATTGTCAATCTCCTCCTCTACAGCCTTTGCCGGTGACATAACGCACGTTATCGGGCTTGTTGCCACCACATCAAGATTCGCAGGTAAAGCAACACGTTTCGTTCGTGGCTGTGACTCACCCATGTTTGTGATCCGATCCTTGGCCGCTTGGTTCCCCGACCACCAGGAGGAAAACACACCGATCGCGTGTTCTCTACTAGATAAGACCACTCCCACACACCACGACACCCACCAGTCCAACGATCACGCGGGGTTGGTGGGTGGGTGTTTCCAGGTGTCTAGCTTTCGTTCCACCCCTGTGACAGTGGTGTATCACACTGGGCCGACTCATGTGGTGGAAGTTCTGTTAACGTGATGAGTTTCGCGTCTTGCAAGCTACGCAACAATGTCGAATCAGTCATCGGATCAACAAGGATCACGTTACCTGTGGGGAACGGCAGGAATGACCCATCCTGGTTAATAAAACTCGTTGTCACACCCACAATCGGGTACGGATATGGCCATATTGCACCCACCAAAACAGGCAAACCTGTATTAGTGCAGGACGCTAAAACCATGTCCTCGGTGATGACTTTCGGATCATCATCATCAACCATGGTGAATGATTCAGCAATAGCCCTTGCACGCTGTTCGCGGGTCAAATTTTGCCAATCCACACCCAGGTCATCACACATGATGGCGGTGTGAAAATCTCGAATAATCCACGCATATTTTTCAGCGCACATCATACGGGCCTCGAACGATTTCTGGGCAACCCATTCGTTTCGACCTAAACCGCCGCGAAACTCATCATCAGCAGTGTCATACCAGCCGGGAATCTTGTCGTATCCTGGTTCAAGTTTTGCCACCAAATCGGTGAGGGTGTCACCATCCACCACTGTGTCACCACTAGTGAACCTGTATCGTTTCGTTTGTTTACTGGTCATACTTTGTTTTCCTTCGATCCTTGGCTAGTTGGTGAGCCTAGAAGGGATTCTAGGCTGCTACTTGCTGGAGCTTACTGTCCGGCACTGACACGGGATCATCGGATGTTTGATTCAGGTGACATAGCGCACGTTATCGGGCTTGTTGCCACCTTCCTGCCTGGCTTTCTTGACCGCCGTAGTTAGTTCGGTGGCCTGGTTAAGAAGTGTTGTGGTTTCCATGATTAATCCTCCAGTGGTTCCAGGCGCTCGAAGTAGCACTTTTGGCCCTCATTAACGACGGAAGAAATCCTGCATAGGTACGAGTCAACCCCGTCATCATAAACAGAGACGATATCGCCCACTTTGAGAGTGCCGATCATTCTGATTGGCAAGCTGGACTTAAACTGATTCGCGTACCCAAACCTTGTATGGTCAACCAAGTCGAACATCGCTGGGCAGGAGAAAACATTAGCGCGCCCGAATCTTGCATGGTCAGCCCACAAATTTTGGTAATCGTTTGTCATAGTTGCTGTCATAACTCTATGCGCTCAAAACGGTAGGTCTGTCCGCCGTTAAATACCTCAGTGACTTTACACAAGTATGGGGCGATGCTGTCGCCATACACCCACACCTTTTCACCGACACTGATTCGCCCAATGTCCTCGATGGCGACATTGGAAATAAATATGTTCGCTTTCCCAAACCAGCTATGGTCAACCCAAATAGTCTGGCAAACACTAGCTGTCGCTACTGCCATTGTTCTTCTCCTTTGCGGTACGCGGATTGAATTTGTCTGAAAGTGACCCCCATAAAGAGCCGAGATAGGCCCTTACATCTGCCAATTCCTCGTCTGAGAGTTCGGTGACATAACGCACGTTATCGGGCTTGTTGCCACCGAATACAACGCGGTCACGTCGTCAATAGTGAGTTCTTCGCCATTGCTAATCATGTAGCGCTTCATTTTGTTGTGAACGGTTCCCATCGGATCACTATCCAACACGACAGGCGGTTTCGCATCACGGGTATGCCTCAGTTTCAGTTCACGAGCCACCAAGGTTTCCACGCGGTCATAAACATTCTCAGGGTCCCACAGCGTTTCATCCATGACTGGGAGGGCCTGGGTCTCCTCTTCTACGCCATAGCCCCCAAGAGAATCGAGACTCGCCTGCGCGCCATGATGATCGCGAGCTTGGCTAGTTCCTTTGATCTGGTGCTGGTTGGTGCCGATCCCGCCACCTGTTTTGCTGGTCATGGTCCGCCTTTCTGAGCTTCTATGTATATAGATGCGTCAGCAAGGAAAAAGGGTCGGGCTTGTGCTCCCCAGCCCGCTAGGGTGACCAGCGGTGTGCTCGGCTGTTGTTACCTGGTTTTAGCGAGAAAGCGGCGATATCTTCAGTATCGCCGTAGTTCACCAGCCAGCCTCTAGTTCCATGAGCAAACCTTCGTCGGGTACGGACAGACAGAATCGCGCGTCATCCATGTCCCGAGCAAACATCACGTGGCACCGCAATTGCTTGGCCCGATCTTCGTCAGAGAGCGTGCGCGCAACATAGTCAGTCACAACTCCTGGCACGGAGCGCTTGGCTAGCGTCTCATCCAGCAGTTGCTGTCTTTCCTCGTTCATATGATTTTCAAGCATCGTGTCCTTCTTCCCTTCACCTCTTATGTACCCGATTGGTGGACAATCGGTCCTACCCTTTTCAGTACGCGACCAACAAGCAGTCACGAACCTAGTACACCATCTCGATACGACAAAGCGGCTTCGTAATCATCTTTCCCAAACATTTGGACTGGTGGTGGGTTGTCTACAGTAGCCAGGATACTCACCCACATCGACCCTGGCGGGTGATCGTAAGCCTCGTTGATCGGTGACATAACGCACGTTATCGGGCTTGTTGCCACCTTGAACTGACTCCAGAGATCGCAACAGAACTGGAGAAGCAGATACATGGTATTCTGGTCGATGCATGGAAGGGGGCGTAAATGATCGTCACTGTCAACCAAGAAATGCCGACTGTCGAGGAATGGGTTGAGATGGCTCTCAGGGGAATTGTCATGACCGGTGGGAACAAAACGACAAGATTTGAACTTGCTCTATGCGGTTTGGCTGATCTTGGAGATTCTGCCACTCCTGCTGACATCGACTGCGTTCGCCAAATCGGTCTCGCAGATCAAGCTGAGAGAGAAGCTGACTGAACTTCCAAGTTTGATACCCGTTGGCTTTGAGTTTCGGCTCGTATTGTGAGTGAACTTGGTTTGATTCCGTCCCGGCCTTCCTTGTGTGAGTGACCTTGTTCGCAAGTTGTTCGTACCAACTGCTTATTAGGGTGACATAACGCACGTTATCGGGCTTGTTGCCACCTCAAACGAACGACAACGAACAGGCTACGAACACTCAGGTAATACAAAACCCCGCACCCTTTGGGTCACGGGGGTAAGCGAATCTCAGCGGAAATCAGACTGGCATAGGTATAGGAGATTTATCATCATCCCATTCTTTACGCCAAACGCCTCTAGCACGCATTCTCTCTTCTATCGCATCAAAGTCAGCCTTAACTTCTGCATAGAACGCCTCCGGGTCTTTAGCATACTCAGCGTCTATACGCGCCCACTCTTCCTTGACAAAGGCTTGGACTTCTGCCGCTTCCGCACGACCTTCAGGAGTGCTGATGTTAATGCCTGGCGCTTCACCATCTCGCATCGACATGATCTCAACTCCTTTCAGCATCGTTGGTGACATAACGCACGTTATCGGGCTTGTTGCCACCTCTAGGGTTTTTCTTGAACTCTCCCAGATGAGCATCGAAGCCGTTAACCTCCGGCTCTCCCGATAATGCTCCGGAGAGTTTCACTAGCGCACTAGACATTCTGATTCCTTTCTATTTGTATGCTGTACAGGTGATGGACCAGCCGTCGCCGTTGCCGTCGCCGTAGCCATCGCCGTAGCCATCGCCGTAGCCATCGCCGTAGCCATCGCCGTAGCCGTAGCCATCGCCGTCGCCGTAGCCGTCGCCGTAGCCGTTGCCGTAGCCGTTGCCGTAGCCGTTGCCGTTGCCGTCGCCGTAGCCGTAGCCGTAGCCGTCGCCGGTACTCATGTCACCACCGTGCCTCTATCACAGCGATCACAGCATGAACGGTGATACACCCAATAGGGTCACGCTTGTAATCGTCCTTGTAGTCAGGATCAGCGAGCGCCCCGATTCCTTTACCATTCGACCATGAGCGCACCACCGAGGCGTTAGTCAATGAGACTCTGCCCAGGTCATCGAGTTGACCGTAGCCCTCAAAAATCCAGCCATTAGTAGCGATCACGATCAGATGATCCGTGCCAGTCGCAGACTGAATCTCGTCAGCCTTCACATATTCGATTCCATCAATAATCATTGTCTTTCTTCTTTCTTGTATTCATTTTCTAGTTCCCGCACCCATCGGCGAAGTTTCGTTGACAAGGTGACAGGGTTGTAACCCAAGACGCGGGCTATCTCCACAAGATTCCGTTCCCCGTCAACATGATCTAACTCAGTAACCATTTCACGGCGGGAGAGTTTCGGTGGTTTGCGAACCTTCCCATACATGGCTCTCCTGACCCGTGCCCGCTTGTGAGCTATTGGTGACATAACGCACGTTATCGGGCTTGTTGCCACCCGAGTCCGACAAGGGGAAATGATCCCTTAGAAATACAATGCTAGCAGTTCAGGGTGTTTTGCGGGCGTAACGGGCATTCCATCAACATACAGCATTGAACGCGAGTAGGCCTTTTCCGTGACCTCGAAAGCAACGATCCTTCCATCTGAGGGCAGATGGCCACGTATTCTTGCTTCCTCCCGAGAAGCAGACCAGCGATCCGGGAGAAAACGAGCAAAAGCCGTGGAGTGTATGCGATGGAAACCCTCACTCATCAACCAATTGACAAATACCTTGGCGACCTGGCGTTGAGCCTTAGACCGTGAAGGAAGATCGAAGCTGACCAACAACCACCGACCGAAAGATTCCGTCATATGTCACCTCCCCATCAGACTATTCGTCATCGGGCAATTCAATTCCTGAATCCGCATCCTTGAAAGTGCCGTCCCAAGCGGGCACCTGGAATTTCGGAGCCCCCTCAACAAATAGGCCAAATCGACTGGCAAGTTTTTCAAATTCGATCGCAACCGAAGAAGCTCCCTCAAACACAGGTCTTGCACATGCCAGTGCAAGGAGTCTCTTAGTCTCCGGTTTCTTCAAACTCGAATACGGCGGAAGATGAACAACAGCATGATCGATAATCGGACGAAACGGCTCCATGAGGTCACTGAGCACAGCTCGAATCCCATGGTTACGTAAAATCCCGTACCCATAATTCAACAAGGCATTGAAACGATCACCACCCGAAGTATCCCGACGAAAATCCTTTCCCTTAAGCCTGCTCCAATAGTATCGAGCAGCGACAGCTTCAACGGAGGAAGGATCATTTTCGCATGGACAAGTTGTGCCCATACATCGTCCAACCTGGATTGATCAACACAGGCCTGCGCGATCTGCATCGAGGGTGCCACGAGCTCCAGTGAGATCAAGGATTCTCCAACTCTTTGCCATGTCTGGGCGCTAACCTAAGCCTTTCTTCACTAAGAAAATGCTGATCGCTGCTGAGGACAAGCCAATGCCTAAGGCAATCGGTGTGGGTATGTCCTTGTTGAAAGGCAAGGCCAGCCATAAGAAAGCAAGTCCGATGACAAATAAGACCACTCCCGCGACCAGCTGCCGTTCATGTGATTTTGCTTGTGGTGTCGTGGCCTTGAGCGCGTCTGGGTCAATGGGTTCCACAATTGTCAAAGTAGGCTGACGAGGCCACCATTGGTCATCCGATTGTAGATCACAGACCAACCCCTCACAGGATGTGGTGATGGCGTGGAGAAGCTCTTCGATGTCCTCGAAGACTTCCCCCACGTTGTAGATCACCTGGATATTCGACTGCTCATCGTAAGCGAGACCACTATCCCATATTGCTTCATTCCACCCAGAATCCGTACGAGTAATGGGCTCGATTTCACACAGAAGATACTCTTCTTCATTGTTGTTTCCCGGAGTCACAAAGCTGATTCTTCCGTAGGAATCGATTGTGACATGTTTGTTGTGAGTCCTCCCCAGAGCCTCCCACTCATCAGTGGTGAGCACTCGCTGACCGTACACCGTAAAATCCATGGACATATCGTCAGAGTAGCACAATAGGTATTAGTTGGGCTATACAATAGCTACACCACAAGGGTTCTATGGATATGTGGTGATGAATTGTTACAGGTCTGACTAGGGGTTTTACAGTGGGACCGGAGGGGCTCGAACCCTCGACCAAAGGATTATGAGTCCTCTGCTCTGACCAGCTGAGCTACGGTCCCTCAGCGTCTAGTGATTCTATCAAAACCCCACGGTGTATGTGGGCAACCGGTTCCTGGCGTACATCAGGGTGTCTGGACAAGGACGCCCTACGGAGCGACGGGGAGGGTCCTGCGGAGTGACAGGGTGGGTCCTGCGGAGCGACGCGGGTTCTCATCAACTGGTCAGGACTTGGTCAACGGCTTGGTGCAATCGGTGAGGATCGGGGCCAGCAAGGAGAACCTCGCGGCTCACGGACGGCAGTAGTAGCGCTGGGGTGTCAGCGAAAGAGGATTCCAACCCGGAGATGGTTCCCCCTTGGGCGCCGATACCGGGAATCAGTAACGAGGAAGAAAAACCAGTGAGATCGATTCCTAGATCACTGTGGGTTCCACCGACCACCAGGGAGACAGTGTTGACGCCCGTGGATTGGTTCCACTCTTGAGCCTGATCAACAATGCTCTGAGCAATACCATGGCCACCTTGTGTTGTTCCCAGTTGGAGGTCGGTTCCTTCCTGATTAGAGGTACGCGTGAGAACGTAGACCCCCGTGTCGTGGGCTTGAGCCATCTGAAAAGCCGGGGTAAGAGAACCAAAACCCAGGTAGGGGCTCACGGTGATGGCATCCACCTCGAGAGGACCGTTGCTGAGATAGGCACGAGCGTATGCTTCCATCGTCGATCCGATATCACCGCGTTTGACATCCAAGATAGTCAACGCGCCAGTGTCACGGATCGCCGAGATGCATTTTTCGAGAAGCGAAATTCCGCGGGAACCCCATATTTCGAAGAACGCTGATTGGGGTTTGAAACATGCTACGTGATCACCGAGAGCGTCAATCACTCCTAGCGCCATGGTTTCGACGCCCTGCAGGTCATCACTGACTCCCCAAGCCTGAAGTACGCCAGGATGTGGGTCGAGCCCCACACATAAGGCACCCACCTTTGCGCAGCGTGCCGACAAACGATCAAAATATGGCATAAATTCTCCCACTGTGTCACCCAGCCTTGGCCTGGCGGTCATTGATAGCGGACACTAATGCGGGTCCGCAGTAGATAAACCCCGTATAAACCTGAACAAGCTGGGCACCCAGATCAAACATAGCAGTAGCATCATTCACACTCATGATTCCCCCAGATGCGATCACTGGTAACCCGGATGTGACCACCTGGGCCACCACTTCACGAGCGCGACAACTCAGTGGCGCCCCAGATAGTCCCCCCTCTTGGCGAGCAAGACCGCGATCACTATCGTGGAGGCCCTCGCGAGAGAGAGTCGTGTTGGTGGCAATCAGACCTGAAGCTCCAGACTCCACAACAGCACAGATAAGGTCATCTATGTGGTGAGCATCCAAGTCTGGAGCGATTTTGACGAAGATGGGCACAGGTGGAGAACCCAGTGACTCTGCTTCCTTGACCAGGGCACCCACCAGTTCGATGACCTGTCTTTTGTCTTGGAGCTGGCGTAACCCTGGGGTGTTAGGGCTCGAAATATTGACCGCCACATAGTCGGCATAAGGTTGGACAGCCCTCAAGGAGACCAAGTAATCCTCAATCGCTTCTTCCACCGGCACGACTTTGGTCTTTCCAATTGAAATACCCAGAGGAATCCCTAGGGTTTGCTCACCACGGCGTACCTGCCAACCCTCAAGTCGGGAGGCAAGAGACTCGGCACCCAAGTTGTTGAAACCCATGCGGTTAACCAGCGCACGGGACTGTTTCAAACGGAAAACCCGTGGGTGTGGATTGCCGTCTTGCCCTTGGGCTGTGACCGTACCCAGTTCAGCAAACCCAAACCCCAGGCTCGCCCACATGCGTGCAGCGCGACCATCCTTGTCGAGTCCGGCAGCTAATCCAACCCGCCCTGGAAACTGAATCCCCGCGACCTCACAGGGGCTCGAAGGCGAACCGACAGTGAACCTCGCGAGCGCAGCCAGCGGCGATGAAGCGACCTTCTCGAGTAAAGAAATCATGTCCTCATGGATCTTTTCAGCATCACCACCATGGGAACCAAACAGGACGGGGCGAAGCAGGTTCTCGTACCCAAAACCAATGAGCTGTGTTCTCACTTTCCTGGCCGCATCGCTTCAGCCCACTGCTGCAAAGGGCGTACGGTGATCGTACCTTTGCGGGCAGCGGACATACCTTGCACCACGGCAATTAACCCTTGGATCGTCGTCACACAGGGAATATCAGCCATGATTGCTGCTGAGCGAATCCCGTAACCGTCGCGACGAGTTGAACCCGAACTTGCGCCGGAGTACGGCGTGTTGATGATTAAGTCGACTTCATGGTTGAGAACAAGATCGACCACAGTCTTCTCCCCTTGAGGGCCAAGACCCTCGGAGCGTTTACGAACCGTGCGCGCATCAATGCCATTGCGCCTCAGAACCTCGGAAGTTCCTGTGGTGGCCAGAATCTCGAAACCCATGTCGGCGAGCATCTGCATGGGCAAGATGGCGTGGCGCTTATCAGAGTTAGCAATCGAGACAAAGACACGCCCCGAAGTCGGCAATGACCCGTAGGAGGCTGTCTGGCTTTTGGCGAAGGCGATCCCAAAACTAGAATCCAACCCCATGACTTCACCGGTTGATCTCATCTCCGGACCCAACAGTGTGTCCACCGATTGCCCCTCTGATGTGTGGAAACGGTTGAAAGGCATCACGGCTTCTTTCACGGCCACCGGTGTGGTGTCCGGGGGGTATGAGCCGTCGTGATCCGCCCAAAGAATCCCTTGTTTCCTCAACTCTTGAATCGTCGAACCCATCATGATCAGTGCAGCAGCTTTGGCTAGTTGAACATTGGTGGCTTTGGAAACAAAAGGAACAGTACGCGATGCGCGGGGATTGGCTTCCAGAACATAGAGCGTGTTTCCTGCCAGTGCGTATTGAATGTTGAGCAACCCGCGTACACCCACACCGTCAGCGATCGCCAACGTGGAGGTACGAATCCTCTCAATCACTTCGGAACCCAAGGTGATCGGCGGAAGAACACAAGCCGAGTCACCGGAATGAACCCCGGCTTCTTCGATATGCTCCATGATGCCACCGATATAGAGATCGGTCCCATCGTAGAGAGCATCAACATCAATCTCTGTGGCATCATCGAGGAACTTATCGATCATCACCGGATTGGTTTCAGAAGCCACCGTGACCGTGGTGACATAGGTGGTCAAAGTCGAGTTATCGTAGACGATCTCCATACCGCGACCACCCAGCACATAACTGGGACGAACGAGTACGGGGTAACCAATCTTGGAGGCAATATCTAGTGCATCAGCCGATGAGGTAGCCATGTCATATCGTGGGGCAGGAAGGCCCGCCTGGGCTAGGACCTCCCCGAATTCTCCACGGTCCTCAGCAAGATCGATAGCTTGCGGTGATGTTCCCACCAGTGGCAGATGGGCTGCTTCTAACCCTTGGGCTAGCTTCAATGGTGTTTGTCCACCGAGTTGAACAATGACCCCAGCTACCTCACCCACCGCTGCCTCAGCTGCGTAGACCTCCAGGACATCCTCTTCGGTCAGAGGCTCGAAATAGAGTCTGTCGGAGGTGTCATAGTCGGTGGACACTGTTTCAGGATTGCAGTTGATCATGACTGTTTCGTACCCAGCTGACGACAACGCCATCGAGGCATGGACACAGGAATAGTCGAACTCAATCCCCTGCCCGATACGGTTGGGCCCTGAGCCAAGAATGAGTACGGCGGGTTTGGTGCGGGGACGCACCTCTGTTTCCTCGTCATAAGTTGAATAGTGGTACGGGGTCAGGGCAGCAAATTCTGCAGCGCAGGTGTCCACGGTTTTGTAGACGGGACGGACATTCAAATTCCAGCGCAGATCACGGATGTCATGCTCATTGACCCCGCGAATCTCAGCTATCTGCCCATCAGAGAGTCCATGACGTTTAGCCTTGCGAAGAAGGGTTTCATCAAGGTCGCTAGCTTCGGCGAGCTCATGAGCCACATCGAGGATGATCACCAGTTGATCAAGGAACCAGGGGTCGATGCCAGTGGCCTCGCGTACTTGCTCTACGGTGGCACCAGCGCGGAAAGCTTGAACCACGTCTTGGAGGCGCCCATCATGCGGGCGGGCTGCCGAGGTGAGTGCCTCCTGTTTCTGCATGAGAGGGCCACTGAGTCTTAGTGGTGCACGGGAATCTTCCAAGGAGCGAAGAGCCTTGCCCAGAGCCTCCGTGAAGTTACGACCTATAGCCATCGCTTCACCCACCGATTTCATGTGGGTGGTCAACGTGTCTTCTGCCCCAGAGAACTTTTCGAAAGCAAAACGAGGAACCTTGACCACAACGTAGTCCAAGGTGGGTTCGAAACTTGCTGGGGTCTCACCGGTGATATCGTTGGGTATCTCATCCAGGGAATACCCCACTGCCACCTTCGCGGCAATCTTGGCAATCGGGAAACCTGTCGCTTTTGATGCCAAAGCAGAAGAGCGCGATACACGAGGATTCATCTCAATGACAATGATGCGCCCATTATCGGGGTTGACCGCGAACTGGATGTTGCATCCACCAGTATCCACCCCCACTGCCCGGATAACAGCGATCCCAATATCGCGCAAACGCTGATATTCACGGTCGGTGAGCGTGAGTGCTGGTGCGACTGTAATCGAGTCCCCAGTATGAACCCCCATCGGGTCGAGGTTTTCAATCGAACAGACCACCACCACATTGTCTTTTCGATCCCTCATGACCTCCAGTTCGAACTCTTTCCACCCCAGGATTGATTCTTCGACCAACACTTCCGTGGTGGGTGAGGCATCAAGACCAATCTCGGCCATGAGGCGTACTTCTTTTTCATCATGGGCAAAACCAGAGCCTTTTCCACCCATCGTGAACGAGGGCCGCAAGACGACCGGATAACTGAGCTTCGTGGCGGCTTCCACCACCTCGTCGATCGTGTGGCAGGTGAAAGATCTGGCCACCTCGGGAGCGCCCCCAGGAAGATCACCGAGTGAGGCGACCACTTCCTTGAATTTTTCTCGATCCTCACCGCGCTCGATCGCATCGATATTCGCGCCAATCAGTTCCACACCGTACTTATCTAAAACCCCACTTTGAGCAAGGGTCACTGCCGTATTGAGAGCCGTCTGCCCACCCATGGTGGCAAGAAGAGCATCAGGTCTTTCCTTGACAATGATTTTCTCGACGATCTCGGCGGTGATTGGTTCAACATAGGTGGCATCAGCGAACTGCGGATCCGTCATGATCGTCGCAGGATTCGAGTTCACCAGAATCACCCGATATCCCTCTTCGCGTAAGACCCGACAGGCTTGGGTGCCCGAATAGTCGAATTCGCAGGCTTGACCAATGACGATTGGCCCTGATCCGATGACCAGAATCGAGGAAATATCTGTTCTCTTAGGCACGACTGGACTCCATCATCGAAGCGAAACGATCAAAGAGGTAACCCGCATCGTGGGGCCCAGCAGCCGCTTCAGGGTGGTATTGCACCGAGAAACCCACAAGCTGACCGTCCCGGTGAAGCTCCAACCCTTCCACCACCTGGTCATTGAGACAGATATGGCTCACTGAGGCTTGACCGTACGGGGTTTCCACCTCACCATCGAGAGGAGCATCCACAGCGAAACCATGATTATGGGCTGTGATTTCCACGATCCCGGTGCCCAAGTCTTTCACCGGTTGATTGATACCCCGGTGACCGTACTTGAGCTTGTAGGTCTTAAATCCTAAAGCCCGACCAAAGATTTGGGAACCAAAGCAGATTCCAAAGTACGGAACATGGTCGGCCAACAAGGTCTTCAACAGTTCCATCTGTCTATCAGCTGTTGCTGGGTCACCAGGTCCGTTCGAGAAGAAAACCCCATCAGGTTTGAGTGCCATGATGTCTTCAAGAATCGCGGTGGGGGGAAGAACATGAACCTCCATCCCCCGCTGGCTCATCAAATGTGGAGTCATGGATTTGATTCCCAAGTCGAGGGCAACAACCGTGAACTTCTTCTCCCCTTCGGCCTTGATGACATAGGGCTGATCGACACCAACCTCGCAGGCCAAATCAGCTCCAGCCATGACCGGAGTATCGCGTACCTTCTTCACCAAAGACCCAGGATCAAGGTCGTGGGTGGAGATCCCCACACGCATCGCCCCACATTCACGCAGGTGACGGGTGAGGGCTCGGGTGTCGATCCCTTGGATACCCACGATCCCTTGGGTCTCCATCTCGTCAGTGAGAGACCGGTTCGCTCTCCACGAGGACGGACGTGGGCTCAGGTCACGAACCACATAACCCGCAACCCAGATGCGAGTCGACTCATCATCCTCGTCATTCCAACCGGTATTGCCGATGTGTGGTGCGGTCGCAATCACCACCTGGCGACAGTAACTAGGATCGGTGAGGGTCTCTTGGTATCCACTCATTCCCGTGGAGAAAACAGCTTCACCAAAGGTCTCCCCTGTAGCGCCGAAAGACTCACCGAAAAAATGACGACCATCCTCTAAAACCAGGAGTGCGGGGATTGATGGTGCCATGTCTTAGAGCTTATCCTGTCTTCTCAACTGTTTCAGCCTCTGTCCGCGGGATCAAGGTGGCCACGTGACCCAGTGCCCCGGTCAAAAAGGACGCTGAGGCATCGGTGGAGAGTTCTTTCGCGAGACTCACCGCCTCAGAGATTGCTACTGCAGGGGGAAGGTCAGCATAAACCATCTCAAAGACGGCGATACGCGCCAAGCATCGATCGATCGTAGCCATTCGGGTCACCGACCAGTCATTGCCGAGACTGGGTGTGAGATAACCATCAATGACTTCCACGTTGTCGACCACACCGTTGACCAAGGTGAGCGAATAGTCGGGGGTGTCGTGATCCGACATTCCACGATAGTTGTCGATGGCTTCCTCCACGGACACGTCGGTGAGGTCAGCGGAATAGAGGATGTCGAGGGCGTACTTGCGTGCCTTGCGCATCCGTGAGCGTTTAGGCGCCTCAGACACGGGAGAGGTACGAGCCATCGCGGGTGTCCACTTTCACGCGTTCACCCTGGGTGATGAACAAGGGCACCTGAATCTGGAAACCAGTCTCCAAAGTAGCCGGTTTCGTACCCGCACTGGAACGATCGCCTTGCAAACCAGGTTCGGTGTAGGTGATCTCTAACTCCACCGAGGCAGGAAGCTCGATGAATAGCGGGTTTCCTTCATGGATAGCAACCAGGGCCGTACCATTTTCCAACAGGAAGTTCTTTGCGTCGCCGACCATCTCGTCGGTGAGGGTCATCTGGGAATAGTCGTCGGTGTCCATGAACACATAACCGTCACCATCCTGGTAGAGGTATTGCATTTCGCGGCGATCAACTTGAGCATCCTCAACCTTGGTGTCCGAGTTGAAGGTCTTGTCAACGACCTTGCCGGAGACGACATGCTTCAATTTGGTTCGTACAACCGTGTTTCCTTTGCCTGGTTTGTGATGCTGGAACCAGATCACACTCCACAGTTGACCATCCAGGTCCAAAACCGTGCCGTTCTTTATATCATTCGTCGAGATCATCGAACACCTTTCTTCAGCGCCAAGACATTGTACCGGAATCGACTCCCCTCCCGCTCTCACCCTGGTTCAGGATGTGGAACACTCTCCGCAACCGATGACTGATGTGAGTGGTATTCGCTCCCCAGAGTGTGACCCATATCCGTCATTCCGCGCGAAGTCGCGGAATCCAGATACTCGATTATCTACAAGTGGGGAGCCTGGTGATTGTGAATGTGTTCGGCAGACTCAACAATGTGACGCGTGTGGTTTCTGGACCCTGCGAGACGGTGTTCCTCGCTTCGCTCGTCACCCGTCCGCAGGGTGACGGGAGTAGGGCGATCTTCACTCCGCAGGGTGACGGGAGTGGAGCGATCTTCACTCCACAGGGTGACACCGGCCCCGTCATTCCGCGCGAAGTCGCGGAATCCAGACTAGTGATGATCCACCGTGGTGGAGTCTGGTGGTGGTGGTGGTGGTAGTGAGTGTGTTCGTCAGGCTAAACAATGTGGCGCATATGGATGCTGGATTCCGCGAGTCGCGCTGGCGCGCTCCGCAGAATGACCGGTTGGATGAGTTCAGTCACTACGCGACGTTTCTGCACGTCTGCCACTGGACAGTTGCGGCCGCAGGGAGGCGGGGAAACAGCCGCCACCGTACGTTTCTGCGACTCGGACGTCAGGGACGAGCCTGGTCGACCCTGGCTTCACGGGCGGCAATATGGGGCAAAGAGACCTCACGCATCCGCGAAGCTAACCCCGGACAGGATGAATCTAGATGGGAGGCAATGGTCTCGATCTCCCCCGCCGACAGATTCTGGGAGAGTTTCGACTTAGCCTCAATGTCGGTGATCTTGATCTCGACACCCACACATGCTTTGGTCTGCCCCTCCAGCCAGTCACCGTCATAGTCCTGGTTGGTTTTCTTTGAGTATCTGATCATGATGTCTTGGAAAGAGTTGATGATCCACTCGGGTTCACGGTGGATCACCAAGTCACCGTACACATGGACTGTCTCGTAGTTCCACGAGGGTGCTGCACCATCCCTCAACCATTCTTCGGAAACATAGGAGTCCTCACCCATGAAAATCACTAGAGCTTCCCCGCTGTGGAGGGCTTGAGAGTTAATCACACCAATATGGGTAGTCAAGGTGTTGTTCTCGGTGAACACCCACGGTAGAAACGAGGCAACGATGCGACCAGTATCAGGATCTGTGGTGATCAGGGTTCCTGTGGTGACCTGACTCAAGAAGGCTTTCAAGTCTTCTGGGGAAGTACGAAAATGGTCACGGATATACATCTCTACTCCGCGATGGCCTTGTACGCGTCCTCTAAGATCTCCTCATCAATGTCGGCGACAATAGTGGTCTTCCCTATCGATTCCAAGAGAACAAATTTAAGGCTCGGACCACGTGCCTTCTTGTCCCTGCTCATCGTCTGGCGCAAGTCGGCAAACGCAGCCGAAGAGTACGTGATCGGTAGACCCACCGACGACAAGGTTTTTCTGTGTAAATCAACAATGTCGGAAGAAATCAAACCCAAACGTAGCGCGACTTCAGCGGCGTACACCATTCCTACACTGACTGCTTCGCCATGAGACCAGGTGTAATTCTCTTGTTTCTCAATGGCGTGACCCAGGGTATGTCCATAGTTGAGTGCTGCTCTTCCACCAGTGGAATCCGGGGAGAACTCTGGGTAGTCAATGGCTGTCTCTCGGAAATCACGGGAAACTACTGTTGCTTTCACTTCAATTGCTCGGTGGAGCACATCAGTGAAAACCTCACTGGAGACATCAAGGATATTCACATCATTCTTGGTCACCGCAGTGAGAATCTCCACGTCAGAAATGAACCCACATTTGATGATTTCCGCCAGACCACCACGTACTTCTTCGATGGGTAAGGTCTCCAATAAATCCAGGTCACACAGAACAAAGGACGGCTCGTAGAAGGCACCCACCAGGTTCTTACCCTCGGGCAGATTAATACCGGTTTTCCCACCCACAGCAGCATCGGCCATCCCTAGAACAGTGGTAGGGATACTCAGAAACTTCACTCCACGAAGATAGGTGGCAGCCACGAAACCAGCAAGATCAGTGGTTGACCCGCCGCCAAGTCCAATGATGGCATCAAGCCGGGTCATTCCAAGGGTGGCCAGATGACGCCAACAGGATTCCAGGGTAGCCACAGTTTTCGCTTCTTCACCAGTGGGAACCTGATACGTTGAAGAATTCGGCACCAATCCTTGGATGTGGCGTGCTTGGTCAGCCAAAGCAGCAGGGTGAAGGATCACGACTTGTGAAGAGTGAGAGGTGGCCCGAGAGACATCTGCTACTCCCCCTTGCCCCAAACAATAGGCCTCGCTATAGACCAGTCGCTCAAGGATCCCTCGACCGATCCCAACCTTGTAATCTTGGTTGCGAGGTCCGCCAACACGGACAATGGTGGTCCTATGCAACCAATCAATGATCTGGGTAACAATCTCCTCGATCTCCCGCAAACCGGACACAACAATGTCCGCAAGCCCCTGATAGAGGTGGAGGCGTTCACGAGCAAGATCGTCTAGTTGAACAACAATGTCGCGATCTAGCAATGGACGATGGGAACTCGATGAAACCCTATGCAGCAAGGGCAGAGTACCCATATCCAACCACACCACCTGATGGTCATTGAGGAGGGTACGTACCTTCTGGCTTAGGATCGCTCCCCCACCCAGAGCCACCACACCAGCTGTGTTCAGGGCCTTCTCGGTGGCTTTTCCCTCCAAGTAGCGGAAATTATGTTCCCCTTGTTGGGCGAAGATCTCGGTGATGAGTAAACCAGTGTCTTGTTCGATCATCTCATCGGTGTCGAGGAAGTCAACCCCCAGTTCCGCAGCCAAGGCAGCACCCACCGTGGATTTACCAGCCCCGGGCATTCCGATCAGTGCGATACTCACCAGGAGCCTCCAAGTCCAGCCTTGTCCACGCGGTTGCGGTAAAACTCCAGGGCAGCTTGTATATCACCGACAGTATCACCGCCGAATTTCTCCAACAGCGCCCGAGCGATCTCCAAGGCCACCATGGCTTCGGCGATAACACCAGCAGCAGGAACAGCGCACACATCGGAACGCTGATGGTGAGCCACATCGTTTGACCCTGTGGCCACATTCACGGTGGGCAGAGCTTGAGGTACGGTCGGGATAGGTTTCATGGCAGCACGAAGACGAATCACTTCACCATTAGATATTCCGCCTTCGATTCCCCCAGCGCGATTCGAGGTACGGCGAATCTTGCCCTCAACAATTTCCATGGTGTCATGAGCTAATGAACCCGGCACCTGAGCCAAAACATACCCGTCCCCGATCTCGACGCCTTTGATGGCTTGGATACCCATGAGAGCTCCCGCTAGACGCCCATCTAGACGCTGATCACTGGAGACGTGAGAACCCAACCCAGCTGGGCAACCTGAGACAAGAACCTCAACAACGCCACCGAGAGTGTCCCCTTCCTTGTGGGTCTTCTCAATGAGGGCCTGCATCTTTTTGCTGGCCTCAGGGTCGAAACACCTCAGAGGATCTTGGTCAATCCTGTCTCGGTCGCCAGGGGTAGGCAAGGAATCTTGCGCAGCAAACACCGGGCCAATCCCCACAACATGGCTCACAATCTCAATACCCGCAACCTGTCTCAGGAACAACCGTGCCACTTCACCTGCGGACACTCGTGCAGCAGTTTCGCGCGCTGAAGCCCTCTCCAAGATAGGTCGTGCATGAGCAAAATCGTATTTCTGCATTCCGGCCAAATCAGCGTGTCCGGGGCGAGGGCGGGTGAGCAATTCACCGCGAGCAGAATCAGCCAACTCAATCTCATCAGCGGACATCACTTCCGCCCACTTTTCCCATTCGCTGTTAGCAATCTCGATACACACCGGCGAACCGATGGTCTCCCCTTGAATCACACCAGCAGTGATGCGTACCTCATCTTGCTCGAAACTCATCCGAGCACCACGGCCTACTCCCAAGCGTCGACGCGCCAAGGCATGAGCGATCTCGGAGGTAGATATCCGTACGTGGGCGGGAATCCCCTCCAGGATGGCCGTCAACTGGGGGCCATGGGATTCACCAGCGGTGACATATCTCAACACAGCCCTAGTCTACTGGTCAAGTGCACGTCGCAAGATATCGAAGGAAATAGACTGACCAGTCATATGGCGAATCTGCCCGACCCCTTGAGCAGCGAGAAGGTCAAGCCCGCTGATGCAACGTGCACCATGAGAGCTAGCCCAGGCAGCCAGAGGGGTTGGCCAAGGATCATAGGCCACATCGAACACCACTTGAGGATCAGTTGATTCGATCCAATTGCGTGCAATCTGCGAAGGGATTGTGGAAATAACGACCTGAGGATTGTCGTGGGGACCCAGGACCTTGACACCCCATCCCTGAGCCTGGTCAGCCACCTGGTCGCGTTTATGATCATCCCTGGCTCGCAGGTGAACCTGATCAACACCCAGGTGCCCCAGAGCGTATAGCGCCGATCGCGCTGTTGCTCCCGTACCGAAGACCTCCACAGACAAGGAAGGATCCTTGTCCAGGACTCCCCCCAAGAGCATTTCGAAACCAGTAACATCAGTGTTGTGGATGTGGGTTGTGGTCGGATTACCGGGCATTGATTCGAACACCATTGTGTTACCCACACCCAAGGAAGCGACCACCTCATCGGGTTCACCCAACTCCACAATTGCTTCCTTGCAGGGCATCGTTACTGACAGTCCTCGCCACGAAGAATCCAGACCATTCACGAACTGGGCGACACCGCGTGCGGACACATCATGGGCCTCATAGGTCCAATCCAGACCGAGAAACTCATAGGCTGCTCGGTGGACTGCTGGCGAGAGCGAATGAGTGATAGGTGAGCCAATAACTCCAGCTTTCACTTGCAGATATCCGGGTTAGCTCGACACCACTGCTGGTAGACACGCACATTAGCTTGATGCTGGGAGTCGTTCTCGGCGAAGCGTGTCTCCCCTGTCTCAAGGTTGACTGTCACCCAGTACAGGTAATTATTGTGTACGGGGTTCACGGCAGCTTCGAGAGCCTTCTTGCCTGGCAAGGAGATAGGAGTTGGTGGAAGACCCTCATGGAGGTAGGAGTTGTACGGCGTATCTGTTTGAAGGGCTGCGTTGTCGAGGTTGGCATATCCCGACCTATTCATCCCATAGTTGACCGTGGTATCCATTTGAAGCTTCATTCCCCGGTCAAGACGGTTATAAATCACTTGAGCTACTTGAGCGCGATATTCGTCGCGGTTCACCTCGGCTTCAATAATGGAGGCAACGATCACGGCATCATAGGTGGATATGCCTAATTCTTGGGCTTTCTTCTCGAACTCTAGCTCCTTGAGCACAGTATTGAACTGCAGAGCCATCCGCGACAGCACCCCTGCCGGGTCCTCAGTATCCATCGGTGGGTAGAGAAGATAAGTGTCGGGGAAAAGAACCCCTTCCAAGCGATCCTTGATAGCCACTTTGACGTTGATTTGGGTGGGATCCTCCATGACCTTTTCCATGGATTCATCGATTTGTTCCTGGGTCATTCCCAGTTCTTCGATCATCAGCGGGAAGATATCGGCAACACGCGTCCCCTCTTTCACAGTGAACTTGATATAGACCTGATTGGCTCGATCATTGAGTAATTCTGCTGCCGTCCTAGCCGGTAGTTTGGTCAACAGTTTCCATGTTCCCGGTTGGGGGCCATCGTTGAGTCTCAAAGCTTCCCTCTCAAAAAGACTGGGATCTCTGATGACATCAGCGGCAACCAGGGAGTCAGCTACGATAGCCCATCCTTCACCAGGATTGACGATGAACTCAATGGGTTCCTCGCCACTGCCGATGTAGTCATCCTGCTGGCGCCAATCCATATAGAAACCGAAACCCTTCCAGCTCACCACGGCGATGCCTGTCAGCAGAATGAGGAAACTCAAACTCACTGCGAGGGCACTTTTTGCCCTTCGTGCACCCTCAGGTGCAATCCAGCTTGTTTCATTGCTGTCCTTCATGGATCTCCTCTTGATCGAGTACTTCTGTGATGTCCACCCCACGTTCGAGGGCACACAACACACTCTCTAGAATACCAACTGCTGCTTGAGCATCGATGATTCCCCGTGAATTCTTGGTGGTTTTCCCTGCTTGGCGTAGCTTCTTGTGTGCTTCAGCACTAGACATTCTCTCGTCGACAAGATGGACTGGCACTGGTAACAAACAGGCCAATTCTCTGGCCTGCCTGCGAATATGATGGGCCGCTATCCCCTCGTCACCAGCAAGATTCCTGGGATAACCCACAATCACTGCAACGGGGTCATATTCCTCAACCAAAGCAAGGATGGACTGTTCACTTTTCTGCCCAACCTGGATCACCCCCACAGGATAAGCAAGGCTACGACGTGAATCACAGGCTGCCACCCCAGTACGAGACTTCCCCAAGTCCAGGCACATCAGCGCCCCTGATGACTTACTTAAGTCCATCTGCCACTGCCTTTAAAGCCTCGGCTGCACTACTGCCATCAGAGCCACCACCTTGGGCAAGATCAGCTGATCCACCACCACGACCGCCCATCGTTGTTGAAGCAGTCTTCACCAGATCACCTGCATGGCACCCCAGCTCACGCGCAGGTGATGTGGTGGCCACCACTACAGAAACCTTGGGGGACGTGGAGATCAAACAGACCACGCCTGGACTGGCACCAAGTTTTGCTCGTACCTCACCGGCGAGAGCCCTCAGATCCACCCCAGGGGCAGGATCGATAGCCCCCACGAAAGAAACCTGTCCCACATCAACTGCCTGGTGGGCAAGCTCACTGGCCAAAGAGTCAGCTTGGGTTTTCTTCAACTGGGCGATCACAGTCTCAGCCTGCTTCAGTTGATCCAGCAGTTTCGCTACGCGCTCTTCCAATTGTCCAGTTTGAGTCTTCAGCGTACGCGACAATGAAGCCACAATTGCTCTGTCGGAAGCAAGATGCTGGAAGGCATCAGTAGAAACCAAGGCTTCCACACGGCGTACGCCTGAACCAATCGAACTTTCAGAAATCAGTGACAACAAGCCAATACGAGACGTCGACTCAACATGGGTGCCACCACACAGTTCACGAGACCATGGTCCCGCCAATTCAACCATGCGCACAATGTCGCCATATTTCTCCCCAAACATGGCTTGGGCACCCAAAGACTTTGCTTGGGCAATTGGCATCTGCGAGGCTGTGACCTCCCAGTCGGCGCGAATAGCCTCATTGGTTATCCCCTCCAATTCCTGCTGCATCGCCACACTGAGAGCCCCCACACTATTGAAGTCGAAACGTAAATAACCCGGTTTGTTGTAGGAACCAGCTTGGTGGGTTTCTTCTCCCAATATTTGGCGCAAACCAGCGTTAATAATGTGGGTGGCGGTATGTGCCTGGCAGGCACCAAAACGATGGGGACCGTCCACGGTTGCCTCCACCGTTGTGCCCACTTCTACCGTTCCATCACTGACACGACCACGGTGAACAATCAATCCAGCAACAGGAGATTGAACATCAATGATGTCCACAGTGAGCCCAGCAGCGCTGATCACGCCCACATCGGCGTCTTGGCCTCCGGCTTCAGCATAGAACGGAGTCTGATCCACGATGATCTCAACATCATCACCCACCTGAGCTGTGCTCACCTGCTGGCCATTAACAATCAATCCAAGAATTGAACAGGAGGACTGCAATTCGCTATGCCCACAAAAGACAGACTCACCGGCTTTACGCAATTCAGAATAAGCAGCAGTTGATTCTTGGTTACCTTTCTTGAGTTTGGCATCGGAACGAGCACGAGTTTTTTGTTCATTCATGAGCTCAGTGAACCTGGCAGTATCAACGCTCAGACCACGCTCTTCAGCCATCTCCATGGTCAAGTCGATGGGGAACCCATAGGTGTCATGCAGGGCAAAGGCTCGTTCACCAGGAAGAGTTGATTCGCCAGCGCTGGCAAGGTCCTGGACAGCCATATCAAACAGTTGGGTTCCCGAGGTCAGCGTACGCCGAAAAGAATCCTCCTCAGCTGTTGCAGCGCTCGAGATGCGTGCCCACTGGTCATCGATTTCTGGATAACTCGACACCATGAGATTCTTTGAGGTGGTGAGAAGCTCAGTGAGGATAGGTTCATCAACACCGAGCAGGCGCATGGATCGAATAGTGCGCCGCAGCAAACGACGCAAGACAAACCCTCGACCTTCGTTTCCTGGTGTCACCCCATCAGTCATGAGCATGAGTGCCGAGCGAATATGATCAGCAACCACGCGCATACGGACGTCGTCCTCCACACCTTTGCCGTAAACCTTTCCCGAGAGCTCACTTGCTTGTGTGATCACCGGATAGACCTGGTCAATTTCATAGAGATTATCGACCCCCTGGAGAAGGAAAGCAGTTCTTTCCAAGCCATTACCTGTGTCGATGTTCTTCGTCGGTAGTTTCGACGCCACATCAAAATCGTCCTTGCGACGAACAGCCGACAGATCCTCGGTCTGGAAGACAAGATTCCAAATCTCCAAGAACCGGTCCTCATCAACCTCAGGTCCACCATCCGGGCCGTACTTCGGGCCACGGTCCACATAGATTTCTGCACAGGGCCCACCAGGGCCAGGGACCCCCATATGCCAGTAGTTGTCTTTCAGCCCACGTTGCTGAATCTGTTTCGGGTTAACCCCAACCTTCAGCCACAAATCGAGAGCTTCCTTATCTCCCTGGGGGTAATCCGGATGTTCCCCAGGACCCAAGATCGTCACCCATATCTTGGCTGGATCAAACCCAAAGAAACCATCGGATTGACTTCCGGTAACCAACTCCCAGGCGTACTCGATGGCCTCTTTCTTGAAATAGTCCCCGAAGGAGAAATTACCGTTCATCTGAAAGAAGGTTCCGTGCCGGGTAGTTTTACCCACTTCCTCAATGTCGAGGGTACGCACACACTTTTGGACGCTCGCAATCCTAGGGTGTGGGGCTGGTTCCAGACCCGTGAAATATCCTTTGAAAGGCACCATTCCAGCGTTGACAAACAACAAAGTAGGGTCGTTGTAGAGCAGGGACGTCGACGGAACAATCGCGTGATCACGGGATGCAAAAAAGTCCAAAAAGCGCTGTCGAATCGTGACGGTGTCCATGACTTCTCCTGGTGTGGTCAGCGGGTTCAAGGAAGGTCCTCACCCACAGTTGCACGATTCTACCGTGTCACTGCCCTGAGACTCGACCCAGGATGTCCTCAATGACTTCCAATCTCTGGGCGATTTGAACCTCCTGGCCATGGTCAGTGGGTTGGTAGTAGAGAGCTGAGAGAAGATCGTCGGGGAGATAGGTCTGCTGGGCAACACCATGGGGATAGTCGTGAGCATACAGATAATCCACACCATGACCATAGGCCTCTGCTGATGAATAGTGGGCATCGCGTAAATGCAGAGGAACTGGTCCACCTTTACCTGCGCGTACGTCTCCTAGAGCAGAATCAATAGCCGTGATGACAGCATTAGATTTTGGTGCTGTTGCGCAGGCGATCACGCCGTGGGCAAGAATGATTCTTCCCTCAGGCATGCCGATGAGTTGAACTGCCTGGGCCACCGCCACACACAGATTCAGTGTCTGCGGTGAGGCCATACCAATATCTTCACTGGCAAGGATCATGAGACGTCGGGCAATGAACCTGGGGTCCTCCCCAGCTGAGATCATGCGAGCTAAGTAATGCAAGCTTGCCTGAACATCTGATCCCCGAATCGACTTGATGAAAGCACTGATGACGTCAAAGTGCATGTCACCATCGGCGTCATATCTCACCACCGCACGATCCACAGCACTGGCAAGAATCTCCGGGGTGATCAAGGTCTGGCCCTGAGCTTGGGCAGTGGCAGCCGCCTCCTCCAGATAGGTCAACACCCGTCGCCCATCACCTCCACCGAGTTGAATGAGCGACTGACGTACCTCATCGTCGAGGGTGTAGGACAGACCTTGGACAGTACGCAACCCACGTTCATCGACCAAGGCACGATCAATGAGTTTTCCCAATTCAGAAGAATCCAGCGGCTGAAGGGTGAGCAACAAGGAACGAGACAACAACGGCGCAATCACCGAGAAAGAAGGATTCTCCGTTGTTGCAGCAATCAAGGTGACCAGGCGATTCTCCACAGCAGGAAGAAGCACATCCTGTTGGGTCTTAGAAAACCGATGAACCTCATCAATGAACAGAACTGTTTTCCGGCCTCGCGCTAGTTCACCGCGGGCTGTGTCCAAGGCAGCTCGTACCTCTTTCACCCCCGCAGTGACAGCACTCAACTCAACGAAGAGTGAACCAGTAACCTGGGAAACAACTGAAGCAATCGTGGTCTTTCCCACCCCTGGTGGACCCCACAGGAAAACCGACATCGGCTGGCCTTCGACCAGTCGACGCAAAGGAGAACCAGGGCCAGTGAGATGATCTTGACCAATAATCTCATCAAGACTTCGAGGGCGAAGACGTACAGCAAGAGGGCTGTGGTCACCAGCCTCAGACAGGGAGCCGCGCGGGGCTGGTCCCGTGGTGATATTGCCGAAAAGATCCTCGATCATGGACTTAGACATCAATCCGTTCGGAGTCCACCGTGTAGGCGCCTTCGATAATGAGTTTCTTGCGCGGACCAACCTCATTACCCATCCAGGTGTCAAAGGACACTCGGGCGGCTTGCTCATCAGAGATGTTAAGCCGACGAAGAGTACGGTGGGTAGGATTCATCGTGGTTTCAGAAAGTTGATCTGCATCCATCTCACCCAAACCCTTGTAGCGCTGGGGCTCCTTGAACTTGATATTCTTCTTTGTCAGCTCCATCACCTTGCGTTGATACTCAGGGTCAGAAAAAGTGTAGATGTATTTCTCCTGCCCCCTCTTCGGGTTAGTCAACTCGAAGCGATGAAGAGGAGGTACGGCGGTATACACACGTCCTGCTTCCACCAGTGGGCGAAGATAAGTGAAAAACAATGTGGCAAGAAGGCATCGGATGTGAGCACCATCGGCATCAGCATCCGCCATGAAAATAACCTTCGAATATCGTGCCCGCTCCAGATCGAAACTGCGTCCAGAACCCGCCCCAATCACCTGGATAATGGACGAACACTCTGCATTCTTCAACATGTCGTTCACTGAGGCCTTGTGGACGTTGAGAATCTTGCCACGAATAGGCATCAGAGCCTGGAATTCAGAGTTTCTTGCCAGTTTTGCTGTTCCAAGAGCCGAGTCACCCTCAACAATGAACAACTCAGTCTTATCAGCATCATTAGATCGGCAGTCAGAAAGCTTCGGTGGCATCGACGATGAAGCAAGAGCATTCTTGGCTCTAACAGCTTCACGATTGACCCGCGCTTGTACCCTCGTACGCGAGGCTTGAACCACTTTTTCCATGACAGCTCTGGCTTGTGGTTTCGTACTCGCCTTCGACGAGGTAAGAAAACTGGTCATCTCTCGTTCAACAACACCAGCAACAAGTTTTTGTACCGCTGGAGTTCCCAAGACCTCCTTGGTTTGACCCTCAAACTGTGGTTCAGCAAGTCGGACAGTTACCACGGAAGTCATTCCCTCACAGATGTCGTCTTTGACGATCTCATCAGAGGCCTTCGTGAGCCTCGTACCCTCCAACACCTTGGTGAAAGCCCTTGTCAACCCACGCTCGAACCCTTGAACATGGGTTCCCCCCTTCGGGGTAGCAATGATGTTCACAAAAGAAGTAGCGCGGGTTTCATAATCTCCGCTCCATCTCAGAGCAATATCAACATCAAGATCACGCTCAACATCAGTGGGGATCATGGCCCCGTGGTCATCCAGCATGGGAACAGTTTCAGTGAAAGTCTCATGGCCTTGTAAACGAATAACATCACTGACAGGCTCGCCTTGGGTCAGGTATTCGCAGAATTCCGTGATTCCCCCCTCGTGGTGAAACACCTCGGTTTCTTCCACACCATCACGTCGATCAGTCACACTGATGGACAATCCTGCAATGAGAAAAGAAGTCTGGCGGGCACGCTGGGTCAGACGAGACAAAGACACCTCGGCTGTAGACAAAAAGATTTGATCATCAGGCCAGTAGCGCACCCGCGTTCCAGTGGTTTTCTTCGATGTTGAACCAATGACTCTTAGCTCGGATTTCTTCTGAAAAGGAGCTTCAGGGCCTTCCCCATCAAAGACACCTGGAACACCACGTTGGAAACTCATGGCATAGGTCTTGGAGTTTCTATCAACTTCCACATCCATCCGTGAGGCAAGCCCATTAACCACAGACGACCCAACACCATGCAAACCACCAGCAGCCTGATAGGTTCCAGAGCCAAACTTGGCTCCGGCATGGAGTTTCGTGAACACGACTTCTACACCGGTCAGTCCCGTTTTAGGTTCGATGTCCACCGGGACACCGCGGGCATGGTCATGAACCTCCAAGGAGCCATCGGCGTTGAGGAAGATCTCAATCGATGAACCGAAACCCGCTAGTGCTTCGTCAACAGCATTATCGATGATTTCCCACAGGCAGTGCATGAGCCCTCGCGAGTCAGTAGACCCAATGTACATTGCTGGACGTTTGCGTGCAGCTTCCAAACCTTCAAGAACGAGCAGATGATGGGCGGCATATTCTCCCGAGGGATGGGTGGAACGCCTCCTGGTAGATGGTTGGTTTTCTTCTTCGACACTCACGTGGGAGAGTTTATCGTTCACGGGATGTTGGATTGCTTCGAAACCAATGCGTGTTGAAACCTCACAAGAGTTTTTAGGAGAAATGATAAGGAACAGGGTCCTTGGGAAGAAGACCATGCATCTGGCGTACCTTCCCTGAAGAATCCAAGACAATTTCCAAGCGTGAAGAATCTTCGAAAGTAAGCACCAATTGATCGCCTCGATCCTCCAAGGGGAGGTTGTGTGCTCCAGCGAACACGGCGATGATGTCCTTGTGGTTTCCAATTCCATAGGACGTGGCTGAGGTAATGATCTTTGGGGTAGTGAAAGCTGTGGGGGTTTCCAACGAAAGTCGAGGGTCGGTGACCACCACATATATCCTGCCACCAGCGGAAGGAGCTGAGAAGATGGCAGTACCCAGGAGTTGAGGGCTGGCAACCATAGCAACAGTCGCCCCCGGGGTCATCCCAAGATCAAGGATCCCTTCCATAGCGAAACGAGGTTGAGTGAATTCCCACAGCCCAGCTTCTTGACCAAATTGTCGAAGAGGGTGGGCCCGCTGGATACCTAAAGCCTCCTGATCGACTGTTTCATCTGCCCAGGACCACAGCCATGTGTTGTCTGCCTGGGCCACTGAGCCAATGACAGCACAGGTGAGACGGATTCCATTCAAGGTGAGAAGCCCCTTGGACAAAGATAATTCCCAGGAGGGGGTATCAGTGCCAATGACCGAACTCAACCGCGTTTGACCATCAACCAGCAAGGCTGTGTGCACGCTAGCCCAGGTGTTGAGAAGAGTGTGATCAGCAGTCATGTCTTAGTCCAAATAGTCGCGAAGCACCTGGGAACGTGAAGGGTGACGAAGCTTCGACATTGTTTTCGACTCTATCTGCCTAATACGTTCACGGGTGACCCCATATACTCTACCAATTTCATCCAAGGTCTTGGGTAGCCCATCAGTCAAACCAAATCTCATCGAGACAACACCCGCCTCCCTTTCAGACAAAGTGTCGAGAACATCATGGAGCTGTTCTTGGAGCAGAGCGAAGTTGACCGCATCGGCAGGAACCACAGCCTCAGAGTCTTCGATCAGATCACCAAATTCTGAATCCCCGTCCTCCCCCAAGGGTGTATGCAAGGAGATGGGCTCACGGCCGTACTTTTGAACCTCGACAACTTTTTCTGCAGTCATATCCAGTTCATAAGCCAACTCTTCAGGGGTTGGTTCGCGTCCAAGGTCCTGGAGCAACTGTCTTTGCACCCGAGCGAGCTTGTTGATGACTTCCACCATGTGAACAGGGATTCTGATGGTACGCGCCTGGTCAGCCATGGCGCGAGTGATCGCCTGTTTAATCCACCAGGTGGCATAGGTCGAGAACTTATATCCCTTGGTGTAGTCGAACTTTTCAACAGCACGAATCAAACCAAGGTTTCCTTCCTGGATGAGATCCAGGAAGAGCATTCCACGACCGGTATAGCGTTTCGCCAAGGAGACAACCAAACGGAGATTAGCCTCCAGAAGGTGGTTTTTCGCCCGCCTGCCGTCTTCACAGATCCATCTCAGATCTGATAAATCGTCGTCAGTGACCGCTGCTTTCGGGTCATTGACTCTCTCTTCAGCAAACAGCCCGGCTTCAATACGCTTGGCAAGAGAAACCTCCTGTTCAGCATTCAACAAGGCAACCTTGCCAATCTGCTTCAGATAGTCCTTGACAGGATCAGCAGTTGCTCCCGCAGCGAGAACCTGCTGCTCGGGTTCATCGGTCTCATCAGCGTCCGACAGTGAGAAACTCTCATCCTCAGTGAGCTCTGATTCCAGTTCAGCTTCCTTCTTGGGTTGGAACTGTGACTCATCAACATCATCAAGACTTCGTTTCACTGTGAATTCCACGTCACCACCCTTGAGAGTGGCGAGTTTCAGGTCTTCAGCTGACACTCCCAAAATAGCTTGGGCAACCGAGGGTTCAGACGAATCTTCTACCTGCGCGGTTTTCTTGGAGGTACGAGGTTTCGCTGGGGTTTTCACCTGTCCCGCTGGCGATTTGGCAGTAGTTTTCGCACTGGTCTTTGTTGCCGGTTTGGCTGGGGCCCTGGTGGCAGTCTTTGCTGGAGTCTTGGATGCTGGTTTTGCCGCGGATGTGGTGGCAGTCTTCGTCGGGGCCTTGGTTGTGGGTTTTGTCGCTGTCTTGGTGGCAGTCTTCGCTGCGGTCTTCGTTGCCACCTTGGCGGGAGGCTTCGCAGCTGGTTTTGCTGGTGCTTTCGTCGCAGTCTTTGCTGCTGGTTTGGCGGTGGTCTTGGCTACTGGTTTGGCAGTGGTCTTGGCTGGAGTCTTAGTTGCAGTCTTGGCTGCAGTCTTGGTTGCAGTCTTGGCAGGGGTCTTGGTTGCTGTGGTCTTCGTCACTGTGGTTTTTGCAGATGTCTTGACCGCTGCCTTGGTCTCTGGTTTAGTCGCGGGTTTAGTCGCGGGTTTGGTGGCAGTTGTTGCAGGTGTTTTGGCTGGTGGCTTAGTCGATGTTTTCACCGGCTTATCCTGCGATGTGGTGACGAGGGCCTCAGGTGGTTGTTTCGAGGTTGTCGGCTTCTTTGTGATCCTTGCCTTAATATTCTCCAACACAGTCTTGCGAGAAACCATCAATCATCCTTCGTTCCTGCTCAACGAACCGATACCAGGGTAAGAGACATCCTGCTGTGGTCAAGCAGACCAATTATGCACGACCACATAGCTTCTTGCAAGCCACGCCCCATGAATACCCAAAAAGTCGTGCCAGTGCTGGGAATGAAAACCCTCACTCTGGTGTTCCATTCTATGAGACTTCTCATGAAAGGGACCACCGTGACAGTCCACCTCGAGCCAGTGCCCACAGAAATGGTCGAACATCGCGATAGTGTCGGTGCATACTTAGCATCCATCGCACGCCATCAACTACTGACTCCCAGTGAAGAAATCGATTTGGCTAAGAGAATCGAAATCGGGCTCTTTGCCGAACACCTTCTCCAAAGCGACCATAGGAATCGAATCGTCAAAGGAAGCGAGGAAGAACTCTCCAGAATCGCTGAAGAAGGTGCGGCTGCTCAACAGCGCTTCATCTCAGCTAACTTACGCCTAGTGGTGTCCATTGCACAGAAGTATCGTCGCGAATCACTGCCCTTTCTCGACATCATCCAGGAAGGAAACTTGGGGCTCATCAGGGCAGTAGAAAAGTTCGACTATTCCAAAGGATTCAAGTTCTCCACCTATGCAACCTGGTGGATTCGCCAATCTATTTTCCGAGGGATTGCAGCCCATGGACATGCGGTGAAACTTCCCGTACACATTGCCGAACAGATTTCCAAGATTCAAACGTCATATCGGCGACTGTGCAATTCCCTGGGCCAGGAACCAAACCCGAGTCAGCTTGCACAAGACGTAGGCCTTCATGAAGCCGAAGTCATAGAACTCACCTCATATATTCGCTCCCATGCGTCCTTGGATGCACCACTGACTGAAGGGGAAACCTTCACCCTCGGTGATCTCATTGATCTCACCGACCACACAACCTCCACCATGGCGACCAGTCAGGATGACCTTGAAACCATTGAGACAATGTTGCGTGAACTCGACGAACGCTCTGCGGATATCGTTCGCAGACGTTTTGGCCTCCACGATGGGCGACCGAATCGACTCATCGACATCGGGAAACATTGGGGGATCAGCGCCGAACGAGTACGCCAAATTGAGCGCACAGCATTAGAGAAACTACAGTCGCTGTCCTTAGCGGCCTAGCGATTGACCAAGGCCACCGGACAATTCGAATGAGCGAGAACTGCTCGCACAGGTCCACCTACCACGATGGCAGGACGTGGTCGTACGCCAAGAACGAGAAGATCAACCCGTGAAGACTCTTGAATCAGTTCCTCCACCAGCACACCACGTTGGGACTTGATGGTGATCTCAAGGTCGGGATAGTCGAGCTGGACAGGTTCAACAACCTGCTCGATGCCTGCTAAAACCCGAGCCTCCCACTGGCTTGTTTGAGCTGGAGACGCAGGAATAAAAGACATCACGGTCGCTGGCTGATCAGGAATAATGTGAATAACCTCCACCTTGGCACCACGCAGCTGCGCTTCCTGGCACCCCCAGCGTAAAGCAGTATCTCCGGACCCGCCCATAGCCACGGTGATCACACCACAATCACCAGTGAGTTCTGGAGTGGACGCTGCCGAAATGACAACCATGGGGCATGAAGAACTCGCCACCAGAGACGTTGAGGTGGACCCCACAAACATTCGCTCCAGTCCCGAACTTGCCCGCCTACCCAGAATCAGGATCTCGGCTCTCTTCGAAAACTCAGACAGAACCCCAACAGGATTGCCGATCACAACATCGCTGTGAATCCTCGCGGAATCAATCCCAAGAGAAAGGGCAAGATCACAAGCCTGCTGCACGGCAGCCTGACCAGCTTCTTTCAAAATGGAGGGGTCATACATGACTCCCCAGCCTCCTGTGGCCACCGAATCATCAACGCCGTGAACAAACCACAGGTCCCCTCCGGTCATTGATGCACGGCCAATGGCAAAACGAGCCGCCCGAATCCCGTCCTCAGATCCGTCAATACCTACCAATATTCTCCCGTGATCCGTCATCGCTATCCTGCCTCAGGGTTGTTGTCAGGGAAAGTGGTTTTCCCTTGGAGGCTTGCTGCGAGAAGATCATCGACACCATCAGCAACGGTGGCCATCTCTTCCACAGCAAATCTCAGATGGGCGGGAACAAAAGGAACGGCGTAGAGCGACAACACAGCGATGATTTTGTCTCTAACCAGCGAGAACCTCACCCAGCGACTGTGGGAATTCACGTCGTTGAGTACCTCTGCTGCCCTTGAGCGCCCCGTAATGTCGTGGACCAAAACAGAGAAGAGCCGAATTTCCTGACCATCATCGGTGAGTCGAATGAAGATCATGGCTGAGCCCACGCGAATGGCGAAATCACCATCATGGTCTTTCATGGGTGAGGTGCCCAAGATCTCAGCTAGTTCCTCGTGAATGGCTGCTTCCAATTCAACCATGGTGCGGTAGGCCGTCACCCCTGTGTCGTGGTTCGCCATATCTTCGCCATGTAAACCCTCCACCACGACTGGTTCAGTCAGCACATCATCGAGAACATTAGAGTGGACGAAAACCGGATGGTCCAAACCAAAGACCATTCTCAAGACATCAACAACCTGTACGGAAAGAATCTCGGTTTGCTCCTGGGATTCCTCACGAACAAACTCGCCTGCTTGTTCCTGCCAACCAGCATCAACCAAGGTGGCGATATGGTCAGGTGATAGAAGTTGGTGATGGAGTTCTGATGGGACACGAGCAGTCAGTTTAGAATTGCGTTCGCGAGTGAAAGTCACATAGTCCTGGGAGGTTTCCCCACCCGATGACCGAAGGACTAATGCTTCGGTCTCATCCATCATGGACAAAACTGCAGCTAGCCGAACAGCGAATTTCTTCCAGGCCTGCTCGACGGATTGATCAAAATTGAATTCATCTGTCATCAGTGTTCACGCTAGCATGACCGAGCACGCTAGCACCACCATTTAGCTACAACCAGATGTCGCTCCGCATCCTTCACAGACATGGCAGGACCCTGCGGGCCTCATCTTGGTTCCACAGGTCATGCACAAGGGAGAATCCACTTGCGGTCCTTGGGAGTCCAGCAGTTCAGCAGTGGTATGGGGGTCAATCAAGGAGGGCTGGCGTGCGCCTGGTCCATCAATAGTGAGATTGTCGGCATCATCATTACGTAGGGCCTGAGAATCAAGAAGTTGACTCTCGTCTTCCTCACTGAGATATGAACCCGTGTCCACATAGCGAGCCCGTTCAGCGGCAGTGTAGACACCCAATTCAGATCTTTCATCAAAGTCGAGATAGTCCAAAGCCAAGCGCCTAAAGGCATAATCCATGATGGATTGAGCCAGACGAATATCAGCGTCATCAGTCATGCCCGCGGGCTCAAACTTCAAATTCGTGAACTTCTGAACAAAGGTTTCCAACGGCACCCCGTACTGCAAGCCAATCGAGACAGCGATCGAAAAAGCATCCATGACCCCCGATAATGTGGAGCCCTGTTTACCCAGTTTGAGGAAAACCTCACCCAAGCGACCATCATCATAAGCCCCAGAAGTCATATATCCCTTGGCTTCCCCCACCTTGAATCGAGTGGTACGCCCCACCCGTGACTTAGGCAGGCGATGACGATGTGGACGATACTCCGCAGGAGCCTTCACCTGTGGCTCTGGTTTTTTCGATGTTGACAGTGGCTGACCGACCTTGCAGTTATCCCGGTAGATTGCCACAGCCTTCAAGCCCATTCTCCACCCCTGCATGTATACCTCGGCGATGTCATCGATGCTCGCTGATTCTGGGAGGTTCACTGTCTTGGAGATAGCCCCAGACAGGAATGGCTGAACAGCAGCCATCATCTTCAAGTGCCCCATCGGCTCAATGGATCGTTGCCCAACAGCACAATCAAAGACAGGATAATGCTCACTGCTCAGATGGGGGGCATCAACCACATGACCATGTTCGGCGATATAGTCCACGATTTCCGTGGATTCGTCGCGGGAGTAGCCCAGATTCTTCAGTGCACGACTGACAGTAGAATTGACGATCTGCATCGAAGAGCCATCCACCATCTTCTTCAATTTCACCAGTGCAAAATCCGGCTCAATGCCAGTCGTATCGCAATCCATCATGAATCCAATGGTGCCTGTCGGAGCAAGAACAGAGACCTGGGAATTTCTGAACCCAGACACTCGCCCCAGATCGAGGACCTTCTCCCACTCAAGGGATGCAGCTTCATTGACTTCACACGCTGCCCCAGAGTCTCCGACAACATAATCTTGCTGTGCCCTGTGGTGTTTCTCCATGACAGTCACATGTGGCCCCGCATTAATTTCGTAACCATCATAGGGCCCCACGATTTGTGCAAGTTCAGCACTACGCCGGTACGCAGTTCCAGTCATGAGCGATGTGATAGCTGCGGCAACACTGCGTCCTGCATCCGAGTCATAGGCCAGCCCTAAGGCCATGAGCAAAGCGCCTAAGTTGGCGTACCCTATGCCCAATTGACGGAAGGTTTTGGTGTTGTCTGCAATAGCGTCTGTGGGGAAATCAGCAAAACAAATTGAGATTTCCATAGCCGTGATGACATATTCCACGGCAGCGACAAATCGCGAACAATCAAAACGATCCTGGTCATCCAAGAAATGCATCACATTGATCGAAGCAAGGTTGCAAGAAGAATTGTCGACACTCATGTATTCACTACAAGGGTTAGACGCTGTGATGGGTCCCGAGTGTGGGATTGTGTGCCAGGCATTAATCGTGTCGTCGTACTGAATCCCAGGATCAGCACAATGCCAGGCAGCAGTAGCAATCTTGGTGAACAATTCTTTCGCTTTAACTTCGCTCACGGTATGACCATCCAGTCGAGCTTTCAGAGCAAAATTTCCATTCGATTCCACGGCGCGCATGAAGGCGTCCGAGACTCGTACTGAATTATTGGCATTTTGGTATTGAACAGAAGAAATATCTGCTCCACCGAGATCCATATCAAACCCAGCATCTCTCAGAGCCCAGATCTTTCTCTCTTCTCTTGCCTTGGTTTCAACAAATTCTTCAATATCGGGATGATCGACATCCAAGATCACCATCTTGGCGGCACGGCGAGTCGCACCCCCTGATTTGATGGTTCCCGCAGAAGCATCGGCTCCCCGCATAAAACTCACCGGCCCCGAAGCCGAGCCACCCGAGGAGAGCAATTCTTTACTCGAACGTATCTTGGACAGATTCACTCCAGCCCCAGAGCCTCCCTTAAAAATGAAACCCTCATCGCGATACCACGAAAGAATTGAATCGATGGAGTCATCTACGGACAAAATGAAACAAGCCGACACCTGTTGTGGAGACGAGGTGCCCACATTGAACCACACTGGTGAATTGAAGCTAAAGACCTGATGCACCAGCATCCAGGTCAACTCGTCAGCAAAGATGTCGGCCTGCTCGCGGTCAAAATAACCATGGGTCACCCCAGCATCCCGATAGGTTTTCACCACACGATCGATGAGAGTCTTGAGGCTTGATTCACGCTCGGGCGAACCGAGGGCTCCGCGGAAATACTTGGTGGCTACGATCGTTGAGGCATTCACACTCCAGGAGTCTGGAAATTCAACACCATCTTGTTGGAAGACAGTTTCACCAGTTTTCCAGTTCTTCTGAACCACATCTCTTTTACTCCAGGTGACCTCATCGTAGGGATGGATACCAGCAGTAGAGAACACGCGAGTCGTCAAGGGTTTCAGCCTGGGAGCAACTAGGGTGTCGGACATTTTCTTGAGCCTTTCTTTCTGTTGTGGATCAGGCCACCAGCTGACCGCGAAGTTCAGCTATCCCTGTTTCAAAGTCTTCGATGGAGCCATAATTTTCATAGACCGAGGCGAACCGAAGGTAGACAACCTCATCTAAGTCACGTAAAGGGGTGAGGATAGCTAAACCAATCTGTTCAGCTGGGACTTCGGCCAAACCCATGGAGCGAATGGAGTCTTCCACCGATTGCCCCAATTTCGCCAAATCATCTTCGGATACTGGGCGATGTTTGCAGGCCTTGCGTACTCCTTGGACGACTTTTTCCCGCGCAAAGGGTTCCACCACTCCCGAGCGTTTCACTACGGCCAATTGAATCTGTTCGACGGTAGTAAAACGCTTTTCACACTGAGGGCATGAGCGACGTCGTCGAATGTAAGAACCGTCGTCAGCAACCCGTGAATCAGTGACTCGAGAGTCCGGGTTTTTGCAGTACGGACAGTACATACTCTTCTCCAAAGGTAGTCATGAGGATCCAGTGGAACCACAATAGATGGGATAATTACATCAGTGTAACCACTAGATGTGGTGATTCTACACGTTGTCGTGATGTGGTCAACAACCATGAATCACTAGGAAAGGAAATTCACCATACCCGTCAATGAAAATGCCGTGTCACTAGCGGTGTTGATGAAAAAATCTTGTCCATCTCCATGGGCATGTCGGCGTGTTGCTCACGGCAAAGGGGTGTTCGGTATGGATGAGAATCCCACTACCATCCCCCAAATCATCACAGCAAAAGTCAGGCTCACTGTGACCAACTGAGCGATCAAACGAGCTTTTACATAAGCTACCTTCATGATGTTACCTTTCGTACGGTTGTTCGTTTATTATGTAACATGCCTGCGACATTGTCGTACATTTGTTCGCTATCGGCGTGTCGTATATTTATCAAACACCACACGTACGACGAAAATTCCCTCGACCCTCGAACAATTGTTTGATATTTGTCCTAGTGTGGGTTAGGCTTGCTCCATGACATCAACCAGTAATACTTCAACGCAGGGGTCGCGTCGCTCACCAGGTTCGATCGCTGATGAGTCTCTTCGCAACATCGACCAACTCACCTTGCGTCAACGTCAGGTTTTGTCCGTGATACAAAACTCCGTTTCTACTCGCGGTTATGCTCCATCTGTTCGTGAAATATGTGAAGAAACAGGGCTATCGAGTCCATCGTCGGGAGCCCATCAACTGCGTGCCCTAGAGAAACGAGGGTTCATCCGTCGCGACCCGAAACGACCACGTGCCATGGAGTTGTTGGTGCCAGCTGACGATGGCGCTGTGCCAGGTGGGAGTTCCTCTTTCGTCTCAGTGCCTGTGGTCGGCAGAATCGCTGCTGGCGCTCCTATCACTGCCGAAGAGAATCACCAGGACACCTTTGCCCTCCCAGCGCAGTTGGTTGGCTCAGGCACCCTCTTCATTCTTGAGGTGCATGGCGATTCCATGGTTGATGCTGCTATCTGCGATGGTGATTACGTTGTCGTACGTCAACAACCAACCGCTGAGAATGGTGAAATCGTTGTGGCCTTGCTCGGTGAAGAAGCCACAGTGAAAGTCTTGAAACGAACCCCAGGTCAAGTATGGCTCCTGCCCCAAAACCCGCTGTACTCCCCTATTGATGGCAACCAAGCAACAATACTGGGCAAGGTGGTCTCAGTTTTGCGTCGAGTATAACCTCTCAGGGCTGGAGAAAACGTGACAGCGTTGTTGGGCGGGACCCATCGAACAACGACCAGGATAACCTGAGGAATCTTTGAGCGCGTGTGATCCCCACATACAGCAGCCGTTTTTCTTCGGCTAGCCGTAGATCACTTGTTGCCAGTCGATGAGGCAGGGATCCCTCGTGGAGTCCACCCAGGTTAACTGCAGCGAATTCCATTCCTTTGGCACTGTGTAAGGTGCCCACACGAATTCCATTGTTCTTCTCCAGGTTCTCACCACTGACCCACACCCAGGGAAGACCGTGTTCTACCAGCACCCTAGCGAAATCCTCGCCTTGGGCCTTCGTACGATAGAGCACAGCCATCTGATGATAATCGAGGCCTTGATCATGGAGATCGATCAGCCACTTCACGATACCTTGGGATTCTGCTGCAAAATCACGATTGCTGGACATTTCTACGGGAGCACCACTGGGATGGAAGGCAGATAACTTAACCCCGGAAGTTAGCTGATTAGCCAAGGCGAGAATTTCGGGGGTTGAACGGTAATTCTTCGTCAGCGACAAGGAGTATGCTCCCTGATGGGTGTCAGCAAACTCTTCCAAATATTGCGAACGCGACCCAGCGAAATGATGGATAGTCTGTGCTGGGTCACCGACCACGCAGACATCTGGTCGTCCTCCCACCCATAGCTCAACTAACCGCGCCTGAACAGCCGAGATATCCTGGTATTCATCGAAGATGAAATGTCGGTAGGTGTGATGGACCTTCCGGCGAACCTCAGTCTCTTCAGTAAGCAGGGCCACCGTACACAGCAGGACATCGTCAAAGTCAATGACGCAGGCTGCCTGCTTGACTTGTTCATAGGCCACCAGGGCATCTGCCACAGTGTCCACCTCCAGGTCGGATGTCAAGCGCTGATCTTTTGTGGCCAAATCACCATAATCCTCAACGAGAACATTGTTCTGCTTGGTCCACGATATCTCCTGTCCCAGGACTAACAGATGCCCGGGTGTGACAGGTATTCCCACCCGTTCACAGGCTGCCAAGATCATAGGATCGCGGCGATCTTCCAGGGGAGGCAAGCTCGCTTGATACACCTGTGGCCAGAAATGTGCAGCCTGGCGTAACGCCGCCGAGTGGAAGGTACGTGACTGCACTCCTTGAACACCCATCCCATGAAGGCGTGAGGTGAGTTCATCTGCTGCCGAAGTGGTGAAAGTCACTGCGAGAGTAGACAAGGGATCAATGACACCCAGCTGAGCCGCATGACACAATCGATGGGTCACCGTATGTGTTTTTCCCGTCCCTGCACCAGCAATCACACTGACAGGCACGGCGAGTTTCTCCACGACTTCTCGTTGTTCGTCATTGAGCTGGTCGACGTCCACAGGGTTCACATGGTCTACTTTGCCACCTTTGTCTGACATTGATTCTTGGCGACCCCCTGGTGGGCATTGATGGCGCCCTGTTGCAATGTGGGTTAACGTGGACACTGTGATTCGCTACCGAAGCTCCAGCCTTGAGGTTCTCGCTGAGCACCTTGCCCAGATTCTGAGCCCAGGGCTCGATGATCCTTTCCGCCAAGATGTGGTGCTCACCCGTGGCGGTGGTCTCGGTCGCTGGATAACCCAGTATCTCGCCACCCGCCTGGGAGTATCCACATCAGACTCCCAGCAGTCTTTTTCCGATGGAATTGTGGCAGGAATAGAGTTTCTCACCTTGTCCACCTGGGAGAACAGGCTTCGCCACAGACCCTCACCATGGTCAGCCCAAGAGCTTCTCCCCCATGTGCTCACCTGCCTTGATGACCTAACAGATCAGCCACACTGTGAAGCAGTGATCAGCTATCTTTCCCAAGGAGACAATCGCCCGCGTCGGAAACTCGATCTCGCTCGCAGTGTCAGCCACCGATTGAGTGCCTATGCCACCTGGTATCCCGAGGTCATGAAGTCCTGGAGCCAGGGATCCTATGTTGACCGGCAGGGTTGCCCTATCGCTACCACCGATCTGTGGCAGCCTCACTTGTGGAATCTCCTGTGTTCGGCCAGTGGGTCAACCCCTGACGATGATCAACAATTCCTCATCCAACAAGTCGAGTCTCAAGGTCTCGACTACGGTCGCGTGGTCTTGTTCTGCCCTGAGTTCATTTCGCCCACTCACAGGATTCTTTTAGAGAGTCTCGATCGGTTGCGCCCAGTCACTGCGTTGACCTTGACCGCCTCTTGCTCTGCCAGCGATTGCCTTGAGCAGTGGACAACAAAATACAGTGTGCTTGATAGTGGGGTTGACACCGAGTTGTCTCAGATCACCAGCGAAACACAGGTGTTACCAGGAAGCCAACAATCGCCATCGATGCTTCACGGGATACAGAACTACCTTTTTCATGGTGATTCCACTCACTATCCTTGCGATGATTCCCTCCAGATTCACACCACCTCGGCTCACAACCTTCCACAGTTACTTTCCACTCAGGTGGTGAATCTGCTCAACAGCGATCCTGGTCTTCAACCCAGAGACATTGTGGTCTTGGTTGATTCACTTCAGGATCATGTCGATCTTCTGAATGCCCACTTTACTGCTGATAGTGATCCTGCCACCCTAGGGCGTCACCAGATCCGTGCCTGCGTACTCGGGGAATCCAGTACCGATCCCAGTTGTGATCTCATCGATGTTCTATTTCACATTCTTGACTCGCGGGCAACCTCCCAAGACCTACTGGATCTGCTCGCTTCCCCGCTGGTGATGGACAAGTTTGGACTCTCCACTGGTGACTTGGATCGTTTGGCCACTCTCATCGAATCTTCAGGTATCAGGTGGGGAATCACTGCTGAACATAGAGAAGTCGACCAGATGGAGGATTTCCCGCACAACACATGGATGGCAGGGTTATCCAGAATGATCCTGGGTGTCGCCCTGGGTGAAGATGAACTCCTGTGGAGGGGTCGAGTGTTTCCCCTCGATGTCGTTGATGGCGATTCTGTACGTCTGGTGGAAGCTCTCTCCTTGATCATTGCCCATGTGCGGACGTGCAGCCAGCAGTGGAGTACGCCAACAAGTATTGACGGCTGGGGAACCAGAATTCACCACACCTTGGAGACTTTGACTACGGGCGGTCCATCCCTGGGACACCAGATTGCCTATCAGATGGAAAACCACCTGGGCCCGCCCATGACCCTTGCTCAGGCTCGAAGAGAATTCCTTGACCGGTGCCAGGAGTACCGTACTTCACCTTCACTGCTCAATGGGACATTAGGAATCGTTCCACTGTCAACGATGGCTTTAGTCCCCCACCGTGTCATCATCGTGTATGGACTGTCGGCAGACACCTTTCCGCATCAAGCCATCCCTTGCGGTGATGATCTTCTTGGTCCCCCCCATGATTCCCGCGCAAAAGACCACCAGAGGTTTGTCGATTGTTTACGATCAGCTCAAGAGAAACTGATCATCATTCGTAGCGACACCGATTCGATGACTGGTCACCGACTGCCACAACCCAGTGTTGAAGCCGACCTGCTGGGTTTAGCCAGTGAGATTGTGACACCTGGTGAAGATATCGCGACACTCACCTACCACCATGACTACTCCTTTGACCGTGTGCCCACTTCAGTTGCTGCCTCAACGCTGGGGCTCACTGCGAGGGCCGACCGTGATGATTCGACTCCCCCAGACCAAGAAGAAACATCTGTGAGCATCGATGACATAGCCAACCATCTGGTCAATCCTGCTGCAGCATGGCTTCGTCGTTACGTGGGAATCACACCGGGTGCTTTATCGGAATCCACCCCCAGCTCCACCTCATTAACCTTGGACTTAGATAGTCTGGAGACCTGGACAATAACCGATCGAATGTTGCGCCTACTGCGTACGGGTCAAGAACCCAACTCTATCCTGGAAACTGAATTACGCAGAGGTTTCCTGCCCCCAGGGCCCATGGGAGTGACGATTGCTCGCAGATGCCTGACCCAAGCACAAACAATCCTTCGCCGTGGTGACGAATTCACCCAATATCCACCAGTAGGACTCAATGTTCACATGGAGTGTTCCTCAGGCAAGACACTCACCGGGCACGTCGTTGTCCGAGGTTCGGCCATGGTGGTCCTGCAAGCTGGCAAGGTCCGGCCCCATCACCAAATCGCTGCCTGGGTGAAACTACTGGGACTTGGTGCCTGCCACCGGCAAACCACCTGGACAGCACACTTGGTAGGCGCCTCCCATGTTACCCTCCAGGCTCCAGGAGCCGACCAGTGTCGAGCGCACCTTAATTACCTTGTGGACCTTGTCACTGGTAGCGCTCGTTCACCGCTGCCCCTGCCGCCAGCTCCCAGCGCACTGTTCGCCCGATACTCGTCGAGGTCGACGGACATCAACACTCCTGCCATCCTGGAACGAATGACCAGTACGTGGGCCCAAGACTCCAGCTGGTCCCTACTGTGGCCAACACCACAAGACATGTGGTCAGAACCATCCGACCAGCATGGAAAACATGACCGCTTCAGTTCGCGGTTCGAAACCCTCGCCCATGAGGTCTACTCCCCGGTTCTCACAGCTGGAGGTGTGTCATGACCACGCCACTGCCCCAACCAGGAACCCTCCATGTCATCGAGGCAAGTGCCGGAACGGGGAAAACCTGGGCTATGTCAACCCTCGCAGGTCGTTTTATTGCCCAAACACAGACCCCTATCTCCCAATTAGCGCTCGTATCCTTCTCCCGAGCCTCCACTGCTGAGATGCGCCAGCGTACCCAGGCGCGACTAGTGGAACTAGCTCAAGAATTAGCCGCGGACACACCACCGGAGGTAGACACTGGTTTGTGGGTAGACGACCCAACACTACGCCATGAATACAAGACCCGATTAGAACAAGGTGTTCGCGACTTTGATAGTGCTACCATCACCACGATCCATGGCTTTTGCGACCGCCTGCTGTCTTTGATGGGGATCAGCGCTGACCATGACCTCAGCGACCAGATGACAGCCTCCTTTGATGACATCATTCAAGAAGCCACCACTGATCACTACTGCCGGTTGGCCCAAGAATCTACCCCTTGGTTTACTCTTGATCTCGCCCAGAAGTGGGTCCGTGCAGCACTCCAGGATCCCAATGCTCAAATCCATCCCCTGGGTGAAGAAGCACAATTCACCCAGGAAGTACGTAGCAGTGTCTATCGTCGCCTACGCAGACATGGCCTCTACACCTTTGACGACATGATCACTCGTTGCCGTCAAGGACTCATCAATGCCTGTGACGATGTTGCTGGGCGAGTGTCGAGGGCGTACCCCATTCTTCTCGTGGACGAATTCCAGGACACAGATGAGGCGCAATGGGAGATTATAGAACGCGGGTTTGTTGGCAGATCAACTGTGGTGCTGATTGGTGACCCCAAGCAATCCATCTACTCTTTTCGAGGGGCAGATATCAAGGCCTATATGAAGGCCACCCACGGCGCTACGACCACAACTCTGACCACCAACTTCCGTAGCTCTGCCAAGGTCGTCAACGCTCTGAACCATCTGTTGGGTGGGGCAGAACTTGGTGAGACCACCATCAAAGTCACACCAATATCCCCCTGCGAACATCCGCCACACCTGGCTGTAGAACCTCCCTGGGATCAGCCCATTCGCTTGCGCCTACCATCGGACTTAACACCGCGTAGCGCCACTGAGGCACGCGACATGATCACCACAGATCTTGGTCATGATGTGATACGCCTGCTGAACTCTTCGGCACATTTCCAATCACATCCGTCGGTGGAGCCGCGCCCACTACGTCCAGACGATATTGCTGTGCTGGTCTCCACTAATGACCGTGGTTTAGCCATTGCCGAGCACTTTCAACACCATGGAATACCGGGACTATTTACTGGTAGTAGCTCAGTTTTCTCCACCCAAGCAGCCCAGGATTGGCTACGGCTCTTGCGGGCCATGGATTTTGGGACTCCAGGTGAAATTCGTCTCAGTAGCCTCACAAGTTTCTTTGGTTGGGATCTTCACCACCTCGTTGGTATTGACTCAAACCAATTCTCTGCCTTAGCGGTCACCATCCGACATCTGGGCACGCTCATGGACCGTGGTGGGGCCCACCTAGTGCTCGAATGGTTGAGCGACCATAGCGACCTCACCCAGCGTCTCAGTGGCGATGCTACTTCGGCTCGTTGCCTCGCTGACCTCCATCATCTCGCCACTCTCTTTCCAGTGCGCGACACTCGTGGTGCTCTGGGGTGGCTGGAGCATCAAAGGATGGCTACCACCAGTCGAGATGAAACCTCGCGGACTATAGCCACCAGCAGTGATGCTGTGAGGATCTTGACGGTGCATCAAGCCAAGGGCCTTCAATTCCCCGTGGTCTATTGCCCACAACTGTCGGATCGGTTCGACAGCATTTCATCAAAAAAACCCGTGGTAGCCCATGACAGTGAAGGAAACCGGGTCCTCGACTTGGGCATCGGGACCACCACCTCGCCACTACGGGCTATCGCCCAACAGGAGAGTGCAGCGGAGTCTTTGCGCATGTGTTATGTGGCTTTGACTCGCGCAAGTACGCAGATCACCACCTGGTGGGTCCCCACCATGAAGACCACTACCTCCTCCCCCTTGCACCGCTTGTTGTTTTCCTCAACTGACACACCGCCTTCATCCATCCCCATGGAAGGATGTGACCCACATGGGCTGACTATTCCTGGGCTGGCCGTAGAAACGATCAATGCGAGTAGTGAACCCACCGGCCACATATCGCAGAAGGAGACTCCACCACCAGTGGGCGAACCTCTGGAGTTGCACCGCCCCATCGATACCTCCTACCGACGTACCTCTTTCTCCTCGCTGACTGCGCAAGCTCACCATTCCTCCACGATGGATCAAGCCAATGCCCACGGCGAGGATCCAGAGCTGAACCAAGTGTCCCCACTAGCTGATTTTCCTGGTGGACTGGCTTTCGGTTCCCTGGTTCACAATGTTTTCGAGTATGCCACCCCAGGAGAGGATCTCACAGAATTGATCTCAGCCACGATGCGCAAGGAAGGATTCACTGGTTTTTCTCCCGCCACTCTTGCTGAAGGGTTGCAACCTGGCCTTGATACTCCCCTGGGTGACATAGCTGGGGGGCGGTCTCTATCTCAGATCCCTCTTCGTGATCGTCTAGCTGAACTCAATTTCGAGTTTCCGTTATCCCTAGGACAACAATCTTTCACATTGACGGCTATCGCCAGTTGCCTGCGAAGCCATCTTGAACCCGATTCTCTCCTGAGCACCTATCCTGATTTCTTTGATGATTCTCTCGATCTACGCGATCTTCGAGGGTACCTCTCGGGGGCTATTGATGCGGTTCTACGTGTGAATGACCGTTATGTTGTTGCCGACTACAAAACTAATCGGTTGGCTCCACCAGACACCCCACTCACCTTGGGCCACTACACCTACCAGCCCATGGCGCTTGCCATGATGGATTCCCACTATCTTCTCCAGGGGTTGATTTACCAGGTGGCCCTCCACCGCTTCCTGCGCTGGAGAATAGATGCCTATGATCCCGAGGTTCACCTAGGGGGGATGGCTTATCTCTTCGTTCGGGGAATGGCCGGAGAAGAAACACCAGTACGCCAGGGCACCACCTGTGGGGTATTCACGTGGATTCCTCCTACTGCGATGATCCTTGAGCTTTCTGATCTCTTCTCGGGGGTGATCCGATGACTGTCACTTTGAGCGAGTTAGTGGAAGCTGAGGTGTTCACCCCAGCAACCGTACGTATGGCCCGACATCTGGGGTTCCTCTATGGCGAGGAAGACGAACTGGTGGTCATGGCTATCTCCTGCACCCTGGTTGCACTGGGTGCAGGGTCGGTGTGTTGTGACCTCGGTCAACCTGACTATCTTTTCCGCGGAAACAACCAACCTATCGAGTGGCCTGAACCGCAGGCCTGGGCTGAGGCTTTGATGGCTTCACCTGCTGTGAGCGCCAGCGATGACCAAGGTGATGGTGCTCTCATCGTGCAAGGTACGACCTCATATCTTCGTCGATACTATCGTGAACAGAGTTTCATTGCCTCGTGGATTACCCAGCGCAGTCAACTCACCCAAGCAGACAACCGGTGGGTGGACCTTTTTTTCGCTGATGAGTACGCCAACCAAAGAACCGCGGGAGCTCGCGCACTATCGTCACAGTTCTGTGTTGTTGCTGGAGGTCCGGGAACAGGGAAAACAACCATTGTTGCCCGGCTGTTAGCGGCTCTTGCACAAAACCGCCCATCTGGAATTCACGTTGTCTTGGCTGCCCCAACAGGAAAGGCTGCCGCGCGCCTCGATCAGGCAGTTCGAGAGAATCTCCAGGTCTGCTCCCAGATTCCTGGAGCAGATTATCAACTCACCTGTGAGTCGGGGACCATCCACAGAATCCTCCAGATGACTCCCTGGGGAAAAGTCGGTCGCGATGCTAACAATCCCATCCCTGCTGACATTGTTGTTGTCGATGAGGCGTCGATGCTGTCCTTGCATCTGATGACCCTGCTTCTTCATGCCACCTCGGAGTCTACTTCACTGATTCTTGTGGGTGATCCTGATCAGCTTGCTTCGATTGAGGCTGGCGCTGTCTTGTCGGATATTGTGTCTCAAGACCAGGTGGTACCTGTAGCTCGGTTAACCACCACGTACCGTTTCTCGGGCGCCATCGCCGACCTGGCAGAGTCTATCCGCTGTGGGGATAGCGACACGGCCTTGAATATCCTGGGTTCTGGTTGTGAGCAGATCCAATGGATCGATGCTGACCTTGACTCCATGGACACCTCCCATGATGTGCTTGATCCTTTGCGTGAGGATCTTCTTCAGCAGCAAAAGAAGCTCACCGAGTTTTCTGCGCGTGGAGCAGCCAGCGATGCACTGTCGACTTTGGAGTCACACCGCCTCCTGGTGGCTCACCGTCATGGAGTCAGTGGTGTGAGTTTTTGGACCCATGAGGTACGGTCATGGTTGTTCGACCACCATCTTGCTCCCCCGGCCCACGTGCAGTGGTATGCAGGTCTACCCCTTCTCATCACGAGGAATGATGACGTTCTGGGCATCTACAACGGTGATAGTGGGGTGATGATCAACGACAACAATTCGCTGGTCGTCGCTATGGAGACCAACTCGGGGGTGCGCACCATCGATCCGGGTCTCATCCAAGGGTGGGAACCACTGTTCGCCTCCACTATCCACAAGGCACAGGGCTCTCAATTCGACACCGTGAGTGTTCTTGTCCCTGGCTCGTCTGCTTTGATCTTGTCCAGGGAGTTGCTCTACACAGCTATCACCCGAGCTCAGCGTCGCCTGAGAATCATCGGTTCTGCCTCAACATTGTCCCAAGCAATCCAGTCCCCTGCCTTGAGAGCATCAGGGTTAGCTACCCAACTATCAGCCCCACGCAGTTAATGTGGTTGGAGTTATATCCAGGCTGTCTGCTTTCCTCGCGCCGCTGCCGGACAGAACCGCCAGCGAATAGTCGAAAGCCGCGAATTTGTCAAATCTACTGAGAAGTATATTTCGGCGTCTACCAGCACGTCGAATTTTATCTTCATTCCGGGGAGGTCATCAACATAAACGGCTTTTACCGTAATTTCGGAAAGCTCGGCTGTGTGTATATGGCGCACGATAGTATCTGGAAATTCCAGCGAACGAAATACTCGGAAACCGCGCCGGATAATTCGTTATAATATCGGTTTGAAATATGATCCTTAAAGGATCGTGCCGCCATGATACCGCCCCCTTTCCTTGCCGTTTGTTGCCTTATCCCTGCACCAGCTTCCATAATTCGTCGTAACTGTCCACCACGGCGTATTCCACGCTTTCGCCGCTGATAGCGCGGAAATGCTCGCGGGCGCAATGGGTTTTTGCTTCTTCAATTTTACGAAGCTCCATTGAGGACATATCGCCTTTTGTTTCGGCGACGAAATATATGTGCTTCACCTTGCCGTCATAGAACGCTATCGCCCAATCGGGGTTGTATTTGCCGACAGGTGTGCTGATATAGAACCCCCTCGGCAGTTTAACATAGACCTCGACTTCTTGCTGGTGCGCTTCCAATTCCGTGGCAAAGTCGCGCTCGTTGGTAGAATCGTATATCACATAATCGTACAGGTGCCGCTTCGCCTCCATAGCGTTCACGCCGAGCTTGCCTTTTTTCAAATCCGGCTCGGTAAATATCTCGGTGCCGAAAGCGGCGGTCAGCCTGTCGTATGTTATATGTTCGATAATTGCCGTGGCCTTTTGCTCGTTGATAATGTTGGCGGCGCGGATAATAAATTCCTCGGGGTTGTTGCCGAATTGGTCGAACACGGATTTATCAATACCCGTCAAAATGTCCGCCACGGCTTTACGGGTCAGACCGGTTTCCGCGACGATTTTTCCGACAAGGTCATATCGAACCGAGGAGCTTGCGCTCATAGTCAGATTCGGGGAGGCGTCCTCCCGCTTGGCGGTGCTTTTTACAAACCCTTCGCCAGATTGTAGTTGTTCCTTGGATTCGATGTTTCGGGTTTGCTCGCCTTCTTCGACTTTGAAATACACCTTAGAAACGCGCAGTCTATCGTTAAGTGCCGCAATCGCTTTTTTAACAAGCTCGCTTTCCGTAAATTTAACGGTGTAATAACTCCTGCCATTTATGCGCGACCACAATTCTTGGAACGCGCGGCTGTCCAGCTTGCCCTTATCGAGCGTGACCTCGACGGTATTCTTCCGGGCGTCCTCCGGCCTGTTGGCGTTCGGATCATAGACGGAATCAAGCACCGCGATAACGTCGGCGGCGCGGCCTTCCGCTTCGTCGGGAACGGCAATCGCGCCGTTCTTTTTGTCATCATAGTATTTTTCGGTAAGCTCGCCACGCTTGATATAGCCGTTTACGATAAGGCTATCAATAATATCGAGGGCGGTATCGTCGCCGAATTTTTCCGTAAACAGCTTCGCTTCCACTTTGAGCGGACGGTCGGCGACGGCTTCGGCGATTTCGCTTTGCAGCCCTTTGGCGAAGCTGTCGTAGCTTTCGTTGGCGATAACCGTCAGCACGTTGATATTATGTACTTCTTCGCGGCTCATAATGTTTTCATCCATACGCTCGCCGCTCTGATTGACCGAAAGGCGAAGACCGCGCCCGACCTCCTGCCTCTTGCGAACGTCGCTGCCGCTCTGCTTTAATGTGCAGATTTGGAACACGTTGGGGTTATCCCAGCCCTCACGAAGCGCGGAGTGGGAAAAGATAAACCGTACCGGCTCGCGTCGGTCAAGCAGGCGTTCCTTATCTTTCATAATCAAATCGTAGGCGTCCGCGTCGTCGGAGGTGCGCTCCTTTTTGTCGCCGAGTTTGCTGTCCACCATGCGCCCGCTTTTTTTGTCGATGGAAAAATAACCGGCATGGGTGCGCTCGACGGGTATGCCGGTGAGGTATTTCAAATACTCTGGTGAATCGTCGAAAGTAAGCTGCCTATTGCTGACGATGTTGTTGTACTCTTCCTCGAACATCTGGGCGTAACTGCCGCCGGTGGCATTGCCTTGGGCGTCATATTGCTTGTACTTGGCTACCTCGTCGATAAAGAACAGCGAAAGCACTTTAATACCTTTGGTGAATAGCTGCCGCTCACGCTCAATGTGAGAAAGGATGGTTTCCTTGATTTGGATGCGGCGCAATTGTTCTTCCGAAACGGAGCCGATCACGTCGCCAGCGAAGAGTTTTTTGCCGTTGGTGAATTCCACGGAGGAGTCGCGGCCATCAATCCGCAGCACCGTGTAGCCGTCTTTGTATTCGGCAAGTTCGCCCGAATTGTCGAATAGGCTGTACCCCTCGGTGACTTTGCGGGAGACTTTGCGGACTCCGGAGCTACCCTTTACGTCGAACTCGATTGTGGCTGTGGGGTTGCCCTTGGAGAGGTTGATGCTCTGGATGTAAACGTAGCCTTCGGTGGCGGTGCTGCCCGAAACGGAGATGCCTTTGACGGCTATCTTCTTCACGAGGCGCTTGTTGTAGGCTTCCAGCGCGTCAAGGTGATAGATCATGTTGTACATGCTGTCCGCTTTGTGCGTTGCCGAGTAGCGGAGCGTCATTAGCGGTTCGAACTCTTTCAACCGTTCCTTGGTGGCCGCGCCCTCTACGGACTGCGGCTCATCGATAATCAAGATCGGGTTGGTTTTGGCCAGAATATCGATTGGGCGGCGGGAACGGAACTCGTCCAGTTTCATGTAGATACGACGAGCGTCTTTGCCACGAGCGTTGAACGCTTGGCTGTTGATAATCATGACGTTGATTCCGCTATCGGAAGCGAAACGGTCAATATCCGTTAGCTGTGCCGAGTTGTAGATGAAGTACCGGATTTTCTTGCCGTAGTCTTCAGCAAAATGCTCTTCCATCACCTGAAATGACTTGTACACGCCCTCACGGATAGCGACGCTGGGCACAACGATGATGAACTTGCTCCAGCCGTACCGTTTGTTAAGCTCGTACATGGTCTTTATATAGGTGTAGGTTTTGCCTACGCCGGTTTCCATCTCCACGGTCAGGTTGTAGCGGCCGTCAAGGGAAACGGACGGCTTGATATGCCCCAACCGTTGGATGGCGTGGATATTCTCAAGAACTTTGTCATCGCTGATGGCCACAGGCTCGTTGTTAAACCCAGTCCACTGCTGGTGCTCGGTCAGGGACATTTGCCCGAGACCGGGGTCAATCATATATGTCGGTTCATGGAAAGGCTGGCCTGCAAACACTTTACAGACTGCCGCTGCCGCGTCTGCTTGAAATGGCTGATGCCGAAATTGCAGTTTCATCTACGCACCCCCCCCCTAAATGACCTTGACCGTGGTGTTCGGGGAGAGGAGCTTGAAAATCTCGAACACGTTAATCTTCTCCGGCGAACTGGTGAAACCGCTGTCGCGGAATACGGCACGCAGTGGCTTGCGTTCCGCGATCTGGCGAACTACGCTCTCGGGGACATTTTCCTCAAAACAGGCAATCAGGTCGCCGTCGTTGTATGTATGGACGGTGAACCCGTTTATCTTCTCGTGGGTATGCGGCATGGATAGCGGCAAGCCCCAATCGAGCAGGCAGCCGTACAATAAGTCCATATCTGTGCGGTCGTCCTTGATATTGCTTTCCATCGCCAGCACCAAGTCCTGCGTATAATCGCCCGCCGCATAGTACACGTCGGTCATATTGGTGTCGTCGAGCTTGAGAACGCGGAAACCGATGTCGAGGTTTTGCGCGGTCAGCCCCGCTTCCTCTTTGATTTTATCTCCGGCGCGGCGTATGCGCTCTTTGCCGATTTCGCAAATAGTGGAATAACCCGCCTTTGCCGCTTCCGTATCTTCGGCGCATACTTCGGGTAGCTGTACCATGATAAATTTACGCTTTCCACCATCTTCGGCATTAAGCCGCATAACGGCATGGGCGGTGGTAGCAGAGCCGGAAAAGAAGTCGAGAATGATGTCATTACTGGTCGTTGATAATTTCAGCACTCTTTTTATTGTACCAAGAGGTTTCGGCTTCGGGAAAATTCTTTTATCGAAACCTAAATCAATAAATTGTTCCGTTCCCCGTTCGCTATTGACATCTTTGAATGTCCACGAGCTTGTTGGTTTTACAAACCCGCGTCCTTCTAAATAATCCTTTTGCATAATACCCCAGACTTTTCTTGTAGGCATAAATTTTGCGACGAGGTCGTCAATTTGTTTTTCAGCCGTGTCTAACCCCCATCGCCAGTTTCCTTCTTTGCCGTCCTCTCGCTGCGGATAAATTGATATAAAGCCATTTGGAGCGTCCTTTTCCCGCGTAGGATAAAATTCTCCCGTTTGTTCGTTATAATGGAAATAATAAAAGAGGTTTGGCCTATCTTCCCTCAAATCGTTTTCGCCTGTTTTACGCAAATCAATTTCACGGTATTTCATGCCTTTTTCATCTGTTTTGTTATATCGCCTTGTAATTTCTTCTGTTGGCTCAAATCCATACCAAACCAATGCTGTTATATTCTTGGCGTAAACTAAAAGATATTCATGTGCAGTTGCAATGTATTTATCGTCAGAACGGCCTTTGGGATTGTTGGTATTAGCAACGCAGCCAATAAAGTTACTAACCCCAAGGATTTCATCGCACAATTTACAGATATTATGAATCTCGTTTTCATCAATACTGATAAAAATGACGCCATCGTCGCGGAGCATATTTCTCGCCAAAACAAGGCGCGGATAAATCATACTGCACCAATCGGAGTGGAAGCGCCCGTTGGTTTCGGTATTGCGATATAAGCGGTCGCCGTCCTCGTCATACGCGCCCGCTTCCTCGTCGTAATCCTCGCGGCTCTGCGTAAAATCGTCGCGGTAAACAAAGTCGTTGCCGGTATTATACGGCGGGTCAATATATATCATTTTTACTTTGCCGAGATAACTCTCTTGGAGCAATTTCAACACGTCGAGGTTGTCGCCCTCGATATAGAGGTTTTCGGTCGTGTCCCAATCCTTGCTTTCCTCCACGCAGGGGCGGAGGGTTTTACGGATCGGGCGCCCGGCTTCGGCAATGGCGGCGCGTTTACCCACCCATGTAAATTCGTAGGCCTCGTCGGTAAATACGTCCTCGCCCAGCATGGAGCGGAGCAGGTCAAAATTCACCTTACCCTCAGTAACAACGCCGGGGAATTGTTCGGCGATTTTCGCCACGTTCTCGGCGGTGAGGTTTGGGGTTTCAAATTTCATTTTATCAGACATGGGTGGTTTCCTCCTCGGTATTATAAGTGAAAGAATATTTGTGTTGTGCCGTTTGTTTGCCAGTAACTACCGTTGTTCGTCGAATTTCCAATAAATCCATGTAGCAGAATTTTATTATAAATATGCCACATGAGTTAAATGCGGAGATTGCATTTCCGCTCTTAAATTCTATAACGGTTTCTTCTCGCCCCATCAAGCAACCAGCAAAATTCTTGTCAATAAACGGCACAAGAACAGGTTGGGCGTTAGGGGTAGGCGGGTAAATTTCTAAGGGTTCTATTTCAATGGTCGGGGCGAGAGGACTCGAACCTCCGATCTCCTGCTCCCAAAGCAGGCGCGCTAGCCACTACGCTACGCCCCGAGGGTTTTTCAAACACCTCGTTTCCGACTGGTTATTCTACTGTGATCGAAGGCTCCATGGCGAATCTACGTCATCGTCCCAGGAACCCCAGGACCCCCTCAGCCATCATTTGGACGGCGATAGCAGCGAGCAAGACTCCAGCAATACGGGTGAGCAAAATTGTTCCGGCCTCCTTCAGGATTCGATGCAAAGCAGTGGAAAACACCAGGATCAACAAGACCGTGGCCATCGCAAAAACTAGCGCTGCACCAATCAACACATAGTCAAGTCCTGAGGCACTATGGACGGCAACCATGATGGCCACAATAGCGCCGGGGCCTGCCAACAAGGGTGTTCCGAGGGGAACAACAGCGACAGTGAGACCATGGGTCTGTTGATCATCGACTTGATCCATTTGTCCAGTGAGAAGCTGGAGGGCAACAAGCAGGAGCAACAGCCCGCCAGAAACTTGCAGAGCCTCCAAGGAAATCTGAAGATAAGTCAAGATCACCTGCCCGAACACAGCAAAAGAAGCGATCACCCCTAAAGCCACCAGGGAAGCGCGCAGGGCCGCAGTATTGCGCTGGCGAGAGTCCATGGATTTGGTCAACGACAAGAACACTGGAAGCAAACCCGGCGGGTCGAGAATAACCCACAACGTGACAAAGGTAGATAAAAACAGATAGGTGTGGCTCACCTCACTATCGTACTGCCAGGTTCAAGAATCACTGAGGTAGGATTTCGCTGTGAATAGTCCACGCGGTGAGGATCAAACACATAGATCCATCGTCAGTTATGTACGCCGCAGTCCTCGCATGACACCTTCCCAACACCGGTGGTGGCAGACCCATTCACCCCAGTGGGTTCTTCAGGTCACTTCCACACCGCGAATCACGCTCATTGGCCCTCAAGCACACCTCGACCTTGAGTTCGTCTTTGGTCGAGGTGCCCCACTGATCATTGAAATTGGTTGTGGGCATGGGGAAACCCTGATTAGGGCCGCCCAGGCCCATCCAGAGGTGAATTTCCTGGGCTTTGAGGTCTTCGAAGCTTCCCTAGCAACAACCTTGGGCAAGATTGCCTCCCACAATCTCAACAATATCCGTCTCATCTGCGGCGATGCAGTCACAGGACTCACCCATCTCATCCCCAACCACGCCGCCGAAGAAATCTGGGTTTTCTTTCCCGATCCTTGGCCCAAGGCCCGTCACCACAAACGCCGACTGATCAACCATGACTTTGTTGATCTCACCAAAGCGAAGCTCGACTCAACAGGCACACTTCGCATAGCCACCGATTGGGAGAATTACGCCCGCAGTATCAAGGAGACCTTCACAGGTGTTTCCGGCTTTGAATTGGTGGGCACCACACGCTTTGCCCTGCGCCCACTGACAAAATTTGAGTCGCGAGGGATCGCTGCTGGTCGAGCAATTGTCGATCTCACCTATCAGAAGAGCCCATCATGAGACTACGTTTGGATCTGTCCTACGACGGCACGCATTTCTCCGGCTGGGCTCGCCAACCCGAGCTTCGAACAGTGCAATCAACTCTCGAGTCCGCTCTGAAACAGGTGCTGAGGCTTCCTATGGACCCTCTCACTGTCTGCGCAGGACGTACTGATGCAGGAGTTCATGCCCGCGGCCAAGTCGTGCATGTTGATCTCGAGCATCCTTTGGTCACTGCCCATGGTCAAAGCCATCCCTGCTTGGATGTCCTGCAAAAATCCTTACCTAAGGCGCTACCGCCAGACATCGTGGTCCGAGGAATCATGGAAGCACCCGAGGGTTTCGATGCGCGTTTTTCTGCAGTAGGTCGGCGTTATATCTATCGATTGTGGGACCACGCCCAGTACGATCCCCTCACCCTCACCTACACCACGTACTATCGGCATACCCTGGACACAGAACTCATGAACCAGGCTGCGCAGCAACTGGTTGGACTCCACGACTTTATTGGCTTCTGCAAGGCTAAACCTGAGGGAACCACCATGCGCCATCTTCGCCATCTCTCTGTGGCCCGCCAACAAGACTCCTCCATCGCCATCACAGCAGAAGCAGATGCCTTCTGTCATTCCATGGTTCGATCTTTAGTCGGCGCACTGGTGAATGTGGGGCGCCAACGCCGTACTGTTGCGTGGCTAGCAGACTGTCTCCAGGCAGCGGGTCGCCTCGGTGACATCGTGGTCATGCCACCGCAAGGTTTGACCCTCGAAGAAGTCACCTATCCACCCGATCATGAGCTGGCAACTCGCGCCGGGGAAGCTCGTCGAAGAAGAGATGATCTATCATGAGTCACTATTTCACCTCACCTCAAGGTGACAGTGAGGTCTCAAGTTTCCCTGCGAATATCTGGGGTCATGAGGTCCGGTTGTTCAGTTCGACCGGGGTCTTTTCTTCGAGGCGCTTGGATCCTGGCACCACTGTTCTCTTCCGGCTCACCGAACCACCCAGCGATCTGCAGGGGCACTTTCTCGATTTAGGGTGTGGGATTGGTCCGATCGCGGTAGGGCTTGCCCTGTCCTGCCCGCAAGCGCACGTTGATGCCATAGACATCAACTCTCGTGCCCGTGAACTGACTGCACTCAATGCTGAACACCTGGGAATCGACCAGCAGATCACTGTGAGTGCTCCAGACCAGATTGACCCTTGCGTCACCTATGACGAGATCTGGTCTAATCCCCCGGTACGAATCGGAAAACAAGCCCTTCACGACCTCCTGAATACGTGGTTGGTGCGATTGAAACCAACCGGGAAAGCAACCCTGGTGGTGGGCAAGAATCTTGGTGCTGATTCACTGAAATCCTGGCTGGAAACCCAGCAATGGCTAGTAACAAAACTCGGTTCTTCGAAGGGTTTTAGGGTTCTGGAGGTACGCCCTGGGCTACGATAAGTCCGTGACCGATATCGAAACCCAAGAAAACGCAGAACCGGCATCGACAGTGTCGCGGATGAAGAAACTGTGGTGGACCATACCTGTGGTGGCTTTACTGGTGCTGAGTTTGGCAGTGGTGACTTTCTTGTCTGGGTGGATTCCAGGATTCGGACCACGACCTTTTCCCGCACGCCAGGGAGGCCTGTTTCTCGTCAGTCCAGGAATAGGCGAAGGACTCGACAAGGTCACATTCACCAGACTGTCTTCCTTCCCCTATGCCTCGGATTTCGATTTTGGAGCCGAAGGAAATGTCTTCGTCCTTCAACGAGGTGAAGTGTGGTCGTGGGGCCCCAACAATGATTCAGGCCAATTAGGTAGTGGTGACATTTTGCCCGTAGACCAGCCCATTGTCATCGAAGGTCTTCCTGAGATTAGGTCTATCTCAGCTGGGATGGTTGATGCTTATGCCCTCGACACTGCTGGCCAACTGTGGGGGTGGGGGCAGAATCTACCGCTACCTGCTGGGTATTCGGCCAGTGATTCTCTTGTGCCTGTGCCTATCCCTGGATTGCCACCTATCGAATCCTTTGTCTCCGGCGAGTTTGCCACCTATGCCCTCGACACCAGTGGAACAGTGTGGGGTTGGGGCTGGGATGTATCAAGGCTTTTCGGCAACGACGATGACCAGGGACGTTTGGCTGTGAAAATCCCAGAACTCGATCACATTACGTCTGTGTCTGCCAGCGAGCATGTGGGCCTGGCTTTAAAAGATGACGGTACGGTATGGGCCTGGGGTTATTCGCCCTATGGCGAGATTGGTGACGGTACTGTTTCTCAACTGACTGTTCCCGTCCAGGTGCCTGACCTGACCAATGTGGTCAGCATTGCCCGGGGTTCCTCGACCAGTTATGCCGTCCAGGCCAACGGAACAGCCTATTGTTGGGGGTCAAATTATCTCCATCAATGCGGTGTGACTGGCGCCGATATTGATGACGGCGTGATGTTCCTCACCCCCACGGTCATCGCTGGGCCAGCTTCCCTCCATCACATCATCGCAACCAATTCAATGGCCTATGGTTTCTCTGAGGAAGGACTATGGGCTTGGGGGCAAGGCTGGGGCGCGACCCTTGTTGAATCTTCTGAAGAAAATCTTTTGCCTGTTCCAGCTTCCCTTCCCGATCTGCCGGGTTTCCTCTCGATCGCTGAAGACGAGTCACACACCATGGTTTTTTTCGCGAAATTACAGCGTTGAGAAACTGCGGCAAGACTCAGTCCCTACTGGCGAGACATTGCCAGGATTTAACCTAGGGAGCCAGGAGAAGAAGTGATAATCTGAACGTGGTCACACCCGTGGCGCGAAAGGAGCATTCCCATGACTGATCAGAACGTGAACGAAGAATTCATCGACCAACCCGAAGAGGGCCGTGGCGACCTTGCCGGTAAGGCAGAAGAGGTCATGGGAAAGGTCAAAGGAGCTGCTGGACCGCTGCTTGAAAAGGTCAAGGGCGCTGCTGGACCCGCCCTCGACAAGGCTAAAGGTGCTGCTGGACCCGCCCTCGAAAAAGCCAAGGGTGCCGCAGGACCCATGCTTGACAAAGCTAAGGGAGCTGCCGGACCCGCCTTGGATAAGGCCAAGAGCGCTGCAGGACCAGCCCTCGACAAGGCCAAAGGTGTGGCAAGCCCTATGCTTGACAAAGCTAAAGACGCAGCTGGTGATGTGATGGGTAAGGCCAAGGGTCTTATCCAAGAAGACAAGGATTCACAGGCCTAATAACGGCTCCTGGTCATATTCACTACCCTTCATATCTCCTCCACTACCCCTGATAGAGAGTCAACGATGTACACCCTGCCTGATTTAGATTACGACTATTCCGCACTCGCGCCGTCGATTTCCCCTCAGATCATGGAGCTTCACCACTCCAAACACCATCAAGCCTATGTGACGGGTGCAAACACTGCCCTAGAGAAGCTTGCCTCAGCTAGAGACAGCGGTGACTATTCCATCTTGCCCAAACTAGAAAAGGACCTTGCCTTTCACCTGGGAGGACACTTCAACCACAGTATCTTCTGGAAAAATATGTCCCCTGATGGCGGAGGGGAACCTACTGGTGATCTGGGACGAGCCATCGAGTTGTACTTCTCCTCATTCCCGTCCATGAAGGCTCATTTCACTGAAGCAGCGATGAGTCTTCAAGGCTCAGGGTGGGCAATCCTTGCCTGGGATACCCTGGGCAAGCGCATGAATATTTACCAGTTGTACGACCAGCAGTCGAATCTTCCTGTCGGTCAGATCCCTTTGCTGCAACTCGACATGTGGGAACACGCCTTCTATTTGCAGTACCTCAATGTCAAGGGTGACTATGTCAATGCATGGTGGGATGTCGTCAACTGGCAGGACGTTGCTCAGCGTTATCAGCAAGCCTCGTCACACTGTGGTTGCGTGGAGGCCTGAAGCAAAGAGCTGTGGACCTCGAGCATTGAGTCGATAGCCCTGCTCCAGGGATATTTTTCTGCATGAGTGCGTGCGGCTTGGCGTAGGGTTTGCTCACTTTCTTTGAGTCGCGCAACCATCCTCAGCACGGCATCGGCTAGAAAAACAGGATCGGGGCTCGCCCATTCTGCACAGCTGGAATCCACGACTTCTCGCGCTCCGCCTCGATCAGCAGTCACCACGGGTGTCCCGCAAGCCAATGATTCGAGGACTGTCAGACCAAAGGTTTCCACCGGGCAGACTGACAAGACGATATCTGCATTTTGATAGGCTTCACGCAAAGCAGTACGGGAGTCCAGATAGCCATGGAAGAACACTGGGGCCTCTCCTGCAAGAACTCGCAGTTCTTCAAAATGACGTCCAGTGCCGTACACGTCAAGCTGAATATCATGCCCTCGACGATTCAGCTCAACAGCAGTGGCCACTGCCAGGTGGGGACTCTTTTCCCGCGCTAGTTGTCCGGCATACACCAATCTTGATCGCCCCTTGGATTGTTCTGGACGCTTCGATGGTGTGAACTCATCAAGATCCACTCCTAGTGGGCGAACCATCAAAGAAGCAGAGGTATTGATCCATTCCCCTGCGCTATAACGCGTGGTGACAACTATGCGGTCATAGAGACGTGCAAGATGACGATTCATCCGGTGTATCTGTCCAGTGACATCCAGTTCGAGAAAGAAGGAAGCCAGATCATCGAGTCGATCGTGAGACAGCAGAACACTGGGTATCTGACGACGCTTGCCCCATCGAGCTACCCAGGTCATTGTCCACCGATCGGAAACCTCCAAGTTGGTGGGTCGGAAACGCGTCAAAACTTGGCGTACCTTCGTCATATTGGTGATCACACGATCACCCGACATCATCGATGGTGATGAGATGCTCACTAGTGTTCCCGAGGGGCCATGTGACACTGAATCCGTAGTTCCAGGAATGATGAGCAATCGACAGTGACCACCACGAACATATCCTTCCCCGAGTGACTCCACTGATCGGCGTAACCCATCCGAGGTTGAGGAAATGAAATTCGCTACTTGTGCAATACGCATACGATATCCTCAGTATTTCGGACGTACCCGATGGACATAAATAGTATTGGTTTTCCCTGCCACACCCATGGGAACCCCATAGACGATGACTATTCTGTCTCCAGGATGAGCAAGATTTTGCTCAAGAAGGATCTCGTCCATCTCAGAAATCATATCCTCCACATCGTGAGACTGGGAGATATAAACACTCAGCCCCCACACGATCGCTAATTCACGTTGTGTACGGCGTCGCGGGGTGAAACACAAGATAGGAATGGTGGGTCTCAATCTGGCTAATCGTCGAGCAGTATCCCCACTGAGTGAGAAACCCACAATGTATCGCGCTTCAAGTTGTTCAGCGATCCCCACCGCGGACCAGGTCAAAGCCCCCGGTGTTGAGTGGGGATCCCAGGCAATAGTATCAATTTTGAGATTATTATGATATTCCACTGCGCAGATGATCTTTTCCATGGCCTGAACAGACTCCACAGGATAGTGGCCGACTGCTGTCTCCCCTGAGAGCATCACAGCATCGGCGCCATCCATGACAGCGTTAGCAACATCGGAGGCTTCCGCTCGCGTGGGTCGCGGTTCAGTAATCATCGATTCGAGCATTTGAGTGGCAACAATGACCGGTTTCGAAGCTAACCGAGCAGCAAGAATGATTCTCTTTTGCGCCATGGGTACGTCTTGGAAAGGCAATTCCACTCCCAGGTCACCGCGGGCCACCATGAACCCATCAAAGACACTAATGATTTGGTCAAGATGTTCCAGAGCTTGAGGTTTTTCTATCTTGGCAATGATGGGAACAGTGATCCCCATTTCTTTCATCACCGCGCGGATGGGAACCACATCCTCAGCAGTGCGCACAAAAGAAAGGGCGACCATATCAATGCCTTGGTTCAGACCCCAGCGAAGATCTGCCTCATCCTTGGGGGACAAAGCCGGAACATTAACCGCAATACCTGGAAGGTTCATTCCTTTGGAATTGGATAGTGTTCCCCCAACTTCCACTTCACAGATCACCTCAGTGCCACGTGCCTGGGTGACACGAAGTTGGACCCGACCATCATCAAGCATGATGGTGTCACCTTCGGACACATCACCCACAAGCCCACCATAGGTGGTGGAACATCGCAAAGCGTCGCCGAGAATCTCTTCGGTAGTGATAGTGAAGGTCTGTCCTGGTTTCACCTCGACTGGCGGGTCCCCGAATTTTCCTAGGCGAATCTTGGGGCCCTGGAGGTCAATAAAGACACTGGCTTGAAGTCCAGTGGATTGGCAGGCAGCTCTCACATTGGCCAGCATCTCCTGGTGGGTGTCATGGTCACCATGGCTCATATTGATTCGGGCCACGTCCATTCCGGCCCTGAGAAGCTCACTGAGGACCTCCACAGAGGAACAACTCGGACCAAGGGTTGCCACAATTTTCGCGCTTTCCACACCACAACCCTACGGTATGGATGAGTTCCACATCCACGAACCGATGAAATCCCTTGATCACACCAAGGATTCCAGGAGATCCTCGGGATAGTCACAGGTGTAGGTCATCATCTTGCCTGAGCGCGGATGAATGAACCCCAGTTCTTTTGCATGAAGCCATTGGCGTTGGACGCCGAGTTCTTCAGCCAGTCGCGGGTCTGCCCCATAGAGGAGGTCCCCGACCAAGGGGTGGCGGATACTGGCCATATGAACACGGATTTGATGGGTACGACCTGTCTCCAGTCTCAATTCCACCAGGGAGACTCGATCGCGGGTTTCGAGGACTCGAAAATGGGTGAGTGCCTGCTTGCCTCGTGGTGACACTTCCATCTTCCATTCATCAGTTCTGGTATGGGCAATGGGAGCATCGATGGTCCCCACGGGAGGTTGGAGATATCCCTGGCACAGTCCGTGGTAAATCTTATGGACCTGTCGTGAAGAGAAAGCCTGCTTGAGTTTCTCGTACGCCACCGCAGACTTCGCTACGACCATGAGCCCTGAGGTTCCCACATCTAAGCGCGAGACAATTCCAGGACGTTCTGGTGGCCCTGACGGGCAGGGGGGAAATCCCGCGGCTAGCAAGTGTTCCACCACGGAAGGACCATCCCACCCCTGTGACGGGTGGGATGCCACCCCTGGTGGTTTATCCACAACAACCAGATCTGCATCGTCGTCAACGATCCTCATGCCTTGAACAATCATCGCAGTCATCTGCAACGGACGGGGTTCATCGAGATGGACCTCAATCATTGCTCCAGCGTTGAGGCGATGGGACTTGACCACGGGCACCTGGTCGACCAGTAGCTTGCCTTGTTCAGCGGCTTGTTCGATACGTGAGCGACTCACTCCAAACAGCCGAGCTGCTCCAATATCGGCACGGAAACCAGCGAGCCCCTCAGGAATGATCGCCAGGGCCATCACGACTCCTGAGGATCAGACTTTGTCCGCCAGGAGACAATGATCGCCAGACCCGCTGCACAGGTGAGAAAGATATCCGCGACATTAAAGACCGCGAAATGCTTCAAGGAAATGAAGTCGATCACATGTCCACGAAACACTGCTGGTGGCTGGAAGAGACGATCGATGAGATTACCTATCACACCAGCCATCCCCATCCCAATAATCACGGCCCACATTGCGGACCTCACCCGAGGAATGATGGCCAGGCAAACAACCACGACCACGATCATGGCAAGGATAGTGAAACCCAACGTCAGCGAGGTTCCTGTTCCAAAGGCAGCACCGGGATTCCTCACCAGTGCGAGCTCCAGGATATCCCCGACCAGTGACACCGGCTGATGGGGTTGTAGCCTAGCAACAGCGAGAGCTTTCGTGACCTGGTCAAGGCCCACCCCGGCAATAGTCAACCCCACAATCATCATGAGTGACCAGCGACGCGATAGGGTCATAGACGCCGTTCTGTCAGTTGTTTGCAACTCATGCACATGGTTGCGCGTGGAAAGGCTTGCAAGCGAAGCTTTCCGATTGGTAGATCGCATATTTCACAGACACCATATCGACCTTCATCAAACAGTTTCAACGACATCTCTGACTGTTCAAAGAGTTCCCTGGCATGAGCCACGAGAGACATTTCCTGGTCGCGTTCGATATTAGAAAAACCCACGTCAGCTGGATCGCGTCCTGCCATGTCTGTTCCCTCACTAAACAATTGGGTCAGTGAGGCTTGGGCAATGTCATACTTTTGTCCAAATGCTTCTGCTTCATCTTGGAGCTGAGCGCGCAATTGCTTCAGTTCAGTTTTTGTCCACGGATCTTCGCCTTCAGCAACCGGAATCACCCTTGGGGAGGATTCATCCGTACCCTTTGCCTTCGTCCCCATGACAACCTCCTTGCTAGCCTTAAAACCTTGAAACCGCGCTCAGCAGTTAAAAATACGCAGGGAAACTCTACACCATCAACACACGAGCGGTGGCACACCGGTGATCTGGGAGACTGAGCCAGGGTTATCTCTTGGATTTCGTTGGACGCGGTGGAGCTTCAATTGTGTCCTCATCTGCGAACTGTGATGAGTCCAAACGTTCAATTTGACTCTTGAGATAACCGGTCATCGTTTGGCGGTAGGTCTGCTCGTAGGCACGCAGTTTCTCCACCTTGGCATTGAGACCTTCGCGTTCAGATTCCAACTCACCAAAAACCTCGGCTCGCCGTGAAGCGATCTCTGTGTCGATTGTGGTAGCCCGTGATTGAGCCTCCTGGACCAGCTTTTCTGCATTAACCTTCGCTTCTTGTTCGATCTTCTCAGCTCTCTTTTGGGCATCAATGGTCAGTTGTGCAGAAGAATCGGTGGCTTTGCGAATGATTTCCTCAGCAGCGCTTTGAGCCTCGGTGCGTACTTGAAGAGCGTGGGCATCTGCTTCTGCATGCGCCCGAGCAACATACCCATGGGACTGCTCCTCCAAGCGACGAATCTCCTCTTCCAGGAAGATCTTGCGCTTCTCAGCTTCAGTGGTTGCCTCAGTGACCAAGTTATCTGCCTGCTCGGTGGCGAGTTGAACCAGGCGTACGACCGCCGAGCTTGCCTCAGGAGAGGTGGTCACAGCAATGGGGACAGACTCACCATTAGTGTCCGTGGCTGACGCCACGAATCGTTCCAACTGTTCACGCAGCTGAGTGTTTTCTGCGGTGAGATGCATGAGCTGGTCTTGATTAGCTGGAGTGCGCTGAGTATCCGCTAGTTGTGCCCGTGATTCAGCAAGCTGGCCACGAGTGTCAGCGAGTTGGCGCCTCAATTGATCAACTTCACGAATGATGGCTTCATCGGGAACCCCGGGAGCCAGGGCTGCCTGGGATCTCGCCTGATCCAAATCAGCCTGCATACGTGCCAAATGGGTCTTGTAGTTGTTCTTGTCATCTTGGAGGCGAGTCAACTGGAATTTTAGATTCTCAATTTCCTTGGTGTTCGGTGCAGAACCTCCCCCAGACTTTTTCAACCCCTCAATTTCAGATGTGAGCTTTCCCAGAGCCTCTTCGACTTTGTCGACGAACATGTCAACATCGGTGACCTCATAGCCGTTACGTCGCGACATGTGAAATCTCGTCTTGCGAACTTCGTCAAGAGTCAAAGCCATGACCATCAGCCCTTTCACCTTCACTCACAGGAGACAATCCTGAGAAAATCATGAGTACGGTTAGGCTACCGTACGCCTGGTAAATGCTCAACCACCGACGTTTATCGAAGAAATCGTCACGATGATCCTAGGAGAAGAAACCCACTCTAACTAGGTGCAATCCGATCATGATGAGCAAGAAAAGCACGAGAAACGCCATATCTAAACCCATACCTGCGATTCTTAGTGGTTTCATGAACTTTCTCAGGAATCGTAGAGGTGGGTCAGTCAGGGTGAAGACCACCTCGGCCACCACCATCACTAGACCACGTGGACTCCACGAAGGAATGATCATGGGAATCCAGGAGAAGATCGCACGAGCGATGAGAATCCATTGGTAGATGGTGAGAATCCCAAAGAGAAGCCAGCCGATGGTGAGCATGCTTACTCACCTGTCTTGGTCAGTTCGCGCAATTGCTCCTTATCGGACTCAGAAAACTCCACCGCTGCTGGAATGAGCATATAAACCCTCGATGTGATCTCTTCAATTCGCCCTCCGGTAGCAAAGGCCATGCCGGAGGTGAAGTCGACGAATCTCTGAGCCTGTTTCTGTTCGACAGAAGCAAGGTTGAGGATAATGGTCGCACCTTGATTGAAGTGCTCTCCGATGGCTGCTGCTTGGGAGAAAGACTGGGGACGTTCATGGCGAATCTGACTCATGGGCGTTGAGGTAACACGCCTTCGCTGATCAATGCTCGTGACACTGGCTGTGGGAGGTTGCTTCTTGGACCGTGCCCGTGACTTGGAAACAGACTGGAGTGACTCCATGTCTACAATGTCAGTGAGTTCCTCATCTGCTGAGTCGAAGTCAGACTCGAACTCGTCTTCATCTGTGTTTGTTCGTGGACCGAGCATGAACTCGGCTATCTTGCTCAACCCGTCAGCCATGATTACTCCTTTTTGATGATATTACCTTCATGGGTGTGCCAGCCTGGGTCAACACGCCCACGTATGTGGGGTTTCTAGCCATATCACTCCCGCCTGACGCCCTGTTTGTCCTCGATCTCGGCGATGGGAGAAATACTCCGGTTCACAGCTGGTGCATCGATTCTCCTGGTGAACATCAATATTGAGGCTGGTCAGTATGCTACAGGCCCCTGCGCCCAAGTCCACTGCTGGAGTGTCGTGGTGGGAAGACCCTCGTGTCGCTGGAAGACACTCCCACACATCGTGAGCCATATCCGAGGGAACCTCATAACACCCCACACAGACATGGGGACCAATCCAGGCTTGAATCTGATCTGCGCCGAGTTGGCGCATCTTGTCCACCGTGGCTTCTAAGACCCCTGCTAGTAACCCCTGTCTGCCGGCGTGTGCGGCCCCAATGATTCGCGCTTGGGTATCAGCGAAGAGTACGGGCAGACAGTCTGCTACACGTATGACCAAGGCCACATTGGTCATTGTCGTGACCATGGCATCTGCTTGGCGATGCTCCGCGGGGTTGAAGGTGAACGGGAAGTCTTCGGTTACTTCTTCGACGTGGGCTCCGTGGACCTGGGAACACAACGCAAACTGGGAGACCCCAATGGTTTGCGCCAGGACATGGAAGTTCTTCTCCACATCTGGTTGATCGGTTTCTAGCCGACCAAGATTCATGGAGTCATAGGGGGGCAAAGAGACCCCTCCACTACGGTCAGTGAACAGGTATCCCCCACCGGAGAATTGCTGACAATTGCTCAACTGAAGAAATCCGGTAGTTGAATGCCACCTTCGTCGGGGGTTGACGGTGTTGGGCGTGGTCGAGGTGGTGTGGCGGGAGGTAGCGACGGATCAACACTTCCAGGTGGGCCCACTCGCGCAGCCACAGGAGTGGTTGTGGAACTCGATACAGCAAATCCGGGTGGTTGGCGAGGTGGTGTGCCGAATCCTCGTTCGGTGCGTGGTGTGGGACGTTGGGCTTGTTCGTCAAAACCAGCAGCAATCACCGTCACCTTAACCTCATCACCGAGGGCATCATCAATAACTGTCCCCCAAATAATGTTCGCATCATCAGCGGCACAGTCACGAATGAGGTTGGCAGCAGTGGATACTTCATGGAGCATGAGGTCTGCGCCAGCCGCAATCGACAACAACACACCTCGTGCCCCGTTGATGGAGGAATCAAGCAGTGGGGAGGAAATGGCTTGTTGGGCAGCGACCTCAGCCCGGTTTTCTCCTCGTGCCGTGCCTATACCCATCCGGGCTGTCCCAGTATTCGACAGGACAGCTTTCACATCGGCAAAGTCAAGGTTGACTGTTCCAGGGGTGGTGATGAGATCAGATATCCCACTGACCCCCTGCATGAGAACTTGATCGGCCAGCGTAAAGGCATCCATCAGTGACACATTGGCATCAGCCATCTCCAAAAGGCGATCATTGGGGATAACAATCAGTGCATCAACTTCGCTACGCAAAGCAGCCACTCCTTCTTCAGCTCTGTCGGAGCGGGCCTTGCCTTCGAAATTGAAGGGTTTGGTCACCACACCAACTGTCAGAGCGCCCAAAGAGCGCGCTATACGCGCCACGACAGGAGCCCCACCAGTTCCTGTTCCCCCCCCTTCACCGGCAGCGATGAAAACCATGTCCGATCCGATGAGAGCCATTTCAATATCTTCATCGTGGTCTTCTGCTGCTTGGCGACCAATGAGCGGATCAGCGCCTGTTCCTAGTCCACGGGTGAGATTGCGGCCAATGTCTAGTTTCACATCAGCATCACTCATCAGTAGTGCCTGAGCATCAGTATTGACAGCAATGAATTCCACTCCACGAAGATCATCTTCGATCATTCGGTTGACAGAGTTAACTCCACCGCCACCAACGCCCACCACTCTGATGACCGCGAGATAGTTATTCACGGCATTAGACACAGAGGCCTTCTTCTTATCGCTAGGCATAGTTCACCTCACCTTGGTTCGCTTGGCCCTCACAGTACGAAATGGTGAGATCACACTCCAGCACCTCAAGTACGACACGCCGCAGTCTCAACCTTGGCTTCAGAGTTGGTTGTTGTTTCCTGGTCATCACTTCCTCATCGTGTAGCTGGATGGCTGGGGGAACTAATGTCGTAATAGCTTGCTGATACACCCAGCAATCCGACGATGACCTCCGCTTTCAAAGGTGAATCCTCACAACTCCCCCACAGAATCTGACGTCCATCACTTAAATAGATAGTGAAAGTGTCTGGGGTTGTAGCGCTCATCTTTGTCATGGCAGACACCACAGATTCGGGGAGGTTCACCGAGATGACACCAGCATCACCCATGAGACGAGCAGACAGGTCAGAGTCATCGTGAATGATGTCCACCAAGGGAAGTTCACCTCGTTCAGTGACCGTCATATACCCCACACCCTGGTCGCTGACCAAGAGATACCCAGAACTCAGTCCAATGACATAGGCAGGAACAGCTTCTGTGATGACCAAGCTCACCACCCCAGTAGGCGAACGGTGAACCTCAACCTGTGTGATCCCTGGAAGTTGAACAATACGCTCACGTATCTGAGACACATCAAGTCTCACGAGAGGAACCCCCATCTCTACCTGCGCAGCATCAAGGATGTCTTCTCGGGTGACTTGGGCATTTCCTTGGACACTGACCGACCTGGAGACCAACAATGGTGAAAACCAAACCATCCAGATGATTGCTGACGTCACGAGCAGGATGCCCACGATCATCGCGATTTTGGCAAAGGTGGATCGTCTGGCTTTTCGCCGGCGACGATTGATCTTTGCTGTGGCATCACTCACTTGAGATGAACGAGTTGTCGAGGCCATCACACCTCCAACGCACAAAGGATTCTTGGGCCCAGTTGTGTCACTGAACCTGCGCCCATGGTGATCACTAGGTCTGATGGCCCAGCAAGGCGAGCGATGACGTCGGGCGCATCATCCATGTTTTCGACATAATGCACACTGGTTCCATAGCGCTTGACCTCTTGGGCCACCATGTCTCCAGTGACCCCATCAATAGGTTCCTCACGGGCCGGATAGACATCGAGCACCACAACCTCACCGGCGTCAGCCAAGGCACGACCAAATTCCTGAGAGAACTTCAGCGTACGACTGTAGAGGTGAGGCTGAAAACAGACAATTATTTTCCCACCACGAGCCTGCAACTTGGCTGCAGCAATAGTGGCTTCCACCTCAGTAGGGTGGTGGGCATAGTCGTCGATGACTGTGATTCCTCGGATTTCACCGATGGTTTGGAATCGCCGATGGGTGCCCAGGAAGGAACCAACACCACTCAAGAATTTCTCTTGGTCGAGACCCAGGATGTGCCCAACACCACAGGAGGCCGTCGCATTGAGTAGATTGTGTAGACCATGGACACGCAACTTGAGGTGGGTTTGCCCTGTCGGTGTGGTCAGCGTGGCCCTGCCGTTGCGCGGGTCAACATCGGTGAGCTGAAGATCGGCCAAGGGGTGTGTCCCGTACGTGAGCACTGTCTTTCCTGCTGCTTGGATGGTTTCGATCAAACCTCGTGCGCCAGGGTCGTCGTAGCAGAGTACGACGTGGGTCACGGTTGGACCCGAAGCAAAGTCAACAAAACCCTGAATGTAATTGCTTTCTGTTTCCCAATTGTCCAGATGGTCTGCCTCAACTCCAGTGATCACTGCGATAGTCGTGGGATACTGCCGAAAGGAGCCATCGGATTCATCAGCTTCCACAACAAAAAGCTCACTGGTTGACTGGTAGGAACCAGTCCCAGTGTTCAGCAGGGTTCCTCCAACGACATAGGAGGGATCCTCACCTGCACCAGTGAGCCCTAAGATACACAGAGCTGTCGTGGTGGTTTTCCCATGTGTTCCTGCGACAGATATGACCGTGGAGTCCCCCATCAAGCAAGCTAGAGCGACACTGCGGTGCAGGATTGTCAACCCTCGTCGCCGGGCCTCGACCAATTCACAATTGTGTTGCCCGATTGCCGTGGACACCACCACTGTGTCTACTCCATCTAAGTGTGAGGGGTCATGACCAACCCAGATAGTGGCACCTGCCAGACGTAGTTCAGTCAATATGTCAGAATCGACCTGGTCTGAGCCAGACACCGGGACACCTGCTGAGAGAAATGAACGAGCAACCCCACTCATCCCTGCTCCACCAATGGCAATAAAGTGCACTGCACCTAAGGTGGACAATTGGGGAGTGGGAACAGGGGCGATCAGTGCCATGTTTGACCCTCCTCCACCACTGAGATGACCTGCTGAGCAAGTAGCTGGGCACTATCACGGGGAACAACTGCACGACCGGCTTGAGACATAGCCGTCAAACCCTGCGGGTCGTTCATCAAGTTGGTTACTAATTCAACCATGGTTTCACTGGTCAACTCGCAGTCTTTCACGATGATCCCTCCCCCTGCTTCCACCAGATCATGGGCGTTCTTCTCCTGTTCACCATTTCCGTGAGGGAGAGGTACGAAGATTGTTGGCAAACCGACTGTTGCCGTCTCACACACAGTGGCAGCCCCTGCTCGACCAACCATCAGATCAGCAGCTGCATAGGCCTGATCCATGCTGGAAACATAGGCGAGCGCCTGATATCCCTCGGGCATCGAGGGGGGAACCAAGCCCACATTTGCCTTGCCGGTGATATGGAGGATGGATACTCCCTGGTCACACAACTGCCTCGATGCACCCCACAGGGCTTTGTTGAGGCTCATTGCTCCTTGGGACCCACCCGAGACCAGTAGAACGAAATCTTGAGGATCAAGCCCCCATTGCTTGCGTGCAGATACTCTGCCTAAGTGACGATCCAGTTGTGATATCTTCTTCGACATGGGCATCCCTGTGACCTGGTGGTTTGGTAGTGCAGTGGAGGGAAAAGTTACGCAGACCCGAGAAGCAAACCGAGCCCCAATACGGTTAGCCAAACCCGGTACGGCATTGGCTTCATGAACAACAACGGGGATTTTGAGCCACCGAGCAGCGATGTAAACAGGTAGACAGGCATATCCACCAAATCCCACCACCACGTCTGCGCCACGGCGCCTCAATATCTTTCGCGCCTGATTGATGGCTTTCATGAGCCTCAAGGGCATCGTGACTAACGCCCAGGTAATTCGCCTGGGCAGGGGAACCGGATCTATGGTCACCAACTCAAATCCAGCATCAGGCACAAGGGTTGTCTCCAACCCCTTGGGTGTGCCCACACAAACAATGTCGACATTGTCCTTGATGGCTGTCAGCTCCTGAGCTGTGGCGAGCATAGGTGAGATATGCCCAGTGGTTCCACCCCCGGCAAGAATGACTCTCATGGACTGACCTTGATGACAGCTTGACGACGAGCCTTGGTTCGTTGTTGGGCTAGCGCCTTGGCAGCCTGTGGCTCTCTGCGGGCACAGCCCACTAAGAGTCCTATGGCAAAGAGATTGGCCATCAGTGAGGACCCGCCATAGGAAATCATCGGCAACGGGATCCCGAGAACAGGAATCATACGCGTTGCCACAGCGACATTGGCGAAAGATTGCACAGTCATCCAGGCAACAACACCAACGGCGACGTGCCGTGAAAAATGAGAAGTGGATTTCAATGCGATGCGCATTCCAGAAAACGCCAGAGCGGCGAAGAGGAAAATGACAGTCAATGTTCCGATCAAACCCAGCTCTTCGCCGATGATAGCAAATATGTAATCGTTGTGTGCTTCAGCAAGCAAACCCCACTTCTGGCGCGAAGACCCGAGGCCTTGCCCGAACCAACCACCTGAGGCAAGGGCTTGAATCCCGCGCCTGGGTTGCAGATTCATCCCATAGGGATCAGAAAGAGGATCGAGATAGGCCAGTATTCTTTGAAGGCGGAAGGGCGCCATTTTCAACATGAGCAAGACCACGCCGATCGCCGCTACGAACAATGCCATCAGCAGACGCCACGGGGCTCCAGCAACAATCGCCACTATGACGACAATGGCTGCCATGATGAGAGCCGTTCCAGCATCCTTCTGCGCGAACACCAGTCCGACAAGGCCCAAGGTTCCTGCCAGGAACATTGCCCAGTGGCGAAGATCAGTAAGCACCTTGCTTCTTTTAGCCAGGTCATGTGCACCCCACAACACAATAGCTAGCTTGGCGAATTCACTGGGCTGGAAACGAGTGAATTCTGGACCGAACTGGACCCAGTTTCGATTACCACCGATCTCCACTCCAAAACCGGTAAGAGTCAAGGCGATGAGAACAGCAGCAACTACCAGAGCCGGGAGTCCTAAGAATCGAGTGAACTTCTCTGAACTGCGCGCAAGAAACACTGCGCCGAGGACTCCCACCACAGCGAAAGCGATCTGTCTTTTGCCGAAGTAATAAGGATCATGGAGCTGAGCTGCGGCGGTGACTGAAGAAGCCGAGATCACCATCATCAGACCCAGGGTCAGTAACACCGCACTGGTCGCAATCACCACACGATAGTCGAAGAGTGGGTGGGCAAGAGTTGTTCTCCACAGTGCAGTGTCTTTTTCAGATTGATCGCTCATTTTCCCTCCTTAATATGCCTGGCCACCTCAGCAGCAAAGGATTCCCCTCGTTGCGAATAACTTTCATACATATCCTGTGACGCACACCCGGGAGCTAACAACACCGTATCGCCTGCGGTAGCCAAACCTGCAGCAGCTACGACAACTTCACTCATGGCTGAAGTGGTCGAATTTTCTATCTCAACCACCGGTATATCGGGAGCAACACTCGACAATGCTTCCAAGATAACCCCACGGTCGATGCCCAGCACGATGGCTGCTTTGATCCGAGAGGCATGTTCACTAACGAGATCAAAGAATTGGGTGCCCTTCGCTTGCCCACCTCCAATCCATATCACTGACTCGAAGGCCCTCAAACTAGCTGAAGCCGCATGAGGATTAGTCGCCTTTGAATCATCAACCCACGTGACATGGTCGTAAACCCCAATGGTTTGGATACGGTGGGGGCCAAGTTCATAGGTGGATAACCCGTCGCGTACTGCGCGTGCATCGACGCCAAAAGACCGTGCCAAACCCGCAGCAGCTAAAGCATTAGCAACCATGTGGTCGGCCGAGGATGGCAGATCAGCTACAGATACCAATTCGAGGGCAGAATCCTTACGTTGCGGAATGAAAGCACGATCAACGAGGGTTTCATCCACCACACCCAGCATAGAAATCTGGGGAATCCCTGTGGTCAAACCGATCGCTCGGGCTCCATCGACCACGTCAGCTTCCTCCACCATCTGTTCCGTAAGCGGATCACTGGTATAAAAGCAGCTAGTTGAGACCTGATGATAGATGCGTGCCTTATCCTGGCGATACACGTCCATGGGGTCCAGGTGGTCTGAGGCACCCTCGTACCACTGAAGGTGATCGGGTTCAACATTGAGCACCACGGCAGAATGCAGGCTGAGCGAGCGCGTCCAGTGGAGTTGGAAGCTCGACAATTCCACAGCCAGGCAATCATAGGTGACCTCATCGGTCAATGTTTCCAAGATAGGGCGGCCCACATTACCAACAGCGCTACAGGTGAGCCCCGCTGTGGACAGAATCTTCTCCAGCATGGTGACTGTGGTGGTTTTTCCATTGGTTCCAGTGATGCCAAGCCAGGGTACGACTCGATCTGGTTGCTGCAATCGCCACGCCAATTCCAGGTCTCCCCAGATGGGGATGTCCTGGCGATGTGCCTGCAGAAAAATACTGGAAGTCGGTGGCCATCCAGGTGAAGCAATGACTAGATCACAGGAGTCAAGGGTGCTCGTACTTCCCGGGCCGAGGCGTACCTCTGCTCCAAGAAACTCCAGGAGTGAAGCCTTAGACGTATGGGTGTCATCATCATCAACGACTGTCACCTGGGCACCCAGATGAACCAGTGTGTCAGCAGCGGAGAAACCGCTCGCACCCAGTCCTGCTACACATACTCGCGCCCTCGACCAGTCACTCAGGCGGTTGGCAGTGGACAGCCAGGTCATGATCCCACCACCCATTCAGCGTAGAAGAAACCCACTCCAGCCATCACAGACAACCCGGCGATGATCCAGAACCTGATGACAACAGTGACCTCATCCCAGCCGAGCATCTCGAAATGGTGGTGTAAAGGAGCCATCTTGAATAGTCGCCGACCCTTGGTGGCCTTGAAGAAACCCACTTGGGCAATCACTGAGGTGGCTTCCAAAACAAAGAGTAAAGCAATGACAATGCCCAAGAGCTCCGTACGAGTCATGATGGCCATCCCTGCAACAGCACCACCGATAGCCAGCGATCCAGTATCACCTAAGAAGATTTTGGCCGGTCGGGCATTCCACCACAGAAAACCGAACAGACCCCCAGCTAAAGCCATAGCAACCGTTGCAAGATCTCCAGGGTTGCGTACCTCATAGCAACGTGGCCCAGCAGTGGCGAGGAAACCACAATATTGCTGATACTGCCAGAAGTTCACGACGAAATAGGCGATGAAAACCATGGCAGCAGAACCAGTGAGTAATCCGTCTGCCCCATCAGTGAGATTGGCTGCATTAGAGAACCCGCAGATCAAAAAGACCATCCAGATGATAGCGCCCACCACACCCAAGTGAAGCCAAGGAACATCACGAAGGAAAGACAAGTAGGTGGAGGCAGGTTCCACCCCACGATGGTCAGGAAATTGAAGTGCACAATAGGCGAAGACCACTCCAACGATTACTTGTAGGGAGAACTTTGCTTGTGCATTGAGACCTAGCGACTGCGCTTGAGAGATTTTGAGCCAATCATCAACGAAGCCGACAAGACCCAAAGCAATGAGCAAACCCAACAGCAACAACCCTGAGGCAGTGATCGGTCGAGCAGGGTCGAGGTGTGAGGCGGCATAACCGGCGATCACAGCAACAATCAAGACGACCCCGCCCATGGTGGGGGTTCCACGCTTCACATGGTGTGCGGTTGGGCCGTCGCTACGAATAAACTGCCCATAGGCGTTCTTCTCCAGGAATCTGATCCAGAATTTCGTACCAATCAGCGTGACCAGAAGAGAAACCCCTCCTGATATGAGGTAATTAAGCACGAGGACTCCTTTGCCCAGACTCCAGGGATAATTGAAGCCTAGCGGACTGGATCTTGAACTCCATGGACACTCACCAGAAAAGAGGAAGATCCTCAGGAGTTGCGGTGGACGGTGCAATTCCGTAACGAGGAAGAGCAACCTGCAAAATGTCTTGGACCACAGGTGCTGCCCACTGCGTACCCGATCCACCAGGGGTATTGTCCAAAACGACATAGGTCACCAGGTAGGGGTCCTCGGCCGGAGCAACCCCGATATAGGAAGGGATGATCAATCGGTAACAGCCACATTTGGGATCAATTTTTTGTGCTGTTCCCGATTTCGTGCCAACACGATATCCCTTCACATTAATGTTGCGGGAATGCTCCTGGGCTAGCTCTTCCATCATGGAGAGCACCTGCTGGGAAGCCTCTTCCGAAATCACTCGTCGTACTGTGGGGGACGGCACATCTACTGGTGTTCCGGAACTTGTTGTGGCGCTACGAATCAGTCTCGGTGACACATAGACACCTTTATTGGCGATCGTCGCTACGGCAGCAACCTCTTGGAGAGCGGTCACAGACAAACCCTGACCGAAGGAAATATTGTCGCGGGTTTGACCAGACATCGAAGCGTCAGGCAGAAAACCAGACTCTTCGCCAGGCAACCCTATTCCTGTGGGTGACCCCAGTCCGAAACCCTCCAGATATCCAACGAGTTCCTCCTTGGATAGCTGGCGACTCAACGTGATCGTTCCCACATTGGAGGAGCGTACGAGAATACCTGTGGCTGTCAAATGGACAGTGTCATGTCTCCAAGAGTCATTGATATAGGAATCCCCTGATTCGATCTTTCCAGGTACGACCACCCGCGAGTGTGGATTGACGATCCCCTTGTCCACTACGGCAGCCATCGTGAGCAACTTCTGGACCGAACCTGGCTCATAGCTGAAACGCGCAGCAGGAATACCAATGTGAGCAGAGTCCGCCTCACCAATAGAATTAGGATCGAATGTCGGGTAACTTGAGATCGCCAATATTTCACCATGGACTGTCATGGTGATAGCCATTCCGAATTTTGCCCGAGAGTTTTTTACGGCCTCGGCAAGACGCTGATCCTGCATATATTGCAGAGGCAAGTCGAGGGTGAGCTCATAGGAAATGCCTTCTTGGGGTTCAGTGACCACTGAGGTGCCCATGGGTATTCTGCCGTAGGGGCTTGCCTCAAATATTTCTTCTCCGTCGATGCCAGACAACTGGGCATTGAGACTGAGTTCCAAACCGTCGCCACCAGTCCACGGGTATTTCCCTTCTTGGTCGAGCTCCGGGGAATACACCATGTACCCCAAGATATTGGCAGCGAGGGTGCCATTGGGATAGTTTCGAACAGGTGCTTGTTCGGGAAAGAAACCAACATAACCCAGATCAGAAAGCTTGTCTTGAAGATCCAGGTTGGAGTACGTCAAAATGCTGGGGGCAAGTACGGTATACCGTAACTCTCCACCTGCTTCATTCTTGGTTGTCGAAAGCTTGTCATAATAAGTCTGATAATCACCACCGAGATGGGTGGTCAAAATTCCCGCAATGAGCCCCGGACCTGCCTGGGCTTTGAGGCGGTCTGCCAAAGACATGGATTCACGAATCATTCCATTGGTCGCAATGATCGTCGGATCAGCGGTTAACCTGATGGCGGGAACCGACTCAGCCAGCACCTGACCACTACGGTCGGTGATTGTTCCGCGGGTGGCTGGTAATGGCAGAGAGACCGGTTCGAGTGCCTTGGCAGCATTTCCAGCAGGATCAAATCCTTGGATATATAAACAGCGCACACTCAACACAACTGCGAAAGCTATCAAGAGCACGAGAAGGGTGGTGGCGCGAGTGTAGGGCTGACCAAGTTTGGCTTGCCATATTGAATTATTCCTCGTGGATCGTGGCTTACTCATGGTTGTCCTCCCAGAGTCTGTGGGTTGACCTGCATGGCATCACGCACACCATCATCAGCTGTGGGATTCGATGGCAGCGTGGGGGCTTTCGAGATGATTGGGACCTCATTTCCCCGTACCTTTGCTCCAGAACCAATGATCTCTCCGGTGGGAAGGACCAGCAAGGTGGAGTAAGGGTTAGCCACCATACCCAACTGGGAGGCGGAGTAGGCCAATTGTTGCGGAGTAAATTGCTTGTCCAAGGCGGCTTGAAGGATTGCCTGCTGGGCGCTGAGTTCATAGGCTTCGTTCTGCAAACCAGCCAACTCAAATCCCTGTTCCTGGATCTTGGTCTGAAGAAGAAGTTGACCGATCATCCCCACAGCCAACATCGACAACAAGGCGATAGGGAAGGTCGCCTTCGGCCACCTCGATGATGCTGCTCGCCCAGATATAGCTCGCAGTGGAACAGGTTTGTGCGGGACGACCACATCGGCATACTCGACGGCACTCATGACAACACCTCTTTTCTTCTGATGACCCTTAGTCGAGCTGAGGAAGCTCGCGGATTTGAAGCAATCTCCTGCTCGCTGGCTGATTGCGCACCCCTGGTCACAGGAGAAAAACGCGCTTGGTGGGCTTCGGGGATCACAGGCAAACCAAGGGGAACCTGGTCGGAACATGCTTCAGCAAAGACCTTTTTGACGAGGCGATCCTCCCCCGAGTGGTAACTCAACACCGCCAGAAATCCGCCAGGATTGAGCACACCCAGCCCCTGGGGTAACCCGGAGGTGAGAAGGTTGCGCTCGGAGTTCACCTCCATACGTACGGCTTGGAAAACACGCTTCGCCCGGTGGCCAATTCTTTTAGCAGAACGCGGAATCGCTTCAGTGACGGTTTCCACGAGCTGTTGAGATGTCTCGAAGGGTTGGATCTCTCGCTGGGCGACAATTGCTCGAGCGATACGACGAGCATGGCTCTCGTCTCCGTAGTGACGAAAGATGGACTCCAACTGCGTGGCGGAATAGGTATTGACGACGTCCGCTGCTGACAGTTGTGAGGTGTCTCCATCCATGCGCATGTCCAGCGGGGAATCCTGGGCATAAGAAAAGCCACGCTCAATGGAGTCGATTTGGAGGCTAGATAAACCAAGATCAAACAAGACAGTATCAACTGTGCGTCCATCGACCACGTCTTCAAGGTGATCGAAGGTGGTGTGGTGAATTTCCATGCGGTCACGGTGGTCGGCTAGGGCTACCTGGGCGGCGTCGATCGCCTGAGGGTCGCGATCGATGCCGATAAGTGTGAGATCAGGATAACGGTTGAGGGCTGCGAGACTATGGCCCCCAAGGCCGAGGGTGGCATCCACCATCACAGATCCTGGGGCAGACAGCGCTGGGGCGAGAAGAGTCAAAATCTCCTCGCACATCACAGGAATATGGGTATAGGTCTGCATCATGATGGTGTCCTTGGGACAATTTCTCCATCAAAGTCTGCGAACTTTTCGTCCAGAGACTCGGCGTACTTGATCCATCGCTCGGGATTCCATATCTCGATGCGATTACCTGCGCCAATGACCACGACCTCTTTGTCTAGTCCGGCCCATAACCGCTGAACAGGGGTGATGGTGATTCTTCCTTGCTTGTCAGGGTTGGCGTCTTCGGCACGAGAATGTGACCAGCGCTGATATTCCCGGACTTGACGGAAGGTGGAGGGTGCCTCATAGATGGGGTTCATCATGCGGTTGAGAACCTCGCGGGGGTAGACCGACAGACATCTTTCTTGTTCACAAACAACAGTGACATCGTTGGTCAACTCGATGCGAAAACGTGAGGGCAGGGTTAAGCGAGATTTCTCATCAAGCTTAGGCATCTCCATCCCACGCATGACTCACCTCGTTTCCCCGCGATGCTCCCAGTGTAGGACTTTTCACCCACATTCGTCCACCTATCCCCACCATTTCCCACCTTGTGGGCGGAAAACATCCCACTGAAGTGGACGATTTTCTTTAGAGCGTCATTCTTCGAGGCGATCGCGCCAGCGCTTCTCCATGCGATCCATGAAACTAGGCGCCGATGGGGAGGTCGATGAACTGGTGACACCCACTGAATCACTGGCCGATGGCGACCAGCCAGACAAGACAAGGATGGCGCACACCAACATCAGCACAAACCCAGCCACAGAAATCAGCCAGGTGGTCGACATTCCCACCACGAGAGCAATCATGCCGACCAGGAAACCCAAGGCACCAAGGATCGTCTTGGTGGGATGAATCCGGCGATGTGGTTTCGTGAGCTTGGAGGCAAGCTTCGGATCTTGAGCTGTGAAAGTTGCTTCCAACTCTTCGAGGAGTTTGCGTTCTTCATGGGTGAGTGCCATCACTCCTCCTTCCGTTGGAGAATTATTCTACCGTGGACTGTGGTGCAGTGGATGAATTATCCCGCTTGGGCGATCCCACCTGAATTGCGCCGACGGTTTTCTTTCCTCGGCGAATAATCATCACATTCCCGGCAAGAAGATCCTGCGGCGTCAGCGGGCGTTCAACATCGGTGACCCTGAGGTTATTCAAATACGCGCCCCCCTCTTTGACTGCCCGCCTGACTGCGCCACGGGAATCAAAGACGCCGGATTTTTCACAAGCGTCCAGGACAGTTAACTCCCCCAGCTCTTCGACTTGGCCAGCTGAGAGTTCGGTTGCGACAGATGTCAAAGTCCCCGCATCGAGGTCTGCCAATTCTGCCTGCCCGAAAATCGCCTTCGCTGCCTGGGTGGCGGCTTCGCGGTCGGACACACTGTGGACCAAATCAGTGAGATCATCAGCCAAGGCGCGTTGGGCGGCGCGCAGATGGGGTTCATATCGGGTTTGGCATTCCAGCTGCTCAATTTCTTCGCATGTACGCTGGGTAAATAACTTCAGGTAGGAGGTGACCATGGAATCCTCAGCATTGAGGAAAAACTGATGGAAGGCATACGGCGAGGTCATGAGTGGATCCAGCCAAATCGTGCCCGACTCAGTTTTGCCGTACTTTGTTCCATCAGCTTTCACGACCAGTGGGGTCGCTAAGGCATGGACCTTGTCACCAGTGGCACGCCTGATCAGATCCACCCCAGCGGTGATATTGCCCCACTGATCAGAACCACCGGTTTGAAGCATGACATCGTAGCGACGGTGAAGCTCCAGGTAGTCCATCGACTGCAGTAAAACATAGGAAAACTCTGTGTAAGAGATGCCCGATTCAAGGCGGGTACGAACGACCTCGCGATCCAACATACGATTGATAGAAAAGTGTTTCCCGATGTCGCGCAAGAAATCCAAGGTGGTGAGGTCTTTAGTCCAGTCATAGTTGTTGACAACCTTGGCAGCATTGTCACCCTCGAAACTAACAAAACGTGACACCTGGGAATGGATTTTCTCGCCCCAGGAATGAACGAGCTGCGTGGGATTGAGGTTACGTTCGCTTGATTGACGCGGATCACCAATGAGACCTGTAGAGCCCCCCACTAATAAATAAGGAGTATGACCTGCAGCCTGCATCCGGCGTACCAAAATCAATTGGAGAAGATTGCCCATGTGGAGACTAGGTGCTGTCGGATCAAAACCAACATAGAAGCTGATCTTGTTGTCATCCAGGTCTTTCCTCAGCGCTTCTGGATCAGTGGAGTGCGCAATCAAACCACGCCACGACAGGTCTTCAAATAAACTCACAAAGACAACTCTACCGATACTGCTCACCTCAGGGGCTCAACTCAGCCCCACCCGGTGGCGAAGATAGTCCAGTTGTTCGCGTACTCGCGCAGTCGCAGTCCCCCCCACACCACTGCGTGCTTCAATCGCACCAGCCACACTCAACACCCCGCGCACCTGAGTCGTGAGATGAGGTGACAAGGAAGCCAACTGGGTATCGCTCAGTTCCTCCAGCTCTATTCCTTCACTCTCACACAGTTGCACTGCTTGACCAGTGATGTCGTGAGCCTCAGCAAAAGGAACACCTTGCTTCACCAGCCAATCAGCCATATCAGTAGCCAGGGAGAATCCTGCACTAGCTAGCGATTTCATTCGCCCAGCATCAAAACTAAGTGAAGAAACTAATCCAGTCATGGCAGGAAGAATCAGAGCCAATTGATCACAGGAGTCAAAGATGGGTTCCTTGTCTTCTTGAAGATCACGATCGTACGCCAGCGGCAAACCCTTGAGTGTGGTGAGCAAACCAGCCAGGTTCCCGATGAGACGACCGGCCTTTCCCCGAACAAGCTCGGCGACATCGGGGTTCTTTTTCTGAGGCATGATTGACGATCCGGTTGCCCAGGCATCATCAAGGTGAGCATAGGCTGCCTCCTGGGTACACCAGAAGATCACATCCTCAGCTAAACGAGACAGATCCACACCGATTTGTGCCATCACATAGGCGGCTTCCGCCACCACATCCCTCGCACTCGTACCATCAATCGAGTTGGGTACGCTACTGGTGAAACCCAACTCCTTAGCCACCTGTTGTGGGTCGAGGCCGAGAGTCGTACCGCCCAACGCGGCAGACCCATAGGGGGATGCTCCCAGTCTCTTTGCCAAATCCTCCAGCCGCGAGATATTACGCACCATCGGCCATGCATGGGCAAGAAGATGATGACTCAGCAGCACGGGCTGGGCGATTTGCATGTGGGTGCGCCCCGGCATCACCACTGAGATGTTCTCCTCAGCTTGCCTGGCCAACGCCTCAATGAAGGTGGTGATCAAAGAGATCATCTTGGTTGTTCCCTCGCGCAAGTACATTCTGATGAGAGTCGCGATTTGGTCATTGCGGGAGCGCCCCGCACGCAGACGACCAGCAAGTTCCTCACCCAGGATCTCAGTCAACCCACGCTCCAAGGCACCATGAACATCCTCATCTACATCGAGAGGCTGGAACTGACCGGTGTCAACCTTTTCTTTGAGTTGAGTGATCCCGGCAACTAATTGCTGATGATCGTCATTGGTGAGTAAACCCGCACTGTGCAGAGCATTGGCATGGGCGAGAGACCCACGACAGTCTAAACTTGCCAGCCGAAAATCAAAGTGAGTGGATTTGCTGAGTAAGAACATCAACTCTGAGGGTTCCGCGTCGAATCGCCCACCCCACAAAACACCCTTAGTCATTGATTACTCCGTCCATGTGGTGCAAAAGCCATTAACTGGGAAACCACTCGATTGCTGGCAAGAGCATCAGTGGTCACGATGATGACTGTATCGTCTCCAGCGACACAACCGAGAACCGAGTCCCACCCAGCGCGATCTAAACCAACGGCGAAATACTGCGCTCCCCCAGGTGGGGTACGCACCACCACCTGGTTTCCACTCGCTGTAGCCGAGACCAACATATCCACCACGAGTTTGTCGAGGGTGGCTCCCGGTATCCCCGAATCATCGGCCAGGGTGTAGACCAATCCGCCTGTCGAGCTGCGTACACGTACGGCACCAATCTCGGCGAGATCCTTGCTGAGTGTCGGTTGGGTGATTGATATTCCCTCCTCTTCGAGCATGGTTCTCAACTGGGTTTGAGAGGAAACCAAGCCCTGGGAAATGAGAGCAGAAATAGCGGCTTGGCGCCTGGTTCTGGTGAGAATTTCAGACATGTTGTGCCTCCTTGATCAGTGTTGGCCACGCATCGATAAAGCCGGCGAGCTCGCGAGGTTCAATAATCAGCGGCGGAAGAAGCCTGATGAGATTCTCGCGGGGAGCATTGATAAGAAAACCGTGGGTTCGTGCAGTGCGTACCATCTGGGGAGCACAGCTATCTTCCAATTGGACACCAATCATGAGACCTCGACCGCGTACCTCTGCGACACCGTCCAAAGTCCTGAGTTGATCAGTCAACCACGAACCCGTGGTCCTCACGTGGGAAAGCAGGGGCTCCAACAGGTCAACCACCGCCAAACCAACATGGCAAGCCAGAGGGTTACCGCCAAAAGTGGTTCCATGTGAACCAGGGGTGAGAAGATGAGCCGCTTCCCCTCTTGCTAAGACCGCACCCATGGGGAATCCATTACCCAGAGCCTTAGCTAAGGTCATCACATCAGGTTTGACATTTTCACGAGTGTGAGCGAACCAATCCCCGGTACGGCCCATACCGGTTTGGATTTCATCGAACCAGAGAAGGGCACCATGGCGATTTGCGATCTCGCGGGCTTGGGCAAGATACCCATCCGGAGGTACGATCACCCCAGCCTCACCTTGAATAGGTTCCATGATGATCGCTGCTGTGGTGGAATCCACCGCTAAAGCTAATGCATCGGTGTCCCCGTAGGGAACCCACACCACATCGCCAGGCAAAGGCTCAAAAGGTGTTCGATAGGCAGGGGTCCCAGTCAACGACAGTGCGCCCATCGTGCGGCCATGAAAGGCGCCCTCGGTGGCAACAATCCGCGACTTTCCGCTCAAGCGAGTGATCTTCAAAGCCGCTTCGTTAGCTTCCGCCCCTGAATTGGTAAAAAACACTTGCGAGGTGGGATCAAACAACGAGGTCAACCTTGTCGCAAGATCCACCTGCGGTTTGGTGGCAAAAATATTGGAGACATGGCTGAGGGTATTCGCCTGCTCACACAGAGCTGCAACCACACCGGGATGACCATGACCCAAACCCACACAAGCAATCCCAGCCACCAAATCGAGGTACTGTTTTCCCTGGTCATCCCAGACGTGGACACCTTGTCCACGGGTCAAAACCAATTCAGGGGTACGATAGGCACTCATCATCGACCTCGTGTAATGGGTTAAGACACTCATGAGGTCACCATGGTTCCCACACCATAATCGGTGAGAAGCTCCAACAACAGAGCATGTTCCACACGCCCATCAATGACAGCAGCTCGATCCACTCCCCCACGGATCGCATCCGCACAGGCCTCCATCTTCGGGCGCATACCCGAATCCAAGGTGGGCAGAAGGTTGCGTAAATCACCAATCTCAATGAAAGGAATAATCTCAGTGCACGTTGGCCAATCAGCATAGAGGCCCGCCACATCAGTCAACATCACTAGACCTTTGGCACCCAGGGCAATCGCCAAAGCAGAAGCCGCTGTGTCAGCATTGACGTTGTAGAGGGTTCCTTGCTCGTCTGGGGCCACTGTTGCCACCACTGGGATACGACCTGCTTGGATAAGGTCAAGGATGGCAGCCGGATTCACCTGGTCCACATCACCCACCAGCCCCAAGTCAACATCGGCCCCATCAACTTCGACACTAGCTGGGATAGCAGTGAACAGCCCAGCATCCTCCCCCGACATTCCCACAGCCAGTGGCCCATGAGCGTTGATCAGGTTGACGATACGTCGACCCACTTGGCCCATGAGAACCATCCGTACCACATCAACAGCCTCAGGGGTAGTGATCCGTCGCCCTGAAACAAAATCCGAATCAATATTGAGGCGTTCCAACATCTCAGTGATCTGCGGTCCACCACCATGAACCACAACAACCTTCACCCCACAGCGACGCAGGAACACTACATCATCAGCGAAAGCTTGTTGGAGTGATTCATCGATCATGGCGTTGCCACCGTACTTCACGACAAGAATCTTCTCGGTGTATTTTTCTATCCAAGGCAGAGCCTCCACGAGGGTGGCTGCTTTCGGTATGAGTTCTTCTGGTTTCATGATGAATAATCCGCATTCTCTGAGACATAACCATGGGTGAGGTCGTTGGTCCACACTACTGCGCAGTGACCACCGGCATGGAGGTTGACCCGCACAGTGACTTCGAACTCACTGAGATCGACCTGGTCGCGTGGTACGCCAGGGGCCCCACCTAAGAAAACCCCCACATCATTGAAAAACACATCCACTGTGTCCGGGTCAAAGTCAGCCTGGGTTGTCCCCATCGAGGCGAGAACCCTCCCCCAATTAGGATCATTTCCTGAGATGGCGCATTTAAACAGATTCGATCGAGCAATACTGCGAGCCACCTCAAGCCCATCCTCGACACTGTGGGCCTCTTCCACTGTGATAGTGATGGCATGCTCGGCACCCTCAGCGTCTGCAATCAGTTGTTTCGCCAAAGAGACGCAGACACTGTTCAAGGCTTCTTGGAACTCCTGCGCATCAGCCACAACCGCACTGTGGCCATTTGCTAGAAGGACAACCATGTCATTGGTGGACATACACCCATCGGAATCTGCCCGATCAAAACTGATCGAGGTGGCTTTGTTCAACACCGGTTGCAGTGGGCCAGGAGGGATGGCATCAGTGGTGAGAACCACCAGCATCGTTGCCAAAGCTGGGGCCAGCATTCCTGCACCCTTGGCCATTCCAGCAACGGTCCAACCACGATCAGAGGTATAGCCGGCTTGCTTGGTCACCGTGTCGGTGGTCATGATCGCCTGGGCAGCATCCAGACCACCGTGTTCACTCAATTGATCAGCAGCTTGACTAATCCCTGCTTCGACCTTGTTCATGTCCAGCAAGACACCAATGAGGCCGGTGGAAGCCACCAAAACGCTGGTGTCACCGCAATGGAGATGGTGGTCAACCGCCTCTGCCATTGCGCGAGCATCATTGAGACCTTGATCTCCTGTGCAGGCATTAGCACCACCAGAATTCAACACAACACCGCGGATGTCGCGACCATGAGCTAACACCTGCTTCGACCATTGCACTGGAGCTGCGGGGAATCTGTTCGTGGTGAACACAGCTGCGCAATGAAACTCGGGACCATCATTAACCACCAGCGCCAGGTCTTTGCCCCCATGAGACTTCAGCCCGCAGCTCACCCCAGAAGCGAGGAAACCTCCTGGGGCCGTTACCCCCAAGGTTGTGTCAACCATCATGGCGCAACTCCGTTCATCATCAGCCCCAAGGTTTCATCCCACCCCAGGGCAAGGTTCATTGATTGCAGGGCGGCACCGGCCGTACCCTTGGTCAAATTATCTATCGCAGCGACTGCGACGAGGCGTCCAGCGTCCTGATCGATCGCCACTTGGACATGCACATGGTTGGACCCCAGCACTGCACCGGTGGTGGGCCACTGATCCTCGTCCAACAGGTGGACGAAGGGTTCTTTGCCATAGGCTCGTGTGTATGCCTCACGTACCTGCGCATTGGTGACCCCAGGCTGAACAGGCGCCGTGCAGGTGGCCAGGATTCCACGAGTCATGGGCACCAGTAGGGGCGTGAAACTGAGGTGAGGGCTGGGGGCGCCCAGCTTGCTGAGGTTCTGAAGGATTTCGGGGATGTGGCGATGTACCCCACCAACACCATAGGCGGAGGTTGATCCCATGATTTCTGAGGCCAGCAGGTTCGGTTTCAAAGCCTTTCCTGCCCCAGAGGTGCCCGAGGCAGCCACCACCACAGTGTCAGAAGTGTCAACAAGGTTGGCGACCACACCAGGCGCCAGAGCCAAGGTGGTGGCTGTTGGATAACAACCAGGGACAGCGATACGTCTGGTAGACGAAAGAATTTCGCGCTGACCAGGCAGTTCAGGTAACCCGTAGGGCCAGGTGCCTGCGTGTGGAGACCCATAGTATTTCTCCCAAACATGGGCTGATTCCAACCGGTAATCTGCCCCACAATCGATAACGAGGGTGTCGTCACTGAGCTGTTCAGCTATCTCAGCTGATGCCCCATGCGGAAGGGCTAAGAAAACTACGTCATGGTTGCCCAAATGATCTGCGGTGGTGTCCAGAACGTGAGTATTAGCTAGTGCGGTGAGATGAGGTTGAATCTCACCTAACCGGGCACCCGCATTCGTATGAGCAGTGATCGACCCGATCTGCACTTCGGGATGCCCGCTCAATAGTCGAAGGAGTTCTCCACCGACGTATCCGGTGCATCCTGCAACTGCTACAGCAACCATGAGGCATAACTATTCCATGAAAAGCATAGATATGCAAACAGGGTCTCGACATATTTCTCATTACTCTTGCTACCATGGATGTATGGAACCAACCTATCCCCCCAACATGCCACCTGCTCCTGCTGGTTATACCCCACCCGCTCCAGCTACTTATTCCCCACCCGCTCCCACTGCTCAGGTGCCACCGACTCCAACTATGATGACCCCCAAGCCCACCCTCGGTTTTGGGGAGGTTTTCTCCGTTGCTTGGGCGGTATTCAAAAAGCGTTGGGCAGGGTTGATCGGAATTGGTGCGATAGTGACAGTCATTGCGATCATTCTCGCTCTAGCTACCGTCATTGGTCTGATCTTCCTTGTTTTTGCCATCATCGATCCACCCTATGGTCAGACAAGTCCGATAGATCTGAGCACTGAAGGGCTGGTGTGGCTCACCAGTGGTTTCATTGGGCTTTTCATCCTTGTTGTCTTTCTTCTCTCGTGGTGGGGCCAACTTACTGTCTGCGCTATCATCGATGGAGAACTACGAGGTGAACATCGAAGTGTAGGGGCTGGTCTGGCTGTAGGTTTTCGTCGCCTCGGCTCCTTTGTGCCTGTGGCACTGCTAGCTGGTATTGGCTATGCACTTTTGTTGGGTGGTCTCATCACCGCAACACTCGCCATTGTTGAAAGCTTTATGAACAGCCCGACTGGCGCGATAGGAGCCTTACTCGGTGTGGGGACACTCGCACTAGTGGGAGTCGTTCTTAGCGTTTTCCTCACAGTGAAATGGTTCCTCACCTTGCCAGTCATGGTGGTGGAAAACAAGACGGTGTGGTCAGCTATTAATCGTAGCTGGGCGCTAACCCGTGGCTCTGGCGGAACAATCTTTGGGATCTACATTCTGATCTCAGTTGCCATCAACAGCGTCAATATGCTTATTCAAGCACCCATGTCTATCCCAGGTGACATAAACTATCTCGATGGAATTGGAGACCTGGTCAGTGTCACCACTGCCGTACTCGCCCTAGTGATGCTCGTCCTGGCTATCATCACCTACCCGATTTTGTCTATGATTTCTCAAGTGATTTATCACGACCGAGCCCTGTGGGAGTCGTACTCCAACACCTATCACACAACTCCACCAGTGGCCTACATGCCTGCCCCGTTGAATCCTCAGGTAGCTCCACCGATGAACCCAAGCATGTGACTCGCGTTGGTTGGGGGCAGTGAGCATGAAAGCGCTGAAATATGCCAATCTCTTCAGAAATTACGCACTATCTTCTATCGCCTGGTCAACACTGATGGTGCGAATCATTCCAACAGACTCATGCAACCTTAACTGTCGTTACTGCTACCAGAAAACCAATGACTCACCAGTCATGACGTGGGACACCTTCACACAAGTCTTGGCGAAGGCCAGGAAACTGCATGTCGGTTTGCTCAGTTTCTTAGGAGGCGAGCCACTGCTATGGGAGCACTTGGATGATGCCATTACTCTGGCGACTCGTCACCATATTTTAACTGACATCACAACAAATGGGGTCCTGCTGAACGAGCGTACTATCGAAAGGATGGCACAAGCAGGATTGGATTGCATAAATGTTTCAGTTGATACGCGCAGTGATTTCTCGATGTCAAGGAAGAACACACTGTTCAATCCTGAACTGATGGCGCAATTGAAGAGTGCAGAAAAACGCTTTGGTATGAAAGTTCGCATGAATGCTGTCATCACCAGGAAGAATTTTTCAGACATCAAGGAGCTACTGGAGTTATCCCATGACACCAAGACACCCATCTCTCTCGGTTTTGTTGTTCCTGAATTGGGCAGTGCCGACGATGGAGACATCTATTTCGGTGAGGAAGACGACGACCTTCTTCACAACATCGTCGACTATATTCTGGCGAAGAAGCATGACAAGTACCCGGTTATCGACCCCGATTCATATTTCGCAGATGTTTTTCGATTCGTTAACCACGAGAAGTTCTGGTCCTGCAACTACCCCACCAGGTTCGGCTGGTTCAATGTCACGCCAGGTGGAACCATTCGAAGTTGCACCAAGAAGATGGACGACACCGGTGTTGAGTTTACTTCTCTCACCTCGACTCAGATTGCAGATATGAAAGAGTCCTTCGCCTCATCAATCAGTGGGTGCAACCACTTGTGCTACTCCAATTGCGCCTATGACTCTGCTTTTTACAAGAAACACAAAATTTCATTTCTCATCAACAATTTCTCCAGAACATTCTAAGTGGGAATATTCCCTTGACGATGCCCGCAGGAGACTCCACCTTGTCACGACTGTGGATTCTGGATTCTGCGACTTCGCGCAGAAAGACGGAGGTGGGTTTGCGCAAACACCAGTCTGCCAGTTAATCCCAGACCGACCACAATCCATGATAGAAAGACGGTAGGTAAGTGATGATCAGGTTCTCATGACGGCGCCAGTACGGGTGGTGGCTGCTGTTACGGCTGCGTCGCGGGCGGTGCTGGCTTCATCTTCGGTTAACGTACGGTCCATGGCGCGGAAAATCAGGTTGAAGGCTAGAGACTTCTTTCCTTCACCGATCTGGGAGCCAGTGTAAACATCAAACAAGCTGATGGATTCCAGGAGTTCACCAGCACCCACACGGAGAGCTTCCGTGACCTCAACTGAGGGAATGCAATCGTCAACCACGAGGGCGACATCCTGTTTTGTCGCAGGGAACTTCGACAAGGCAGTAATCTCAGGCACCCCAGGTGCCAGCGACATGAGTAGGTCGAGATTCAACTCCATGGCACACGAACCAGTAGGTAGACCCCAGTTGTCAACCACAGTGGGATGGATCTCCCCAGCCCAACCAAGGTTCACCCATTCACCGTCAACCATGACCCCTAGTTCTGCACAACGGCCCGGATGCCAGGGTGTGTGGGAAGCACTCCTGCGGATGAGTGTGGCACCTACCGCTTGCGCCACCACCTCAGCTGCGTACACGGCATGTTTCCAGCTCACCGGCTCGGCACCCGAGTCCGCTGATGCAGGCAACCAGTGGCCACACAAGACAACACCCACGTGGCGTGGCTGATCCGGCACACTAGCGAACAGGTTTTCTACTTGTTTGTTGGTGGGGCGCTTGGACACATCCAACATGGGTGCAGGGCCAGCCTGGGTACCGCGGAAAACCAATCCACACTCAAACAAAGCAAGATCAATGATGGATCGTGAAGTATTCCTGTTCACTGAGGCGAACAAACCTGGCAGAAGAGTTGAGCGCAGGTACGGCTGTTCCTCGGACAAAGGATTAGCTAGACGTACCACGTCACGGCGCGCATCATCACCGGGAAGATTCAGCCGATCAAGGTCCACCTCAGAGATAAACGGCAGAGGAATGATCTCCACAAAACCCGCTTCTGCCAGAGCATTCAACACACTGCGGCGCAGTTTCTGGGTGGGGGTGTAACCTCTCCCCACAGGCGCTGATGGCATCCGGGCCTCAATCGCTGAGAAACCGATCTTGCGCCCCACCTCCTCAACGTAGTCGTAAGTGTCCACTAGATCGGGTCTCCATGTGGGCGGGGTGAGTTTCAGTCCACCTGTTGGATTCTTCTTGACCTCAACGCAGGAAGCTTCCAAGATGGACACCACATGGTCCTCGCTGAGATCCACACCCAAGATACGTCCAGGTAGGGACGCATCCGGGAAATCACAGGTGGGCATCACGCGCACTTTGCCAGCAACAGTCACCTTCTCGGAGATGACACCCCCAGCCAAGTCTCGAAGAAGTTCCGCTACTTTCATTGCAGCTGCATAGGCCACACCCGAATCAACACTGCGCTCGAAACGACGTGATGCCTCCGAGGGAAGATTGTGACGACGATAGGTACGCCCAATGCTGACAGGATTGAACCACGCTGCTTCGATGAGAATATCACTCGATGTCTCAGTCAACTCGGTGGTGAGACCCCCCATGACACCAGCCAAACCAATAGGTCCCGAATCATCGGTGATGAGCAAGTCCTCATCACTCAACACCCGATCCACGTGGTCTAAGGTGGTGAGCTTCTCCCCTGGTTTGGCTTTGCGTACGCGGATGGGCCCACTCAGGCTTGATGCATCATAGTTGTGTATTGGTTGCCCGGATTCGATCATGACATAGTTGGAAACATCGACCCCCAGAGTGATCGAACGAACTCCGGCTTGGTTCAAGCGACGAACCATCCACGGCGGCGTTTGGGCTGTGGGGTCCACTCCTGACACCGAAATTGCCACAAACAGTGGGCAATCCTCACTGTCTAAAACCACCGGATAACCCGCAGAGGATTCTTGGGGAACCTCCTGAGAGTACGGATCAGTGAACACCCCACCAGTGATCTGGGCGGCCTCACGAGCCAACCCCCTGATCGACAGGCAATACCCTGTGTCGGGTGTCACATCGATGTCGAAAACAGGCTCGCGCGCGCCCAGGAGTTCCAGTGCATCAGAACCAATGACTGGTTTGAGCGCTGGATCAAAAACAATGATGCCCGAATGATCATCACCCAAACCCAGTTCATCCTCAGCGCAAATCATGCCATCAGAGAGATGACCATAGGTCTTACGAGTCGCAATCTCAAAACCACCAGGCAGAACGGTTCCCGGCAGGACAACAGGTACGTAATCCCCCACCTCGAAATTATGGGCACCACACACCACTCCACGTGAGGACTCACCCTCAGGATTATGTGGTCCACAATCCACGTGACACCAGCGAATCGACTTGCCATTCTTCTGAGGTTCGACCACGAAATCGAGAACCTTGCCGACCACCACTGGGCCCTTAATAGCGCCAGCTGGGTCATCGATGCGTTCCACCAGCAACCCGGCTTGGGTGAAAGCCTCAGCTAAGGAGGGAACATTCACCTCAGCTGGCAACTGGGCGTGATCAATGAGCCACGAATAAGGTGCTTTCACCTCGAACCTCCAGACAGTTGGCGAGAGAACCGTACGTCCCCTTCGGCGAAGTCTCGTAAATCTGAGGCACCATGGCGGAACATGACCGTACGGTCAACGCCCATGCCGAATGCGAACCCGGAATAAACGTTGGTATCGATTCCAGCGGCAGCTAAGACCCGTGGATTGACCACACCGCAACCACCCCATTCAATCCATCCCTCAGATTTACAGGTACGACAGGGTTGATCGGGATTGCCCACCGACTCACCATGACAGATGAAACAATCAATATCGATCTCTGCGGAGGGTTCCGTGAACGGGAAATAGTGGGGGCGCAAGCGGGTTCGAGTCTCAGAACCAAACATGGCTCGAGCCAGGTGGTCCAAGGTGCCCTTCAAGTCAGCCATGGAAAGGCCCTTGTCCACTGCTAAACCTTCCAGTTGATGGAAGACAGGAAGGTGGGTGGCATCGTATTCATCGGCGCGATAGGTCTTCCCAGGGACAACAATGTAGACAGGCAGGTCTCGGGTGAGAAGGGTTCGCATTTGAACAGGAGAAGTATGGGTTCTCATCACCAGGTGATTCTCGGGAGGATCAACAAACAAGGTGTCCGACATAAACCTGGAGGGATGATCGGGTGTGAAGTTCAAGGCATCGAAGTTCAGCCACTCGGCCTCGGCTTCGGGACCCTCCATGACCTCCCATCCCATCGCCACAAAAACATCAGTCAGGTCGTAGAACAAACGAGTCACCGGATGGAGTGCCCCTTGGGGACGCAGAGACGCCGGCAGAGTAACATCAACCTTTTCCCCTGCGAGCCGAGCCTCCAGTTCGACGACTTCCAACTCCGCCTCACGCTGAGCATAAGCCGCGGAAATCTGTGAGCGGGCTGCACCGATCGCCTGGCCTGCAGATTTGCGATCCTCCTTGGGAAGCTCAGCAATGGATCGGTTGGCCAGTGCCACCGGTGAATTCTCTGCCACATGGGTTGTTTTGGCGAGTTTCAGCTCCTTCATCGTGGTGGCATTTGTAAAGGCTCGCGTCGCCTCATCCACCATTCGATTCAGTTCAGTACTCATCGTTGATATCCTCCGCATTCAATAACCGCTGTCTCATCGCTGAGATAAACAAACAAATCCCCGCTGCCACAGACAGATTGAGACTCTCCGCTTGACCCCACATCGGAATCCTCACCACCACATCAGCTAGGTCTTTTTCTTGCGGTAAACCCCACGCCTCGTTACCCATGATCCAGGCCACCTGGGAATCGAAGCTTCCCTGCCCCACTACCTCGGTAATCTCTGTCCCGGACACGTCACTGGCCACCACAGTGAAACCAGCTTCTTTGGCTTGAGTCACAGCATCAGCACAGGTCACGCTACTGACAATCGGCAGGTGAAAGACTGACCCCACTGAGGCTCGTACTGTCTTAGGATTGGTCCAATCGACCGAGCCTGTGGTCAAGATCACTCCATCAGCTCCGAAAGCATCAGCACACCGAATCACTGTTCCCAAGTTCCCCGGATCACGGATTTGGGAACAGATCACCACCAAAGACGAGTCTTTGGCCAAGACCTGCCCAAGGTCCGCCTGAGGAGTACGACAGATCGCGAAGATCCCCTGGGGGGCAACAGTATCACTCAACTCAGCTACCTGTTCTTCGCTAAGTTCGTCAGCCTCCGCAGTGAGATCAGGGTAGCTCGCACAAGCATCAGCGGACGCGAGAACCCGAACTACTGCACCAGCAGCCAAGGCCTCCCGTACTGTGGGGGCACCCTCAGCAAGAAACTCGCCCGTCGTCGCTCGGAATTTCCTGTCCTTCAACCGACGAGCGAGCCTCACCTGAGACGGACTCGCGCTCGACATTGGTGGATAACCCCCTAGAGGGCATCCTCAGCTACTTTAACCAAAGCAGAGAAAGTCGCTGGCTCACGAACCGCCAGATCGGCAAGGATCTTGCGGTCCACCTCAACACCAGCCACCTTCAACCCGTTAATGAAACGGTTATAGGTCATTCCTTCGGCGCGTGCTGCTGCATTGATCCTTTGGATCCACAAAGCACGGAAGTCACCCTTGCGATCTTTGCGATCCCTGAAAGAGTAGGTGTACGAGTGGAGCAGCTGTTCCTTAGCTTTGCGATAGAGCCTGGAGCGTTGCCCGCGATAACCGGATGCCTCATCGAGGACCTCACGACGCTTTTTATGTGCATTCACTGCGCGTTTTGTTCTTGCCATGATGACCTCTCAGATTCCTAGGAGTTTACGGGTTTTGGGGGTGTCAACTTTGTCAACAACCTCTTGACCACTGAGGCGACGCTTACGCTTCCTCGCTTTATGTTCATTCAAGTGAGCTTTACCAGCTTGCTGGTGGACAAGCTTGCCTGTCCCAGTCACTTTGAATCTTTTCTTCGCACCAGAGTGCGTCTTCATTTTCGGCATCTTTTCTCCTTCATCCTTCTTTTCGACGATATCAGTGTCGGCCTCACCCGTTACAGATCGATATCGGGGTCCATATTGTCCGCAGGTCCGCGCTTCTTCTTGGGCCGATCAGTGGCCTTTGCACGTGACTGAGCGTGTTCTTTTTGTTCAGCTTCCAAGTCGGCAGTTTTTTCAGCAACCTTGCGTTGTTTTTCGGCTTCCACCTCAAGTTTGGCTTCCGACTTCTTGCGTGTGGGAGCCAACACCATGATCATATTTCGACCGTCCTGCTTGGGCGCGAATTCGACGATGCCATCATCGACAACATCTTCAGCGAGTTTGGTCAGCAGGTTGAAACCCAACTCCGGGCGAGACTGTTCACGACCACGGAACATGATCGTGATCTTCACCTTGTCGCCAGCTCTCAGGAATCGTACGATGTGCCCCTTCTTTGTCTCATAGTCATGGGCATCAATCTTGGGACGAAGCTTCATTTCTTTAATGATCGTATTGGACTGGTTTCGTCGTGTTTCCCGCGCCTTCTGGGCGCTCTCGTACCTCCACTTGCCATAATCCATGACTTTCGCAACTGGCGGATGCGCCGTAGGGGCGATTTCCACCAGATCTAGTCCGACGTCCTGAGCGAGCTTCAGGGCTTCGGCAACCGAAACGATCCCGATCTGTTCACCATCGGGGCCAACAAGCCTCACCTCGGCGACATTGATCCGATCGTTGATACGCGGTTCGCTGATATGTCCTCCTTCGAACAAACAAAAGGCTTCTGCGCAAGCAGAAGCCTCTGATTCGTTAGTACACCTCGTACTAACGACAACCTGTCAGGAACCCCGATCAGGTGGGAGTTATCCACTTACACACTGGCGAGTTACACTCACCGAAAAGTAAGTGTACCAGACACCCTTGCCCGCCCGCCCGGGAAAGAAAAATGGCTATGATAGGATCGTTCCTAACGGTAGCCACCCAGGCCCCTATAGGCCAGGGTTATGGCTACCGTCTCTATTGATGAACACCATATTCCCGTAATAGACGGCAGGAAAACCGATAACGTGCGCTATGTCATCCTGAGCATTCCCGCAAGGGCGAGGTTGATTGGTCACCCGAGGTGAATGAGCGTACTGACTAGTGTGTTGGCCGTGACAAGGAATTCCTAGGTTTTTATCCCAGATTGCCGCTAATGTACGAAAATTAATTCCGTGGAGGGTCAAAACCGGTGGTTTTCATGGATGTGGGGGGTTTGCGCGGGTTGGAATCGTACATTAGCCCCCATCTGGGATAAAAGGTGACAACACCGGTGACTTATCTTCCATCATGGGAGATAAATCACCGCTCGGATAACAACTGGCTTTTCCCATGGAAGAATAGTGGGCGAGGAAAGGACGACCATGGCTTCAGATCATTCTTTTGACCTTGTTTCAAAGGTGGACCACCAGGAGGTGGATAACGCTATTAACCAGGCGGCCAAAGAGGTACGCCAGCGCTTTGACTTTAAAGACACTTCCACGACAGTAACGTGGGCTGGGGAGAACATTGAGATCGAATCCAGTACGGAAGAACGCGCCAAGGCAGCCCTCGACGTACTGGAATCAAAACTGATTCGCCGAGGGGTGTCACTGAAATCCATGGAGGCTGGTGAGCCAAGGATCTCAGGCAAACGCGCCCACATCACGTGCTTGATGAAGGCCGGGATCACCCAGGAGAATGCCAAGAAGGTCACCAAACTGATCCGCGATGAGGGCCCCAAATCGGTGAAAACCCAGATCCAAGGTGATGAAGTACGTGTGACCTCGAAGTCCCTCGATGATCTCCAATCCACCCAGAAACTCGTCAAAGAACACGACTTCGACTTTGCCATCCAATTCACGAATTATCGATAACCCATGAAACTAGCCACCTTTAACGTCAACGGAATTCGTGCTGCCCAGCGCCGAGGGTTTCGCCCCTGGTTGGAGGCTACCCAACCAGACGTCCTTGCCCTCCAAGAGGTACGATGCCCTGTTGACCAGATTCCACCCGATGTTTTCGCTGACCACCATGTGGCCTATGATCCAGGCGAACTCGCTGGTCGTAACGGTGTTGCCCTGATCTCCAGGGCTGAACCCAGTGAGGTGCGCATTGGCTTGATCGGTGATGAGGAGTTCTCTCACGAGGGACGCTACATCGAAGCTGATTACGACATGGGTTCCACTCCAGTGACCATTGCCTCTCTCTACCTGCCTAAGGGTGCTGTGCCTAGTGAATCCGAGGCTGCCCAAGCCAAATTTGAGCGCAAGATGCGGTTCTGCGCGATCCTGGGCGAACACCTGACTATGGCGATCAAACGCGCACAAGCCACCAACCGGGCCTACACCTGTCTGGGTGACTACAACATTGCCAGAACCGAACAAGACCTCTACAACCACAAATCGAAGAAACCACTCGATGGTTTCCTGCCTGAGGAGAGAGCCTGGCTGACCGAGGCTCTTGAATTGGGTTTAACCGACGTTGTGCGGGGTCTCCACCCAGAAACCCAAGGCCCCTATTCCTGGTGGAGTTGGCGCGGAGGTTCCTGGGATCGGGGGTACGGCTGGAGGATCGACTACCACCTGTCCACGGCGGAACTCGCTGAGCGGGCAATCTTCGGTGACACCGACAAGGCTGATTCCTATGAATCGCGAATCTCCGACCACGCTCCAGTCATCGTCAACTATCGCTGAGGACCTAGTTCACTGATGAGTCTGACCACAACCCTGCTGATCGCTGGAATCCTCCTCTGGTGTTATCTTTTTATTGCTCTGGGGGTGCTCACCAAACTCAAACTCGGCTGGGCCATCCTCACCGGTGCAATCCTCGCCCTTGCAGTGGCAGGGTCCCTGGGCTCGATTTTGTTCACCTCCACCCTTGGGTCAACCCCCTATCGTCTCCCTCTCATGGTGGCCTCCCTGGGTGTCACCGAGATGGTCTATCTCAGTGCAGCGCTCGTGGTGGTGTATCTTGTGGGTGTTCCCTGGTGGATCATTCACCTCACGCGGAAGAAACTCCTGAGAAACAAGACCGCCTCACCAGCGCGTGCGGTGGAGGAAACACCCTTGGCTCCCGTCTACGTCCTTGTTGTTCGTTTTCTGGCAGTCATCATGATCGCAGTCAGCTTGTTCATCAGTGCCTACGGATTCATCAAAGCCCAACGTCCTGCCATCACCGAGGTGACACTCAGCTACAAAGAACTCCCGAGAAGTTTCAATGGGATGAAGATCGCACTGGTGTCCGACCTCCACATTGGAGCTGCCACACGCAGCTCCTTCCTGGAGATGGTTGTCTCCCAGGTCAACGCCCAGCAAGCTGATGTGATCATCATTGCCGGGGACTCAGTGGACGGATTTGTCAAAGACCTTGGTGAAGAAATGACACCACTAGGTGAACTGTTTGCCCCCTATGGAGTGGTGATGGCCACAGGCAACCACGACACCCACCTCGACCCCTGGGGATGGATCGACTATTTCTCTGCCCAAGGCATCACCGTACTGACCAATGAGGCCCTCTTTCTGCACAAGGGCCACGACCACATAGAAATACTAGGAATCCCTGATCGCTATGGGTACGATGACCTCGGCCCGAACCTTCCAGCTACCCTCGAACACGCACAATCTGGCCGGAATGATGAAACGCCGGGTTTTCGAATACTGGTTGCCCACCAACCCAACCAGCTTTTTGACAACGATTCCCTCGCTTCCCGCTCAGGAATCTCCCTGCAACTATCTGGACACACCCACGGTGGGCAACTGTGGCCAACAGGGTATTACACGATGGCTAACCAGCCGGCTCTCGATGGGGTCCACGAATTCGATGGGGTCACCTTGGTCACCTCGCGGGGAATAGGCAACTGGCTCACCCCAGCACGTATCGGAGCAGACCCCGAAATCATTGTCATCACCCTGACCCGCGATGAGCCCACCTACACTCCCGATCCTTCAGGCAATGTCGGTGGTTAGCCTTCCTCGACCGGTGGCCACACTCTGGCGCTCTCTTCGCCTGCCCACACACAAACATGCCCTTGGTTGGTGGCTAGGCACACGTACCACCATCTTTGTAGTGTGGATTCTTATCGGATTCAACACCCAAGGCGATGTGGCGTACTACTATTCACAAATCGATCTGCTCTTCCACGGAACACCACCCGATCAGATACTCATCGAATACCCCACCCCACTGATCTGGTTCCTCACCCTGCCCTACCTTCTCGGTTTCGGTTCGTCCCAGGGATATCTTGCTGTTTTTGTCTTGTTTTTCCTGGGCGCAGATGCCCTGCTCGGATTCATTTTGTGGCGCAGCGCACGGCAATACGGGACCACACCACGACCAGCGGTTGCCTACTGGATTTGGTTTGTTGTGGCTACCGGACCAATCATCTACATGCGCCTCGACTTTTTGACCTCCGCCTTGGGCGCCCTCGGGCTCATCGCGCTGATTCGCGCCCACCGCGGTGCCTCTGGAGCCCTGATGGGCCTTGGTGCGGCCATCAAACTGTGGCCCGCCTTACTGTGGCCCGCCACCCTGACCGATCGCCGAGCCTTACGTCAAGCAACACTAGGTTTCTTTGCTGTGGGTACGGGGCTGGCTGTCGCCTCTTTGCTCTATGGGGGTTGGCAACGGCTCATCTCACCTTTGACCTGGCAATCACAGCGCGGTCTTCACATAGAGTCGATCTGCGCCACACCCGTGATGGTTTCCCGACTTTACGACACCTCCACACCACAGCGCTGGACTGTTTTCCTGTCCAAATTCAATGCCTGGGAGATCACTGGACCAGGGACCACCCTGCTCACCGATATTTCCTCCACCTTGGTTATCCTCGGTGGAATCACTATGGCAGTGCTCTACCTGGGATGGTTGAAACGCACTGACCGCAACATTGTTGAAGCCGGAATCCTCATGATTGTGGCAACCCTCATCATGATTGTCACCAACAAGACCCTCTCCCCGCAGTACATCATCTGGTTGTCTGGCCCTATCGCAGCACTGTTGACCATCTCCGAGATCCACCCGAGGATCCTGCCGGCCCAAGGCCATTTGTTTTCCCTGATCACCCATCCACCACATTTACGACGAGAAGACCGTCTTGTTATCCCTGTGGGTTTGGCTCGCCACCTAGCCATCTGGAGTCTTATCTTGGCGATACTCACCCAAGTGATCTACCCGGTTCTCTATCGCCACTACATTGTCACCTCTATGATGACCCCTATAGCTGCGGGGGTCCTGGTGGTTCGAAATGTCGCTTTGGTCTATTTCACCATCTCCCTGGTGGTGTTCAGTTTCCGCTCGATCGGGTTTCGCGTCAACCGCTGACTCAAGCTGCCTGCGCCTGAGAGGGTTCGCTGAGCGCCACCCTGGGAACCAACGTCACTGGAGTCTTCCGCTGAATTGCCGCACCATCCACAATCACCTGTGCTATCTCTTGGCGACTAGGAACCTCAAACATAACATCCAAGAGAGTCTGCTCAACGATAGCCCTCAGACCGCGAGCCCCAGTTTTTCTTTCCAAAGCCAAGTCAGCAATAGCTTCCACAGCATCGTCGGTGAACTGAAGGTCTACCCCATCAAGATCAAAGAGTTTACGGAACTGTTTGAGCAGAGCATTCTTTGGTTCCACCATGATCCGAATCAGCGTTTCACGGTCAAGAGAATCCACAGCAGCTAGCATCGGTAAACGACCCACAAACTCCGGAATCAGACCGAATTTGTGAAGATCCTCGGGGCGTACCTGGTGAAAAAGCTCATCCCTGCTCACCGCTGATGCCATCGGTTCTGTGGTGAAACCCAAAGGATGGTTGCCCAACCGAGTCGAGACAATATCCTCCAGCCCAGCAAAGGCCCCGCCCACAATGAAAAGAATGTTGTTCGTGTCGATCTGGATGTAACTTTGGTGGGGATGTTTACGCCCACCTTGCGGAGGTACGGAAGCAACTGTCCCTTCAAGGATCTTCAACAAAGCCTGTTGAACACCCTCACCAGAAACATCCCTGGTCAAAGAAGGATTCTCCGCTTTACGAGCCACCTTGTCGATTTCATCGATGTAAATGATGCCCGTTTCTGCTTTTTTCACATCATGATCGGCAGCCTGCAGAAGTTTCAACAGGATGTTCTCCACATCCTCCCCGACATATCCCGCCTCAGTTAAAGCTGTCGCATCCGCCATAGCAAACGGGACATTCAACATTCGTGCCAGAGTCTGAGCAAGATAAGTCTTCCCACAACCCGTTGGACCCATCAGAAGAATATTCGACTTAGTGAGTTCGACCTTCTCCTGGTCTGAGCCAGTGTGAACAGGAAGATGGATTCTCTTATAGTGGTTGTAAACCGCCACCGCTAAAGCCTTCTTTGCAAACCCTTGTCCAATGACGTACTCATCAAGGAAATCGGCGATCTGTTCTGGTTTGGGAAGCTCATTGCTGGGATTCAGCTCACCATTGCCACTCAGCTCCTCATCAATGATCTCGTTACAGAGGTCAATACACTCATCACAAATGTAGACACCTGGCCCAGCGATCAGTTTGACCACCTGTTTTTGGCTCTTTCCACAAAAAGAACACTTCAGCAATTCGCTGGACTCACCCAAACGCGCCATCGTTTCACATCCTTCTTGCCGGTTCAGCTACCAGTCAAAATCTCGTCAATGATCCCGTATTCCAGGGCTTCGTCCGCGGTCAGATATTTATCGCGCTCAATGTCCTGAGAGATTTTCTTGACATCCTGACCAGTCTTACCAGCGAGCATCTCCTCCATGAGAGTACGAATCCTCAAAATTTCCTTCGCTTGAATCTCCAAATCCGAGGATTGCCCATAGGAGCCCTCCCCCGAGATAGCTGGCTGGTGGATGAGAATCCGAGAATTAGGCAGAGCCAGTCTTTTACCTGGGGCACCGGCAGCGAGCAAGACAGCTGCAGCTGAAGCGGCTTGCCCCAAACACACGGTTTGGATATCTGGCTTCACAAAATGCATCGTGTCATAGATTGCTGTCAAAGCCGTGAAGGATCCACCTGGAGAGTTGATGTAGATCGAAATTTGGCGTTCAGCGTCCATCGACTGAAGGCACAAGAGCTGGGCCATCACAGCATTAGCGATATCATCAGTGATGGGCGTACCCAAAAAAATAATTCTCTCTTCAAAAAGCTTGGTGTAGGGGTCAACTCGCCGGACCCCATAGCTGGTTCTCTCCTCCCACTGAGGAATGTAGTACTCAGCGGAAGGCAGAAAAGTATTCATCGCAGTCACATCACTATTCATCGGTCTCATCCTCAACTATTGGGAGCATCGGCGCTGATCTGGGAGGCCCGCTCGAAAACATGGTCAATAAACCCATAAGCCTGGGCTTCCTCAGCGGTGAACCAGCGATCACGATCCGAATCAGTTTCAATCTGTTGAACACTCTGCCCGGTGTGCTGGGCGATGAGCTGGCTCATGGTTTTCTTAATATGCAGTGACTGTTCAGCCTGGATTCGAATATCCGAAGCCGTACCACCTAGACCACCGGAAGGCTGATGCATCATGATTCGGCTATGAGGCAGAGCATACCTCTTGCCTTTCTCACCAGCTGAGAGAAGGAACTGCCCCATCGAGGCAGCCAACCCAATAGCCACTGTTGCTACATCATTGGAAATCCACTGCATCGTGTCGAAAATCGCCATCCCCGAATCAACAGACCCACCAGGAGAATTAATGTAGAGGTAAATATCCTTCACCGGGTCTTCGGCATTCAGTAACAACATTTGAGCACAGATAGCATTGGCGTTCTCATCACGTACCTCAGAACCAAGGAAAACAATCCTGTTCTTCAACAACGCCTGATAGACATTGTCGGTCATCGTGCCTGACGAACCAGGCGAAGCCATCTGGGATAGATACAACTCGTTCACGAAAAGGAAGGTTACCTGCTGGGACAGACAAAACTGGGTTCTCGCGGGGCGTGTTCGCTCTCAGCACACAATGAGACGGGAATTGGCTCCCACCAAGCAAGACCGAGTCCACCTCACCGGTCAGGAACTCTCAACCTCATCTCCAGGATCGCCCGACATCAGGTCACCCACCTCATCAGGTTGCACCACCGAGGCCACATCAACAACATGTCCAGAAGAATCAGTGACCTTCGCCTGGGAGGTAAGAAAATCCAGAGCCTTAGCCTGGCGGATCTGGCTCATCCACTCGCCAATGTGATTGTGAGACTGCATGTGTTCAATCTCCTGGTCAGGAGTGGTTCCATTTTCTTGGGCTCTCTGCAAGACAAAATTGGTGAGATCATGCTGGGTGACCTGGATCTGTTGGTCTTGGGCGAGGCGATCCAAGATGATCTCAGCACTGATACCGCGGGTCACAGAATCTCTGGTGGACTGGTGGAATTGTTCAGGGGTATTCATCGTCTCGTCACCCACCCGCTCCAAGTAGTCCTCCAAACTCAGACCAGCGCTCTTCAACTGTTCCAGCATTTGGGATGTTCGACTGGCCGCCTCCTGGTCGATGACACCACTGGGAAGCTGAAGTGATGTTTGGGCAATAACCTCATCGAGGATCTTGCCACGGGCAACAGCAAACTGGTCCATGAGCCCCATATGTTCCACGGCAGATCGAAGGTCATCCATCATCTCCCCCACAGTGTCGAATTGGGAAACCATCTGGGCAAATTCATCATCAACCTCCGGCAAAATGCGGGATTGGACTTGAGTGAGCTTCACCGTAATATCGGCATCTTGACCCTCCAGGCCACCGCCGACCAAAGAAGAAGTGAAGGTTTTCTCCTCACCAGCTTGGGAACCGATGAGAGCTTCGTCCAAACCATCCAACATCTGACCAGAGCCAATGACGTAGGTCAACCCCTGCGCATCAGCATCACCCAAGACCTCACCATCGCGACGGGCAACCAGATCGATCTTCACCTGATCCCCCATGTGGCAGGCACGCTCAACATCCTCCACTTGAGCAAATCTCTCTCTGAGAAGACCAAGTTTCTCTTCCACTTGGGTGTCAAGATTGTCTAAGGCCTCTACCTCTGCGCTCAAAGACGACATATCGGGCAACTCAAAGTCAGGCAAAATGTCCACTTCTGCTTCGATCTGGACTGTTTCACCAGGAATCAGCGTAGTGACGTTCATCTCCGGTTGAGCCAAAGGAGTCAGACCATGGCTTGCAATAGCCTCAGCATAAACCTGGGGAAGGTATCCATTGACTGCCTCAGCTAAAACGGCATCCTTTCCCACATGAGTGTCCACGATACCTGGAGGGACATGACCCTTACGGAAGCCGGGGATATTCATCGTGGAAGCAAACTCTTGATAGGCCTTTTTCAGGGCGGGGCCCAAATCCTCTTGGGTGATGTCGAGGACTAGTTTGACGCGTGTATCGCTCAGTTTTTCTACAGTGGCAGGCAAGGGAAACTCCTGGTGGCCTAGGGATCAATTAGACCTGCCCATCGTACCTGGTGACCACTGGGTAAGCGAACTCATGCCGCTTGAGCTGACTCCCAGAAAGATCTCAGCGCAGCAAACCCAGCCTGCTCCAGATGACGTACCTTCGCCAAGGACAAACCCAAGTCGCAGGCAACATCCTTGCGCGAGCGTGGAACCCCATCCCACCCGGTACGCAGTTGGATCACTGCACGCTGGGCTGGTTCAACCAACTCGAGAACCTGTGCCAAACTCTCATGAGTGAGGGTGTGTTCCATGATCTGCTCCACAGATGGATCAGGAACCTCCACTGTGTCCAAGGGAAGACATCGATGAGCCCGCTGCCCACGTACTGCCGCACGCACCCACATCGCGGCATAAGGACCGAAGTGACCTTTGCGCCAGTCGTAGTTCATCACCGCTTGGTTGAGACCCACACAACCATCTTGAAACAGGTCCACCTGTGAGAACCCCGTTTTTCTCGACGCTTCCACAGCAATAACCCTCACCAACCCCAAATGACCCAAAATCAGGTCGTTCTTTGCCTCATGACCTTGGTGAACCAAAGCCTCCAGTTCTTCCATACTAGCCCCCTCAATGAGCTGGTCGGTGTCGAGGGCTTCTTGTGCAAGAATTCCAGCTTCGATCCTCTGTGCAAGTATCTGGTCATCATGTGTCGTGTCCATATCTCAACCATGTCACAAAGAGGTGCCCCCACATGCGTCAATTGTCCAGTTGTGCATCCCACATTCGGACAACACCATTTCCTGTGGATAACCTCACAGGGTTGTCAGTGGTGTGAAAGAAGGCTCTAGACTTTGGTTGTGGCCGGTTTCTTTCACGCAGATGATTTAGAGGAAGTACGATCGCGTGCGCGCATTGACGATGTGGTCTCTGCCTATGTGAGCCTCAAACCAGCTGGATCAGGAACCATGAAAGGACTCTGTCCCTTCCACGATGAGAAAACCCCCAGCTTCCAGGTCACCATATCCCGTGGCCTCTACTATTGTTTCGGTTGTGGCAAAGGTGGGGACACCGTCAACTTTGTGGAAGAAATCAACAACCTTTCTTTTCGCGAAGCTGTGGAATTTCTTGCCAGCAAATACGGGATCAACATGCGCTACGAGGAGCAGGCCACTGCTCAAGGAGTCTCTCGCGGGCGCCTATTGGAAGCCAATGAAATAGCCTCACAGTTCTACGCCGGGGCATTGAACAGCCCCGAAGCGCGGCAGGGACGTACCTTCCTCAAAGAACGCGGATTCGATGCTGATGCAGCACTTAAGTATGGGATTGGTTTCTCGCCACGTGGGGGCAAAGACCTCAGTTCGTACTTGAAAACTCGTGGTTTCACTGATCAGGAACTCCAAGAAGCCGGCCTCATGAGAACAGGAGGATGGGACTATTTCCAATCTCGTCTCATGTGGCCAATTCGTGACGCCGGGAACTCGGTTCTAGGTTTCGGAGCTCGCCGACTCTTTGATGATGATCGTCTACCCGCAAAATACATCAACACCCCAGAGACCAAGCTCTACCACAAGTCACAGGTACTCTATGGACTTGATTTCGCCCGCAGCGCCATCGGCTCCCGAGGCCGGGCGGTGGTCGTGGAAGGATACACCGATGTCATGGCCTGCCACCTGGTAGGTGTCGAAGAAGCTGTTGCTTCCTGTGGCACAGCTTTTGGCTCCGATCACGCCAAGATGATCCAACGCCTCCTGGGGGCCCATGGCTCCTCCGGCAAAGTGATCTTCACCTTCGACGGCGACGAAGCAGGTCGCAAAGCAGCCCTGAAAGTGTTCAAAGAGGATTCAGTTTTCCAAGCCTCAACCTGGGTTGCCGTGGCCCCGGATGGGCTCGACCCTTGCGAGCTGAGAATCCAACGAGGTGATGAAGCCCTTCGATTGATCATTGATCAAGCACGTCCGCTCTACAACTTTGTGACAGATGACATCCTGTCGCGCTACGACTTCTCTCACATTGATGCACGCTTGGCAGCGATCAGGGAATGTGCACCACTAGTCAACTCGATTAAAGACCAGTCAACAGTGGAGACCTACCTCCAGGATATCTCTGAGCGTACTCAAGTCAGTATCGACATCGTACGCAGAGAAATCAAACATCCACGCCACCGACCTCGACCCTCTCCCCCACCACCCCCCATGGAAGAAGCACCCGTACTGCCTGGGGCAAGCCTTCCCCACCCTGATGATCGGGCCTTGCTCGGTGAACGTGATGCGCTGAAACTCATGCTCCAAGAACCCAAGGTTTTTGATGGTGAGGAACCCTGGTATGGGCTCACAGAGCAGGACTTCACCCATGGGGCTTACCGAGCACTCTTCCGGACAGCAAGTAGTGTGCCAGTGCAAGGGAGCAACTGGGTGATGGCGATACGCGACAATCTCACTCACGATGACCTCAAACAACTTGTTCTCCAACTGAGTGTGGAAACACTGAAAGCAGAGGCAACACCTCGACACGCCCAAGCCTATGCTGCACGACTGCGACTTGACACACTGGAGCGTACCCTCACTGAACTCAAGGCCCGGATGTTGAGGATCAACCCCGAGAAGAATCCCGAGGAATATACTCCCCTCTTTCAAGAAATGATCTCCTTGGAAACTCAGCGCAAAGAATTAGGCAAACTCGCCAATCCCGAGTTCTAAGCTCCCCGGCCAATACCTGCGGGAATCCTCGTCAGGTCGTACCCGAGTAAGGTTTCTGCCTGTTCGAAGGCGAATCGATCAGTCATGCCAGAGACGTATTCGATGGCTCTCCACACTGGGGTTTCAATGGCTGCCAGGAAGGATGGAGGGTCCTTGTGCGCACCAGGGACCTGGGCAGGGTTGTCAATGAGATAGTCCACCAGGGCTCGCAGGATCACCACAACAGCGTCTGATTGCGCTACTGCTTCGTCGCGGGTGTAAATCTGATCGTAGTTGAACGCTCTGAGTTCACGCAGCCCTTGAGCGGTGAGCTGATCCATGCCGATGACCTGGTGGGTAGTAATTGTGTCGATCATCGCAGTAATGTACGTGTGGAGTTGCTGGGAACGAGTGGAGCCAGCAATGGAGGTGACCGATGGTGGGATCTGTTCCACAGTGACAATACCTGCATGGAGAGCGTCTTCAAGGTCGTGGGCACAGTAGGCAATCCGATCAGCCCATGAGACGATTTCCCCTTCCACCGTTTGTGGCGCCGGCCTAGACCAGGAATGATTCCGGATTCCATCGAGGGTTTCTTCACATAGGTTGAGTGGGCGAAGCGCAATATCGGCACCCCATGGCCCATGGTCGTAGCCTGAGGGAAGATAAGGATCGAAAGCTGTCTCGGAGGCATGACCACCTGGCCCATGGCCACAGTCATGGCCGAGCGCGATTGCTTCTGCGAGTGTCACATTGGCTCCCACTGCACGAGCCACTGAGGTGGCGACTTGGGCGACTTCAAGAGCATGGGTGAGGCGAGTTCGTTGGTGGTCCTTGGGGTAAACAACCACCTGGGTCTTACCAGCTAGCCTGCGGAACGCTGTGGAATGTACGATCCGGTCACGGTCCTTCTCAAAGCACGTACGGTAGGGATCAGGTTCTTCGGGTCTTTCTCTCTTCCCTGCACCCGTGGCCAGTGTTGATCCCTCGGCCAGAAACTGACGTTCCTGATGCTCCCTCATCTCTCGATGATGGGGATGGGCGGGTGCCAATCGTGCAGTGGATTCCCGATGCGCAAGCACCACCTCATCTAACTCGTGTCCACCCATGGTTGATGCCCACTGCCGGGTTCGCTCATTTGGCATGGTACGAGTATTCCCTATTCCATCTCACTGGTCACCTCAGGATGCGACAAACGCTCGCGCCAAAGGGGGGCAGTACCTTTTTGACACATAACCCCCTATCCACCTTGGGCGTCGATGTCTGCGCCACTGAGGTCGTGGGTGTCGAGGGTGCGGGTGTCTAGCCAGCCATACGGCATGGTCACCTTGGAGCGTGGGGAGCCTTGGCGACCGCGGGGGGTTTGCAGTTCACGGATGGGGAAGGGTTCATCTTCAACCTGAGCGAGAAGTTCATCAAGTTGAGCGAGACCGGAGACCAGGCCCAATTGGTAGCGGAGGTCTCCACCCAGGGAGAAACCCTTGAAATACCAGGACATGTGTTTACGCAGATCCGACAAACCATGGTTCTCGTGGTGGAAATGCTCCACCAATAATTCGCCGTGACGCCGTACCATCGCTGCGACATCCCTGCTGGTGGGAAGAGCGCGCTGGATATCCTGGTTAGTCATGGCAGCTGCGAGGTCAGCGAACAGCCAGGGGCGGCCCAGGGCTCCTCGCCCAATCGCCACACCCGCGCAACCGGTTTCACTCATCATGCGCAAGGCATCACTGGCCTCCCAGATGTCCCCATTGCCGATGACCGGAATCCTCACCTTGTGGACGAGACGGGTGATGGCTTCCCAGTTGGCTAAACCGGAATAGGCTTGATCGACTGTGCGCGCATGGAGGGTGATGGCAGAGACACCCACGTCCTCAGCGATATGGGCAGCCTCGATCATGGTGAGGTGGTCGGCATCGATGCCGATGCGAATCTTGATCGTGACCGGCACAGAAAAGGCTGCAGCCGAGCGTACCGCCGAATCGAGGATTGCTTGGAAACGATCCAGTTTCCATGGGAGCACCCCTCCCCCACCTTTACGGGTGATCTTTGGTACGGGACACCCAAAATTGAGGTCGATGTGGTGTACCCCCAATTCACCACAGGCACGGGTTACCGCCTTGCCCATGGTGGCAGGGTCCACACCCGAGAGTTGGACAGAAAACAAGTCATCACCAGTGTCAGGGGCCATCATTTCTAGGGTTTTGGGGATGCGATCAGCCACTCCACGAGCAGTGATCATCTCACAGGTGAACACTCCTGCAGGGCGGTGATCAGTCAGTGATTCGGCCTGTTCACGACAGAGCCGACGGAAGGCAGGGTTCGTCACCCCTGCCATGGGTGCGAGGAACACCGGGACGGCGAGTTCAGTGTTCCCGAGTTTCATGGTGACTCAGCGACTAGCAACCCACGAGACGGGTGGCCAGATAGCTTTGCACCTGGTCGAGGCTGACCCTCTCCTGGGTCATGGTGTCGCGTTCGCGAATAGTCACAGCCTGATCCTCGAGGGTGTCGAAATCGATGGTCACACAGTACGGCGTCCCAATCTCGTCCTGTCTGCGATAGCGCCTACCGATGGCCTGAGTGTCGTCATAGTCGACATTCCAGTATTTCCTGAGCTCAGCCGCTAGATCGCGAGCCTTGGGTGAGAGATCTTCGTGGCGCGACAGGGGAAGTACAGCAGCCTTGACTGGGGCAATCCTCGGATCAAGTCGCAGAACCGTACGGACATCCACACCACCCTTGGTGTTGGGTGCCTCATCTTCGTGGAAGGATTCCACCAGGAATGCCATCAGCGAACGGGTGAGACCTGCCGCTGGTTCGATCACGTATGGCACATACTTCTCGTTGGTGACCTGATCGCGATAGGACATATCCTGGCCCGAGTGTTCAGAGTGGGTGGTGAGGTCGAAGTCGGTTCGATTAGCGATACCCTCCAGCTCACCCCATTCACTGCCGGCAAACCCGAAGCGGTATTCGATGTCAACGGTTCGTTTGGAGTAGTGGGAGAGTTTCTCTTTCGGGTGCTCATAGTGGCGCAGATTGTCGCGGCTGATGCCCAGATCGACGTACCAATTCGTACGCTCATCGATCCAATATTGATGCCACTGCTCGTCCTCACCTGGTTTGACGAAAAACTCCATCTCCATCTGCTCGAATTCGCGCGTACGGAAAATGAAATTACCCGGTGTGATCTCGTTGCGGAAAGACTTACCTGTTTGGCCGATCCCGAAGGGGGGTTTCATGCGGGATGTCTGAACAACATTAGCGAAGTTCACGAAGATCCCTTGGGCTGTTTCGGGACGTAGATAATGCAGACCAGACTCGTCTTCGACCGGACCCAAGTGGGTTTTCAGCATCATGTTGAAGTCTTTGGGTTCCGTCCACTGGCCCTTGGTTCCACAGTTCGGGCAAGGAATTTCTGCCAGACCCTCAGGTTTGCGATTCTTACGGAACTCGAATTCCTCTTCGAGAGTGTCAGCCCGGAAACGCTTGTGACAGCTCAGGCACTCTGTCAGCGGGTCATTGAACACCCCCACGTGCCCTGAGGCCACCCACACCGTACGCGGAAGGATGACTGAGGAATCCAACCCCACCACATCATTGCGGGATGTGACCACCGAGCGCCACCACTGTTTCTTGATGTTCTCTTTGAGTTCCACACCCAGCGGTCCATAATCCCACGCAGCCCTCGTACCCCCGTAAATCTCTCCACAGGGATAGACGAATCCACGCCTCTTGGCAAGGTTGATGACGTTATCTAAAGCGGTTGCCATTGTTATTCCTTCGTTCGGCTTCATGTCCGGCTGACATGTCCGAGTGTTTATCGTACCGGAATTGTCGCGGTGTCCCTGCCATCCGGGGCATCGCGTAACACAAAAGGTACGTCCCCCTGTGTTGTGCCACCGAATACGCAGTTCGTGGTGACTTTTTCGTCATCATGACGAATAAGTAACCATGAACCAATGATTTTGACAGAAGTCCGCTGTTAGGTGATAATGATTCTCATGAAAAAGTGGTTGTTAGCGGTTTTCACGGTGTGTTCACTTGCTTTGGTCGGATGTACAGTCCCCACCTTGGAAGCGGAGAGACCGATCGTGGTGGTGGGGTTGTATCCCTATGTGTACGTGGTGGAAAACATTGGTGGTGATCGTGTCAGCGTGACCAACCTTGTTGGGGGAAATGTTGAACCCCATGATCTGGAGTTGACATCACGCCAGCTCTACACCCTGGACAACGCTGATCTGGTCATCTATCAACGCGGATTCCAACCAGCAGTTGACGCAGCCGTCGACACAGTGAACACCGCCCGGCTGTTTGATGCCACCACCGTCGTACCACTAGAAACCAGTGAGGAAGGTGTTCTCGATCAACACATCTGGTTGGACCCCATCATCATGATGACCGTTGCTGAAGATGTCGCCAGTTTACTCATTGAGCTTGATCCTGCTGGCGAAAGGTCATACAACCTCAACCTGGAAAAACTTCTGGGCACTCTAACAGAACTCGATGCGGACTATACCCAGGGGCTAGCCACCTGTGAGCGCCAAGTATTCCTCGTCGAACACGCTGCCTTTGGTTATCTAGCACAGAGATACAATCTCACGCAGATCTCTGTCAAAGGGGTCAACCCCGATGCAGAACCCAGCCCAGCACATATTGCTCGCATCTCGGAGCAAGTCAAAGACCTGCAACTCACCAGGATCTTCCACGAAACTAGGCAACCCTCGGGTCTGATCCAAACCCTCGCCACGGATCTCAATGTGGGAACCTCCCAACTCGATCCGCTGGAACAGACCCCAATGGACCTCCACCGAATCCCCCATGATCTCCCTACCTATGTCAGCATCATGGAGGACAATCTGGAGGCCCTGCGCCAAGCGAATGGGTGCCAGTGAGCATCGCAGTCAACTCCATGGGGGTGAGCCTTGGTGGGTTGCCCATCGTCAAAGACATTTCTTTCCAGATCGACACTGGTCAGACTGTTGCGGTGCTCGGCTCCAATGGGTCGGGGAAAACCACACTGATCAAGGCCATCTTGGGGTTGCATTCATCCAGTGGTCAGGTCGAGATCATGGGGACGGCTTTACATAAGTTTCGAGCCTGGAAGAAGATAGGGTACGTTCCGCAGCGGGCTACTGTTTCCTTGCACTCCACGACAGTGTCCGAGGTGGTTGAGTCTGGTCTGTTGTCTGGTCGTTCCTTGGGATGGGTACGATCCCGAGATCGTCACCTGATCGCTGAAGCCCTAGAACTGGTGGGACTAACCGACCAGGCTAGGGAACCCTACCTGCATCTTTCCGGTGGACAGCAACAACGTGTGCTCATAGCCCGTGGGATTGTTCACCACCCAGACATCCTTATCATGGACGAGCCTTTCGCTGGGGTTGACCTTGATTTTCAAGCAGAAATCATCACGGCACTGTCCCGCATGGGTTCCACCATTGTGGTGGTCCTGCACGAAACCTCCGCATGGACAGGAGTTCTCGATCGCACGCTCATCCTCCGCGAAGGACGACTAGTTCATGACGGGCCCCTGGCCCCATCGCAGAGTCTAGACTCAATGGATTCTGCGACTAACGCGCAGAAAGACGGGGTGAGTGAAGCACCACCCACCCCGTCACCCTGCACGACCCCCAACTCGTCACCCTGCGCGAAGTCGCAGGGTCCAGACCACACAGTTGGCACCACTGATGATTCACTCCTGTCAGGAATGGAGCCACGATGGAATACCTAGCACTCGCCTTCGTTCAACGAGCACTCATCGCCGCAGCACTCGTGGGTGTCTCTGCACCCACCATCGGCACCTATCTGGTTCAACGCCGGCTCTCCCTACTCGGTGATGGACTAGGACACGTGGCGATAGCTGGTGTGGGATTGGCTCTCATGACCGGAACAGCACCCGTCACCTGGGCTGTGGTCATCTGTGTTGCCGGAGCTATCCTCATCGAAACCTTGCGTCAACACGGTAGAGCCACCGGTGACATTGGGCTCGCCATCCTCTTCTATGGTGGGTTGGCTGCTGGCGTACTCATGGCATCGATGGCCGGGCAGGGGGCTGGTGGGCTGTCTGGTTATCTCTTCGGATCCTTGTCGTCGATCTCTGCCAGCGACCTATGGGTGGTTGCCGGATTAGCGACCCTCATTCTCGTCATCACCGTAGGTCTCATGCCACAGTTTTTTGCCATCAGTGCAGATGAGGATTTCGCTCACACCTTGGGTCTTCCGGTACGGCTCTACAACTATCTGATTGTGATTCTGGCTGCCCTCACGGTGACGATTGCCATGAGAACGGTGGGGCTGCTTTTGGTCAGTGCACTCATGGTCATTCCGGTCTCGGCATCACAAAACCTTTTCACTGGTTTCAAACGTGGAGTGTGGGGGGCTGTGGGGATTGGACTGATTTCCAGTGTTGGGGGTTACATTCTGTCCATCTTCGCTGACCTGTCCCCTGGGGCGGTGATCGTGTTGGGGACCATTGGGTTCTTCATTATCTCTCTACCTATTTCGTCCCTTGCCCACCGACATGTCCATCCTGTTCGGGACATTGGGCCCGATCCTTTGCCGCATACTCACTCCGAAGACCATGACCACGTCCATGGCCCTGATTGCGGTCACACCGCAGTACGCCACGGTGATCACGTTGACTATATTCATGACGGTCATCTTCACGCAGCTCACGGAGAACACTATGACGAACACTAACCCTCGGCGTACCCGCCAGCGACTTGCCATCGTGGATTACCTCGCCACCACCCAGGAATTCCGTAGTGCCCAGCAGATTCATCAAGGGCTCCTGCGAGCTGGTACGCCGGTGAGTCTGCCCACGGTCTATCGGACCCTAGCTACGATGGCTGAAGCTGGTGACATTGATCAGGTCATCAGTGATGGGCAAGCCTCGTACCGCCAATGCTCCCAGCATCACCACCACCATTTGATGTGTCGTGGCTGTGGGTTTACGATCGAATTGGTGGAGAACCCCGTGGAGCAGTGGATTGAAGATATCGCCACCACCCACGGGTTTTCGTCGATGAGCCACCTCACCGAAATATCTGGGCTGTGCCCCACCTGTCAGGAGAAATAGTGGAAACCCTCGAAGACATTGCCCTGGCGTATCTTGATGATGAGGTGTTCTATTCTGTCTTGATCAACATCATTCATCGGAACCTGGGTACAGTTCTTGCAGCCAGTGATCAGGGGGTTCTTCTGCGTACCCATGGCAAGGTGGCCATGATCTCATCCGCCAACACCGCAACTGCTCAAGCCATGTTGGAATCAGCTGCAGTAGATGATTGTCGAACCTTTGTTGTGTGTGAGGAACCCACACTGAACGTGGTTGAGCAACGGTACGGTTTCCAGCATCACACACCAGTGAACCCATCCGCCTACCTGGGTGACCCTTTGCCTGTGATCCATCGACCGGACCTGCGAATCGACACCCTGTCATCGAAGTGGGGTGATTGGGTGGCCGATCACTATGGGATGGACAATCCTCGCTATGTCAGGTCCCGGGTCGAAGCCGGTGAAGTGTGGGGTCTGTTTCACAGTGAGGAAATCCTTGGTTTCATCGGTCTCCATGAACAGGGTTCCATGGGTATGCTCGAGATTCTTGAAGAGCACCGTCGCCAAGGCTACGCCGAGTATCTTCTCACCTTCCTCACCAACAAGTTACTGGCTGAGGGTGTGCTCCCCCACGACCACATCATCGTGGGCAACGAAGCATCAGTACGACTCCAGCAGAAACTCGATTTCACGATCTCGGATCGTACCCTGTGGTGGGTCAGTTGAGGGAGGTTAGATGGGTCCAGCTCCGCCCCATTCGATGACAGTGAAACCTGAACGCTCAAAGGGAACAAGTTGGGGTTCATCAACAGTGATGGGGGAATCGAGGGGCTGGAACACCATGAAGACGCGCAGAACACTGTCTGGTTGTGGGGTGATCTTCAGTTGTGCAGCGTCGGTGTAAGTGTCCCCTTGGAAGGCGATCAGGTTGTACGGATTGTCCTGCATCTTGGGTAACCAATAGACAATGAACTCGTTGTATTCCCTTGGAGTTAATCCAAGATAGGCCAGTTTCTCTTGAAGGAAAGTGGCAGTGTCCTCACCGCGTACGACAAAGCCCTGACTCATGTCGTACTGAATTGATTGCCTGCCCTCCCAAAACAGGTAGGAGTATTCTTTCGAGTCGCTGTGGTTGATGAGATGACCATCAGGGTAAGCGGTCACCTCCCAGGCGTCACCATAAGCAGGGTAGGTGTAGGCCAGCCCACCGGTATAGTCCAATTCAACACGCACATCCGTGGGCTGTTCAGGATAGAGACAAATCACCGGTTTGTCTGGGGCGGGACGCTGCCTTTCTTGGAGGAGAAAAGTCAAAGCCAAACCACAAGCAAGTCCAGCCACGATGGCAAGAATAATAAGGATTCTGGTTTTCATGGTTGACCCTCCTGTCGCGCAGTGATAATCATTGTATCGCCGAACCAAGCGCAGCGATGAAACTAGACCAGGTCAAGTCCGGGAACATGCTCAGCCATGAACTCCGCCATACGATCAGGAGGATAGGCGCCCACGTGGAGGGTGGAAACCCAAGCTTGGAAACCAGCGGCAAGGAGACCCGCCATCACTGGATTCTTGGTTTGAGCAAGAAGAGTACCGGCCACACCAGCAAGAACATCCCCCGAGCCAGCACGGGCAAGATTGGGGGAACCGGACTGGAGTTGGATCACTTGCCCACTGTGATGGGCGACAAACTGGGTGTGTCCTTTCAGCAACACAGCACAACCAAACCGTCGGGCAGCTTCAAGTGCCGATTGGGCAGGAGTGCTTTCCACCATGGCCCTGTCCACACCTAGTAGTCTTGCCAATTCACCAGCATGGGGGGTGAGCAACAACCGGTCTGAGGGCGCCACAAAATCCAATGCCCCAGCATCAGCAACAATGAAAGCGTTGGACAAAACAGCTCGGTCCCACCTGGTTTTGCTGTGCATGGGAATCGTGTTCTCCCAACCACAACCCACCACCCAGGCATCTACGGGACCTGTGGTGAACGTGACACTGGGTGCACGGTTGAGCACACTCATCCGGAGAGTAACTTGAGCAACCATGGTGAGGTTTTGGGTCGCGGCACTCACCGTGAGCGGAGGTGGGCCAGCGAATCGGGTAAAACCAGCACCAGAGTTCACTGCCCCGAGAACAGACAGAACAGCAGCCCCCGGATACTGTTCTGACCCAGTGTCAAGCCCCACCACTCCCCGAGAATATTTGTCTGCTTCGAGGGGAAACCGTGGCCAATGGGTTTGAACATCATCAAAGGTGAACAGCTCACTCATGGTTATCTATTCTATCAGTTTTCGAACACAATGTCGGTAGGCGCCGACAACCACGTTGAACCCCACTAGAATCACTGGGGAAAGGAGTGCCATGGATCACTTAGCCAAGAACTCAGATGGCGCGTACCTCACTTTGCCGAGGGATCATTGGGCGAAACTAGCCCAAGAGAAGAACCTTGATCTGGCCGATCAGGTTATCGATGGCCTCCTTGCCACCGGTGATCGATTGAATCCCGATCATCTGCGTCAGGTTTATCTTCCTTTGGCTGAATTGGTGAACGTCTACATTAACTACACCACTGCTTTATCTGCCGGGTCCAATACCTATCTGGGTTTGAGTGAGCGACCCACACCGTTCATCATTGGGATCGCAGGGTCAGTTGCTGTGGGCAAGTCCACCACGGCACGCCTACTCCAAGAATTATTGAGTACGGATCGCCGAGTTGACCTCATCACCACTGATGGGTTCCTCTATCCGAATTCCGTACTAGAAAAGAAGGGCTTGATGGAGAAAAAGGGTTTCCCGAAATCCTATGATCGTCCCGCTTTATTGAAGTTTGTGATGGATGTGAAATCTGGTCGTCCAGCCAAATCGCCGGTGTATTCCCATGTTATTTATGACATTGTTCCTGATGAGTTCATCACCGTGAACAATCCTGATGTTCTTATCCTGGAAGGACTCAATGTTCTCCAACCTGCCCGCCCACGAAAAGACGGCACCATGGGAGCTGCAGTGTCCGACTTCTTCGATTTCTCGGTTTATGTTGACGCCCCCGAACCGGTCATCAAAGACTGGTTTCTGGAGCGTTTCCGTACCCTACGCGAGACCGCCTTCACAGACCCCGAGTCTTTCTTCCGCCAGTTCGCCCACATTCCCGATGATGAGGCACTCCAACTAGCCTCCGACATCTGGGATACCACCAATGGTCCGAATCTTTTGCGCAATATCCAACCCACCCGCGAGCGGGCCACTGTCGTCATCTCCAAGGAAGCCAATCACGATATTGACTGGATTCGCATCCGCAAGATCTGAGGAACCACCTCACCACCGTCACCCTGGAAGACAAGGGGACGGACCTCAGTCACCCTGCGCAGCGTTGTGACTCGCAGGGTCTAGAAACAACAGTTGTTGGACTGTGGATTCTGGATTCTGCGACTTCGCGCAGAAAGACGGGGTTGGGTGAGCACAGAAAGACTAGGTGAGAGTTCACACCGAATGACCCCTTACGTTGCCCTGCGTACCCTGCCCGTCATTCCGCGCGAAGTCGCGGAATCCAGATATGTCATTTTCCACAACTGGGATTGTTTACGGTTGGTGAGGATGTATATTTGACTCCCCATTGTGATTGGCGTGGATTCTGGATTCTGCGACGGAGCCTGTGCTGCGGAGCGCGCCAGCGCGACTCGCAGTGCGCAGACCCTTTTATGGGTTTTGTCAATCAGGGGTGGTGTGTTTCAGAGTCCTAGGGGTGTGAGGTGTTTGTGGATTTCGCGGGCGATGTAGCGTTTGAGGCAT